>Ga0316195_10000265_pt1 | contig 19620 bp, 17 predicted proteins | sample Phised1_MG_FD_204937 | JGI IMG/M metagenome (GOLD analysis project Ga0316195, IMG submission 204937) | Coastal sediment microbial communities from Maine, United States - Phippsburg sediment 1 | ecosystem: Environmental > Aquatic > Marine > Coastal > Sediment | place: USA: Maine | collected...
GCTTTTTCCCTGGCAACTGCCCGGTAGCCAATGTCCTTACGGCAGTACATGTCTTCCCAGTCCACATCGGCCACCAGTCGGTACGCGCTGGCCTGGGCCTCACTGACGTCTTCTCCCAGGGCTACGGCACACAGCACGCGCCCGCCATTGGTCACAACCCTGCCATTTTCCAGCCGGGTCCCTGCATGAAAAATCTTTTGCCAGGACTCGTCAGTATCGTGCAGACCACGTATCACCTTACCCTTCGCGTAGCTGGCTGGATAACCACCGGCTGCAAGCACGACACCCAGGGCAGGGCGTGGATCGAACTGGATTTCATACTCATCCAGTTTCTGGTCCAGAGCCGCCAGGCATAGCTCCACCAGGTCAGACTGCATGCGCATCATGATGGGCTGGGCTTCCGGATCGCCGAAACGGCAATTGAATTCCACCACGCTGGGCGCGTGGTGCTTGTCGATCATGAGCCCTGCATACAGGAAGCCGGTATAGGGGGTGCCATCTGCTACCAGCCCGTCCACCGTCGGCCGCATCACTTCCTCCATGATGCGCCGGTGTACCTCGGCAGTGACCACCGGTGCAGGGGAGTAGGCGCCCATGCCACCGGTGTTGGGTCCGGTGTCACCGTCATCCCGGGCCTTGTGGTCCTGGGAGGTGGCGAATGCCAGGATATTTTTGCCATCAACCATGGCAATGAAGCTGGCTTCCTCGCCACTCAGGAATTCTTCCACTACGATTCGAGCGCCGGCGGTACCGAATGCGCCTTGCTGGAGCATGTCACGGGCCGCCTTCTCTGCTTCCGCCACTGTCCGGGCCACGACGACACCCTTACCGGCGGCCAGCCCGTCCGCCTTGACCACGATAGGCGCACCCTGTTCACGGATGTAATTCAGTGCGGGCTCAAGTTGATCGAAGTTTGCGTACCTGGCGGTAGGAATCTTGTGTCGGGCCAGGAAGTCCTTGGAGTAGGCTTTCGAGCCTTCCAGCTGGGCTGCCGCAGCGCTGGGCCCGAAACATTTCAGCCCCCGCTGCCTGAACATGTCGGTAATCCCGGCTACCAGTGGGCCCTCCGGGCCGATGATAGTCAGGCCTATCCTTTCTTCCTCGGCAAAATCGGCCAGAGTTTGGATGTCCTCCGCTGCGATATCGACGTTTTCCATGCCAGGCTCAAGCGCCGTACCGGCATTGCCGGGCGCCACGTATACCTGGTCAGCCATCGGTGACTGCAAGGCCTTCCAGGCCAGTGCATGCTCACGTCCACCGCTACCTACCACCAGAATTTTCATGCGTTCCCTTCTCCTGGCGACTATGCGGGCCAGCCATGTTTCCCGCAAAGTTCATTTCACTAGTGTCTGAAGTGCCGCATCCCCGTGAACACCATGGCAAGGCCGTGCTCATTGGCGGCTTGTATCACTTCCTCGTCACGCATGGAACCACCTGGCTGGATCACCGCGGTGATGCCATGCACCGCGGCCGCATCAATTCCGTCACGGAAGGGGAAGAAAGCGTCCGAGGCCATTACCGAGCCTTTGACCTCCAGCTTTTCGTCAGCCGCCTTGATGGCAGCGATGCGGGTGCTGTACACGCGACTCATCTGACCCGCACCCACGCCTATGGTCGTAAGATCCTTGCAGAATACGATGGCGTTTGATTTGACAAATTTGGCCACGCGCCAGGCGAACAACAGGTCGCCAAGTTCCTGCGGACTGGGCTGACGCTCCGAAACGACGGTGATCCTGTTTGCACTTATCAGCGCCTGGTCCCGGTCCTGCACCAGCAGGCCGCCGTTGACGCGCTTGTAGTCCAGACCTGTTTGCGGCTTGTCGACATCCCACGGTCCGGTCAGCAATACGCGTACATTGGTCTTGGATGCCAGTACGTCCATTGCATCGGCATCTGCATTTGGAGCAATAATGACTTCGACAAACTGGCGATTGACGATTTCCGCCGCCGTTTTGGCATCCAGGTCGCGGTTGAACGCGATGATGCCACCAAAGGCCGAAGTTGGGTCGGTCCGATAAGCCCGCTCATAGGCCTCGCCGATACTCGCGTCCAGGGCCACGCCACAGGGGTTGGCATGTTTGACAATGACGCAGGCGGGCCGCTTGAATTGCTTGACGCATTCCAGCGCGGCATCAGCATCAGCGATGTTGTTGTAGGACATTTCCTTGCCCTGCTTTTGTACGGCCGTCGCCAATGAGGCTTCACTGGCGCCAGGCTCGACATAAAATGCCGCTCGCTGGTGCGGATTCTCGCCATATCTCAGGGTTTGCTTGCGTTTTAAATTCAGTTCAAACGTCTCGCCAAGCTCTGCCTCGCCGACCGCTTCCAGCTGGCGGCCCAGGTAGCGACTGATGGCCGTGTCGTAATGGGCGGTATGCGAGAAGGCTTTTACCGCCAGCCTGAATCGGGTTTCATGCTGCAGCTTTCCCTGATTGTTGCGCAACTCGTCCAGCACGCCCTGGTAATCAGCCGGGTCGACCAGTACTGCAACTGCGGCGTGATTCTTGGCGGCCGCACGCAACATGGCTGGACCACCGATGTCGATATTCTCTATCGCGTCGTCCAGGCTGCAGTCACCTGCGGCGATGGTTTTTTCGAACGGATAGAGGTTAACCACCAGGAGGTCTATAGGAGTGATCCCGTGCTGGGCCATGACTGCTTCATCGATGCCACGACGGCCCAACAGACCACCGTGGATTTTCGGATGCAGAGTTTTCACCCTTCCTGCCATGATTTCGGGGAATCCGGTGTGATCCGAAACATCCGTTACAGGCAGGCCGGCTTCGCGAATCAGACTGGCGGTGCCTCCGGTGGACAACAACTCAATATCCAGCTCCACCAACGAACGGGCCAGCTCCACGACTCCGGATTTGTCGGAGACGCTTATCAGTGCGCGTCGAACTTGACTCATGCGTTCCTCGATCAGTCAATCAGGCGGTAGCCACGGAGTTTTTTTCGCAGGGTGCCCCGATTGATGCCAAGTATGTCGGCGGCACGGCTCTGGTTACCGCCTGTGAAATCCAGGACAACCTTGAACAGAGGTTGTTCCACCTCGCTCATGACCAGCGAGTACAAATCTCCCGGCCGGTGACCGTTGAGATTCTCGAAATATGCATTCAGCGCTTCATGTGTGAGATCGCGGAGAGGTCTTTGCTCACTTGATGCAGCCGTAAATGCCAAATTACCGTCTTGCTTTGCCACCGTTTCGAATTCCCCAATCTGACCTTATGCAGCCTGCTTTGTGAGCTGCTTAAAATAATTTTCTATTACTCGAACTTGTTCACCTGAAGACTCAACGCGCGCCACTTTCTCCCAAAAGTCACTGGCACCAGGTTGGTTTTTGCAGTACCAACCCAGGTGCTTTCGCGCGATGCGAACACCCGTGTATTCACCATAAAAGTGATACAGATTATCCAGGTGGCCGAGCATGATATCACGGACTTCCTGCCACGCGGGAGGGGCAAGAATCTCACCTGTGGCCAGGTAATGATTTATTTCACGAAAAATCCATGGACGGCCCTGTGCGGCCCTGCCGATCATCAGACCGTCTGCGCCTGTAAGCCGCAATACTTCTCGCGCCTTTTGCGGGCAATCGATATCGCCATTGGCAATGACCGGGATGCTTACCGAGCGTTTTATCTCGGCAATCGTGGCGTATTCGGCCTGGCCCAGATACATACAGGCACGCGTCCGGCCATGGATCGCGATTGCCTGAATACCTGCCGCTTCTGCGATGGCCGCGATTTCCGGGCCATTGCGGGCGTCTTGGGACCACCCGGTACGTGTTTTCAGAGTGACTGGAACCTGGACTGAGTCTACTGCCGCCTCAAGAATCGCCTTCACCAGAACGACATCCTTGAGCAGAGCCGATCCGGCTGCCTTGCGGCAGACTTTCTTTGCCGGGCAGCCCAGGTTTATATCAATAATATCCGCGCCGCGTTCCACGTTCAGCCTGGCCGCGCTGGCGATCATCTCGGGGTCGCCACCCGCAATTTGCACAATGCGCGGATGAGCCTCACCACCGTGGTCCAGGCGTCGGCGGGACTTCTCGGTATGCCAAAGACTGATATCCGAGGTCACCATCTCCGAAGGAGCAAAGCCCGCTCCCAACTGCTTGCACAGGTTGCGGAACGGCAAATCAGTCACGCCAGCCATGGGGGCCAGGGCAACGATGTTGTCAAAAGTGAATTTGCCTATACGCATGGTCAAAAAACTTCCCGGGAGATCGCGCATGATAACGTTTGCGCCGGGCCTGGCAAGGTCTGCTGCACAAACTCGGGGCAATCAGAGCTGATTGGCGCAATCCAGGTGGCCCCTGGGGTTTTCAATACAGGCGTCAACCTGGAAGGTTGTGGCGCCTGCGCCCTCTGGTTCGACGATGGAGATATCGGTTTTTATCATTTGGCCGGCGAGCATCATGGCGTCCTGCCCAGGGTCTGAATCGAGGTAATCCACCGGTTTCAAATCACGCATGGCGAGTCTGTCGCCCCATCGATCCTCCAACACCAGTCTGATCACGGGGTAAGGCTGTGCGCGGCTGGCCTGGTTACGCACGCTGATACTGATTACCAGCACCCCTGGCCGGCTCGGGTCTTGTATCCCTCCCAGTTGACGAATGTCATAGCGGTCCAGCTCCCAGTCGGGCGGTAGATCGACTCCCAAGCTGGAGTAAGCCTGCCTGAGGAGGGGCCCCCAGTTCGCATCTGCCAGCAGGCTGTTCCGGTTGTAGTGAACCAGTTGCGCGCCCAGCATTATCGCCAGTAGCAGGGAGAACAAGCCGGTGACGACCATGCTGCGACCGCTGCGTCGTTTCCTGACTATGTGCTCAAACTTCTCGGCGGTTTGCGGCCCGCCGGCTTCCACGTCAATTTCACCGGGTTCCATGCCCACCAGTTGGGCAAGTCTTTCCAATTCCGCCTGTACTTCTGCAATGTCCGTCGCGGGTGCCGGTTCGTTTGTATCGCCCGGGCCCCTGTTCGCGCGAGCCGCCGACACGTTTACATTTTGTTCCGGGTTGGCCCTGTTTCGAATCTCCAGGTTGCTGGCAAACGACGCTCCGCCAGTCTCCGTGACCATGTTCGCCGCATTTTCAATTGCCTCCACCAACTCAGCGACGTCACGTTCAGTCGGATCCCGAGTATCCTCCACGAGAGGTGCCCAAGTGTTTTCCACCGGTTCCTCGGCGTCCGTTTCGGTCGGCTCCTGAAGATCCTGCGCAAGACTGGCCCGAGCGTCTCCCTCCGGTTCCACTGGCTCCCCGGCGCCCGTTTCGGTCGGCTCCTGAAGATCCTGCGCAAGACTGGCCCGAGCGTCTTCCTTCGGTTCCACCGGCTCCTCGGCGTCCGTTTCGGTCGGTTCCTGAAGATCCTGCGCAAGATTGGCCCGAGCGTCTTCCTCCGGTTCCACCGGCTCCCCCGCGTCCGCTTCGGTCAGTGTCGTGACCGGATCTGGCCAGATTCTCTCCGCGACGGGTTCCTTGGCAACCGCCGCCTCGTCTTCAATCTCGGCGAATTCCTCCAGGTCCTCCATCAGGGGGATACCGTGTTCGTCATCGAAAGACATATCGTCCCAGCTATCGTCCCAGTTCATTTCTGGTCTGGGCTTGGCAGTGACGACGGGCTCAGGCATGGATTCCTGCAATTCAGTATATTCCGGGTGCTCTACCAGGCCAGGAAGCGCGGGCAGGGTGCTGGTATTCAGAAGTTCTTCATCCAGCTTCCACGAGTTGGTCGCATCCAGGTCCAGGTCACCGTCGAGAGTATCGTCCTCGTCAGCCAGTGGCACTTCCCACCCTTCCAAGATCTTTTCTTGTGAGGCAAGGGCGTCTGGTTGGGCCTCTACGGTTTCTTCCCCGTATTCCTGCGTCACCTGATACGCCACGTCGACAGCGGCCACTTGCGCTTTCGCCGCGTCGCCCTCCGTCTCGGCGGAGGCTTCCACGGCAGTGAGCATGTCTTCCTCTACTTCGGAAACGGCGTCTTCCGCAGCGAAGGGATCTGCTCGGGTCTCGAAGGTTTCTTCCCTGTATTCCGGCGTGCCCTGGTCCACGTTGAAAGCGGCTTCCTGTACTCCGGGCACCGCGGCCTCTGTGTCGGCGGAAGCTGGCTCGGCAGTGAGCCTGTCCTCATCTACGTCAAGGATGCCCTGGGCTGCTTCCTTCCATTCCGAGCCGTCGTATTCCGATTCGGGCGAGGCCCGGACGGCGTCGAATGGGTTTTTTTCGTTGCCGAGGAGGTCCGGGGTCGTTTCTTCCAGGTCAGGATAGTTTGGCCGCGCTTCGGGCGTTACTGGTACCAGGACGTTTCCTGCTTCTTCAGACAGGTGTTCCAGAGCATCAAATGTGCGCAAGCATTGTCCGCAACGTACCCGACCCCGCGCATAGGTCAGGACCTCGGGCGTTATTCGAAAGGCGGTATCGCAATGTGTGCAGCGCGTGTGCATAGTTACTCAGGTTTAAGATCTGGCCCTGTCGGCAGTAAACATAATGCCCGAAGCCGGCGACAAAATCCCGCCCCTGCTCCGGGTCGTAATCAAGCAAGCTCTGATTTGCTCAGGACGTAGTAGATTTTGAGCGAAAGGATTCAGATTCAAGACGCCAAGCGCACTGAATAGCCAGCTATTGCCAAGATGGGTAACACGGAAGCTGGACCTTTTGGACGCAAGATACGAGTTCATGAGTAGATCAGAGGCTGCTCAAATCTTTAACCGGCAGGAAATCCTCACCCAGTCTCCTTTCCGGGATTCAATGATGTCATCGCATGCCGCCATATAGGCGTCTCTTACTTCCCCTGACTGTTCGGCAAGAATGCCTGACAGGACCAAATACCCTCCAGGGCGACAGATGGTTGTCAAACGCCCGGCCAGGCTCGCCAGTGGGCCGGCCAGGATATTCGCCAGCACGACATCATAGCGCTGTGGCGGCAATTGATCGGGATTGGGAAACTCAAGGTGTTGGTCCACCGCATTTCTGCGCGCATTGTCCAGAGTGGCTTCCAGCGCCTGGGGATCTATGTCCACGCAGTGGACTGCCGCCGCTCCCAGTTTTAATGCGGCCACCGCCAGGATGCCGGAGCCGCAGCCATAATCCATGACCTGCTTGCCGGCGAGTTCGGCGGCGCCTAGCCATTCCAGGCAAAGCGCGGTGGTTTCGTGGGTGCCGGTGCCAAACGCCAGGCCTGGATCCAGGTAGACAACGGCCGCATTCTCCTCGGGAACTGTTTGCTCATGCGGACATACCCAGAGTCCATGGCCGAAATTCATGGGATGAAAATCCTTCATCCATTCCCGCTCCCAGATCCGATCGGCCAGGGTCTCCAGGCTGTGGGCGGGCAGGGGTGTGTCAAGATGTGCCTGTAGGGAACTGACTATGCCCTCTACGGTACAGTCCTCGGCAAACAAGGCTGTAAATCGAGTGCTGGGCCACAGTGGGGTTTCACCCGGCGCCGGTTCCAGCACGGGCGTATCTTCGGCATCGCTCATCGTTATGGACAGCGCGCCTGCAGCGAACAGGGCCTCCTCCAACTGTTCGGGATCCAGTTGACCCAGTTCTATCCGGAATTGATTCCAGGCCACGCTAAAGACCCAGCCTTTTCTCCAGGTAATGAATGTCAGTGCCACCGGCCTTGAAGGCCGAGTGCTGGAATATTTCCCGGTGCAGCGGGATGTTGGTCTTGATGCCCTCGATTACCATTTCAGCCAGGGCGTTGGACATGCGGGCGATTGCCGTCTTACGACTTTCTCCGTAACTGATAACCTTGCCGATCATGGAATCGTAGTAGGGTGGAACCATGTATCCGGAGTACAGGTGACTGTCCACACGTATGCCCGGCCCGCCCGGCGGGTGCCACAATGAAACCGTACCCGGCGAGGGCATGAATGTCTTGGCGTCCTCGGCATTAATGCGACATTCGATGGCATGCCCGCGGATCACCACATCTTCCTGCTTGATTGTCAGCTTAAGACCCGAGGCGATTTCCAGCTGCGCCCGCACTATGTCAATGCCTGTGATCATTTCGGTCACCGGGTGTTCTACCTGCAGGCGGGTGTTCATTTCGATGAAGAAAAACTCCCCGTCCTGAAACAGGAACTCAAACGTTCCCGCTCCCCGGTAGTTCATTTCCAGACAGGCCCTGACACAGCGGCTGCCAATTTCGGCGCGCTGCTCGTCGGTGATGCCGGGCGCCGGTGCTTCTTCGATGACTTTCTGGTGACGTCGTTGCATGGAGCAATCGCGCTCTCCCAGGTGGATGGCATTGCCCTGGCCATCAGCCAGTACCTGGAATTCGACGTGCCGCGGCCGTTCCAGGAACTTCTCCATGTAAACAACGTCGTTGTCAAAGGCAGCAAGCGCCTCCGATTTAGTCAACGTGATCGCATTTGCCAGGGTTGCTTCGGAGTGCACGACCCGCATGCCGCGACCGCCGCCACCACCAGAGGCCTTTATGATGACTGGGTAACCCAGGCTGCTGGCGATTTTCAGATTTTCTTTTATGTCATCGCCGAGGGGACCATCGGATCCGGGCACGCAGGGCACACCGGCGGCCTTCATGGTGCGTATGGCAGAGACCTTGTCGCCCATCAGGCGAATGGTTTCAGCCTTTGGACCGACGAAAATGAAACCACTGTTTTCAACCCGTTCGGCGAAGTCGGCATTCTCGGATAGAAAGCCATAGCCGGGATGGATGGCCATGGAGTCGGTGACCTCTGCGGCACTGATAATCGCGGGCATATTCAGATAGCTGTCGATGGACCTTGGAGGTCCTATACACACCGTTTCATCGGCCAGCAGGACGTGTTTCAGGGAATTGTCGGCGCTGGAGTGAACCGCCACGGTCTTGATGCCCATTTCCCTGCAGGCTCGCAAGATGCGCAAGGCGATTTCCCCGCGATTGGCGATAACAACTTTATCAAGCATGGATTTGCCTACTGTGGAATTTATTCAATGATGAACAAGGGCTGACCGTATTCGACCGGTTCACCGTTTTCGGCAAGGATCGACACCACGGTGCCGCTGGTCTCGGCCTCGATCTGGTTCATCATCTTCATGGCTTCGATGATGCACAGGGTGTCGCCTACCTCGACATGCGAGCCAAGTTCGACAAAGGATTTGGCCCCCGGAGCAGGGGCACCGTAGTAGGTGCCAACCATTGGAGCGGTGATGCGATGCCCCGCGCTTGGCGCCTCTATCGCCGCGGCCGGCGCGACGGCCGCCGCTGGTGCAGCCGCTGCTGGTGCAGCCGCCATAATCGGCATCGCTGCCTGCAGTGCGGCAGGGCCGGTTACCGGATAACGACTGATGCGCACGGATTCTTCACCCTCGGTGATTTCTATTTCAGCGATACCGGATTCTTCCAGCAGCTCAATCAGTTTTTTTACTTTTCGAATATCCATGAGTAGGCCCTTTGTAGGTTCAGGCTCGAAGAAATCTGTTACTGGGAGGCGTATTCCATCGCCGCGCTAAGCGCGAGTTCGTAGCCGCGCACGCCGAAGCCGACGATTACACCGCTAGCTACATCCGACAGGTAGCTGTGGTGACGAAAGGTTTCCCGGGAGAAAATGTTGCTGATGTGCACCTCAATGAAAGGTACTCCGCAGCCCAGCAAGGCATCCCTGAGGGCGATGCTTGTGTGCCCCAGGGCCGCAGGATTGATGATAATGCTTGCCAGGTCCTGCCCGGCTGCTTGCTGGATGCGCTCAACCAGTTCATGTTCGGCGTTGCTGTGGAAACAATCGAGAAGGTGCCCGTAGCCCTGTGCGGCCAGCTTTAGAGCGCTTTCGATATCCGCCAGGGTGGTCGAGCCATAAATTTCGGGCTCCCGTTCGCCGAGCAAATTCAGATTGGGACCATTGATCAGCAGGAAGTTGGCCATAATTGCTGCGCCGCATTAATTAAGATGATTTTGGCGAAGTTTACATCTTTTGACAGCAAGATCGTATCTTTTTGTACGGATGGCGGGTTTCTGGATGCTGGCCTGTACGGCCCGACAGGAGCGAAAAGCGGCGGGCGCTAACGGGCAGGCGGGAAGACGGGGGCAAAGAATGTGGGGGCCGATACGGCCACCACACTGAGGACTATGCAGACTCGGTTTGCGGCGGTTGACTATCCCGCAGCACCGGCGTTTTCGCACGTGGATCGATGTTTACCTTGCTCAGGTCGCCCCCGACCTGGGTAAGCAGGCGCCGATCCATTACCCGCCTCCACAAGGGTGGAAAGTAAGCCAGAAGGTACATCCCGAAATAGCCGGAGGGCAGGGTAGGCAGGTTTTCAAAATGTCTCAGGGACTGGTAGCGACGATTGGCGTGGGCATGGTGATCTGAGTGCCGCTCCAGGTGAAACAGGATCAGGTTGGAAAAAATGTGATTGGCGTTCCAGGAATGATGGGGCTGGCAACGCTCGTATTGACCGTTATCCTTTTTTGTTCGCAGCAGACCATAGTGCTCAATGTAGTTGGCGCTGGTGAGCTGCCACCAGGCAAAAGCTGCCTGAATGACCATGAAGGGAAGCATGGCCAGTCCGAAAACGACCACCAGGCTGCCATACAACAGGACGCTCAAGGCATAGGACTGCAGAATCTGATTACGCCAGCTCCACGTGGAATGGCCCAGGCGCTGCAAGCGGCGAGATTCCAGTTGCCAGGGACGGCTAAAGGCGCCGGGTATTTCCCTGAGGGCAAAGCGGTAGATGCTCTCCCCGAATCGTGCGCTGGCACAATCCTCGGGCGTGGCGACCTGGCTGTGGTGGCCGGCATTGTGTTCGACGGTAAAGTGACCGTATACGGGTATCGCCAGCACAATCTTCGCCAGGTTGGTTTCCAGGGGCGTGTTCTTGTGACCCAGTTCGTGACCCGTATTGATGGCCAGACCACTGACCAGGCCGGTTGACAGGGTGACTGCCAGCAAGCTGTACCAGGAAAGATCATGGGATGCGGCCATCCATACGCCGGCAACCAGCGACAAATAATGCAGCGGCACCACGATGTAGGTCAGCACCCGGTAGTAGGGGTCTGATTCGAGTTCAGGAACCAGGGTCTCCGGAGGGTTGCTTTCGTCCTCACCCAGCAGCCAGTCCAGCGCCGGCACCATGACATAGACAAAAAATAACGGTATCCACAGGACCCATTCCGCTCCGGTATTCAGATAGGCGGCCGCGCAAATCATGGGCAACAGGGGCAACGCAGTCGACAACGGCCACAGGTAACGCTTCTTGTCCACGTACACGGCGTTTTCGCCTGATGGCAACAGGTAGGCAAACGACTTCATTCAGTGTCCCCCGATTTAGAATCAGTGTAGGTCAGCACATAATGACGTGACACCGTTGTCGGCAAAAGCGTATAAAGTGACTTGGAATGGTCATTAAGTGACAAGCAAAGATGGCTGACTTGTCTTCGAATGCTGCTGCGCTGGTCCCCTCAACCTATCTGAACGTGATTCTGCGCAACCTTGAGCCCGCCCTGGCGGGGCGAGTGCTACAGGACATGGGGCTGCCGCAAACCGGGCTTGAGGGTTTGCAGGAAGCGGTATCGCTTGGTCAATTGCAGACAGCCATTGTCAGCCTGCGACGATTGATCGGGGATGACTGGCACCTGCAGGTAATTCACAGACTCAACCTGTTTGCACACGGCTCGCTGGGCATGGCCGCGGCTACCTCCTGCAATATGGATGCTGCCATTTCGGTGCTTGAGCGTTTCATCACGGTCCGGGCGCCATTTGTCAGGCTGGTGAGACGCCTGGAGCAGGGTGAGTGCATTTTGCAGGTGGTTGACGAGACGGGCCTGGGCCAGAACTGGCGCGACATGCTGGAAATTGTGATGCTGGGTATCCAGTCCCTGCTGGAACAGGTTCACGGCGCCCCCCTGTATGAGGCGCAAATGTCATTTGCATGGCCGGCGCCTCCGTACAGGCAGATGTTGGAGGCACAGGTACAGGGCGTGTTGGTATTTGCTGCAACCGAACATTCGATTGTGATGCCCCAGTCCTGGCTTGAGCGGTCCAGCCCGATGCACGAGTTGGCCATGCACCAGGCCGCACTGTCCAGGGTCGAGGCCGAGTTTGAGGCCATGGCCAGCCAGATTACCGTGACCTCGCGGGTGAGGCATGCACTGCTGGCCGCGCCTGAACACGTGCCGTTGCTGAGCGAAATTGCCAGCAGCCAACACGTTGCGCCGCGCACGCTCATCAGGAGGCTCAAGCGCGAGGGCAGTTCCTATCAGCAGGTCCTGCAGCAGGTACGCAAGCAGCGCGCGATCGAATTGCTGTCTGAGCCGACCTTGACGGTGAAGCAGGTATCCTACCTGCTGGGATACAAAGACCCATCGAATTTCGGGCGCGCGTTTGCGCAGTGGGTGGGGCAATCTCCGGGAGCTTACCGCAAGGGATTGCGGCGCAAGTAACACGGGCTATTCCTGGCGGACACAAAAAGGCCCCGGCAACCATGGGTCACCGGGGCCGTATACCGCAAGGTCTGGCTACCAGATTTTCACTCTGTCCTCGGGCGCCAGGAACATGCCGTCTCCAGGCTTGTTGGCAAAGGCATTCTGGAAGTCGTCGATATTACGCAGGGTGCCGTTGGCCCGGAATTCACCCGGCGAATGGGGATCGATCTTGAGTAGGCGGATGGCCTCCTCCGGGCGGATCAGGGTGCGCCAGACCTGGGCCCAGCCCATGAAGAAACGCTGGTCGCCGGTCAGACCGTCAATCACCGGCGCCGTCTTGCCGCCCAGCGACAACTGGTAAGCACGGTAGGCCATGGTTACACCGGCCAGGTCACCAATGTTCTCACCCAGGGTCAATTGGCCGTTTACGTATTGTCCTTCGACCGGGCTGAACAGGCTGTATTGGTCTACCAGTTTCTGGGCGCGTCGATTGAACTCCGTGTTGTCGTCCTCGGTCCACCAGTCGCGCAGGTTGCCGTCACCGTCGTACATGCGACCCTTGTCATCGAAGCCGTGACTGAATTCGTGCCCGATCACCGCTCCGATGGCACCGTAATTGGTGGCATCGTCCGCTTCCTCATTGAAGAAAGGCGGTCTCAGGATGGCTGCGGGGAACACAATCTCGTTCATCACTGGGTTGTAATAGGCGTTCACGGTCTGGGGGGTCATGCCCCAGAGAGTCCGGTCTATGGGTCCGCCCAAGCGATTCATCTGGTAGTCGTGGTCAAACTCGTTGCTGCGTAAAATGTTACCCAGCAAGTCATCCGCGTGTACCTCCAGAGCACTGTAGTCACGCCATTTCTCCGGGTAACCAATCTTGGGTGTGAATTTGGCGAGCTTGTCCTGGGCCTGGGCACGGGTGGCTTCACCCATCCACTCCAGCTTGTCGATGGACTGGCGGAAGGCTTCGCGCAGGTCGGCGATCATCTTGTCCATCCGTGCCTTGGACGTGGGCTTGTAATGGGCGCCTACGAACAACTCACCGACCAGTTCGCCCAGGGCACCGTTGGTAAGTTCTACGCCGCGCTTCCAGCGCGCCCGATTTTCCTCGGTGCCACTGAGGGTGCGGCCGTAGAAGTCGAAGTTCAGGTCGACGAAGGAATCCGACAGGTAGGGGGCGAAGGTATCCAGAGTCTTGTAGCTCAGATAGACCTTCCAGTCATCCAGGCTGGTCTGGTCCAGCGCCTTGCTGAATGCTGCGATGAATTCCGGCTGGTAGACGATGAATTGCTCCTCGTCGCCGAAACCGGTAATTCGCGCATAGGATTCCCAGTCCATTCCCGGGAAAGCCTCATGGGCCTGGGCAAACGTGTAAGGATTGTAGGTGGCCACCGGGTCGCGGTTCTTTACCCGTTCCCACTGGGCCGTCGCCAGCGCGGTTTCCAAGGCGAGTATGGTCTGTGCCCTGTCGGCCGAATGATCCATGCCGGCAAGCGTGTTCAGAGCGGTAACATAGGCCGCGTATTTTTCACGTTTGTCCTTGAACTGGTCTTCCAGGTAATACGAGCGATCAGGCATGCCCAGTCCGGATTGGTAGATATACGCGGTGTAGCGGGTGGAGTCCTTTTTATCCTGGTTTACAAACACTGCCAGCGGGTTTGCAATACCCATTCGCTGCATATGTGCAAGATGGCCAATGAGTTCGCTCTTGTTGCTGATTGCGGCAATCGCCTGCAATTCTGTGTCCAGTGGGCCAAGGCCGGCCTGATTCACGGCGCCCTGGTCCATGAAACTGTTGTAGAAGTCACCGATTTTGCGTGCCGCGGTGCCAGTCTCGGATTCGCTCGAGGCCGCCTTTTCAATGAGTTCCCGGACGTCTTGCTCGGCCCGTTCGCGCAGCTGGTCAAACGCACCATAGCGGGCCTTGTCTGCGGGGATACTGGTGTTCCTCAGCCAGTTGCCATTGACGTGGCGAAAGGTATCATCCTGGGCACGCACTGCCGGATCGATATTGGCCTGGTCTATGCCGCTGCCCAGGCTGACCTGGACGGGAGTCTCGACAGGCGTCTGTTTCTGGCTGCATCCACCGGCCACGACAATGGCAAGGGCGGCAAGTAGTAGCTTGCGATTTTGCATTGGAAGGGTTTCCTGTTGATTTCAGTGGCGGGACAGTAGCCAAAGTTAACCGGTGCAGTCAAATAATCGGTTTAGAACCAGAATAAGGCAGGCTGTCACTCAGGGGATTTCAGAGCGGCGAGCATGGGCTATAGTGTAGTTATCGATAAGGCGAGGGCCAGAGTCCCCAGACTGGAGTAGCTAGTGTGAATTACGACAGCAACAATATTTTTGCCAGGATTTTACGTGGCGAGATTCCGGCGGCGAAAGTGTACGAGGACGATTTCACCCTCGCTTTCATGGACGCGATGCCGCAGGCCGATGGGCATACGCTGGTGATACCCAAGGTCGAGGCAGAGAATTTTTTTGATATACCTGACGAGGCGCTGGCGCGTCTGATAACGACTACCCGAAAAGTGGCAGGCGCGGTGCAGATTGCATTCGCACCCGATGGCGTAATGATTTCCCAACTGAACGGCCAGGCCGCCGGGCAATCGGTTTTCCATATCCACTTTCACATCATCCCGCGCTATAGCGGAACGCCGCTGAAGGGCCACGGCAGAGGTATGGCGGATACCGAAATGCTGCAGCAACACGCAGAAAAGGTGCGCGCTGCGCTGGCCGACTGAGAGGAGTCAGGAGGGTATATTGCGAGTTCCCCTGTTAGGAAGACTGCTGGGTTACGCGGGGCGCCTGCGTTTTCCCTACCTTTTTGCACTGACCCTGGTTGTGTTCCTGGTGGATCTGGGCGTGCCGGACCTGGTGCCATTTGCAGACGAAATCCTGCTCGGCTTGCTCACGGTGTTGTTGGGCGCATGGCGCAAGCGCCGCGGTGGCGAGGAGGCGGGGAGCGCCGAAACCTAGGTAATTTTGGCGACTTGATTCCCGTAATGCACAGGTTTCCGAGCATGACGCCAATAGCCATCGGCGCAGCTCAGGCAAGGCGGTCCGGCGCAAAGCCTTCGCTGTCCATTGCGAATGAGTTTGTTGGGGGCCCCGATTGGCGCCTATGTTCCCTGGTCAGGAACCCCGGCCATGCCGTGGGCGATTAGTCTGCGCGCCATGGCGAGGTCGATATTGCCCGCACGCAGGTTGTTAATCGCCTTAAATATCAGCTCAGCCTGGGGCCGATGTATTTCCCCGATCTGCACATGCAAAACGTTGCCATGGTGGTCGGTAAAAGCGGTGAAGGGCATGCCCACGAACTCGACTCCGAATCCTTCGGCGGCGTCTATGGCGTCCTGTTCACCAATTAAAACGGGATAGTTGACAGGGGTCTCCGCCAGGTAACTCAGAACATCATCGCGAAAGTCCACCGCCACGCCGAGTATTTGAATATCGTCCCTGGAGTGCTCTGATTCCAGTTCCATCAGCAGGGGCATCTCGCGGCGGCATGGCGCACACCAGGTGGCCCAAAAATTCACCACCAGGGCTTTGCCGTCCCACTCGTTGATAGAGCGCATGGCGCCAGTGGTATCAGCCAGGCTGAAATCCGGCCTCACCTCGGCCCTGCGTATTGCGGTGGCGCCTGGTGCGGGTCCCATGTCTGTTGCCGCCGGCGTGACCTGGTTGGTGTCCGGCTCGGTCAGTTCGGCTGTCCTGTAGAAATAGGTAACCACGCCCGCTATCAGGGCAGCGAAGGCCAAAATTATGAGTACAGTTTTATGCATAACAGATTGTCGCTAGCGCCCCGCCAGGGCGGCTTCCAGATGTTTGGAGAATTCTGCCGCGGGCATATAGCCCACGACCCGGTAATTTTTGCGTTCCACGCCATCTGTTCCAAAAATGGCGATCGTCGGCGGTCCAAAAATTTCAAAATGCCTGAGCAAGGCGCGGTCAGCCTCATCGTTGGCCGTGACATCGGCCTGCAGCAGAAGCATGGTATCAAGGTGCGTTTTTACAGCCGGGTCGGGAAAAGTATATTTTTCCATCTCCTTGCAAGAGACGCACCAGTCCGCATAGAAGTCCAGCATCACCGCCTGGCCCCGGGCGGAAGCCAGGGACACTTCCCGCTGCAAGTCCTGCACGGTCTTGATGCGCTGGAAATGCACTTCCTGTTGTTGTCCCGCCTGGCCCGGTCCCTGCCGCAGACCCTTCAGTGGCTGCAGGGGATCGGTGTTGCCGCCGGCAAGACCGACCAGCATCAACACGCCCCAGGTCAGCAAGGCTAGCGCCAGCCCGACGGCAAAGGCGCGGAGCACGACCCGTCCTGCAGAGTCCCTGGCCTGGCTCAGCAGGAAGGCGCCAAAGGTTAGTGACAAGGCGGACCAGAGCAGCATCAGGGTCCAGGCGGGCAACACTCTGTCAAGCATCCACAGGGCCACACCCAGCAGCAGGAAGCCGAAGAACGACTTTACTGCTTCCATCCAGGCGCCTGCCTTGGGCAACAGCTTGCCCGCCGAAGCGCCGAATACAATCAATGGCGCGCCCATACCCAGGCTCAAGGCAAAAAGTGCGGCACCGCCCCGGAATACATCACCCACCTGGCCGATTACCGCCAGCGCTGCCACCAGGGGCGGGGCCACGCAGGCCGAAACGATCAGTGCTGACAGCGCCCCCATGACGATGGTGCCCAGGTAAGAGCCGCTCTTGCGCTGGTTGCTGGCCATGGACAACCTGGTTTGCAGGGACGCAGGCAGCTGCAGTTCATATAGCCCGAACATCGACAGTGCCAGCGCCACAAACAAGCCGCTGAACAATACGATGATCCATGGCTGTTGAAACACGGTTTGTGCTTGCTGGCCCATGGCGGCGAATGCGACACCTGCAACGGTATAGGTCAGCGCCATGCCCGCAACGTAGGCAATGGACAGGGACAGGGCCCTGCGGGTTGTCACTTTTTCGCCCTGGCCTACGATGATCCCGGAGAGGATGGGCACCATGGGCAGCACACAGGGGGTGAACGCCAGCAACAGGCCCAGCCCGAAGAACGTGGCCAGGACCAGGAACAGATTTGCGTCGCGTATCAGGCTCGCCAGGCGATCCTGTTCCGATACCATGGGCTGGTCACCGGTCACGGCAGAGGGCGGTAGCCGGGTGGCGTCAGGTATTTCCAGAACCTGGCGACGTGATGACGGTGGGTAGCAAATACCGTCTTTCGCGCAGCCCTGGAATCCCAGCTCCAGTTCGATGGCAAGCGGTTCCGGATTACTGCGCACGAATGGCAGCCGGATTTCCACCTGTTCGAAATACACTTCGGTTTCGCCGAAGTACTCGTCGGTCATGGGTTCTCCGGCAGGCAATTCCGGGAATCCAAGCTGTATCTCGCCGGTCACGGGAGCAACGCTCAGCTTGTCCTTGTACAGGTAATAGCCAGGCGCGATGGTCCAAACGACTGCCAGGGTCTGTTGATCAATTGTCTGCACACTTGAACGAAAAGCCTGGTCCGGGGGCAGGAAGGGTTCGCCGTTACCGGTTGGCGCCGCGAGCCAGTCCGAAATACTTTTGCCGTTGCCGTCTGCCTGGGTAGCGGAGGTGGTCTTGACCTGGGACCCACCGGAAATCTGGGATCCAGCTGAGGTCGGCGAGGCCGGCAGGGCGATGGTGGAAGTCCAGTCCTGCGGTGGGTAGCACAAACCCATGTCGGCGCAGCCTTGCAGGCGCATGCCAAGCTCGGCACTCCGCAGTTGGGCCGGCGCCGTGTACGGGATGCGTATGATTTGCTGGCCGCGGTAGATTTCCTGCTCGCCGAAGAATTCGTCGGTATGCATGTCGCCGGCAGGATAGACAGGTTCCCCAAGGGCCAGTCCCGGTGTGATCGCGTTGAAGCGGAAGCGCTTGCGATACAGGTAGTAGCCATCCTCGATATCCAGCTGCACCCGGATTTCCTGCGCATCCGCCTCGGTCTTGTATTGGTAGGCCAGTTCCGGCCGAAGTGGCTCGGTACTTGCCGCCCATAACAGAGGCAGGAACAAAAAAACTGTCAAGTGTCTGATTTTCATAGCTTCATTCGTTTGCGCGTGCGAGTTGCGTTCAACCGGAAGCCGAATCGTCCCCGGGTAGGCGGACGCTGTCAACAATCCACTCCACATATCCGGGAAGTCCTCCCTGAACCTCGATCGCCAGGATCTCTGGCAGGTCATAGGGGTGGAGTTCAAGAATCCGCTTTTCCAGTGCAGGGTAAACCCGGTCGGTGGTTTTCAGAATCAGTTGTACCTCTGAATTAGTCTGAACCTTGTCCTGCCAGCGAAAGGTCGAGGACATGGCCGGAATCCGGTTCGCGCAGGCCGCCAGTCGCTCCTCCACCAGGATGCTGGCGATTTGCGCGGCGGTCGTATCCTCGGGGCAGGTACAGTAAACCATCAGGATAGTGGGCATGTTTGGGGTTCCTGGATGACACCTAAGCAGGACAGGCCTGACAGGATACCGGGGCTGTATTTCGATGTCATTGAAAATAAATAGTTTTTTTGGACTTGAAAAATCAAAATCCGCCGCTATTATTAGCACTCACTTGAGAGGAGTGCTAACACTCCTCTCCATAGAATTATTTACAAGTCGGCTGGCAATTCCCAGTTTTGAAGGAGACTGACCCATGAAGATTCGACCCCTGCACGATCGCGTGATCATCAAGCGCCAGGAAGAAGAACGTACCTCGCCCGGCGGTATCGTGATTCCCGATTCTGCTACCGAGAAGCCCATCAAGGGCAAAGTGGTTGCCGTTGGCAAAGGCAAAATCCTGGAGAACGGCGATGTGCGCCCTCTGGACGTCAAGGTTGGCGATTCCGTGCTTTTCGGCAAGTACAGCGGGACTGAAGTAAAGATGGACGGGGACGAGCTGCTGGTCATGCGTGAAGAAGACATCATGGCCGTCATCGAAGGCTAACAGGCCCGACTCTTACGCAATATAGACAGAACTACGAATTTAGAGGTTTTAAACCATGAGTGCTAAAGAAGTGAAATTTGGCGATGATGCACGCACCCTGATGGTGCGCGGCGTCAACGTGCTGGCCAATGCGGTCAAAGTTACCCTGGGTCCCAAGGGTCGTAATGTGGTACTGGAAAAGAGCTTTGGTGCTCCCACCGTCACCAAGGACGGCGTGAGCGTGGCCAAGGAAATCGAACTCAAGGATCGGTTCGAGAATATGGGCGCCCAGATGGTGAAAGAAGTGGCTTCCCAGACTTCTGATATTGCCGG
>Ga0316195_10000268_pt1 | contig 19542 bp, 13 predicted proteins | sample Phised1_MG_FD_204937 | JGI IMG/M metagenome (GOLD analysis project Ga0316195, IMG submission 204937) | Coastal sediment microbial communities from Maine, United States - Phippsburg sediment 1 | ecosystem: Environmental > Aquatic > Marine > Coastal > Sediment | place: USA: Maine | collected...
TCGTGCCGTGAATTTCTTCCCTGGTGGGCACACGGAATACATGGCCTCTTATGGTCGTGCAAGCACTGAAGTTCAATCTTACGGTTATGCCAATGATAATCACCTGGCCACTTCCTTTGTGACTGGTGGATATGTTGCAGCCGGTGGTGTGAAGACCGCAACGATTCAGGCTGTCAATACCGGCCTTGGTGGTGGAATCGCCAAATCGTCAGCGAATGGAAGTTACAGTGGTTCTGGTGATCTGGGAACCAACTTCAATGGGATGGCCGAAGGGTATTCCAAGACCTCAGCCACCACATTGAATGGCTACAATGGTGCCATCATGACTTCCGGTGCCGGGATGAAAGTTTCCAGCAGCCAGCCTACTCAGCCCAACTAATCGTTAATCACTCGATAGTTTTAAACCTGCTTCCCACCTAATGTCAGGTGGGAAGCATTAAACATTATTACTTACCCAAATTTGAAAGGATTCAAAAATGAAGAAGTATCTTGCAATTATCGCAGCAGTATGTTTCATCTTCAGTTCAGTCGGAATCGCCAGTGCTGATACAACCGCCAATGCCAATGCCAATGCCAATGCATCTGCAACCGGTGGAAGCTCTGGAGCCACCGCCTTTAATGGTGATGTGGGATCCAACAATGTCAATGAAGCCGCCGACCTGGATCGTGGTCGTCAATTCGTCAATCCGGCCTCTCCGCAGTTCGGCCCTGTTTTGAATTACTTTGGCCAGCCCCTGCCCAGCGAAGGTTTCCAGCCGGTCGAGCAGCTGATTATGTATAGCTGCTGGTTCACCGAGGGAAGTCTTAAGTCCATGCTGAAGAGCGTCGAAGATGCCAACGCCGAGTTCAAGGTCGCCAATGCCCGTATCGCCAATGCCAAACCGGCCTCCGAAGACGGGACAACCAAATGGATCAAGATCGTGATCAGTCGTGACAAGTATCAGGGTGCCAATGTTGGCTTCAAGGGTTTCCTTACCGCCTACTCCGACGACAAGCGTACGACCATGACGGAAGTTATGGCCAAAGCCGCATTGACGGCCCTTCAGAATGGCTGCAATGTGATTCACTTCACCGCTCAGGGCGCCGTCCGTGACGTTATGTCCAGTGGTTGGGGTATCGGTTTCAATACGACCCAAGCCCAGGTTTACAGTGGTGATCTGACCAAATCCAACGTCTCCAGTGGCGGCATGGGTTACTCCAGTGCCAAAGCCGGTACCCGTGACCTTCCTTGGTTGCAGGGTTTCGGTCTGGTCGATGCTGATCTTCAGTATCCGGCCCTTGACATTGCCGTTGTGGTAAAAGAGAAGGAAGCCAAGATCGTGAAAGTTCCGGCTCCTGCGAAAACCGCTGGCAATCAAATGAAGACCCCGGAAGCACCTCAGACCGGGAATCACACCAAATACGGGACCTCTCAGGGATCGTAATTTGGGATCATTCTTCTGGTAGTTAGAACATAAAATAAAAGGGGGCGAGTCATCACTCCCTTTTATTTTTTGCCATTATTTTTTTGAAAGGATTATTATATGGAAGAATTAGAACATTTAAAAATTTTAGTTGTTGGTGATATTATGCTTGACAGATATGTGGTAGGTGATGTACAACGCATATCTCCAGAAGCTCCTGTCCCAATTGTTTATGTCAGAGAACAGTATAATACATTAGGTGGATGTGGTAATGTTGTAAGGAATCTTCGTGAACTTGGAGTGCAAGTTGATTGTTTAGCATCAGTTGGAATTGATGCGGATGGTGAAACAATAAGTTCAGAGTTGAAACATATTGGAGCCAAATCGCTTTTATTTTATGGATCAAAACAAACAACTGTCAAAGAACGTATCATTGCTGATCAACGAAAAGTTCAAATGTTAAGAATTGATCGTGAAGATGTCAAATCAATAGGAGCCCATTTACCAATAGACGTCTTCGTAAGAATGTGTAAAGATGATTATAACATGGTAATTGTTTCTGATTATGCAAAAGGAATGATCAGTCATGGATTAATGGAATTTTTGAAGCATGAACAAAACGCTGATATCATTGTAGATCCTAAACCAAGAAATGGTGGAATTTATAATGGAGTATTCATGGTTACTCCAAATGAAAAAGAATGGGCAGAGATGATGTTTTCTTCTGCATACAATTTGAATCATGTTAAATTTATTCTTGAAACAAAAGGGAATAAGGGAATGACATTGATAGATAATGTGAATGAAATATCAGAAGATATTGAAGCAGAAGATGTACCTGTTTACAATGTTTCAGGAGCAGGAGATACAGTAGTTGCTATTATGGCAACATGTTTATCAATGAAGATAGACCCTTTAAAATCTGCAAGAATCGCAAATAAATGTGCTGGTTATGTTGTTACTCAAACAGGCACATCAGTTGTTCCAAAAAATATATTTACGAAACATGTTAAATGTGTTTTGGGGAACAATATCTAATCAGTTATACAATACTCATCTATATATATTAATTAATAGAAAGATGGGAATTGTTCGTCTTTTTTTTGAGTCTTCCCATATCCCATCATCCCCGATCCGTTGGGAAGACAAAACCTGATGCTCTCAGTATATTTATTATGCTGAGAGCATCAAACACTTTATACAGGAGGTATTTTTTGCTACGAATTGAACAAGGTGGGCCGAAACAATGGACAGTAATTGATGAAAAACATGAACCAATAAAACTCATGCTCTTAGCTTCCTCAGTCACGAATAAATATTTTATTGTGACTAAATTTATAGAGGGCGTTGCTGATTTATGTGGGGAAGAGTTCAGCGACTGGTTTATGGAATTACTGGCGAATTGTGAGGACGAAAACCAAAAACCAAAAGTCATTATTGACAGCATCCCACAATTGAAGGAATATGCAAATGCATATTTAGATTCAAGACAAATTGATTTTTCACAATTTGTGGATGTAACAAAGGTTAAGAAAAATTCAATTCTATTCATGCCCGAAGAAATTGAAAAGATTATTCGACTGTCGTGTTATTTAAAGTTGTATTCTGTAATATCGAATAATGAGCAGCTAAAGTTAGGGCAGACGTTACATCGTGAGGTTTATAATAAACTGGCTTCTGAAATTGTTGAAACTGAGGTTGTCAGAAAAATCTTCGATGTTATAAAGACCAAAACATTCCGATACAATCTCACAGATAGATTCATGTGGGAGTACATCAAAAATGTTCAAGGTAAAGATATTGGTGTGCATGTTATCGAAATCTTTAATTTTATTATGAATCACATTTTGATCTTATGTGAAGAAGACAAAAATCCGATCACATATTTCGTCGGGGTAATAGATGAATCGGTAAAATGGTTTTTAAGATCAGTTTACAAAGGGTCAATCGTTTATGATGATAGTATTTCAACCGAAGATATTCAAGGAATCAATACAGATAACTTGAAAACGTACAGTTATAATGATACGTTAGGGCGGTTGAAAGGTATCGCATATGAAAAAGTGTATGAGTTGCTTCAACGACAATCTCCATTGATTGCAGAAGAAAGAACAAATGCAGGAGATGAAAACATCATTTCATTTCATGAACGAGCAAGCGAGATTGAGTTTGTATCTCCATTATCAGAAACATTGGTTTATCCGATCTTAGCACAAATGACACAGATTCCATATCATCATTTCAAGACGCTGTCACCTGAACATTCAGCGGTAATCTCTGTTTATATGCAGAATCTTTTCAGAGCTGCATTTTCAGTTGATTATAAAGACTTGTTCGCTCTTTTGAATTTCTATCCAACAAAGAGTCCGTCATTAACAACGACATATAAGATTAAATCTGTACATGAATTTATTGCTGCACAAGAGGAACATAAAAACTTTTATGGGTTTGATGCAAAAATTCTTCCTCATGCATTGTTATGTCATTATGTGGGTAGAGTATCTCGAGTTGATTTCTGTGATATATTAACAGGAAGGAAACTTGGTGGTATTCCGTTATCAAAGATCGAACATAGCATGATTCAATTCTTCACATTATATTTCGCAGGTAAGATGGAAACTGAAATTAATAATATGACAAAATTGATGAATGCTGATTTCTAAAGGTATGGGGGTGAAATTCCCCCATATTCTTTTTTGTTTCTATAATTTTAGAACAAAATATAAATAGGTATTGTACACCCATAACGGAGGGTTTATTAAATGAAATCAAAGTTAAATGAAGATATTCGTCACTTATCTGAATTGATAAGAAAAGCAAATGAGCTTATCAATCCAGAAGACAGTATATCATATCTAACAAAAAAAGATTTAAGAGATAGATTGTATGGAGAAAAACCTAAATGCTTTTTGAAGCTTCTACCAATTGGTCGAGACACTTCTCCATATCTAGTACCACTTTGTAATAGATCAGGGTTTGAAGATCCAAAGGTTATTTCTGTTGCAATTAAAATGGTTCAGAGGATTATGTCGGAAAAATCGGATAAGTTTGATACCAATGCGGTCCAACATGTTCTTAATCAATTGAACCATAGACATAGTGTTTTATCAAAAGAAGTTCCAAAACCTATGAGCATGGGAGCTAAAAAAGCAAAAATCACAAGAATGTTTCAAAATATCAAACAACATCTAGACATGAATAAAACGAGTGGAATGGGTGAAGAATAATAATGATACAATTTCTGGATATCAACAAGTTCAAAAAAGGTTTAAAACCCGTAACTACAACAGAGATATTCTCCAAACCAGGAGAATGGCATCCTGAAGGGTTATTCTCAGAAATTATTTTTGGTGCAGAAGAATCTCCAGATAGAAAGAAAACTTTTTCGTATATTAATTTGAATGCTTCAGTTATACATCCATCAGCGTATATGCTATTGATTCAATTAGATAGAAAAATTGAAAAATTCCTTTCGACTGAAGCATCGTATTCCGTTTCTCCAGATGGAAATTTATATGAGGATCTTGAAGGAGTAACGGGAATATCAGAATTTATAAAAATGCTCCCAAAAATAAAATTCAGAGGGGGAACCGATACTCGAGATAAGTTCGTTAAAAAGATTGAACAAGCAAGTAAAGAAGGAACATTATTCATAGATACCATTCCAGTTATTCCTCCTGAGTTAAGAAATATGTATCAGGATGAAAAAGGTATGTGGATTGAAGATCCTTTGAATGAGTATTATACTGCATTGATCCGAAGAGCATATCAAGTAAAGAGCGCATCCAAATCGGGACCACTGTTTGATCTTTTAAATTACGAATTACAAAAAGCAGTTATTGCACATGACAATTTTATTCGGAAATTGATTCAAAAGAAAAATGGATTGATTCGGTCAAATCTTTTGGCTAAACGTACTGACTTCTCTGGTCGTGCTGTTATTACACCTGGACCAAACTTAAAAGTTAATGAGATTGGTATCCCGATAATAATGGCAGTGAGTCTATTTGAACCGTTTATTATCCATCGTATATTTCACTCAGGTAGAGTAGATCTAGTAAAATTGGGTGAAGAGGTAAAAGCTTTTACAACATTTGAGTTATCAATTGATAGTCTTAAAATGGTTTTGAAAGCAATCAAGAGTGCTGATAAAATACCTCCGGCGTTATTTAAAATTATTTGGGACGCTACAGAGGTAGCAATGATGGGAAGAACTGTTTTAGCGAAACGTGACCCTGCGTTGCATGCTGAATCTGTTCGTGGATTCAAACCTATTTTAGTAGATGGAAACAATATACAACTATGTACATTGCAAGTTGGTGGCTTCAATGCTGACTTTGATGGAGATACAATGGCTATCTATCATCCAATTACCAATGAGTCACAAATTGAAGTTGCTAATAAAATGATGCGTGGAGAAAGCGGAGAATCAGCAAGTGCTGTTACGTTTGAGTTATCAAAAGAAATGTGTGTTGGTTTATACATGATGACTAAAGATGTAAAAAGAACAACTCCAGCAATTCAAGTATTTGATAAAGATTTGCCAAGTGCAACTGATGCATATATTCCAGTCAAATACCGTAATAATACTACAACAATGGGAAGAGCAATATTCAATAGTGCATTTCCATCTTCATTCCCATTCATGAATCAAACTGTAAATAAGAAATTTGTTAATGGATTGATTCCTGAAATGCTTAAAAAATATGGAACGGAACAAGCGATCAATACATTTTCGGCATTAGAGAAAATTGGTTTTAAGTTTTCAACAATTATGGCACCAAGTATTTCTTTAGATGATATTCAGCTACCAGCATCCATTCTTCAATTAAAAAAGAAATTGGAAGGATCATCAACTGATGAAGCTGTTGCATTATTAAAAGAGATGGAAAAACTGTTAATTCAACATTTAAAGGATACAGGTCTTTATGATCTAGTAGAGTCTGGAGCTGGTAAAGGGTGGACACAACCAATGCAAATTTTGGTTGCAAAAGGATTGATATCTGATCCACAAGGAAAAATATTGCCCGTTATTGCAGGATCATTTTCAGATGGTTTAAAAAATACACAATATTTTGCGGCAGCATCAGGTTCAAGAAAAGGTATCATTGATCGTGTTTTGAATACTGCTGATACAGGATATATGTCAAGGCAGCTTGCATACGTTTTAAATAGTGTTGAAATTGATCCACAGCTTCGTGACTGTAAAACCAAACGTCATTTAAGTTTTAGAATGACAAAAGAAATGAAGGGGAGATTCGATGGTAGATACATTATCAAAGGAAATCGTGTAGAAGAATTTGATACCGCCACTACAAAGGTTGGTGATGTTGTTAATTTGCGTACACCTATTTTATGTGAATCTAAAAAATTATGTCACACCTGTTATGGTAAATTATTGTTGAGACATAAAAGTCCCTATGCTGGTGTTATGGCAGCACAAATTGTTGGAGAAGCAGGCACACAAACCATTATGAAAACTTTCCATACTGGTGGTGCTGTTAAAGTTGTACAACGTGATATTAAATATGATATCGTCCAGAATGACCCGCTTACGACACAACAAATCGTATCTAAAAATTTGGGTCAAAATGAAAATCAACTATTTACAAAAAGAGATATGACACTGACATTATTGTTAGACGACTATCCATTACCAAATGACTTAGCTTACACTGACGATGAATCTGAATTGATGGTAAAAGCTCTTGTTTGTAAGGTTGAATATGACGATGCCATTTTTAATATTATTTTAGACTATCCAGCGATTTTAAAGGTTTATGATAAAGAGTTAATCGGAAAAGAAATTCTAAAATTAAAATATGAAAAAGATAGTACCATTTTAGAAATACCAATGCAAACAGATGATACAAAAGCACAGATTCAATATGTAAGAAGATTGCTTGGTGGGCGTGAAATTTACAAAGATGCAAATCATTTATTTTTAAAATTGTTTGCTATCTACGGTCCACTGAGAGGTATGGATTCAGTACATCTTGAAGTGTTGTTATCACAAGCATTGAGAGATAAAAAGAATCAGAGCATCCCTGCAAGACTTGGAGCAAAATGGGATCCAACAATGATCAACATTAAACAAATTGTTTTTAAGACAAGCTTTATTCAAGGACTAGCATTTGAAAATGTAAATGAGGCAATCAAAACTGGATTGATTACAGAAGACGGTGGAGACCCAAGTATTCTTGAAAAGGTTCTTACAGGAACATTAGTCGAGCCAAAAAAGGATAGGAGATAAAATGATTCAATTTCAAAGTTGGAGGCAATATACTCATGTTGTCGATGGGATTAGATTTAAACAAGATACAAAAGAACCTTTTTTGTTAATCTATCTCCCAGAGAATACAAATCTGTTAGAAAATTTTGTTAATTTGAATATCAGACAAGTTGATTACAGAATTGTATCTGTTCCGGTTACAACATTGCCACGTACAAGATTGACTCCTGATCTTATAAAAGCATATCGTTCCTTAAAGTTAATTCCTTACTCTGCAAAACAAAAAGTTCCTATGGGAAAAAATGTTATTATAGATTTGTCTCAATATGTCAATACTTTAGATTTAACATTTAAACCTACAACTTACAGACAAAGAGTTGGTTTTCTTTTGAAAAATGTTTTAATGTCTGCAGTAGCTCAATTTCCAGATAATTATCAAAAGACATTGTTATACTCAGTTGATTTAAATAACAATGTGAAACCTTTTATCAATAGAAAAATATTTCCATTGTTGAGCGACATGAAGGGCGGAGACTTTCCATTTGATAATATGATATTGAATACAATGTCTAATGGAAATTCATCATATAGACTGCTTGTAAAAGATAAAGATTTTAAATTCCCAAGGGTTCTGCAATATATTAAAAACCTAAAGGGAATCTCTACAGATCTTGAACAACAACAGGATGCAGAAAAAGCTGCCAACATTGTAATGAAAGCTCTTGATGGTCAACTTGAACCTGAAAATAAAGGTAAAATCAAAGGTGCTGTAGATTCATTTTTACAATCACAGCCAGATCAGGTTGATAAGATTGTCAATGGTGATGCATCAGCAGATGAAATAAAGACTGTTGCAACCACATCAATTTTAGCTAAAACTAGTGGTGATGTTGATAGAGCACAACTGATCGCTAACAATATTCCAGACGATAAAAAACTAAAGGCTTTGAGAGCTATTGATAAAAGTCTTGCTGGCGATTTACTACAACCTGAAAAGGCAAAGAGTTTATCAACAAATGAAATGGTCGAATCTTATGATCCAGTTAAAATGACAGATGGAAAATCTCCTAACCATGTTTATAAGAAACGACAAGTAGACTTTCAAACAAACCTTAAAAAAGATTTAGTTAATTCATTTAAGGTATTGGAAGAAAAAGAAATTCCTTTGAAGTTTGTAAACTTTTCGGTGACTCCAAAACCTGGAAGACCTGGCGAAATTATGAAATCTGATCTGAATGTTGCCACCATAACTTTAAAAGATGATTATGGAAATACACATAACATCAAGATGGAACTTCCAAGGATTGATCCAAGAACAGGTGTTTTTAGATTAAACGGAAAACAAAAATGTTTGATTAATCAGATTGTACAAAACCCAATAACATTTCCAAAACCTGGAGAGTCAAGATTTGAAAGTTCATATTCAGTCTTCAGAATCTATGTAAAGAATTTGAGACGTGTAAAATATCTTGAAGCGTTCATGTCATATAAAATGCCTTTATTCTTTTTATTGGCATTCAGTTTTGGATTTAATGAAACATGTCAATCATTCAAACTTAAATATGAAATCGTTGACAAGAAACCAACCGGTGAAACATATTTTGCGAGAATTAAAGCTGGCCAATATGTTGTATTCACCAATGTAACTACAGAGATTCAGAAGTTGTTGTGCATGGGATTTATTCATGGCAAACCTGATCAATATGAATTAAGCGGAGAGTTTCCAACTAAAAATTATTTTGAACAATTAATTATCAAATTGACAGGCAGGTTAAATTCTACATTCTTGATTAGCTCAAATTTACAGAATATTGTTGATCCTGTTGCTAAAGAAGTATTGAAAAGTAAACAATTGCCTATCAATTTAGATTTAATTATGAAATATATGGCTGAAAAAGTTACACAAGGATTTGTAATTCCAAGAGGAGATTTGGGTAATCAACGAATTAGAAACTCAGAAGTCCTTGTGCATTTAGCGCAAAAACAAATTCTTGCAGCATACACCGTATATAAAGAGCAAGTGTTATCAGGAAATACTGAAGCACAATTTGATATTTCATCAACTAAGGTATTAAGCGATTTCTTAATGACAGAACTTGTAGTTGATATGGAGTATGCAAATCCAATTGAAGAAATGTCAACCATGACAAGAGTTTCTCCGGTTGGTAAAAAGGTTGGTGGTATTCCTGATAAGAGAGCTATTACAGTTGATGCTCGTAATCTTCACCCAAGTTATTTTGGAAACATTGATCCTCTTGATACACCTGAAAGTGATAACATCGGAATTGTTCAACAGTTAACAGTCGATGCTTTAATATCATCTTCACGTGGTATGTTTGCAACCAAAAAGCTAACAGACAAAGAAGGAACAGGAATGTTATCTACAACTACATGTATGGTTCCATTCTTAGAAAATACAGATGGTGCTCGTGTTATCATGCTTGCAAACCAAGCAAAACAAATGTTACCATTAAAGAACCCTCAACCTCCTGTAGTTCAATCAGGATATGAGTCGATCTTGACTGATGTATTGTCCGACAACTTCGTGAAACGCGCTCCATGCAGCGGAAAAATTTTATCCGTCACAAAGGATGCGATTAAGATTCAATGCGGCCCAAGACGGTCTGACGTGGTTGATATATCGCCTATGCAGTTAAGGTCAGGGTCAGGAAAGAATACATTGAGCGTTTTCAAAGCGCTAGTTAAATCAGGTCAATCTGTAAAAGAAGGTGAGGTTATTGCAGAAGGTGCTTGTATGTCTCAAGGATCAATTTCATTGGGAAGACCATTATTAGCAGCCCTGATGCCTTACAAAGGATATAACTTTGAAGATGGTGCAGTTATTAGCGAGAGTGTTGCAGGTAATGATATGCTAACATCTTTACATGGTGTTGATGAAGAAGTATTGTTATCTGAAAATGATAGACTTCTTTTCATTGCCAAAATTGATGAAGCCATTGAAAAGGGTCAGCCAATACTACGAAAAACATTTGGTGATGTTGAAGATATCATCGGATTTGATGATGATGATTCAACTGATTTAATGGGTGGGCAATATATTAAAAAGAGTCCGGGTGGTCGTATTGTTGATATTGAAGTCTTCTCTAATGTTGGCGAAGATGTATTCCCAGAATTAAAAGAGTTGATTCAAAGAACTAACAAGAGATATCCAAAACCACCAAAAGATAAATTTACCATTAAACATGAAACTATCAAAGGTGTTTATATTCGTTTTAAGATTGAGCAAGAGTTACAAGTAAAGCTCGGAGATAAGTTATGTAACCGATATGGAAATAAAGGTATTATTTCATTAGTGGAAAAAGATGAACTAATGCCAAGACTTCCAAATGGTGATAGAGTTGATATTGTGTTAAATCCTCTTGGTCTATTGGGAAGAATGAACATCGGTCAGTTGTATGAAATGTATTGTGGCTTAATGGCAAAAGAAATGGGTACAAGAATCCCAACAATGTCAAAAGCAAAAGCAATTGATTTAATCAAAAATGTTTTTGGCAAGCTTGATAAAAGTCCAAACAAAATTGCAACTGAAAGATTGGTCAAAAATCTAACAAGACTGAATCCAACAACATGGGGAAAACTTATAGCACAAGTGAAGGGAACAGGATTTTACCCAATAATAATTCCTCCTTTTAAAGCACCTACTCATGGTGATGTTGGTGCAGCATTGAAAGTATTGGGATTACAGTCAAAATACAAATTGAAATTACCTGAGTTTAATACTAATACAGTTCAAGCTGTTCCTGTTGGATATATGTATATTTGTAAATTGGAACATATGGGTGATGCAAAAATTTATGGTAGATCAACAGGACCGGTAACAGGTAAAACATCACAACCAACAGCAGGAAAGAGACGTGAAGGCGGTCAACGATTAGGTGAGCTTGATTCGTATTCATTCATAGCATATAATTGTCCTGCAACACTAGCAGAGTTTATGGGTCCACTTTCTGATGATTATATAACTAAAGAAGAAATAATTGCAGATATTGTAAAAAATGGAAATGCAGAATATCGTGAACCAAAAATGTCACCTGCTAGAGATTTATTAAATTCATATTTTGTTTCATTGATGTTGACGAGGGATTAAAATGTTTGATTCTGAAAGTTTAAAAGTATTATGTGGTAACTCAATTGAGGAACCCGAATTAGAATATGATGATGCCCAAGTTGCAAGTGATACGGGATTTCCTGTTCAGGAAGAGGCATCAAGGGAATATGATTTTACAACAATCACTGATAATATGAACCAACCCGACTTCAAAGAAAATTATCTTGAAGCAATGAAACAGATACGAAAACTATCATTAAAAAAACAACAAATATTGGCATTTGCAATTATTCAAAAGATGCCTGTTAAATATGATTTTCAATTTTCAATAACCTTTGATCCATTCTATAGTCTTGAAGATATATATGAACTGTACAAATTTATTGAATTTGTAGAATATGATCATGAAAAATTTATAACAAATGTGTGGAAGCTTTTAAATCCAGATACTAACTCGTTCCAAGTTGAAAAATTCTGCGAACATAATATTCCTAAAATAATTTCGGAGATTGAAGAACAGTTAGAAACTCATGAATACTCTGAGTTGATTACCGATTTTTTAAGAACATACAATAAAGATAAACTTATTGAATGGTTTTGTGAGAAATCGAAGAATTTAAGAACTTCTATTTTAATCACATTATTAAGAAAGGAGTAAATAGAATGTCTGAAGAAGTGACTGTTACAATCAAAAAAGGCGATTTTAAACTTGTTGTTCCGAGAAATCAATTACTTGATGTTTCTGAAACACATGATGGAGTTGTATTCAATTTCAAAGGGGGTTTGCAGTTGCATCAAATTGATCAATACATGCAGCAATCCACCAAACAAATCATAGCAAATACTGCTAATAGTTATACAGGAAATAGATTAATTTTTGATTTGAATAATAGTAGACAACCTGTTTTAGTTGACGCTACTTAATTCATTTTAAACTTTAACATCTATATATATTAATATCTGAATAATAAATTATCGGTTATGAAGTTTTATTTTTTTAGGGTTCAAACACTCTAATTTTTTCAAGGGACTTGATGTGATTTCTGTTATATTTATACTTGAAATGTAAAAACAACAAACACATTACATCTACTTCCCTTCCTTTTCCCGAAGACTTGTTTGTATTTTCTGATCGGTGATTGGTTCACCATTGCTCTATTAAAGCAACTTGTGAGGTTCGATTCCTCTCTACCACGCCAATGTCTGTGGTAAGACAACATAATACATCTTTAACTTCGGGTTCGAATTTAATTTAGAAGACTAAATGTAATTTCAGATTATGGAAAATCAAACGATTACATTTACTACTTCTATTCTTTTATAAAGTTTTCGTCAGAGACTTTGTGTGATTTCAGATCATTAAGCCGGTAACCAACCGGCTGGCGCGTATCGTAAAAATCACATGTCCGGCTCTGACAACCCTTTTCCTGAAAGACTCCAGTGTAATTTCTGATAAAAAGATACAATGGTGTATCATTTGCATTGAGAGCAAAAGATGGCAAGTTCGATCCTTGCTTTATCGACCAAAACTGATTACATTCTCTACTTTCAGGAAAACCTCCTTAACGATTCAGGGATGACTTGATATTTCAGGTCATCCCTGAATAAACAATAAAAGAGGTAATTATTTGTTTTTATCTAAACACTAAAAAAATTGGATATGAATCACTTACGTCGAAAATCAAATCAATCAAAGGAGGGCTGAAATCAATGGCAACAAGTGAATTAAAAATTGACTCAGGGATTCTTCAGTATGCTCCGAAGGGTGCATTTTATGAAGATGCGGATGAACAATTTAACCGAGTGTTCCAGATGTGGAGTGATCTGTTCAATTATGATCGAACCATGTTTTGTTTAACAACACTTCTTGGTGGTACCGGGTTTTCAAAGGGAGCAATGACACACATGCTTCTTGGGAATCCAATCGGTCAAACCAATCTTCCAGCTTTGGACGGGCTTGCCTTTGATTATGAATCGAAGGTGATGTTGTACAACCTTTCCAAGGAACGGACTCCAAGGGCATTGAAAAATCTTTTGATGCTTACGGGATCGGAAGGATTCAATCGAGTCAACAATTCACGAACCAGAAAGCTCATCCTGGAGTTCATATTCAATCGTGATTCGTCTGAACTTGATGCATTGGCAATAAACTATAAAGGCAAGCTGAAACAACTGATTCGTCATGCCTTGGGGAAACAGGATTTGTTCAAGATTCTGAATGGTGATTTAAAGTTGTTTACCAAATGGATTGCACGGTACAACGAGAAAGCGTATCCGGTGTTTATGCATCTGTTTGATAAAGAACCTCATCGTGAAGGTCTTTCAACATACTATCCGAAAATCGACAGGTATTGGGCATTGCGGCAAGCAGCTCAAACCGGCAATGTCGTTGAGTTTCGTAAACTCATGAAGGGTATGCCCCAGCGGACAGTTATGGGATTCCGGAACACCTACAAGGTTCCAGTTGAAATATCAGAGATCTATGAAACAGCAAAGACCTCTGACCGGGAACGTATTCAGATGGAATCAGCTGCCAAGCGTAGTGGAGCAAAAACCTTTACGGTCAACTACAAGAAGCAGGAGCTTTACGACCTGTGGAAAGCTTTCTACCACAAGCTGTTGACCGGGAACCCCGACAACATGGATGCCATCGAAGAAGCCATTGTTGAAAAGAGCGAGGGTTCCAATCGAATTGATATAGGAGAATGTGTAGTGATCATTGATGCTTCCAAGTCTATGGAAGGAAGTGAACAACGACCATTGCATCCATTCCTGACCTCCCTTTGTTTAGTTGCAACATTAGATAATGTCAAAGACGTTTTCTATGTTGGTGGGAAGGTTGTGGAGGCCCCAACGAAAAGCAAGGCCCAAGTTTTAGTTCCACACAATGCTACAGGGTTGTGGAGAGGTCTTGTTGATGCTGTCATGACAGGGGTGAAGAATATCGTTGTAATATCGGACGGTTATGAAAATGAAGTAAAAGGTATGTTTGAACATACCTATAATCACTTTAAAAGTGAGGGTCATGATTTTAACCTGCTTCATTTGAATCCGGTGTTTGCAGCAGATGCCAAGAAAGGCACAGCTCGTAAATTGGCAGCAGATGTTGAACCGATGCCATTAGCGGACCACAAGTTTTTCGAGACGGAGATGATCTTCAATCGGATGCTTGAAAACCGTGACATGGTGAAGAAACTATTGGTTCAGAAATATCAAAAACTTTTAGGATAAGGAGGTCGTCAACTATGACTACAATTTTTAATAAGTTGAAGTTCACGGGTATTGAAATCGGCAACGTGCAGTCCGTCGATGAGATGACCATTGTTCCTATCCTTGGTGATGATAGGGGTGAAGTGGCAGGGCCTGAACATTTGAAGTTCAAGTCCACCACATCATATGGGACAATGGTATTTGAAAACGATGATCCATCACAGCCAGTAATCGTTCCAAACAACATGATGGTAAGGGGGAAAGGAGCACAGGATCATGCCATGGCAACTTCAGGTGTGGTTCTTGCAAGACGAACCCAGCGTTTCAATACAGCATGTTGTATTGAGGAAAGTCAGGGTGGATATCTCAATAGTGAAGGTAATGAGACAGATGTCCTGCCAATCCAATTACGAAAGGCATTACTTGCACCATCGTTGAGACAAACCCAAAGCTACAGTAAGCTGTGGGGGAAGATCAAGGATTGGTTAAAGGGAGTGCCTGTTGCAGGTCGGAGTGGTGCTGCACATCTTCGGTATTTCTATGATACACCGGACATCCGTACAGCTCTTGAGCAGTTTGCAGCAGAGTTTGAACCGGTTGATAATCAGATCGGTGCAATCATTATGTTTTCTGGTGTTCCTGTTGGTATTGAAATAATGCCTTCAAGTGAACATTGGCAAGCGTATTGGAAACTGTTGCTTCGGGGTTGTTATGGTGCAGAAATGCTACGGTTGAAAATGCTTGGCAAGCTGAAAGAATCAACATTGGTATTGCCGAACATTCCTGCCGGAGCAACTGCTTCAGAAGTAAAGACACTCATGGTGAACTTCAGTCAGCATTTACGACAAGAGGTTCTCCCTATATTGGAGTCAATTGATATCAAATCACAGAAGCTTTCGAGCCAGGACGGTTCACTTCAGACGAGTTTAATTAACACAACGTCTGGAGGTGGTGGAGATTTGATTGAACAAGGCAGTATTCCAATCTATCTATCTCTCGTTTTATAGAGACATAAGCGGGAGGGTCAATGGTGGCCCTCCCGCATAGAATAAACGTACCGTCCTGTCCATCAGACTGTTGACAACTTTATTCACTATGGAATAAAATTATTGTCAATAGTCTGGAAAGATAAGGATTCCCAAAAGGTTTTTTGTTCTAAAACTTTTAAGAGAAGGAGTTATTGAATGAAACAGGTTTCAGTGGAAAAGTTCATTGAAAAATTGGGTGCACAAGTATACCCAATTACAATAGTAAAATTCCTATTGAACAAGCGCAGGATTCTTTCATATTTCTCGAAAGCAGCAGATGAAGCATTTGAGCTTAGAGTGAAATATACAGTAGATCACACCGATTGTCCGATATGTCAAGAAAAGAAATCGGAAGGCGTTTTGTGCAGACAGCACACATCAATTGATAGAGTCCTGAAAGCAGATAATGTGGCATACGATTTAGATACAAATGTCTATCTATACCGAAACGAAATTTATCGAATGGTTGGAAAAAGATTGGTAATCGTATATTGCCCACATCCAAAATTAATCACCGGAGAGATCTCGGATTCAAAAACAAGAAAAATAAATCCAATTACAATCGAAGATCCGGAGTTAGTAGAATTGCCAAGTTATGGTAAAATTTGTGAGTTTATATCGTCAGACCTGTTAGATCAATACATGCGGTGCTGGTTCAACAATGAGTTTTCTCTTGTAACCATTCCCGAAGATCGAAATGGGCAAAATTGGTGCTTAGTGCCCAATAAGTAAAAAAGAAAATATCGAGGAGGAAGTAAAATTATGGTACAATCGTTTGAAGATTATCAAGATCTATCTGGTGTTGGATTCCAAGGTGGAAGTGGTGAAGCTACTGCTCCTGAAGATGAGTTCTTTCACAGTGTATATATCGCTGGAAAAACCAGAAAGAATCACATCAATATTGATGAGTTGGGCGGAAAGCTTCAAGTTCGTGGAGTTCAGTACAATCTAGATGAAGTGAATATGGTTATCACTCATACAAAAGACATCCTTGCCAAAATTGAAAGTGAGCAAGGGCGTGATAACATTAAATGCTTTTCCTTTAAAGAAGGATCAGCACCGTGGTTTGGAACATCAACATTAGCAGATGGAAGCAAACGTGCATGTCCATTAACATCAGCAGAGCGTGCGGCAAATGATTTCTGTAACAAATGCCGTGCTCAAATTCTCGTTGCCGGTATCTTTTGTGATGCAAATGGAAGTCCTGTCCTTACAGAAGAAAAGAAACCCATCTTTGTATTCATCAGAGGAAAAGGCATGAGATATTCAAATGTTTCTGAATATTTAAATGATCGCTTCAATGAAGACTTATCCCCAGTATTCGAACCTGTTACTGAGCAAAGTAAAGCTTTTGAAAAAGCTGTTGTGAATAACAAACGCTTTGTAACAAAACTGACAAAGGGAACATCTCAATCTTCATTCGGAAGTGATGTAAATGTTTTCGAGCTTAGCAAGGGAGCAGAAATCCCGAAGGAAGCCGTATTAAAAATATTGAAACTATCTAAGGATACAGTCGAAAAATTTAATACAAAATTCGATTGGTCAAAAGGCAAGCAAGCTTCAGCTACTGGATATGGTAGCAGGCCTGAAGGAATTATGGAAATTGGCGAACCTGTTGATTCTGGGAGTGCTCCCAAGCAGGAAGCCCCACAAGAACAATCGAAACCAGTAGAGGATAAGAAAACATTCAGTTTTGACGACATAGAGTTTTAAACAACCAATCTTAATTTATGAAAGGAATTACAAATGGCTGATGAAAGTAAAAAAGATGCCGAGTTAAAGTATTTTGAACGTCTGAATATTTCTGTGATGTCTATTGCAAAAATTAAAGACATCCTCAAAAATGACATTATGGATACGATTGCAGCATGGAAATTGGGCCGTAATGTTGACAAACAATGTTACCACATCATCGGACCAGCAGGTGTTGGTAAAACCCAAGTATGTTATCAAATTGCAGAAGAACTCACAAATGAAATTTTCGGAGGATACAATGAAAAGAATCCGAAAGAGATGAAAGAGTTTGGATGCATAATGGTTAAGTCTCCGGTCCTTTCCCGGGATGATTTTATCATTCCTTTTCCTGTTCAGGTAGGTGGTGAAGAAGGGTTTTCATTCAAAATGTTGTATTCGGATTTCGTTCCGAAGATGGCAGATACATATGGTATATTTGTAATTGATGAGTTCTCACGTGGCGACCATCAGTTGCAACAGTTGTTATGGCAGATCCAGAATGAGTACTCAGTTCATCGCCACGAGTTTCCAAAGGGTTGGTTTGTTGTATCAATTGACAACCCGGATGACTCTGAGTATTCTATGGATAACCTTGAAGATGCTGCAGGTCTTCGTCGCCAACTTCATGTATATACGGAAGTTAGTGCAGTTGACTTTTTGAATTATGCAATCGAAAAGGAGTTTCATCCATTTGTTGTTGAGTTTATTCAAACCCATCCAGAGTATCTATATGATTTTCAAGCACAAAAGGTGGGTATGGTATATGCGAACCCTGCAAGTTATGAAAAGCTGTCAGACATTTTATGGAAAATGGAATTGCGGCGGAAGACAATTGACTTTGCAGAGATCGAAGTAAAAGCGGCAGGTCTGTTAAATACAAATATGACCCGCATGTTCATTGAGTTCGCCAGGGATAAGAAAGACATAAATCCCAAAGATGTATTCCGTGACTTCCGAAGAGTCAAACCGGAGATTGATAAACTATTGAAGGAAAACAACAATGCCAAATTGAGCGAACTGATGGTCGGGTTCTGTACATATATGACAACTTCAACTCCTGAATATGATGAAGCGAAGTTGAAAAATGTATTGGACTTCTTATTGATCATGCCAATTGATTCGGCAGCTTTGTTTATTTCACAGATTGACTCATTTGATCGGTCATCGAAAGCATTCAAATATATGACCAAGATTCATATGGCATTGCTTAAAGGTTCAGCTGCCTACAAGAAAAACTTCTACGATCCGGTCGTTAAGGCTGGTGAAGGGTCTCTATAGGAGCAACTATGGAACAGAACTCTGAAGAACGAATAAAGCAATTAATTGCTAAGTTTGTATTAAAATATAATTACTGGGGGTATCTGTTTTCACGAATCAGAAGGAAACCTGCGAAGAACTTTGGTTCTATCATGGGCGTTGCTCCTGAGCCAGATGGTACAATATCATTATTGTACGAGCCTGATCTATTGGCAAAAACAGAAGATAAACAAGTCCTCAGAGTCATTGAACATGAGGGTATGCATTTGTTAAATAAGCATATCACAAGGTTATTAAGAATATTGGCAAATGAAATTAATGAGGTAAGGAAAAAACTCAAAATTGATGTATGGAATGTTGCAGCAGATTGTTCTGTCAATGTTCAAGCCAATATTCGTGAACCAATCATTATTGCTGGAAAAGCGTGGCCTCCTTGCCTTCCCGAAAAATACGGTTTGGAAGAAGGAAAGGTCACAGAACAATACTTTTTAGATTTGTTGAAAACTGCAAAAATCATTAAGTGTCAGCTACAACTACCTGGTGGAGAAGGATTCAGTGTTCATAAAAGTTGGACAGAAGGTTCAACTCCTGGTTCTATTAAAGGTGTTG
>Ga0316195_10000270_pt1 | contig 19504 bp, 17 predicted proteins | sample Phised1_MG_FD_204937 | JGI IMG/M metagenome (GOLD analysis project Ga0316195, IMG submission 204937) | Coastal sediment microbial communities from Maine, United States - Phippsburg sediment 1 | ecosystem: Environmental > Aquatic > Marine > Coastal > Sediment | place: USA: Maine | collected...
CGACAGACTCGGGCAGGTCTCGCTCGCGGTCACTACGCTGTTCTGGGGAGCCGGCGCGACCCTGCAGTTCATCGTGCTCAAGTGGGCCGAGCAGGTCATCGGGCTGGATCTGTCGCGAGCGGCCATCCTGCAGGCGGTCGTGGCGGTCGGGATCGCCATCGGCGCGGTGTACGCCGCCTCCACCGTCGTGCTGCGGCAGTCGATGCGGGTGTTGCCGATCGGGATCGCGATGGGGATCCTCGTCGCCCTTGCGGCGTTCTACACGCGGGACGTCGCGCCGTCGGGAGAACTGCAGATGGGATTCGGATCCCTCAGCTACTTCCTGCTGATCGCCTGCATCATCCTGGTGCTGATCGGGTCGCTGGCAGGCTACTTCGTGGTGCCGATGAACGCGCTGCTTCAGCACCGGGGCCACGTGCTGCTGTCGGCCGGGCACTCGATCGCAGTGCAGAACTTCAATGAAAACCTCAGCATCCTCTTGATGCTCGGACTGTACGCCCTTCTGCTGTGGCTCGACCTGTCGATCCGGTCGGTGATGCTGGTGTTCGGCCTGCTCGTCGCCGTCTCGATGATCCTCGTGATCCTGCGCCACCGCTACAACCAGCGCCAGTTCGACTCGATCGCGCTCATCGGCCAGCTGAAGCACTGAGCCGGTTCACTGGCTGCGCGTCGCACGCGCGTGGACTTCCTTCGCAAAGCACAGGTCCGCCCACGACTTCGCCTTGTCGCCCAGGTTGCGCAGCAGGTAGGCCGGGTGATACGTGACGACGACCGGCACGCTCTGGCCGGCGACCCCGATGTGATGAACCTGGCCGCGCAGGCTTGCGATGCTGGCATCGGTGCCAAGGAGCGCCTGGGCCGCGAAGCGGCCCATCACGAGCACCAGCCTGGGATCGACCAGTTCCACTTGCCGGCGCAGGAACGGCTCGCACTGCGCGACCTCGTCCGGCTCGGGATTGCGGTTGTTCGGAGGCCGGCACTTGAGCACGTTCGCGATGAACACGGACTGGGGCGTTTCGCCGGTCCGGGTCAGGCCGACCGCCGCCAGCATGTTGTCCAGCAGCTTCCCGGCCTGTCCCACGAACGGCTCGCCGCGTGCGTCCTCTTCAGCGCCCGGGGCTTCGCCGACCAGCATCCACTCGGCGTGCCGGTAGCCGGCGCCGAAGACCGCCTGCTTGCGTGTCCTGCCCAGCGGACACGCCGCGCACTGGGCCGCTTCCAGCGCCAGTTCGTCCCAGTCGAGTCTCGCGATGCGCGCGGTCCGCGGTTCCGCGGGGTCGGCGTTCCGGGCGCGCGGCACGTCGCGCGGCTGCCATGCCGGGCCCAGCCCCATGGCCTGCCACATGCGCAGCCGTCGCTCGTCGAGGGTCACAGCGCGATCCTCATCACGATCGCATCCTCGCGTCCGCTGTGCGCCGGGTAATAGCCGCGCCGGACGCCGATGCGCTCGAACCCGTAGCGCTCGTACAGCCTGAGCGCCGCTGCGTTGCTCGGTCGCACCTCGAGCAGCATCGTTCGCGCGCCGTACCCGCGCGCGACGTCCGCCATCCATTCGAGCGTGCGCCAGCCCAGTCCCGTGCGCTGCGCCTCGTGCGCGACGCTCAGGTTCAGGAGGTGCGCCTCGTCGAGCGCGATCATCATCACGCTGTAGGCAGCGACGGCTCCGCCTGCGTCGCGCAGCACCCAGGCGCTGTAGCCGGCGCGCAGGGCGTCGAGGAAATTTCCGTGGGTCCACGGAAACGGATAGATCTTCCTTTCAGCGAGGACCACCTGATCGAGGTCGGCAGCCGTCATCGGCGCGTAGCGTCCGGCACCGGCCCGCGGCAGCGCGCTCATGCGGCCACCCTGCGCCGGCGTTCCTCGATGGTCAGCGCGACGTTGTCGCGCACGTAGACTGGCATCGCCTCGGCCGCCGTCACGACGCGCCCCAGCCCAAGATCGATGCGCGCCAGCCGGGCCATGGCCCCGGCCGTCGCCCGCACCGCCGTCAGCCGTTCGATCGCCGGCTGCGTGTCCCAGGCTGCGCCACGGATCACGAGATCGTCGCCGGCCACGAGTTCGACCGCGGATTCGCGCGCGATTCGCGGCAACTCGGCCGGAACCTCGAGGGCGGGCGCTCTGAGTTCGGATACCTCGTCGTCGTTTCGGTAGGCTGCGCAGTAAGCCTCGTGCATCCGGGCGTCGATGGCGATGAGCACGCTGCTACGGTGCGGTCGCTCGGCGAACGCCGATGCCGCCAGCGCGCGCAGGTTGCCAATGCCCGCCACCGGTCGCCTGCAACCGTAGGCGAGTCCCTGCACCACCCCGCAGGCGATCCGCAAGCCGGTGAAAGAACCGGGACCGGCGCCAAACGCGAAGAGGTCGACGTCCGACAGCCGCACTGCGCCCTCGGCGAGCACGGAATCGATCATCGGCAGCGCCCTCTCCGAGTGCCGCTGCCCGACCGGCTCGCAGCGCTCGACCAGGCGGTCGCCGTACAGCAGGGCGACCGAGCACCGTTCGGTGGCGGTGTCGAGAGCGAGGATGGTGGCAGCGGGCATGCATGGCCGCCGCGCGGACTTCCGCGACGGCGCTAGGAACGTTGGTCGATTCTAGCGAAGCAGCCGTCTTGCACGCCGGACCGGCGCGACGCGAACCGGCTCCGCCGTGCAGGCGACGCAGTCAGCGCCCGCGTCCGCGCTCGCCCCGGCCCCCACCCTTGTCGCTGGTATCGCCCCGCTCGGGAGCGCGGTACAGGTCGCGTTGCGCGTCGCGAATCTGCTCGCGCAACCGCTGCCGCTCCTCCGGCGTCAACTGGTGCATGGGCGCATGTGGCGGCGGGCCGCCCTGCGGGCGCGTGACGGGCCCCGGTTCGACGAAACGCTGTCGCATCGCTTCGCGCTGCTCGGGGCTCATGTGGCGCCTCATGTCCTGCCGTTGCTCGGGTGGCAAGCGACGCAGCATCATCTCCTGCTGCTCCGGCGACAGCCGTTGCCACATGTCGCGCCGCTGGTCCGTGGAGAACCCCTCCCACGCGCGCCGGCGCTCGTCCTGGGAACGTGCATTGCGCCAGGCCTCGCGCTGCTCCGGTGACATCCGATCCCACATGTCGCGGCGCTGCTCCGGGCTCAGGCGAAGCCTCTGGCCCGGGTCCACACCGATGCCCGCGGCCAGCCCGCTGCCGGCCTGGGCGGCGAGGACGACGCAGGCAAGGAAGCGCGCGATGGCGAGAGCACCCGATCGGGAGAAACGCGAGGTCATGGCATGCATGCTATTGCGCCGGCTGGCGGCAAGTAAGGATTCTCCACGCAACCGATGGGACTGCCGCGTAAATTCTGTAACACTTTGTGTGGGCGGGGGCGGCCCGAGGCCGCGCCGCCTAGGATCGCCCCAAACGATGCACTGCCGACCCAATGACGCGTAACGGTCCGAACAAGATCCTGGTGGTCGACGACGACGCCCGTCTGCGCGACCTGCTGCGCCGCTACCTCGGCGAAAACGGCTTTTCGGTCGTTACAGCCGACGGCGCGCAGTCCATGAACCGGTTGTGGATGCGCGAGCGGTACGACCTTCTGATCCTGGATCTGATGATGCCGGGCGAGGACGGCCTGTCGATCATGCGCCGCCTGCGTGGCGCCGGAGACACCACCCCGATCATCATGCTGACGGCCAAGGGGGAGGACGTCGACCGCATCGTCGGACTCGAGCTCGGTGCCGACGACTACCTGCCGAAGCCCTTCAACCCGCGCGAGCTGCTGGCCCGCATCAGCGCCGTACTGCGCCGGCGCACGCCCGACGACGTTCCGGGCGCGCCGCTGGCCGACGGCAAGCCGGTCGAGTTCGGCGGCTTCGTGCTCGACCTCGTGACGCGGACCCTCACGAAAGACGGCCAGGATGTCGCGCTGACCACCGGCGAATTCGCCGTGCTGAAGGCGTTCGCACGCCATCCGCGCGTGCCGCTGTCCCGCGAGAAGCTGATGGAGATGGCGCGCGGCCGCGAGTACGAGGCGTTCGACCGCAGCCTCGACGTGCAGATCTCGCGCCTGCGCAAGCTGGTCGAGCCGGATCCCTCCAAGCCCCGGTACATCCAGACGGTCTGGGGCCTGGGCTACGTGTTCATTCCCGACGGACAGGCCTAGGCGAGCGATGGACCGCCTCACGTGGCGTTCGCCTTCGCTCTTCTGGCGGACGCTGCTCCTCGTCCTGCTGCTGATCGTCGCCAGCCTCGGGGCGTGGATCCAGAGCTTCCGCGTGTTCGAGCGCGCGCCGCGCGCGCAGACGATCGCGCAGCAGGTGGTTTCGGTCGTCAACATCACGCGCGCGGCGCTGCTGTATTCCGATCCCTTCGTAAGGCGCGACCTGCTGGCCGAACTTGCCGCGAACGAAGGAGTGCGGATCTATCCCCTGGAGCCGACCGACGAAGTCGAGCCGCTGCCGGACGCGCCCCTGATCAAGCTGGTCGAAGGAACCATCGCCAGCAAGCTCGGGCCCGGGACGCGCGTCGCGGCGCGAGTCAACGGAACGCGCGGCCTGTGGGTGAGCCTCGACATCGAGGACGACCGGTACTGGGTGTTCCTGGACCGCGATCCGGCGGCGCGTACCTACGGCACGCAGTGGATCGGCTGGGCCGCGGTGGCGCTGGTGCTGTCGCTGATCGGTGCCGTCGTCATCACGCGCCTGATCAACCGGCCGCTCGCCAGGTTGTCGCAGGCAGCCGCCGAGCTCGGCAGCGGACGGTCCCCCGCCGCGTTGCCGGAGGTGGGCCCGGTGGAAATCCGCACCGTCAACGAGAACTTCAACCGCATGGTGGCCGACCTGGGAAAGCTCGAAGCCGACCGCGCGGTCCTGCTCGCCGGCATCTCGCACGATCTGCGCACGCCGCTGGCGCGCCTGCGACTGGAACTCGAAATGGCACAAGTGCCCGACGTCGCGCGCGGGGCGATGGTTGGCGACATCGAGCAGATCGACAACATCGTCCGCCAGTTCCTCGACTACGCCCGCAAGGCACCGCAAGCTCCGGCCGAGGACATCGATCTGGCGTTGCTCATCGAGTCCGCCGTGCGACGCGCGCGCATCGACGCCCAGCCGGCGTCGCACGTCGATCTGCGTCTGGCGCAGCACCTGAAGGTGCGCGGCCACCGGACCGAACTGGACCGAGCGCTCGACAACCTGCTCACGAACGCCGTGCGCTACGGGCGCGCTGCAGAGTCGGGCGTCCTGAGCATCACCGTCAGCCTGGCGCGCCATGACGACTTCGCGATCGTCGGTGTCGCTGACCACGGACCGGGCGTGCCGTCCGACCAGATCGAGCGCCTGATGCGCCCGTTCGAGCGCGGGGAAGCGGCGCGCTCGGGAAGCGGGGGCGCCGGGCTGGGGCTGCCGATCGTGGACCGAATCGCGCGCATGCACGGAGGCAGCCTGCGCCTGCTGACCAATCCGCCGCACGGCCTGCGCGCCGAACTGGCGTTGCCCGCGCAGCCGGCCTGACGGAGCGGACCCTCAGTCGGCGATCAGCAGGACCACCGCGTACGCGGCGATCCCCTCCCCGCGGCCGGTAAACCCGAGCTTCTCGCTCGTCTTGCCCTTGACGTTGACGGACGCGACGTCGACTGCGCAGTCGCTCGCGATGCCGGCGCACATCGCAGGCACGTATGGAGCGATCTTCGGCTGCTCGGCCACTACGGTGGCGTCGACATTGCCTACCCGCCAACCCGCGGCCGTAACGCGCTCCAGCGCAGCGCGCAGGAGCACGCGGCTGTCGGCATCCTCGAACTGCGGGTCGGTATCGGGAAACAGCGTGCCGATATCGCCCAGCCCCGCCGCCCCGAGAAGCGCATCGGTGATCGCGTGCAGCAGCACGTCGGCGTCCGAGTGTCCGAGCAGGCCGCGCGCGTGCGGAATGTCGACCCCGCCCAGCACGAGCCGTCGGCCGCCCGCGAGAGCGTGAACATCGAAACCCTGTCCGACCCGGATCTTCATGGAATGGCTCCGTTGAGCGTTAGAGCCGGCGCTGCGCGGCCAGGATGGCGGTGGCGAGGACGAGGTCCCCCGGCGTTGTCACCTTGAGGTTGGCCGACCCTCCCGGCACCAGGCGCGGGGTGTGGCCGGCACGCTCCATGGCGCTCGACTCGTCAGTGATGTCGGCCAGCGATCCCGTCGCCAAGGCCGCGCGCAGGGAAGCGAAGCGAAACAGCTGCGGCGTCTGCGCGCACCACAGTCCGGTCCGGTCGAGCGTGATGCCGGCCCGCCCTTCTTCGCCGCGTTTCAGCGTGTCCGCGAGTGGAACGGCGAGCAGGCCGCCGTCGTCATCCGCGCCAGCCTCGTCGATCAGGCGGGCAAGTTCGGAGCCGCTGAGGCACGGCCGCGCGGCGTCGTGCACCAGGACGCGGTCGTTGTCGTCGTACCGGCCGGCCACTGCCATCAGGCCGTTGCGCACGCTCTCCGCCCTCGTCGCACCGCCGACCGGCAGGAACTCCACCCGCTCGTCGCCGGCGCGAATCTGCTGCCAGCGAGCATCGGACTGCGCAACGATCACAAACAGGCGATCGATCCTCGCATCCCCGAGCATCGCCTGGATCGAGTGCTCGAGCATGGTCTTGCTGCCCAGCATCAGGTACTGCTTCGGCCCCGCGGCGCTTCCCATGCGCGCGCCCATCCCGGCCGCGGGAATCAGCCCGAAGTAACGAACGGAATGGCGCAACTTGGTTCTCGGTCGGGGTCTCGTCAACAGTCGTTCGTATAATAGCGACCGCGTTCGGCAGCTCCTGGGCGTTGCTCGGCTGCCGACGTTTTTTTGTGAATCAGGAAGTCATCCTTGCCGCGCCCGCAGCACGCCTGTCGGGCATCTCTCCGCTGACCCTTCCGTCCGCAGGGAGTCGGCTTGCCATCGCCCGGCCGCCTGGCTCCGGCGACGCCCTGCTTCTCGCGACAGTGGCGTGGGCCGCGCGCGCGGCCCATCGGCTCGTCGTCGTCATCGCCGCCGACGCCCTCGATGCACACCGCCTGGTCGACGAGATCCGCTACTTCGCGCCTACCCTCGCGGTCCGACCCCTTCCGGACTGGGAGACGCTGCCATATGACACGCTCTCGCCGCACCAGGACCTCGTCTCCGAGCGCCTGGAGACGCTGTACCGACTGAGCCAGCCGGGGGCTGGAGACATCGACGTGCTCGTGGCGCCGGCCACGACCGCGCTGCACCGACTGGCGCCGCCGCAGTACGTCGCGGGTCACACCTTCTTTTTCAGGCAGGGCGAGAAGATCGATTCCGAGGCGCTGCGCAGCCGGCTCGTGTTCGCCGGCTACCAGCACGTGTCGCAGGTCGTGGCGCCGGGAGAGTTCGCGATCCGTGGCGGGCTGCTGGACCTCTTTCCGATGGGCTCCACGCTGCCCTACCGCCTCGACCTGCTCGACGACCAGCTCGATTCGATCCGCGCCTTCGACCCCGACACGCAGCGCGGCCTGTACCCCGTCGCTGATATCCGGCTGCTGCCCGGGCGCGAGTTTCCGCTCGACGAAGCGGCACGCCAGGCCTTCCGCCGCCGCTGGCGCGATCGCATCGAAGGCGATCCGAGCCGCGCGAGCGTCTACAAGGACGTCGGCAGCGGCATTGCATCGCAGGGCATCGAGTACTACCTGCCGCTGTTCTTCGACCAGACGTCGACCTTGTTCGACTACCTGCCTGAGGGCGCGGTCATCGCGCTGCACGGGCCGATCGAAAGCGCGATCCAGCGGTTCTGGAATGAAACCAGCGAGCGCCATCGTTTCCTGGCCCGCGATGCGGCGCGTCCCATCCTGCCTCCGGCTGACCTGTTCCTGAGCGCCGAGGCCTTCTTCACGCGCGCCGGATCCCACGGGCGAATCGCGCTGGGCGAAGGCTTGCACGACGACTTCGACTCCCTGCCGCCGCTGGCCGTCGAGCGCCGCGCGGAAGACCCGGTGCAGCGACTGCGCCGCTACTCGGAAGACTTCGACGGCCGGGTGCTGGTTGTCGCCGACTCGGCAGGACGGCGCGAAACCATCGGCCAGATGTTCAACGAATACCAGCTGCAGCACGCGGACAACGCCGACTTCGCCGCCTTCGCGGCGGCGGACGCGCCGCTCGCGCTTGGAGTGGCGCCGCTGCACGAGGGCTTCGTGCTGCGCGAGGCGCGCCTCGCGGTCATCACGGAGACGGAGCTGTACGCGGCGAGTCCGCGCCGGTTGCGCGGCAAGCAGCGCGAACGGACGTCGAACGTCGAGGCAATGATCCGGGACCTCGCCGAGCTGCGCGTCGGCGATCCGGTCGTTCACGTGGAGCACGGCATCGGGCGCTACCTCGGCCTGCAGACCATGGACCTCGGCGCCGGCGACACGGAGTTCCTGCACCTCGAATACGCGAGCGAGGCGACGCTGTACGTCCCGGTCGCCCAGCTGCACCTGATCAGCCGCTACAGCGGCGCCGATCCCGATGCGGCGCCGCTGCACCAGCTGGGCGGCGCGGACTGGGACAAGGCGCGCCGCCGCGCCGCGAAGCAGGTGCGCGACACCGCCGCCGAACTGCTGAACCTGTACGCGCTGCGCGCTGCGCGCAAGGGCCACGCCTTCGAGTTCAGGGCGCACGACTACGAGGCCTTCGCCGAGGGCTTCGGCTTCGAGGAGACACCGGACCAGCAGGCGGCGATCGACGCTGTGCTCAAGGACATGGGTGCCAACTTTCCGATGGACCGGCTGGTGTGCGGGGATGTCGGCTTCGGCAAGACCGAGGTCGCGCTGCGCGCCACGTTCGCGGCGGTGGCCGGGGGCCGGCAGGTCGCGGTGCTGTGCCCCACCACGCTGCTTGCCGAGCAGCACGTGCAGACCTTCCGCGACCGCTTCGCCGAGTGGCCGGTGAGGATCGTCGAACTGTCGCGTTTCCGGTCGGCGAAGGAAGTCGACGAGGCGGCGGCGGGCATCGCGAGCGGAGCAGTCGACATCGTCATCGGCACGCACAGGATCCTTTCCGAGAACATTCGCTTCGCTCGGCTCGGCCTGGTGATCATCGACGAGGAGCACCGCTTCGGGGTCCGCCAGAAGGAACGCCTGAAGGCGCTGCGTTCCGAGGTCGACGTGCTGACGCTCACCGCCACGCCGATACCGCGCACCCTCGCCCTGTCGCTCGAGGGCATCCGCGACTTCTCCGTGATCGCGACCGCCCCGCAGCGCCGCCTGGCGATCAGGACATTCGTTCGCAAGGAGTCGTCCAGCCTCGTGCGCGAGGCCGTCCTGCGCGAACTGAAGCGCGGCGGGCAGGTCTACTTCCTGCACAACGAGGTCGAGACCATCGAGAACCGCCGCGCGCGCCTCGCCGAGCTGCTGCCGGAGGCGCGCATCCAGATCGCGCACGGACAGATGCCCGAGCGCGACCTCGAGCGGGTGATGCACGACTTCTACCAGCAGCGCTTCAACGTCCTGCTGTGCACGACGATCATCGAGACCGGCATCGACGTCCCGACGGCCAACACGATCGTCATCCACCGCGCCGACAAGTTCGGCCTTGCGCAACTGCACCAGCTGCGCGGTCGCGTCGGCCGCTCGCACCACCAGGCGTATGCGTATCTGCTGGTGCCGGACGAAGGCGGCCTCACGAAGAATGCGGAAAAGCGGCTGGAGGCGATCCAGAACCTCGAGGAGCTGGGCAGCGGCTTCTATCTGGCGATGCACGACCTCGAGATCCGCGGCGCGGGCGAGGTTCTCGGGGAGAGCCAGAGCGGCAACATGCAGGAGGTCGGCTTCGACCTGTACTCGCAGATGCTCAACGCCGCCGTGCGGGCTCTGCGCTCGGGGCGCGAGCCCGATCTCCTTGCGCCCCTGGCTGCGGTCACCGAGATCAACCTGCACGTGCCGGCGCTGCTTCCGCCCGACTACGTGAACGACGTGCACCAGCGCCTTTCGATGTACAAGAAGCTGGCGAGCTGCGACGACGAGGACGAGCTGGTGCGGCTGCAGGAGGAACTTGTCGATCGCTACGGCAAGCTGCCCGCGCCCGGCAAGGCCCTGCTCGACACCCACCGGCTGCGCCTGCTTGCCGGTCCGCTGGGGGCGAAGAAGATCGACGCGTCGGGCGAGGCGATCGTCATCCACTTCGTGCCTGAGCCGCCGTTCGAGACCGCGAAGCTGATCGAACTGCTGCAGAAGTCGCGGACCATGCGTCTGTCAGGCCCCGCCAAGCTGCGCATCGACGAGAAGACGGCGACGCTCGAGGCGCGCATCGCCCGTTTGCGCGAGGTCCTGCGCGCGCTGCAGTAGAAGGCCCGCGGGCGCTGGCGCCCGGGCGCGCGACGGCCAAAGGTTCTCTACACTCGCATCCCCATGAAAGATCTCGTCGTGCAGGGACCCCAGGTGTCCTCCGAGGCGCTCGACACCTTCAAGGTCGTGTGCAATCCCGAACGCATCACTGCCGCCGCGCACTCGGCGCGATGCGTCGGCGTGCGCGACGACGCCGAAACGCGCAAGGCGGTCGCCGGCCTTGCCAGCTACTGGAAGCTCGACGCTGCCTTCGTCGATCCCGCCGCGACGCTCACCGACTACCGGTTGCTGGCGCTGGACATGGATTCGACCCTGATCAACATCGAGAGCCTCGACGAGGTCGCCGCCTACGCCGGCAAGGGCGAGGAAGTCGCGGCGATCACCGAGGCGGCGATGAGCGGCGAGATCGCCGACTACAAGGACAGCCTGCGGCGGCGCGTCGCCATGCTGGCCGGGACGGACGTGGCGCTGCTGGCGCGAGTGCTCGACGAGAAGCTCGAGCTCAATGCCGGCGCGCGGGAGCTCGTCGCCGCGTGCCGGCGTGCCGGACTGAAGACGCTGCTGGTGACCGGCGGGGCCGCCTTCTTCACCGAGCGCCTGCGCGAACGCCTCGGCATCGACTACACGCGGTCGAACGAGATCGAGGTGGTCAACGGCCGCCTCACAGGCCGGGTCACGGGACCGCAGGGCGGGGAGATCATCGACGCCGACGGCAAGGCGCGGGCGCTGAGCGACGCGTGCGGCCAGATTGGATGTTCCACCGGGCGTGCCATTGCCATCGGCGACGGGGCGAACGACTTGAAGATGATGAAGCTCGCGGGCCTCTCGGTCGCGTATCGCGCCAAGCCGATCGTGCAGCAGCAGGCCACGTACGCGCTCAACTACGCGCGACTGGACGGGATCCTGAACTGGTTCGCCGCCTCGCCGGCTGCCGTCAACCAGCCTTCGGCGGGCTGATCCAGATCCGCTCGTCTCCGGTGTCCACGTGGACGAAGTTGCGGCCGGGGTAGAACCCCGTGCCGCCGCGTCCGAGGACGCTCGCCATGCCCGCCAGCTTCACATTGCCGACGCCGGCCACCGTGATGTCGGCGGCCTGCCCGAGCAGGTGGCGCGAGTTCAGGGCTGCGCCCTCCAGCTGCTGGTTGGTGGTGCGGGTGCGGTAGCCGGAATGGACCTGCAGCGGCGCCTTGATGCCGCCCTGGGCCAGCCAGACCTGCAAACCGGCCAGCACGTCGAGCAGGCGGTGATCCATCGCAAACACCCGATCGGCCTGGATGTCGCGCAGCGCCCAGCACAGTTGCAGGTACTGGTCGCGATCGTATCCGCGCTCGGCGCTCCAGTACGTCGCCCGCGTCTCCTCGCCGCCGCGCACGAGCCAGATCGTGCGCCGCTCGGCCAGCAGGCCGGTCAGCCTGTCGCTGCGGGCCGCTGAGGCGCCGAATGCGCGCAGCGGCGCAAGAGCGGCGCAGCCGGATCCGATCAGGATGCGCCGCCGCCAGCGCAGGACATCGCCAGTTCGCATGCTGTCGAGGAAGCGGGGACGAGCCCCGTGCGCCGACAACGTATCTGCCAGGCGCGCGGGGCCTGCCTACATGCGTTCGAAGATGGCCGCGATGCCCTGGCCGCCGCCGATGCACATCGTGACGAGCGCATAGCGACCACCGGTGCGCTGCAGCTCGTACAGCGCCTTTACCGTGATGATCGCTCCGGTCGCACCGACGGGATGGCCTAGCGAAATACCGCTGCCGTTGGGATTCACCTTGTCGGCCGGGAATCCCAGATCCTTGGCAACCGCGCACGCCTGGGCGGCGAACGCCTCGTTCGCCTCGATGACATCGAGCTGGGCCACAGCCAGTCCGGCGCGCTCCAGCGCCTTCCTGGACGCCGGCACGGGGCCGATCCCCATGTACTTCGGATCCACGCCCGCGTGTCCATAGCTCACCAGCCGCGCCATCGGCTTCAGGCCGCGCTTCTCGGCGACAGACCGCTCCATCATGACGATCGCGGCCGCACCGTCGTTGATGCCGCTCGCGTTGCCGGCCGTCACCGTCCCGCTTTCCTTCACGAAGACCGGCTTGAGCTTGGCCATGTCGGCCATCGATGTGCCCTCGCGGAAGTGCTCGTCCGTGTCGAAGACGGCCGGGCCCTTCTTGCCCTTCACTTCCACCGGCACGATCTGGCTCTTGAAGTAACCTGCCTTGGTGGCGTTCGCGGCGCGGCGATGGCTCTCGACGGCCAGCGCGTCCTGCTGGTCGCGCGTGATGCCCCACTTCGCCGCGACGTTTTCCGCCGTTACGCCCATGTGGACGACGTCGAACGGGTCGTGCAGCGCGCCGACCATCATGTCGATCGCCTTCATGTCGCCCATGCGCTGGCCCCAGCGTCCGGCGGGAACGATGTAGGGACCGCGCGACATGCACTCGGCGCCCGCTCCGATTGCGATGTCCGCGTCGCCCAGCATGATGGTCTGGGCTGCGGACACGATGGCCTGCAGGCCGCTGCCGCACAGCCGGTTCAGCGTCAGGCACGGCGTCTCCTTCGCCACGCCGCCGTTGACCGCGGACACGCGGCCCAGGTACATGTCCTTGGGCTCCGTGTTGATGACGTGTCCGAACACGACGTGGCCGACCTCGCTGCCCTGGACGGCAGCCCGCTTCATGGCCTCGGCCACCACGATGGCACCGAGTTGCGTCGGCGGAACTTCCTTCAGGCTGCCCCCGAAGGTTCCGATGGCAGTCCTCACCCCACTGACGACGACGACTTCCCGCATGGCGTTCTCCCGGCTGTTCGAATTGGCAAACTGGACAGAGATCCCGGCCGGACACCGACCAGGCAGAAATCTAATTCTTGCACGGCGTCGGCCTCGCCCCGCTGACCTCGGTTGAGAATGCGGATCCGCTCGGCCCGGGCCGTATTTCTCAGAACCGGGCCATCAGGCCGATTCTGGCCTCGAACTGGGCGAAGGCGTCGCTCCTCAGCACGACCACGCAGCCGCCCGAGCAGAGAAAGCCGCCCGAACTGTTCACGAAAGTGAGGTAGCCGCGTGCCTCGGCCCGCAGCGCGATGCGTTCGCCGAGCGGGAAGTAATACCCCATCCCGACGTTGATGGAGGGCTTGAACTCCGTGCCGTAGCCACCTGTGCCGGGACTGAACTGCGTGGCACCGACACCTCCTACCGCGTACAGGCCGGGCCCGACCGGGCGATCGACGAACGCGGTGCCGCCGACGTGCAGGTAACGGATCGTCAGGTCGAACGGCATCTCGCCGCCGCCGGGCGAAACGGTCGTCGACTGCTGCATGAACTGCAGTTGAAGCTCACGCGATGGATCAAGCAACGTCGCCAGCGTGACCCCGTAAGAGGCCGCGCTCTTGACCTGCGCGCTCGTATCGGCCGTGACGTTTTCGACCCCGTCGCTGCCGGAGTAACCAGCGAACAGCGTGACGGACACCTGCGCGCCGGCCGGCGCCGCCGATGCGGCCAGCAGCGTCACTGCCACCGACCAGAGCAGCCGCGCGGCGGCGGTCATGCCCAGTGCCTCGCCCACACGGGCGCGACCTCCGGCAGGGCGTCGACCCGCTCCATGGCATCGCAGAATGCGGGCTGCCGTTCCCGCAGGTAGTCGCGCATCTTCCACCATTTCGAGAGGTTGGCGAAATAGACGTCGCACACGCAAGGATGCTCGCCGAGGAAGAAGCCGGCGCCGCGATGAGCGGCTGCGACGATGTCCCAGCCGAGCTTCATGCGGGCGACAGCCCCGTCCTTGATCGCTTCATGGGAACGCTCATCCGTCGCGGTCGTCCAGCGGGACGGGTAATCGGCGATGCCGACCGCCGTGTAAATGGTCGTCGCCGCGAATTGCATCCAGCGCAGGCACGCCGCACGCTCGCGCGTCGATAGCGCAGGCACCCATGCGCTGGGGTGCCGTTCCAGCAGCGTCCATAGGATCGCCACGCTCTCGGTCAGGATCTCCCCCCCCGGCGTGACGAGCGTCGGCAGCTGCGCCAGCGGGTTGACCTGCTTCAGTGCGTTGAAGTGAGGCCCCGGAGGCTCGCTCCATGGGGTCGCGTCGAGCAGATCGAAGTCGAGTCCGAGCGCCGCCATCAGCACCTCGACACTCGCCGAGCCAGAGCGCTTGCCCGTGTAAAGGGTGTAGCGGGTCGTCATGCCAGCCTCCCGTGCAAGTCGTGCTCCTCGGCGCGCGTGATGGCGACGTCGACGAACTCGCCCGCAGCCAATGCGCGCCGTCCCTTCTTCACATAGACCACGCCGTCGATCTCGGGCGCATCCGCCGTGGTCCGACCGACCGCGACGGTCGGCCCAACCTCGTCGAGCAACACGCGCTGGGTCGTGCCGACCTTGCGCGCCAGGCGCGCGGCCGAGATCTCCTGCTGCACCTGCATGAAGCGCGCGCGCCGCTCCTCGCGCACTTCGTCGGGCAGCATGCCGGGCAAGGCGTTGGCGGCGGCGCCCTCCACCGGCGAGTACGCAAAACAGCCGACGCGATCGAGCTGCGCCTCGCGCAGGAAGTCCAGAAGTTCGCCGAACTCCGCTTCCGTCTCGCCCGGGAATCCGGCGATGAAGGTCGAGCGGATCGTGATGTCGGGGCATACGTCGCGCCACGCACGGATACGCTCGATGTTCTTCTCGCCCGAGGCCGGCCGCTTCATCAGTTTCAGGATGCGCGGGCTGGCATGCTGGAACGGCACGTCGAGGTAGGGCAGGACCCGGCCTTCCGCCATCAGCGGGACCACGTCGTCGACGTGCGGATACGGGTAGACGTAGTGCAGGCGCACCCAGATGCCCAGCGCGCCAAGTTCCCTCACCAGTTCGTGCATCCGCGTCTTCACGGCGCGGCCGCCCACGAAATCGAGCTTGTAGCGGACATCGACGCCGTAGGCGCTGGTGTCCTGGGAGATCACCAGCAGTTCCTTCACACCCTGCCGGACGAGGTTCTCCGCCTCGCGCATCACCTGCCCAAGCGGGCGGCTGACGAGGTCGCCGCGCATCGAGGGGATGATGCAGAAGCTGCAGCGGTGGTTGCAGCCCTCGGAGATCTTGAGGTAGGCGTAGTGCTTCGGGGTGAGCTTGATGCCGGCCGGCGGCACGAGATCGCCGAACGGGTCGTGCGGCTTCGGCAGGTGCCGGTGCACGTGGTCCAGCACCTCGGACGTCGCGTGCGGCCCGGTGACGGCCAGCACCTTCGGGTGCACCTTCGCGACGAGGTTCGTGCCGCCTTCGGACCGGGCCCCCAGGCAGCCGGTGACGATGACCCGGCCGTTTTCGGCGAGGGCCTCGCCGATCGCCTCGAGCGACTCCTGCACCGCCGCGTCGATGAACCCGCAGGTGTTCACGATGACGAGGTCGGCGTCCTCGTAGGTCGCGCTCGTCGCGTAGCCCTCGGCCCGCAACTGCGTCAGGATGAGTTCGGAGTCGACCAGCGCCTTCGGGCAGCCGAGCGATACGAAGCCGACCGACGGCGTTGCCCCGGTCGGGGCCTTGCGAGGCCGCCGCGCGGCCGACGTGGCGGTCATCGCTGCCGGGGTGGAACTACTTCTTGCCGGCGTCGCCGGGGAAGCCCGGGAAGCCGCTGAACATCGAGCGCGTCTGGTTCTGCATGTTCTCCTGCATCTGCACGAACAGGTTCTTCGACTGCTCGATGTAGCTCGACATCATCGACTGGATCATCGGCGCCTGCATGTTGACGAACTGCGCCCACATGTCCGGGCCGATCTTGTTGGTCTCGTAGAACGCCTTGCTCTGCTCCTGCAGCTTGCTTTGGATGTCGATGAAGGCCTGGATGTTCTTCTCCAGGTAGGAGCCCATCATGCCCTGCATCGCGTTGCCGTAGAAGCGGATGACCTGCGCCAGCATCGGCGCGCTGAACATCGGCATTCCGCCCGCTTCCTCTTCCAGGATGATCTGCAGCAGGATCTGGCGCGTCAGGTCGTCGCCGCTCTTGGCGTCGACCACCTGAAACTCTTCCTGGTCGACCACCAGCTGCTTGACGTCCGCGAGCGTGATGTAGGTGCTCGTCTGCGTGTCGTAGAGGCGGCGGTTCGGATACTTCTTGATCAGACGTGCGGACGTGGCCATCGGTCTCCCTCTCATCTCTTGAACGCGATCGCTCGCGCAGCCCTCTGGTCGGGCGCTGGCAGCCAGAGCGGGCATTCTAGCGAATATGTCGCAGCGCAGCGGACGACGGCGATCCGGCCTGGCGGCCGGGCGCATCTGCGAGAATCCGAGCCAGAAAACCGGCTCCGGTCACGGACGCCCAACTCCAAGGAGACCTCGTCATGCCCACTCGCCGATCCGCGCTGCGCCAATCTGCGCTCGCCGCCGCCCTCGCCTTCGCCTCGAGCGCCGCGCTGGCGGGCACCGTCACCGTCATCACGTCGTTTCCCAAGGAACTCACGGCCGCGTACAAGGCGGCGTTCGAGAAAGCCAATCCGGACATCAAGATCGAGATCCTGAACAAGAACACAGTGGCCGGAATCGCGTTCGTGCGAGAGACGGCGGCCGGCAATCGGCCGGAGGTGTTCTGGGCTTCGGCACCGGACGCGTTCGAGGTCCTGAAGCGCGACAACCTGCTCGTTGCGGCGCCGGACCTGGACAACAAGGCGATTCCGGCCAAGGTCGGCAACTACCCGATCAACGACCCGAAGGGCTTCTACAAGGGGCAGGCGCTGGCGGGCTACGGGATCATGTACAACACCCGCTACCTGAAGGCGAACAAGCTGGCCGCACCAAGGGAGTGGGACGACCTGCTCAGGCGCGAGTGGTTCGGCCACGTCGCGATGACCGCGCCGTCGCGCTCCGGAACGATGCACCTCACCGTGGAAACGATCCTGCAGGGCGAGGGCTGGGATGCCGGGTGGGGCAAGGTGCTGCAGATGGCCGGGAACAGCGCCCAGATCACCGAGCGCAGCTTCGGCGTGCCCGACGGGATCAACAACGGGCAGTTCGGCGCGGGCCCCGTGATCGACTTCTTCGGACTCGCCGGCAAGTACTCCGGCTTCCCGGTCGACTTCGTGTACCCGACGATGACGTCCGTCGTGCCGGCCAACATCGCCCTGATCGCCGGGGGCAAGAACACGGCCGACGCCAAGAAATTCATCCAGTACACGCTGAGCCAGGCCGGGCAGGAACTGCTGCTGCAACCGAAGATCTCGCGGCTGCCGGTGCTGTCGTACTCCGCGTTCGGCAACAAGATCCCGGCCGGGTATCCGGATCCACAGGCCATCGTGAAGCGCGCCAAGGTCAATTTCAACGCCGACCTGTCGGAAGACCGCTATGCCGTCGTGCACTCGCTGTTCGACCAGACGATCACTTTCCGCCTGAAGGAACTGCAGGCGGCCACCAAGGCGATCCATGACGCCGAAGCGAAACTCGCGGCCAAGCCCAACGCGCAGGCGGCCGACCTGATCAGGCAGGCGCGCGCGCTGGCATTTTCGCCGATCGTCGGCGCCTCGCTGGCCGGACAGGCCGACTTCCTGAAGGTGTTTGCGTCGAACAAGAAGGAAGTGGCCGTCTCCAAGCAGATCACCGGCCTCGAGGAAAGCTGGAACCGCAAGGCGCGCGAGAATTACGCCAAGGCGGCTGAACTGGCGGAGCAGGCCACCGGCCTGATCAAGTAGGCCGGTGGCAGCGGCACTCGGCGCCGGCGGGGCGCCGCCGATCGGCGCTGGGGAACGGCTCAGGCGCCGGCTTGGTGCATCGTGGCGATCGTTCCTGGTGCTGGGGGCGATCGCCGCGTTCCTGCTCGCGCTGCTTCTGGTTCCCGTCGGCACCGTCTTCGTCTCCGCCTTCCGTGACGGCGACGGCTCCTTCACCCTCGGGCATTTCGGGACGTTCTTCTCGACCGGTCTGATGCGCGAGTCGTTCGGCAACTCGCTGTACGTTGCCAGCTCGAGCGTGCTGTTCGCTTCGCTGATCGCCGTGCCGCTCGCCTACATCACGGTGCGCTTCCAGTTCCGCGGCGCGCTGCTGATCCAGACTCTGGGAATCCTGCCGCTGATCATGCCGCCCTTCGTCGGCGCAGTGGCCATGCAACTCGTCTTCGGCCGCTCCGGTTCGATCAACCTGCTGCTCGACGAGCACCTGGGGACGTCGCTGCCGATCATGCAGGGGCTGACCGGCGTCATCTTCGTCGAAACCCTGCACTATTTTCCGTTCATCCTGATGAACCTGATCGTCGCGCTGCGGTCGATCGACGGCGCGATGGAGGAAGCCGCGCTGAATCTCGGGGCGCGCGGCTGGCGCCTGTTCGCGCGCGTCGTGTTCCCGCTCGCGATGCCTGGCTACCTCGCCGGCGCGGCACTGGTGTTCGTGAAGGTATTCGACGACCTCGGCACGCCGCTGGTGCTCGGCCAGACGAACCTGCTGGCTCCGCAGGCCTACCTGAGGATCACCCAGGTCGGGCTGGAGGATCCGCTCGGGTATGTCATCAGCGTGATCATGATCGCGTTCTCCATCCTCGCCCTGTGGCTGTCGGTGCGAGTGATGAAGGGGAAGGACTACTCGACCCTGCAGAAAGGCGGCGCCGGCATCGCCAAGCGCCGGCTGCGGCCGTGGGAGGCGGTGCTCGCCTACGCGGGCATCCTGCTCGTGCTGCTCGTCGTCCTCAGCCCGCACCTCGGCCTGCTCGTGCTGTCGTTCGCGAAGATCTGGAGCTTCTCGGTGCTGCCGGATGCCTGGACGATCGCCAACTACGCGACGGTGTTCCAGGACTCCAGCGGCATGATCCGCAATACCCTGCTCTATTGCGGGCTGGCGGCCCTGATCGACATCGTCATCGGCACCGCGATCGCCTACCTGATCCTGCGTACCCGGATCCCCGCGCGCCAGTGGCTCGATTTCGCCGCCAGCGCCGCGATCGCCGTGCCGGGCATCGTGCTGGCAATCGGCTACCTCCGCACGTTCCAGGGCATCGAAGCGTGGGGCGCTCCGATCACGCAGACGTGGCTGCTGATCATGCTCGCTTACGCCGTGCGCCGCCTTCCGTACGCCCTGCGCTCGTGCATGGCTGCCCTCCAGCAGATCAACGTGTCGCTCGAGGAAGCCGCGGAAATGCTCGGTGCGAGCAAGTGGCGCAGCGTGCGCCGCATCGTCATCCCGCTGATGGCGGGAGGGATACTGGCCGGCTTCGTTTCGAGCTTCATCACGGCGGCGGTCGAACTGTCGGCGACCATCCTGCTGGTCGTGAAGGAGTCGCAGGCGCCCATGAGCTACGGCATCTACCTCTACATGCAGTCGGTGTCGGGG
>Ga0316195_10000271_pt1 | contig 19479 bp, 11 predicted proteins | sample Phised1_MG_FD_204937 | JGI IMG/M metagenome (GOLD analysis project Ga0316195, IMG submission 204937) | Coastal sediment microbial communities from Maine, United States - Phippsburg sediment 1 | ecosystem: Environmental > Aquatic > Marine > Coastal > Sediment | place: USA: Maine | collected...
AAGCCTGGAGCAGCACGCGCTGCGTGAGCGGATGGAGCTGCTTGATATTTGCCAGGTCAAATCGCACAACAAAAGCCGCTGGCCTGAGCCGGTCGAGACCGATTACGGGCTTCTCCTGGACAAATATCCCGGTTTTGACAAACCGTACCAGCAACAGGCAAAGCGCCTTGCGGAAGCGCTCGAACCGCATATTCGCAATTCGAAAAACGTATTTACCCATAATCCATGGGGTGAATACGGCCACGAAGATCACGTGCAGGTCAGTAAGGTCACGACCAGGCTGGCCGAGGAAGCCGGCTCGAGCATATGGTTCAGCAGTTACGTCAGCAACAAGAGCATGGCGCTGATGCGGCGCCACGTGCACGGCTTTGGCCAGTCGTATTACACTATGCCGGTTGATACCGTCAGGGCACGCGAAATTGCCGATACCTATTACAAAAATAATGCCTGGACCTGGTTGGACGACTATATCTGGTTCGACTCCGAATGCTTTGTCCAGGGGCCGTTGCAGTCGCAGGCAGAAGCTTGCACCGGGGCGCTTTTCCCGGTGAATTTCCTGCGCGTTCCTTTTGATTCGACCACGGCGAATAAGAAAGCACCCGGCCTTTTCCGCCGCATTCGACGCAGACTAACGAAGCCGACTCCTGCTGCAAAACCTGCGACGAGCAATGTTGCGGCTGGTTAACCGCCTGCTGCGCCGCACGGGCCTCGAATTACGCCGCCAGAGCAACACCGGAACCACCCAAAACCGCGGCATCGTGTCGCTGGCACCAGAGACCCAGCCACGCGGCCGCGTACTCATTTCCTATATTCCGGACGATGTCCTGGCCGCCGAAAACGATGTGTCGGCGGCCCACACTCACTACTGGGAATGCCGGCAGATGGCACGAAGCTTCGCGGCACACGGTTTCGCAGTGGATGTCGTTCAGTTCGACGATACGTCCTTCCGGCCCGAACAGCCTTACGATGTGCTCGTGTCCGCTCGAACCGACCTTGAACGTCTGTCCCGATTGATGCCGGACGCCTGCGTCAAAATTGCCCACCTGGATACCGCGCATTTCCTCACGCACAACGCCAATGCGTCGATTCGTCTCAGGGACATACGTGACCGGCATGGAATTGCGCTGCGCAGTAATCGCATGGTCGAGGACAACTGGGCGATCGAGTCAGCCGACCTCGGCTGTGTTCTCGGCAACGACTTTACGGCGGCAACCTATGCCTACGCGGGCAAGCCCATTCATCGCATCCCGCTGTCGTCAGCCCATGAATTTGACTGGGACAGCAGCCGCGACTTCGAGACCTGCCGGGATACGTTTCTCTGGTTTGGCAGCGGCGGCTTTGCACACAAGGGACTGGACCTGGTCATCGATGCATTCGCGGGGCTTCCCGACCAAAAGCTGCTGATCTGCGGCCCGCTCGACGTAGAACCGCGCTTCACAAAGGCCTTCGAACAGCCGATGTTCCACAGCAAGAACATAGAGACAATCGGCTGGGTCGATATAACGTCGGACAAATTCCGGGCGATTGTTAAGCGGACAATAGCGACGATTTATCCAAGCTGCTCGGAGGGCGGTGGTGGCAGCGTCATAACCTGCATGCACGCCGGCCTGATTCCGATCGTTACCGAGGAAGCAAGCGTCGACGTCGAAGACTTTGGCATTGTCCTCGAGTCGGCGACAGTTGAAGCAATTCGCAGTGCGGTACTCGACCTTGCGAAGTCCAGTCCACGGGATCTCGAGAAACGGGCAAAATCGGCATGGGAATTTGCCCGCGAGCGCCATTCACGCCCGATCTTTGCGGCGAACTATGATCGTTTTCTCAGGGAAATCGTCATTCCGGAATTGGAGCAACGCCAGAACTAGCCGTTCAGCAAGCCATTTTTCCGCAGCAAGTCAGTGACTTCGAGGATTAGCGAATAAGTCACGCCGGATCGTTCCGCCATATCGAGCAGTGTGTGTTTGCCGTCCGCGAGATTGAGCACCCACAGCATCGCCATTTGCCGTGCGACGCGCTGATTGTCCCCGCCCATGGCCTCGTAAAGTCCGCGCTTTCCCAGCTGTGGCTCACAATGCGGCATTGTATTCACCGGCGAACAGTTCGTTTCAAGGATCTCTACAATGCGGCAGACCATGTCGTAGGAAAATCCCAGGTCGCCGGCATTCACAAAATCCAGGTTGTCCGCCGACGTATGGTATTCCGGGAACGCCCCGTACTTGCTTCGCTCAAGCAGTCCTACCGGCAGGTTGAATCCGGGTGAACAATACTGGCGCTCGTCGTAGCCGTAGGGCGAAAAGTCTTCAACATGCCCGCGCGGGGCAACTTCCGAGATAATTGTCTCGACAGCGCGATCGATCTCCGCATTCCCGCGGCGACTGCGTTTGTACGTTGGCCCACCCGAGTCTCCGACGCAGGAAATTACCAGTCCATGTTTGATCTTCGATACCTGCGCCTGGTTTCGCGCCAGCCAGGCAATCGAACCAATCGTGCCCGGGGCAAACAGGAGCCGGTAGGAATAGCGTGGGGATACCGACGCCAGCGCGACGCCGAGGCGGACCAGCAATGCGTTGCCCGATAAATTGTCATTTGCGAGTGACGGATGGCAGATATGTGCCGACAGGATGACCTCTTCTGCCGATTCGCCGGCAATCAGGCATTCGCCGTAGGTCAGTGAGCCGTCCGCCAGGGTCGAGTCAATGCAGACCTCGTATTCGCCGTCCTGCAGTGACTCCAGCTGCCGATGGGCCAGGCAAAATCCCCAGCTTTCGCTGTAGTAGCTGGTTCGGTAGGGTATCCAGTCAGGATGATCCGGCAGGCTGTGCAGATGCTGCTTCAGTTCCTCAAGGCTCAATCGTTTGCGGACCGGCACGCTGTAACTGACAACGTGCAGATTGTGCTCCGCAAAATCGACAATCTTGTTGCCGGACGGGTCCTTGATCCAGGCCTGCCGAATATTCCATTCCTTAGGCACAGTCCAGTCGAAGACCGGCGTGCCAGTCGGAACTTCGACGATCTCGAGCGGAAGTTCCTCGCCGATCCTGGCCAACGTCGCTCGAACTCCGTCACCGCTGATGCTTCGGCAAACGGGATAGAGCTCGCGGATGAATTCGTACATGCGCTCGCCGGAACCGTGTTCCAGGAGACGACCCAGCAGTCCGCCGCGGCGAGACATCCTAGTCCAGCAATTCCACTTCAGGAATCGGCACGAGGAAACGCCCGCCCCACTCCTTCACTGACGCCATGCTGCTCGTGATTTCGTCCTTGATATTCCACGGCAGAATCAAAATATAGTCCGGCTTTTCCTGGTTGATTCGTTCCGCGTCGTAGACCGGAATACGCGTTCCCGGCAAAAGAGTGCCCTGCTTGCTCGGGGCCCTGTCGACGGTAAAGTCCACCATGTCGGTACCAACGCCGCAATAATTGAGCAGCGTGTTGCCCTTGGCAGGAGCCCCGTAACCGACTACGCGCTTGCCGTCCTCCTTCGCCGCAATCAGGAATTTTAGGAGCTCACGTTTCGTTCGATGCACCTTCTCCTCGAACCCTTTATAGATTGCCAGGTCATTGAATCCCGCGCTGGTCTCCCGCTCCGCAAGCCTGGCGACGCTGTCACTGTTAACCTTGCTCTCGTCGTCCACATGGCAGGCATAGATGCGTAGCGAGCCGCCATGCGTCGACAGTTCCTCGACATCAAAAATTCGAAGCCCATGGATGGCGAAAACATTCTGTACAGCTATAAACGAGAAATAGGAAAAATGTTCGTGGTAAATCGTATCGAACTGGTTCTTGGCAATCAGTTTCTCGAGATGCGGAAACTCCATCGTAATGACGCCATCATCAGCCAGCAATATTTCGAGCCCGCCAACGAAGTCCCTAAGATCCGGCACATGCGCCAGTACATTGTTGCCAATTATCAGGTCTGGCTTCTTGTTTTCACTTGCCAGTCTAGTCGCCAGTTCGCGGCCGAAAAATTCGACGACCGACGGCACGCCGATCTTCTCCGCCGCCGCGGCCACATTGGCACAGGGCTCTATACCCAACACCGGCACCTGCTTCTCGCGGAAATACTGCAACAGGTACCCGTCATTGCTGGCAACCTCGACAACAAAGTGGTCGCTGCCGATGCCAAATCGCGCCGTTGCTTTCTCAACGTAATTCCTGGCATGGTCGAGCCAGCTCTTCGACACCGACGAAAAGTAGGCGTAATCGTCGCGGAATATGTTGTCGGCCGATTGCACGGCAGGTAGCTGCACCAGCCAGCAGGCGTCACAAACATAAACGCAAAGTGGATAAAACGGTTCCATCGCATTCGCTTTTTCAGCAGCCACATAATCATTGGCGATCGGCGACATCCCCAGATCAACGAAAACATGCTGCAATGGTGTATCGCAGACTCGGCATTTTTCACCGCTCACTTCGGTCTCCCTGACTTCATTTCTTGCATCCAATCCATGCCTAAATTGACTTGGCCATTAACTTCGACACGCCGCTGCTGACAGCTTCGGCATTTCCCACCCGTTCCGTGTGCCAGTCCAGCTTTGGCCGGACCGTGCCCGGCAGATCGCCGAGGTAATGTCCACGCGCGGAATCTCCGTCGAGCGTATCAACTACCTGGAACGCAACTGCGTCTGGCATGTGATACTCGATGCGCCGCGTTGGCTCCCACTGCCAAATCGCCGTATTGATAATCATCGTTCCTTCGGTGAGGAAATTCCCGGGTATCACTGCTCGCGCGACGTAACGGCCGGGCTCGCGTTCCCTGTTTACCCACTCCGGCTCGATATCGTTGGAGCAGAAAATAATTTGCGCCTCTTCGTTACAAAGGCTAAATGCCGGCATCAGCACAAAGCCTGGCTGCAGGCAGTCAAATTCGATTTTCACGGTCACCGGACGACGGATATCAACCGTGTCCGCAACCTTGTCATTCTCATCGCGGACGCTCACGGCTCGCAGGCGAGCGATTTCGCCGCCCGGCGCCGTCGTGATGTCCGGCCATTCCCTCGACGCGACGCGATGCTTGCCGGCGCTGAGATACGCTTCAACGACTTCGTGGGGTCCACCGTCGCGCACGATGCCGCCGTTTTCCAGCATGATTACCCGATTGCAGAGACGGGTAACCTGCGGCATGTTGTGCGAGACAAACAAGATCGTGCGACCGTCCTCGCCAATCGACTCCATCTTGCCAAGACACTTGCGTTTGAATTCTGCGTCACCCACCGCAAGCACTTCGTCAACGATCAGCACCTCCGGTTCCAGGTGCGCCGCTACGGCAAATCCGAGCCGGACCTTCATACCGCTCGAATATCTTTTCACGGGCGTATCCAGAAAACGCTCGATACCCGAAAAGTCGACGATTTCGTCGAACAGTTTGTCGACCTCTTTCTTGCGCAAGCCGAGGATCGTCCCATTCAGGTAGATGTTTTCCCGACCGGTCAGCTCCTGGTGAAACCCGGTACCCACTTCCAGGAGGCTGCCGACACGCCCGTAAATCATGGCGCGCCCACTGGTCGGCGCCGTGATTCGCGACAGGATTTTGAGCAACGTCGATTTGCCGGCGCCATTTCGGCCGACAATGCCGAGAATCTGGCCGCGTGGCACGTCAAAGGAAATATCACGCACCGCCCAGAGAATATCTTCGCGCGAGCCCGATTCACTGCCTTGCTCGAGGCTGTCCACATCAACATCGCGGAAATCGTAAAGGGAACGATATTTCCGATAATTCGCCAGCGGGTTGCGGAAGAATGACGCCATGGCCGTTGCGAGATGATCTTCGGACTGCTTTTCGACGCCGAGCCGGTAAAGCTTGGACAGATTCTCAACAACCAGGGCCTTGTTACCGCTCATGTCGATTTCCCTTTGTAATACAGCGCATCAGATGACATCGACAAAGACCTTTTCCATTCTGTGGAAATACAGCAAGCCGCCGAGAACCAGCACAACACAGGACACCATGCCGGGCACGATGAACTGCCACGGGATGTCGTTCCCCAGTAAGGACGCGCGAAATCCTTCGATCACGCCGACAATCGGGTTTACCGAATACAACAGCCTCCATTTCTCGGGAATCGCAGACGCGGTATAGACGATCGGCGCTGAATAAATCAGCATGCGCATGACAAAAGGCATTGCGAACTTCACGTCCCGATAGCGAATAGCCAACGCCGACAGCCACAGGCTGAAGCCAAGCGGTACCGCGATCATCATCAAAAAGAAAATCGGCAAATAGACAAGGCTCCAGCTCGGCGAAACCCTGTAGTAAGCCATGGCGGCGACGATCAGCACGATCGAGATAATGAAGTCGACCAGTTTCGCCAGGATTGGAGTAACCGGGAAAATAATGCGCGGAAAATAGATCTTGCCCAGCATGCCCTGTCCACCCACGAGGCTGCCGCTGCCGGACGACATCGCGTTCGACATGTAGGTCCAGGGGACGATGGCAACAGTCGTAAACAGCGTGTACGGAACACCGTCGGTCGCTATTTTTGCGACGCCGCCGAATATGACGGAAAAGATCAGGATTTGAATAAAAGGGTTCAGTATGGCCCAGGCAAATCCGAGGACCGTCTGTGCATAGAGGACCTTGATGTCGCGAAACACCAGGAAAAAGAAGAGGTCCCGGTAATCTGCAAGCTCCTTCGCGTCAAGCAGTCGCCAGCCCGATACCGGTTCGATGACCGCTACCTTCTCATTTGCCGGCACTGCGATTTCCTGTCCACTCATGTTGTTGTATCCGGGGCAAGCCCTGCTGCCGCATCGAAATCCGGCCAGGACCGGTCTTTTGCAGAAACGGAAGTGATCGCGACTGGCCATTCAATTCCGAAGGCCGGATCATCATGGCGAACACCGGTCGCCGCATCAGGATTGTATTTGCCGTGCATCAGGTAATGTACCTCTGTGTCGTCCGTGAGTGACTGAAACCCGTGCGCACAGCCAGGCGGTATCAGCAGCGCCTTGCCGTTCACGGGAGTCAGCTCCGCGCCGACCCAGTGACAGTAAGTTGCGGAATCCGGTCGCAGGTCCAGCGCGACGTCGAACATGGCACCACGAGTACAACGCACTATTTTGGCTTCTTCTGACGGTGACGTCTGGATATGCATTCCCCTGACCGTACCTGAAAAATTGTTAACCGAAATATTTGCCTGGTCCACCCGGAACTCCACGCCCGCATCGAGCAACTCGTCCATACAGAAACTTCGCGCAAATGAACCGCGCTCATCACTCATTCGCTCAAGCTCGATCAATTTGACGCCATCCAGTTCTGTAGCGACGATTCTCATGCGGTGCTAATCCCAGATTTTCCATGGAGCCTTGCCCTTGCTCCACATGTCATCAAGAACGTTACGATCCCGAAGCGTGTCCATTGCGTACCAGAAGTCGTCGTGCTTGTAGGCTGACAACTCGCCGTCTTCCGCAAGTGCGCTGAGCGGTTCCGCTTCCCAAAAAATACCTTCGTGTTCGACGTAGTCGAGCGCTTCCGGCTCGAGCGCAAAGAATCCACCATTAACCCACGCGCCGTCGCCTTTGGGTTTCTCGCGGAAGTGTTCAATCTTCGATTTGTCGGCACTCAATTTGAATGCGCCAAACCGGCCCGGCGGCTGCACTGCGCTCAATGTCGCCTTGGTACCCTGACTGCGGTGGAATTCCAGCAGTTTGTTGATGTCGACGTTTGCGACGCCGTCACCGTAGGTCAGCAGGAAGGTTCCCTTGTCCAGGTATTTGCGGATATAGAGGAGCCTGCCGCCGGTCCCGCTGTGATCACCGGTATTCACGAGCGTAACTTTCCAGTCATCGGCGGCGTTTTCATGAACGGTCATGGCGTTGTTTCGTATATCGAACGTAACGTCAGACTCGTGCAGGAAATAATTCGCAAAATATTCCTTGATCATGTAGCCCTTGTAGCCACAACAAATAATGAAATCGTTAATACCCTGGGAAGAGTAAATCTTCATGATGTGCCAGAGGATCGGTCGCCCGCCGATTTCCACCATGGGCTTCGGCTTGATGGTGGTCTCCTCGGACAAACGTGTTCCCAGTCCGCCAGCTAGAATTACGGCCTGCATGTCATTCTCGTTCTTTTTCCAGTTTCTGGGTTCCGCAAATGCGGTACGGGTTTACTGTTGCAGTGTGTCTGGTCCCCGTCGACTCGACGGAGCGACAGGACGTCGTATCATAAGGGAGGCAGGCTGTCAGCGACAATGACGGACCTCTCAGTTAATTCCGGTATTCTGACCGGATATTGCCCGGCGCGCTGACCCAGCTTACCGATGGAGCCCTCGATTGTCTGGTGAAAAACCCGAAATTATCGCATTGATACCGGCTGCAGGCCGGGGAACCCGGCTGGGCCAGATTCCGTGCAGCAAGGAATTGCTGCCGCTGATACCAACAGTCGGGAATCCGTATGCGCCATGGCCCGGGAGTCGGGTTGCCATTGAAGATACCTTGTATATGCTCGCTGAAAACGGCGTCCTTTCTGCGGTCATCGTCGTCGCGCCGGAAAAAACGGACATTCAACCGTACCTGGAGAATTTTCCCTGCCCGGACATCGATGTCCGCTTTGTGGAACGTGCGTCTTCGCCGAGTGTTCCGCACACCCTCGCGGCTGCTCTTGCCGACATATCGGGCACGGAATTCGCGCTGGTGTTCCCGGACATCGTATTTTCGCCCCGCGATACGCTCCGCCGCCTGGCGTTGCAGCACGCGACCAATGGCGCCGACATTACGCTCGCCCTGGTTCCCTCGGACAGAGGTGACAAAGTGGACATGGTCACGACCTCGCCGGCTGGCGACGTGCTCGATATTTTGCCAAAACCCGGCGCCGGTCGCCGTGGATTGACGTGGATTGCGGCGCTCTGGAATGCGCGATTTTCGGCCTACCTCGCGGATTTTGTGGCGCGGCAAAAAGAAGTCACTGCCGGTGAAATCCACGTCAGCGACGTATTCAATGCCGCGCGCACCGACGGCCTGGCAGTGCGCGCGCTAACCATCATGGACGGCAAAGCGCTCGATATCGGCACGCCAGAGGACCTGGAAGCCTTGTGGCGACTCGGTTTCGATGACTATCGGCGCTAGCGACAACGTCCTGCCCGGTCCGCACAAAAATGTGACGCAGTTCACAATTTCCTGAGTGACCCGAATCGTCGCAATTCTCGACCATAAACCGCAGTATGCGACCCTGAGATGAAGAATGCGCGGGAACTGTGACGTGAAGTCGAACATCCCGGCCATTGAGAGTAAAATACGTGCCCCGCAATTGAACGCGGCAGGCGGTAGAAAAATTGGTCACTCGGCTGGCAAGAAATAACCAGACGAGCCACACCAGTACAGAAAGTAAATTACCAGTGCGACAAATTCAGGCGTCGCGACTAACAAGGAAGGTCGATCATGATTTTTTCAACGTTCACCCGACAGGGCATCCGGAAGCTCTTCCTGGCAGGAATCTCGGCCACGACGATTGTTTCCCTAGCGATAGCGGCGGTGCCGGGTTTCCCGTTCACCGAAGACTTTACGAGCGATGCGCTGAAGGACGCCGCGGCGACCACAGCGGATTGGGACACCACCAACGCGTGGCTGGAACTGGGCAGCACGTTTACGCTGACCAGCGCGTCCGTAATGCGAGACGCCCTGGGTGGACTCGGCGATGTGCCGATGACATCGAACTCTATTGCGCTTGGTGATCTTGACGGCGACGGCGATCTCGACGCGGTCGTGGGCAACGAAGGCGTTGCCGGACCCTTCGGCCCTCCCGGTGATGTGAACCTTCTTTATGAGAACAACAACGGCGTGTTCGATATCTCTCCGATCCAGCTAGGCACCGATGCCAGCAAGACGCGCGGCATGGCCGTTGGCGACCTGGATCGTGATGGCGACCTCGACGTTGTCGCGGGTAACTTCCAGGGCTTTGGCGTTTACTACCTGAACGATGGCAGCCCGAACCTGAGTTCTCCCAACTTCACCGACGGTACGCCTTTCACGAACCAGGCACGACGGACCTGGAAGATTGCGCTGGCCGACGTGGATATGGACGGCGACCTCGATTACATCGAGGGCAATTCCGACACCTGGAATTCCCTGTACCTCAACCTGCTGATGGAAACCAACGAACTGTCGTTCGGCACGGAAATCAAGATTTCAGACGACAAACTGGCGACTCGCTCGCTCGCGCTCGGTGACATCAACAACGACGGCGATCTCGACCTGATCGCCGGCGATCAGAATTTGCCGAACCGCCAATATCGGTGGAGCAGCAATAAATTTGGCGACGGCATCGATATCCAGCCGAATGCGAATACCACGTTTGCGGTGCAGCTTGCCGACATCAACGGCGACGGCTACCTGGACCTTATCGAAGGTAACCAGGGCGCCCCGACGCTAGTTTATTTCAATGGCGGAGCCGCTGACCCGGGTAACTTCGGTGCTCCTTCAGTGGTCGGCGATTCGATTGCCTCGCATACCACCGTGGCCCTGATTGCGCGCGACTTCGATCGCGATGGCGATATCGACATTGTCGAAGGTAACAACGGTGACTGGGACGACGACGGTGACGGTGGAGTGACCACGGCGCGCGTACCACAGCCAGTTCGCCTGTTCCTGAACAACGGTGATGGCACATTCGCCAACGGCATCGACGACGTTCCTGTTCTCAAGCAGAAGATTTACGGCATGGACGTCGGTGACGTCGATAATGACGGCATGCTCGATTTTGTAACGGCAAGTTCGCTCAATCAGTCGGCGTCCGATCCGGTTCCCGTACTTGCTGGCAACGCGGTGTACTACAATATGGGCACCGAATCAGCGAACTCTGTTCAGCAGCTGAGCGGCGTTGCCCAATCACTGGAAGTAGACGGCGGCGGAGCAACTATCCCGACCGCAAGGCTGACCGTTGACCTTATCCAACCGGCCGTTCTTGCGAACCTGAACTTCTACGTGAGCAATAACAATGGCGTTAAGTGGGTAGGCATAACGCCGGGCATTCCGGTCGCGTTTCCGAACCCGAATGGCAGCCAGCTGAAGTGGAAAGTCGACATGCTGACTTTGTCACCCAATACCGCCCAGCTTCCTGCGGTCAACCAGGTTGATATTGCGGCCAACAATGCGCCGAAATTCACCAACCTCGGCCCGCTGAACGGGACTGAAGGCACGCCCCTTTCGCCGACCTTCCTCGACAATTATTTCGATGATGCCGACGGCGATACCCTGACCTACCAGGTCAGCGGCCTGCCAAACGGAACGGGCCTGTCTTTGAATAACAATACGGGCCAGCTCTCCGGCACACCGAACGCCACCGACTCAAATGCCTCGCCGATTACGTTGTCGGTCAGCGCATTCGATGGCGCGAGCACGGATACCGGCAATATTCAGCTGACCATCACGGATGTCCCGAATGTTCCGTCCGCCGTTGACGACGGACCGTATGCGGTTGACGAGGGTGGCACGCTGAACGGCACGTCGGTCCTCGCTAACGACACCGATCCGGACCTCGACCCGCTGACAGCGGTTCTCGATACGGCGCCGGCGAATGCGTCCAGCTTCACGCTGAATTCCGACGGCACGTTCGTTTACGTGCATGACGGCAGCGAGACGGCGTCAGACAGCTTTACGTACCATGCCGAAGATGGCACCGGACAGTCGAATATTGCGACCGCCACAATCACCATCACCAATGTCAACGACGTACCCGTCCTGACATTGAACGGTGCAGCTGCGGTCACCGTGGCCTTTGGCGGAACCTACGACGAACAGGGCGCTACTGCAGCGGATGAAGAGGACGGTGACATTTCTGCCACTGTTGTGGTCGCTGGCGATACCGTCGACACGAATACCGCCGGGACCTATACGGTAACGTATGACGTGACCGACTCTGGCGGCAGCGCTGCAGACCAGTTGACCCGGGTGGTTACTGTCGCGGCGAACAGCGCACCGGTGATCACACTGACCGGTTCGGCAACCGTCAACCTGACGGTTGGCAACGCTTACGCGGATGCCGGCGCGACGGCGACGGATGCCGAGGATGGCGACATCACTGCCAGCATTGTGGTCGGTGGCCTGCCGATTAACACCGGCGTTGCCGGCACCTACACCGTGACCTACAACGTTACGGACTCTGCCGGAAGTGCTGCGACCGAGGTTCGGCGCACGGTTATCGTCAGTGCGGCTCCGACGCCCCCGCCCGCAAGGAGTGGTGGTGGTGGCCTGTTCGGCCTCTGGGAACTGGCAGGACTGGCGTTCGCCGGGCTCATCACCTGGCGCCGCCGGCGCTGGCTGGAGGCTTAAGCCAGAAAAACACAGGGCCGGCAGCATTGCCGGCCCTTCTTTATAAACGGCGATCAACGTACGATTTTTCTTACACCAGTAAATGTTGATCGCGCTTGAATGGAATCGAGGTTATCGAATGCGCGTTTTAGTTACAGGTCATACGGGATACATCGGCAGCAAGCTGACGCCGATGTTGTTGGCGGCAGGACACGAAGTGACCGGTTTGGACACGGACATGTTTCGCGACTGCACTTTTGTTGGCGAACTGGCCGACGTGCCGCATATTCGCAAGGATGTTCGCGATGTGACTATCGAGGACGTCAGCGGGTTCGACGCCATCGTCCATCTCGCGGCATTATCGAATGATCCGCTGGGCAACTACGACCCCGGCCTGACCGAGTCAATTAATGACCAGGCGTCCGTCGAAATCGCGCGTTTGGCCAAGCAGGCAGGTGTGTCACGTTTCCTGTTTGCCTCGTCCTGCAGCAATTATGGGTCTGCCGGCCAGGACTTCATGACGGAAGACTCGACGCTCGATCCGATCACCCCCTACGGTGTATCCAAGGTTGCGGTTGAACGTGGCGTCGGCCCGCTGGCGGACGATTCGTTTTGCCCCGTATTCCTGCGGGCATCGACGGCGTACGGTGTTTCTCCCAGGCTGCGTTTTGACCTGGTATTGAATAACCTGACGGCCTGGGCATTCACTACAGGCAAGGTCATGCTGAAGAGCGATGGCTCGCCATGGCGCCCGGTAGTGCACGTGGAAGATATTTGCCGCGCGTACCTGGCGCTTCTCGAAGCGCCAGCGGACACCGTGCGTGGCAAAGCATTCAACATTGGAACGACCACCGAGAACTACCAGATTCGCGATCTCGCCGAAATTGTGGCGGAAGTTGTGCCCAATTGTGAAGTCAGTCTTGCCGACGACGCCGCACCGGACAAGCGCTGCTACCGGGTCGACTGCAACCGGATCGCGATGGAAGTACCGGGCTTCAAGCCGCAATGGACAATTCGTCGCGGCGCCGAGGAACTCTACGAAACCTACAAAGCCGTCGGTTTGACGCTGGACGACTTCGAAGGCCAGCGCTTCCAGCGTATCGCGCACGTCAAGCACCTGATCGAAACGGGTAAACTCGACACGTCGCTGCGCTGGATCGACGATATCAAGAGAGAGTCCGCGGCCTGAAACGGCTGACCCGGCAAGCTATCGACAAATTGTTGGTCGTCTTCGCCGGGTTGCCAGCACCAGCAATCCAAGTACCGCAATCGCCGCCGGGGCAAATGCGCCTCCGCCGCCGCCCCGACGTACCGGGGGTGGCGGTGGTGGTGGTGGCGGTGCCGGGTCAAACACTTCGACGGTTCTCGTCACCTGCGCAGCAGCCATGCCGGCAGAGTCCGAAACGTTGTAAGTGACAATATAGGTCCTTACCACTGCGGTATTTACCACATCGCCACCGACGACAATGCTGGCGGTAAGATCACCGTCTTCCTGGTCCGAGGCCGTCGCCCCTTCGTCCACGTAGCCACTTCCCAATTCGATCCGCATGGACGCAGCACCATTCAGGGAAATAACCGGCCGATGATTGGCCGCGACAATAACCTGTCGCGTCCGCCTGGTGGCCGCGCTTCCCGCCGAATCCGTAACGTCGTAGGTGATCGTATAGGTACCGGCTTTGCCGGTATCGACGGTATCGCCGCCGACCACGATACCGGCGCTGAGGTCGCCGTCTTCAGCGTCGACGGCTGTTGCTCCCGGGTCCGTGAAAGGCGCACCGAATGCAACGTTGATTGACGCCTGTCCAAGCAAGGTGATCACCGGCGGTTGGTTAGCCGCAACCGTCACCTGACGCGTCAGCCTGGCGGCCGCGCTTCCCGCGGAATCCATCACGTCGTAGGTGATCGTATAGGTACCGGCTTTGCCGGTATCGACGGTATCACCGCCGACCACGATATTGGCGCTGATGTCGCCGTCTTCCACGTCAATGGCGGTTGCTCCCGGATCCGTGAACGGCGCACCAAAGGCAACGTTAATTGAGGCCTGTCCACGCAAGGTAAGCACCGGCGGATGGTTGGCGCCAACGCTGACCGTTCGTGTCAGCTGTGTGGCCGAGCGACCGCCGGAATCGGTTACGTTATACGTGATGGTGTAGATGCCGGCCGAGCTCGTAATGACCACGTCACCGCCCACAACGATACCCGCAGTGAGGTCACCATCCTCCTCGTCGGCGGCGGTCGCGCCCGGATCCGTAAACGGCGTGCCGAACGCAAGGTCAATCGCGGCCTTACCGAGCAGGGTGATGACCGGCTGATCATTGGTATTGGTGATCGATATAGAGGCAACGGCATCATTCGAAGCACCGTTGATGCTGGTCGCCCTGTAAGTGAATGAGTCGGTCGACGATTGGGTGCCGTCATGAACGTATTCGAATGTGCCATCGGGCCTGAGTTCAAAGCTGGCCGCATGCAGTGGCGGAACTCGCAGCACGGCCAACAATTCTGCACCGCGCGGCTCGGTGTCGTTTGAGAGCACATTGGGATTACCGGTGACAGCGCCACCCTCAACAACAGAATACGGCCCGTCACTGCTCGCCGTCGGCGGAGCTGGCAGCCCGTCATAACTCTGGCGGCTTTCGACCGGCCCTTTGCCGCCCGGCACGAATGACGCGTCCGTCGACAGGACGATCTTGTCGATCACCAGACCGTCTTCACGCATCCAGACATCCAGCACGTGTTCGCCGGCGGCCCCGATGTCGACAAACGCACGCGCGCCACCGCTGCGGACCGATGTCCATGACCAGGACGATGAAATCCCGGTGATGTACTGGCCACTGGCGACGGCCTGGCCGTTCAATCCAACGTGCAGTGAATCGTCGTTGGAACTTGCCGCTTTCGCTCGAACCCAGACGTAATAGCGGGCCGCTTCTTCCGGAAGGATCCGGTAGGCGAGGTGGGGACTGTTAGCGGCATAGTTGCTGCTGCGGTTCGTCCCGGTGTTCGGTAGCGCCTGCAATGACGACTCGAACGAGCTGTGGCGAAGCGAAACGACCTGCCATGACTGGCCGCCCGCGGACTCGCGAGTGTGCGCGTCCTCGGCTTCCATGGATATGATGTCACCCACCCCGGCGTTTTCGGCAAACGGGTCTCCACTCAACTGGACGTAGCCCAGCGGTCGCTGGTTAGCAGCGATGTTGCTCACGATCGCATTTCCCATCGCCAGCAGTGACGTAACTCGAGCCGGCTCGCTGCTCCGCAGATCAACTTTCTCGCCGATATCGGCGGAGAGGTCGTACAGCGCGATCGGGCTCAGCGTCGTGCCATTCGTCGCGACGTGCAGCTTCCACTTGCCGCTGCGGATTGCGCCGAGCACGATATCGGTGAAATCGCCTTCGCTGAAACTGAAAATTGCCTGGCGTGACAATGCCGCCACGGTTCCCGTGAACAGGTCCCATGCGTCAACACCATCGATGACGCGGTTCTTCGGCAGCGCGACACCTGCCAGCCGGGCGAGCGTCGGCAGTATGTCCACTCCGGACAAGGGTTCATTCACAATCCGGCCGTTGCCCAGTTGCCCGGGCCAGCGAGCCAGCGCCGGCACCCTGATGCCACCCTCGAACTGGCCTTCCTTGCCACCCGACAGCGGCTTTGCCGACCCGCCGTCAATACCGTACTCGAGCCAGGGCCCGTTATCGGACATGAAAATCACCAGCGTCTGGCTATCAATGCCCAGCTCCGCAAGCTTGGCCAGGATACGCCCGACGCCGTCGTCAATTTCCTGCACGGAATCCCCGTAGATATCGCGCGCCGACGTGCCAACAAACGCCGCAGACGGATGCAGCGGCACGTGCGGCGCGCTCAGGGGAATGTAGGCGAAAAATGGTTCGGCTTTGTGCCGCTCGATAAAATCCAGCGCCCGGTCGAAATACACGCCACCGAAAACGGTCTGATCCGTGTTGAATTCGACGATGGTATCGCCGTTATAGAGAGGCAGGTTGGGAAACCCCTCACCAATTGGAAACGAACTGCCCTCGCCGGCATAGCCGGTCAGCTGGGCCCTCGCTCGCGCTGCCGTCAGTCGCGGATCCTCGCCGGGCGTTTCCGCCGTCCGCGGATGAAACGGCCACATGTTGTTCGAATACGCAATGCCGTAAAACTCGTCAAAGCCATGCCGAAGCGGCCGGAACTGGTAGTGGTCCCCGAGGTGCCACTTGCCAAAGATACCCGTGCTGTATCCGGCGCTGCTAAACATGTCGCCGAGCGTAAACTCGTTCGCATGAATTCCGGTCCGGGCGCTGGGCGTGTGGTTTCGGCTAAGGCTGACCCGCGGCGCATAGGAACCCGTCAGCAACATTGCCCGGGTCACGCCGCAGCTTGGCGCCATGTAAAAATTGGTGAGTTTAAGGCCCTCGCTCGCCAGGCGATCGATGTTCGGCGTAAATATATCGGTCGCACCAAACGAGCCGAGATCCGCATAACCCAGGTCGTCGGCGAGAATCAGGATTACATTCGGCCGCGGCGGCGGAGGCTCCGCGACAGCGACTTGTTCGACCGACAACCACGAAAACAACAGCAATGACAGCAGTACAATCGGACGCCGAAAATGCAACAAATAATTTCTCCAGCAGGAAGGTGCAACCTTCATGCGGTTTTCCGAAAGAGCAACCGTGAACGTGTTGATCACTGTGAGACTATCGCGGCACCACGACAACGATGTAGTTGTTGTTGATGGCGCCGGCGACTCCGCTGGCCGCACTGCCGCCCAGCGTTACGGTTGCGTCGGCCGGGTAAAACCTGGAATACAGACGCAGCGTTGGTGAGCCAGCGGAAACGCCGAGGTCCAGCGTCGTGTCTGTGAAGGTCTGCATCCAGATCGGGCGCGAGGTGACCGTCGATGAGTACGCGATATAGACGTCGACATCACGATCGACGGAAAACTCGAGGTAATCCGAGCGGGCGTTCGTCTTGTCATTATTGGCCGTCGAAATCCAGACGCCGTTGTTGAGCGCCGTGGGTATCGCGGTCAACGTGTAGGACCGATCGGTATAATACGTATCACCAACCTGGCGAATATTTTGCTTGTAAGGACTGGGGCTGGCGCAGGCAGCGCTGGTCGTTCTTACGCACAAGCCGTTAAGAATGAACGGGACTGTGCCATCCGGCGCAAAAACCTGTTTCCAGCTGTTCGCCATCCATACATAGCCGAGCGAGTTTGGATGATAGACATCGTCAAACAACGTAAAGCGATTGTCGCCGTTACCAAGGAATTCGGCGTAGAAATCCGGGCCGGCACGCAGCGATCTTTCGCGAGTGACCTCGTCGATCGCCGCGTTGAACAGGACGACTTCCGTGTTGCGGGTAGAAGCCGCCAGCGGGTCGTCATAAATCACGCCGTCGACACCGAATAGCGGCGGAATCTTCGCAAACACGGGCTCGATGTTTGCCCCTTCGAGAATATCGACGAGCGCCAGCAAATTACCCTTGAAGGTATTGTTACAGGCCGCGTTGGCGCAGCCGACGCCAGGATCCGGCGGGTTGCGCCGATTCGCGTCATTGGTACCGATGGTAATCAACGCAAGATTGGAACCGAAATGCCGCTCGATAATCGACGGCAGGCGATCGTAAAGCAAACGGTCGGAAGCATCGCCCGGAATGCCCTCATTGAAGTACACGTTCGAGGGGGCGTAACTCGAGTCGGCGGTCAACTGATCATGAAGCACGGTCTGATAGCCGCGGAAGCCCACCTGTCGCGGCCCTACCGGTGTGACGCCGACGACGATGTCGGCACCAATATTGTCGCCCCAGTACTGGTCGTCCGTGCCATTCGTAATACTGTCGCCCAGCGTAATTGCGCGTATACCGTTGCTTGCAACGGCGACCGCTGAATCCCGGTCCACTTCGAGCGGATCCTTGAGTATTGCCTCAACCGTGTGCTCGCCGGCAGCTGCCGCGTTGCACGTTGCCTGGTAAAGCGCTGCTTGCGGATTGGACACCGTACCGCAGACCGACCCATCCAGTTCGAAAGCGACATTTGCAGCGCCGCCGGCGTTCATGACTACCGCCTGCGCAAGCACGGCGGCATCGGTGTCAACGCCGAACGGAACCGGCGACACCAGCCCAACGCGTGGCGCGGGACTGAGTGACTTGATCAGGACGTTGTCGAATGCCGCTTCGCTTTGCGTATAGAGGGCGATGCTGCCCGAGGCAAGGCTGCTGTCATAGCCGGCAAGATACGGCTCGCCATCGAGCACGCTGCCGGCGCCACCGTAATCGCGATAAAGCATCATGACCGGTCCCTGCATCCGCAGGCCTACCCGCATGGTCTGATTCGGCAAGTAACCCTGCGAGGTCACGGCAATCGTACTGAAGTCGCCGTTGATGCGTCGTTCGAGGCGGGTCTGGCCAAACTTGGAATTGATCGACAGCCGGTAATAATTGTCGTCATTCACATAGCGGAACATGATGCCAACATCGTCGCCCTGGCGCGGGAACGCGGTCGCCTCGGGGGTAATGTCGACGGAAAATTCGAAATCGCCGAGCGTCGGGTAAGTATTGAGAACGGCATACGTGCCGGTGATGTAGGTGTCATTGGTGGCGTTCGTCACGGTTGCTGCATTCAGCTGCCGGAACTGACCGTTCACAATCTGCCAGCTTGCCAGATCGCGGGTGGCCTCGACCGTGCCCCAGGCACTGTCGTCACCATTATTAAAATTGACGGTTGCGAACAAATCCGTCTGGACATTCAAGGTCACATTGATCGTGTCCGACAGGTAGGTGTTTGCCGTTGCGGTGATCGTCGCCGTGTACTGGCCCGCGACCAGTCCCGACGGGTTTGCCGTTACGGTCACTGTCCCCGCCGGCGTATTGCCCGAGGTCGGGTTCACCGACAGCCACGGCTCCGACGCAACCAGGTTATAGGACGCCGTCGAGGCATCGGACGTCGCCAGCGACACCACCTGCTGCTGTGGCGTAGTCACGCCCTCGTCCACCGTGTACGTCAGGCTTGCCGAACTGAACTGCAGCGCCGGCTGTGGCGCTCCCCGCAGGCTCTGCGGCGGGCCTTCGGCACCGTAACTCGTCGGTTGAAACGTGGCGCTCTTGCTCAGCACGATCTTGTCGAGAATCAGGCCGTCTTCGCGCATCCAGATGTTCAGCGTCTGCTCGCCCAGCCGGGTCACCTCGATCCGTGCCCGCGAACCCGCGTCCATCGTGGTGCTCGCCCAACCCCAGGCGCCCGTG
>Ga0316195_10000272_pt1 | contig 19477 bp, 15 predicted proteins | sample Phised1_MG_FD_204937 | JGI IMG/M metagenome (GOLD analysis project Ga0316195, IMG submission 204937) | Coastal sediment microbial communities from Maine, United States - Phippsburg sediment 1 | ecosystem: Environmental > Aquatic > Marine > Coastal > Sediment | place: USA: Maine | collected...
GGTTGTAATAGCCGAGGGCGTTGCACTCGCTCCGCACGACAAGTTCCCCCGCCTCTCCCTGTGGCAAAATGTTCCCGTCGGAGTCGATGACCTTGCACTCGAAGCCCGGAAGAGCGGGACCGATCGTCCCCACCTTGTTTCTGCCGCGTGGGTTGAGGGTGATGATGGGCCCAGACTCCGTCAGCCCGTAGCCTTCGATCACATCGACACCAGGCAAGGTCTGTACCAGTTCGTCGAGAAGCGCGCGTGTCATGGGAGCAGACCCCACTGCGATGAACTCGAGGCTGGAGATATCCACCTGCGTTCTTTGCCGCGCGGCATCCAGAATCAGTTTGTACGTGGCCGGTACACCGGTGGTGTACGTGCAGCTGTGCGTCTCAATCGCATCGATCACGCGGTCCGCGTCGAACTCCTTGAGAATGACCACCGAGCCGCCCTGGATCAGGCAGGGGAGGAGCCCCGCGCCAGTGGCGTTCATGTGGAAGAGCGGCGTCGACAACAAGACCCGTGAGTTCTCGTCGATCCGGTTGGACTCCGCCTGGAGCCGAGCGTTACGCAGTAGCCCACGGTGCGAGAGAAGAACCCCCTTGGGATGTCCGGTTGAGCCCGAGGTGTACGCCTGGATGCAGACGTCGATGCCGGCCGACCCATGATCGCAGCCTTCGGGCGAAGATGAGGCCAGCCAGTCTTCATAGCTTCGAAGCGGAGCTTGGTCGGCATCGACGAGGATACCAACCTCGGCACCCCCCTCGGCCAGGCAGCCGAGGACAGATTCGGCCATCCCGGCGCTGCCGAAGATGATGCGACTCCCACAGTCTCGAGCCAGATCGATGTGCTGCGGCAACTTGAACTTGAAATTGACCGGGACCGCTACGGCGCCGGCCCTGACGATACCGAGCAGGACTTCGGGGAAGCGGATGTCGTTCTCGAAGATGACGAGGACGCGCTCGAACCGCTCGACTCCGAGCGAGATCAGCCCATTGGCGACCCGATTGATGCGCTGCTCGAGCTCTGCATACGTCATCGACCGCTTGCCCTGGATGAGGGCGACTCGCTGCGGGTCTAGGGATAGGCCGGTGTCGCACAGCCGCGCGAGGCTGGACGCGTCGTCATCGAACATATTTGATTCTTTCATTTAAGCTATCTGTATTAGGGCACACTTCTCTTATTAAAGCGTCCTTTTTGTTTATAAATTTTTGTTCATCTATTTATCATAGATCATTAATGAAATATTCGAGGGGGTTCTTTCCTGATTGTGTATGATATAAAACTACTGAGAAGAAAGATACAAAACTATAATACTTAAGTCGCAAAAAAGTAGTATAACTGAGTGCTTACCTGCTGATAATTAATCATTAATCAGTTTTGAAGAATGATTACGGAAGGATAAATGCGTCTATATTCTTTTAGTATTACTTTGAGCTTCGGTTTTGTTAAGAATCCAAAGTTGTAAAGAATTATGGTCATTATTTATGCCATATTAAGCCGACCATTTTTAGCGGATTAGTTTATTTTTGGCAAGAAATAACAGTTATAATGAAAAAATAGGATATATAAAGATTTGCCCTCTGAGCTAGTTGTTTTTTCGTTTTCTTTTGTAATAGTTTCAAAGAGGCCTTATGACGAAATTAATTGGTTTTGGTTAGAAAAAAATAAAGACTCTTCGGCCTATTTTTTCAATGATCATTTCAATGGTTTTTTTAAAAATTGAGGGGAAAAGATGAGTACACCTATTTCTAATCGGGGCCCTGATGTTCCGTCTAAAGCACGACCATAGGTAATTGCAGGCACTATGGTGTTGTTGGGTTCCCACCGGAGCCCAATCTTGTATTCCGGTGTGGAATAGGCGGATCCCGATGTCCCGTAGACTTCACCAACTATAGCTGTTTTGGGAATGATCTTGTAAACAGCAACACGGGTGGAATAAGTAAAGCCCCAGGCCGGATCACCTGACTCACTATTGCTCCAGTCAAAAATTGCGCCAGGCATGATATCCCATGAAATGGTATTGTTGAAAAGAGGAAACGTAATTGGAACAGCGGTCCAAATATTTCGATGTGATTTTAAGAATTCGGTTTCCTCCCAATAACCGGGAGATTTTCCGAATCCCAAAAACGCAGCACCTCCACCATTATTTTCTTTGTTGACCCAGAACATGTATTTCGCATAACCCAGAACATTAAAATGCTGAGGGGTTAACTCTTTTTCATTTTCCCAAAACAAGAAAGCCTGGGCAAAAAATTCCCATTTGGGAGCTAAAGCAAAAGACGCTGCCATCCCTGCGTTTCGCCCCCCGGTAGTCAGGAGAATTGTGGCAGTACCATGAGGCATGGAGAGGTAGTTGTCGGTATTAAATTGCTGAGCCCTTGTCTGTATGGAAGACAAGAAAAAAATACTCAGAAAAACAACAGCCATACACAAATCATTAACCCTTATCAACTTGTATGAATCACTCATGATTTTCATTCTTAAATTTACTTTAAGTAATTTATGCCTATTGGTTTGTTTCATTGCTTTCAAAATAATTTTCTTGATCCGGAATTATTCTTGAAATTAAGGTCCGATTTTGTGGGCTAAGATAAATAAATTTTGGTCAGGTGGCTTTTTACGGTTACCATAGAGGTATGAAGTTGATTTGCAGCCTCATTATTTCCGGGTCCCTTAATTTTGGGCCTTACGAGCTTTTGATTAAAAAGTTTAATTGTTTATGATCGTATAATTGGTAAAAGGCTTACTGACAAAATCTCATAGTGGATTTCATCCAGTCCATTCAATAATCCAAGCAGAGCCGACTGGTCCGGCAGCCATCCGATCAGACTTAAATTATCTGCTTCGGCTTCCTGCCGTATCTGCATACCATCAACAAGATTTATAAGGGAAGAAGTGATCTTACCATTTACCCTTATCTGGTAAATCGTATTTTGGTCAATAAATGAAATATTCGAGGGGGTTTTTTCCTGATTGTACATGATATAAAACTACTGAGAAAAAAGATATAAAACTATAATACTTAAGTCGCAAAAAGGTAGGGTTTTTAAAATAACGCACTACGTCCCCCGACTTTCCTGAGCATAGATGTGCGATTTGAAACCTTTAGCTTCCTGTAGATATTTGTAAGGTGGCTTTTCACGGTTACCGTAGATATGTTAAGTTGATTAGCAATCTCTTTATTTCTGAAGCCATTAGCTAAGTGCCGGACGACCTCCTGCTCGCGAAGTGTTAATTCATTAGAATCACTCAAAGACTTAACAGGTGATTTTTGGTTTGCGAAAATAAAGTTTATACGGGTTAAAATACGGTAAGAAGTGGAGTGGTCCAGGATGTTAAATATAGTTGGCATAACCTTATAAGCTTCTAAAACAGGCCTTGTTGAATCGCTTTTTTCAGCTAATAGTAATGCCCCTTCCAAAACCTCCTTTGCCCTTGGCGTATTACCTAAACGAAATAAGGCCATGGCTTTTAAGAACTCGATATCTATAGTATGATACCTATTGTGGAGGTTGTCTAGAAATGCTTCGACTTCAGCGAGGACGTTAAGCGCTTCTTTCACCTGATAAATTGAACCATGATTGACTATGATTCGGATCTTTGTAAAGGCAGGTACATCAATTAAGAAAGCATACTTTTCCGAGCTCTGTTCAACCCAGTCCGTTTGCGCCCATTCCAGCTCCTTATTGCCTTGTCCTTTAATTAAGTGGACTCTGGCCCTGACCGAACGTTCATACAATTGAAACATTGGATTTTTCATTTTTAAAACCATGCCGTTCATCAAGTTGAGGAATGACTCCATTCTCTTGTTATCGTCATTTAGCGCATTTAATATTGTAACTCCTGCTAACGCATCAAAAAACATCCTGTAATTAAGAATCTCCTCATAACCCAGGAGCTCTTTAAAGGCCAGTTGGGATTTAGGTTTATTTAAGACCTGAAAGGCGCTATTTCCTAATAAATAATAAGCATTCCCTTCTAAAAAATTCGATTTAACTTGCTTTGTTATGAAATGAAATTTTTTAGATGCCGCTACAGCAAGCGAAAATTCCCCGGAGAGCATGTAAACAAATATCCTTGCGTGTAAAGAGCGTACATGCATTATAGAGGCATGCTTATAAGACCTGTCGATATCGTCAAGCACCCCCAATGCTACAGCAGACTTACCCAGCATCTGCCTGACGATGGCCAATATTAACTCCCTTCGCGCACCAAATAATACACTTTCATCTTTGTATAAAACTTTAGAACGTTCGAGAGCTTCTAAGGCTTTTTCAGGGTTTGGATTAAGAAAGGTTAAATAATAACCTAAATGGTCAAGGTACCGTGAATAGATCTTTGGTTCAGTGTTCTCAATACCCAGTGATTCCAGGGTATTTAATATGTAAGAAACTTCATTAAAGCTATAGGTTTGCTCAGCAATGGCTAATTTCGTCAGCAGCATTTCCATATTGCCTCTTCGAATATGCTTAGGAATATTTTGCAGCCACCGTTGCACAACCCACCATTGACCCTGTTCCAGAATACGCGTCTTGTGCTCACTGATCAGATCACAGCTCAACTTGTAATTTTTTGCCTTGATAGCGTAACGGATGGCTTCATCAATAAGACCCTTGCCGGAATACCATGAACTGATGTGAAGGTAAAGCGGTATGATGATATTGGGTTCGCTTTTTTCCAGATGCCTCTTTAGAATATCCCCAAATAAATGATGGAATCTATACCAGGTTCCATTATCCCGGTTAGGAATAGGAATAGGAATAAGGAAAAAATTTAAATCCTTTAATTTAGCAAGGAAAATATCTGCATTACATGCACCTTTAAAGGCATATGTGCAAATCGAGTCGATCAGATCTGCATTGAATTGATCGCAGAGAGAACAAAGTTGCATCTGCCTAAAAAAGTTCGGATCTAAGCCATGGCTGATGTGATCCAACAGCTCATCAAGATCAGTAGTCAGGATCTCGGATGCCATCTTTTCATCAACCAAATTCGTCAACGACTTCGCCATTATCATCATCCTGATAGCCAGGATCCAACCTTCTGTCCGGGCCGTAAGTTCTTTGATTTCGTCAGCCCTGAGGCTGGTACTATTCTCAACGGCCAGGAGGTCAGTTAATTCATGTTCCTGAAATCTGAGATCTCGCACCCTGATTTCGAACATCTTTTGATATAACCGTAGTCTACTTAATGTAAAAGGGGGGTCCCACCGGGTAATGATTACCACTAGCAAATTGCAGTTATTTTCATTGATGAGGGCCTGGACCAACTCGTGAATCTCCTGATTTCGTATCAAATGATAGTCATCAAGAATCAGCCTGCAATTTCCCTGGAACTTATTAGCTATATCAACAATTTTCTCAATAATTATTTCCCATGAAAGAAACTTGTATTCATTCTGTAACCTTATTAAACTTTGTTTTTCAGCAGGACAAACTATCTTAATCGCTTCAGTCAAATAGCTTAAGAAGGTAGATGTATCATTCATACTCTCTTCAAGGGATATCCAGGTATAATCACCTCCACTCACTTCAAGCCATTGACTTATTAGCACACTCTTGCCATACCCGGCAGGTGCTGAGACCAATAGAAAAGGCAAATAAGCTTTTTTTTCCAATTCTTCCAAAAGATGTGGCCTTGGAAAGAGATCAGGAGTGAGGATTGGCCGCTTTAGTTTAGTGTGAAACATCGTAATATGCAACTGTTAATATCCAATTATCAATAACTTGTTCAATCAAAATGGGTGGTAAGGTATGTACGATTTAATTTAGTGAAAAACATAAAACCTACTACCTCGTACTATAAAAAAAATGATTTTTATTGAAAAATACAAATTAAGAACGTTAAGTTAAAGTTATCTTATGTTAAAGTTTTCTATTTAAACATCAAACATAAGTGTAATTTTGTTTACAGATGATTATTTAATCGCCTTTTGCAGATCAGGGCATATAAATATAGCTCCTATCCAAAATTCAACAAAGAAAAGGTTTAATTTGAGGTAAATGTAAGAACATTATGTTAAAGTTATTTGTTTATAAATTAAACATAAGTTTAATCTTATCTACAGATAATTATCTAATTGGATTTTTCCGAATCAGTTTGAATAATTTATTTTGAGTTTTAGATGTGTCCTGCAAAGTAGATAAACTAATACCCAAACCAACAAATACAAGCACATTATTGAGATTTTCCAAATCAACGTTAACCCCCATCAATATATGGCTTAAGAGTTTAAAATAGTCCTGTTATCATAGCAGGATACTGAAGATAACTCATGAGATGAAAAATTTGTTTTATTTTTCTCATTTTGATTGGTACATTTTCAATATTTATAATGCACATATAATACTTATAAAACCATAAACTTTTTTGTTAAATGTAGTTCTGGCTATGAATATTAATGCCAACATGTTTTATGCGAAACAATATCATCAAACATCCCTAAAACTTTTCGGATAAGTTTACCTTTTTGGGTTCTTTATTAAAGAATCATAATCACATTTAATTGAAATCGTAAAAGAGCTTTTATAATCCCCCTATATTTGGTAGTACATTCATAGAAATTAAAAATGCAATTTAACAAACGATATAATAAAAGAGTTCCATCTGTTTATCATCTGACTACCTGATAGAACAGTGGTTCCAACATTTTTAATCAATCCTCTTTCACCATATGACACATATACTTAAAAACAAAAATCTGGAGATACATATGGACACCCCTTTTGAAAATTATAAATTTCCCCGATTTGACTGGACCGGAAAAATTGTGGAGGTGAAATTTAAGGATATTCAAGTGTCAGGTATGGAAAGAACGGATGGTCACAATGAGAATTATTTTGGAAAAGGGTTTTATAATGAATTTGGAATTGACAAGGCATTAGGCTTTGACGAAACGGATATAGGCGGTTGGTTTCACAAAATAGGCGTAGGCTTATTAAAAAAAGAGCAACCAGAATACCTTTTCAGTGAAAATTACGAGATTAAACCCGCCAAATTTCAAATTATTGCTAAATCAAACAAGCTTCTAATTAGCTGCAAATCAGAATCCTGCAATGGTTATTCATATGTCTTGAGAAAAGAGATTTCTTTGAATGACACCGGTTTTACCATTCAATATTACTTTGAAAATACCGGCGAAAAAGATATTGTCACAGATGAATATGTCCACAATTTTGTCGCAATTAATAGTACTCTAACAGGGCCCGGTTATACTTTAATATTTCCATTTCAGATAAAACCTGAACTGTTTGGGGAGGTGGTTAATCCGGAAGGAAAAATTGATGTAGGGCAAAATGAAATTATTTTTAAGGATTCGCCCAAAGAGCAATTCTATTTCAGTAACCTTTCAGGTAGCGCAAATGTTGATGCAGGCTGGGAATTAATAAACCTGAAACGCAAAATTGGGATTCGAGAAACAGGAAATTTTCAAACAAACAAAGTGAATCTTTGGGGGTGGACCCATGTGATAAGTCCGGAATTGTTTTTTAATATCTCCATCAAACCCGGTCAATCAACAGAATGGTCTAGGACATATGAGATGTATAGAATACCATAAAACAAGAAAATCAAGTTGAGGGTTTGACCATAACGGCAATGTGTAAAAATATGCTACTTTTGAAATAAGAGGTCGTTAACAGCAATTGAGTATAAATCGAACCTTTTAAATGTTAGTTTATTTTATTCCTGTTTATTTAATCGCCACCTTAGCCATAGGTTTTTGGGCTTCCAAAAAAATTAAGACCAGCGGAGACTTTACGCTGGCCGGTAAGAGTCTTTCCATTTCTTTTGTGGGAGTTACCCTTTTTGCTACCTGGTTCGGTTCAAGCCAGATTATGGGCAACCCCAGTCACTTTGTCGAGAATGGCTTTTCCTCTTTTGTTACGCTCGTTCTTGGTAGTGGTCTGTGTCTTCTTCTGGCAGGCATGTTCTATGCCAGAAAATTGTACCGCCTTAATATTGTGACTATTGGTGATTTCTTTCAAAGCAGATATAATAAGAAAATTGATCTGACAATTTCTGTTATTCTGGTCTTTAGCTATCCCCAATGGATAGCAGCACAGTTTGTAGCTTTGGGCTTTCTTTTTAACACTGTTCTTGGTATTCCTACGGAGTACGGAATTTTATTGGGAGCATCTATTGTGATTCTGTATACCTATATCGGGGGTATGTGGGCCGTTTCCTATACAGATATGCTGCAAAGTATAATGATTCTTTTAGGGTTGTTTATTTTGCTGTGGAATATCCTCAATGAAACTGGTGGTATTACGCCAATTTTTGCCGATAAACCGCAAAGTTTTTTTAGCTTTTTTCCGCAAGGGGGAATTGAACAATGGTCAGTATACCTGGCCACATTAATGGCATTTGTACTGGGCGCATTGCCAGGGCAGGAAATTTGGCAGCGCGTGTTTTCGGCTAAATCAGAAAGAGCTGCCGTAAATGGAGTGGTTCTGGGGGCTTTCCTTTTGGTTTTAATTCCAACAGTACCGCTGCTGATCGCACTTGGCGCAGCCTATCTGCATCCTGCACTAATGACTGTTGACGAGGGGCAAAATATAATTCCGTCAATCGTCTCCCTCTATGCCGGTCCGTTAGTCCAGGTTCTGTTTTATGGTGCTTTGATATCAGCTATATTAAGTACATCAAGCGGGGCATTGCTTGCTCCCTCGACAATTATAGGTGAGAATCTTATTCGGCCTAATATCCCGAATATGTCCGATAAGAAATTATTGCTATATACCCGCTTAAGCGTAATAGTTGTTGCGGTAATTTCCTGCTACTTCGCTTACAGTGATTCGGACATTGTGGCCCTGGTCGTGGCCTCTGTAAGCCTTCTTCTGGTATGCCTGTTTGCGCCGCTTACATTTGGCTTATTCTGGAAAAAGTCTTCCGTATTCGGAGCCTGGAGTGCCATTATTGCGGGAGGCCTGACATGGTTTTGTTGCTGGATTTTTGAAACAACCATAGATGCAACGATTTATGGAACCATAGCCAGTTGTTTGGCAATGGTCGCAGGAAGTTTTGTCCGTCCGGATAATAACATAGTAAAGAAGCGCAGTTAACAAACGATATAACACATTTCAAATTTCGAAAATGAGTACCGGATATTTTTTATTTTCCCTCAAACTACTGGATTTCATATCCATCGGGAGATCGCTCCTGCAATTAGAAAATCATCCAGGGGCTAGTGCCCAAAACAAATAAATAATTACTGTTAACAGGTGGTGTGTTTTGTGGAATATTTAGATCAGGCAATCCACAAAGAACCAAAGAAAGTAAAAACAAGGACGTTGCAGTTTTATATTTAAACACAAATTAACAGACCATACAATTTTAAAAGATAAAATTGGTGGATTATACCCTCAATGATTTTAGATCCCTTTATCTAATATTAACAAAATTTTAGTCTTGAATATTTGATATTCTTCCCCTCAACCCATAGTATATAAAGGAATATTAAAAAAAATATTATGGGAAATATAAGAGACAAAAGAAAATTTAAAAGGAAAGTAGAACAAACAAATCCAACCAATCCTACAGGGAATACCAACATTGATACCAATACGTTCAATATAGATAAGGAAACCATTAAAGAACAACAAAACAAAAGGTAGTTGTCTAATTTTCTTCATTAATACAAAAGGCAATACCAGGAAGTGTATAGCTTTCTTTAGTACTATCAAGCGAAACTTATTTCCGGAAGATTATCAAAGTAATTACCTGATAAACAGTATCCTTCCGCTTGAAAGGGATTCATAAATATTTTGTAAAATCTCAATTTTAATTTGGATACTGTGCAGATTCTGTTATATTAAAAGTATGATAAGAAAACAAAAATTAGAAAACAGAGCAATTTTAGAAAAATCAGTTAATCACCTTCAAGCTCAGGGTTTTGAAAATATCAAAGCCGATATGCCAGGTTACGAAACTCCAAAGACTTTTTTAAAGAGAGGTGCCGGATCTAATATGATACCAGACATATCAGCCATTAAGAACGGTAAAAAACACTACTTCGATATAAGTCTTAAATTAGACAAACCCGGCATTTTAAAGTCAAAATGGTTATTGTTGGACACCTATAGTCGTCTGAATTCAGCCGTTTTTAAAATTATTACTACCAGAGGGCATTTTAAGTTTACAGACCAATTATTGGCGGATATTAATCTTACAAACAAAGAACCTGTAAAGATTTAAGCCTTACTAATTACAATCCTTGCTGTTTAGAGTTTATAATGTTGCGCATACAGTTGTAGTTTGTATCTGAGTTTTGCCTTGAGATGTATTATCTGCCATGATGTAATTTTTCCCGGGTTCATTTAAGATGCTATGAGTGTACCCCATACGGAACCTGAGTTCATATCATAGATGACTGCTATGAAAATACCTCTTTTTGCAGGACCTGTATGCCCTGTTAATGGAGCACATTTCAAATTCAACCGTTTTCAAAAACAATTACTTTATAAAAAGTTTCAAGCTGAATTTTATAATTGCCGGGTGGCAATGCAGCTATCATATAGACTGGTTAACAAAGGTTAAATGATGTTAAAAACTTGATTTTCTGTACTATATATATTAGATTATAAATATGAATAAAACGAAACCTTTCTTAAAACATATCATTTTCTAAGTCAAGAAATTGGCTTTACTTCTTCTCTCCGAGAGATTCATCCCTCTTAAATCTTTCAAACATTATAAATGCTTTAAACCCCTAAGAAACGATTGCAATATCGGTTACAGGAGATTTAAAGGTCATTATTTAACATTTATCAAGTATTAATTCTAAAAAAATTAAAAAATGGAAAACATTAAAACACCAAAAAGAAAAGAATTTAAAAAATTAGGTTTTACATATTTGGAAACCGCAGAGATAGTCATAAACCTTAATACATTGTTGGCTAATTATCATGTATTCTACAATAAGTTGAGAAACTTTCACTGGAATATTGAAGGTGCCGAATTTTTTGAGCTACATGAAGAATTTGAAAAAGAATACAACACGGTACAAAAGAATATTGATATTGTTGCCGAACGAATAAGGGTATTCGGAATTAAACCAAATTTTACATTAAAAAAGACCCTGAAACTTTCGGATATAAAGGAAACCGAGCAAAGTCTTTCAGCCATTGAAATGGTAAGGGAAGTGCTCCGGGATTTCGAAATTCTGCATGACAATATGATGTCCGCCATTGGCTCATCGCTTGATACGGGCGACATTGCCACAGAACAAATACTGACGGACTTTTTGAGAGCGCTGGAAAAAAGAAATTGGATGTTTACTTCATTCCTCAAATAGAAATGTCTTTAATTTCCGCTTAGAAACACTCTTTAGTCATTCAAAACATGGAATTTAAAAAGTGAGGATAAGTAAAGGTCATGATCAAAGAGGCCTATATTCAAACGATCTGGAAGTTCAATGTTAACACACCTTCATTAAAACTTAGTACAATTTACCTAAATGAGCATCGGGCTTTTTAGAAATGCAAGGTATTAGTGTACATAAAAAACCCACACCGACTGGCGTGGGTTTTTTGCTTGAAGGAGCCCTACTGGATTACCTTATCCTATTCGGTGAGCCATTTGGAAACCACTCCTGCAGTTAGAAAATCATCCAGGGCTAATAACCGGCGACCTACAGCGCCGGATATTTTTTATTTTCCTTCCGAACTACTGGATTGCATATCCATCGGGAGACCACTCCTGCAGTTAGAAAATCATAAGGCGCAAAGCCGCCTTATTTGTTTTCTTATTCCTCCAAAACTTGTCTTTTGGATCTTGTCCCTTGGAATTTAATGGATTACTAGAAGCATCAGAGAAGTGCCATCAGGCAAAGAGACTTCGGGAATATATAAAAGCAGTGGAAAATGAAGCTATTGCTTATACCCATGGTTGTGCATAGTTATTTTTTAAAACAGATTAATCTTAAATGTAAAAATTGTAATTCCTACTAAAATTGAGGAAACAGTTACTCCAACATTCCATAAGCTAAAATTTGAACTACTAATCATTCGATAAATAATAAATAATCCCAATATGAGAATAATTGATGAACACCATGGCAACCACCACGCTGAATCAACAAGTCCAAAAAGCAATGTTAAACCCCCTAATTGAATCGTTTCAAACGAAAAATACGACAGACCTATTAAAAAAATTAAAATAAATAATGATTGTGAAAAGTTTAGGGCATTGAACTCTTTTTTGCGAAATAGGTTGATAATTTCTTTAATGGATAATATAAAGCTAAATAATAAAGGAAGAAGCAATAAAATTATCCAAAGGCCATTTCTTTGGAGTCCAACTTCTTGGATCAATCGATTTACTTTACTGTTCTTATATAGTGAAGTCGTAAAATTAATAGTTTTAGATTCTAATGCATTTACACATTCATCACTAGGTCTTTTATCTGGTTGTTCTATAAAAGCTTTCAAAAGTGCCTTGCCACAGGAAGTCATAAAAACGCCGTGCCCTACTTTTGCTAATTCAAAATAATAACTATTGCTATACCTGCGATGCATTATTCTACTGTATTCAACGGAGGTAATTGGGTCATATGTTCCTGCTAAAACAATAGCAGGAATATCACTTATTACTGGGATGGTATCTCGAGGATTATATGAAACTTTAGTGTCTGTTGAATAAAAGTCTAAATAGAAATCTGCCCACATAAACTCAGGGGAGTCTTCCTGAGTTTGTTTGTATTGTTTAATAACCTCTTTCTGTCGTGCCTTCCAATCATAAACATAATTTATAATGGAAGTGCCATTTCCTTCTTTAACTAAATTTTCAAACCTATCATATAATGCATCGATAAATGTAAGGTCATTGGTAATAAATGCTTCTAGCAATAGGGGCAAATCTTTATGATTAGAACTGTTGTATAGTAATTGATGGAAGCTACTATTGATTTCATGAGTATTAAAGACGAATTCTTTTTCACCCTGATAGGTTACAGGGTTTTTTAAGGACCCCCTTAAGAAATTATAGAAACGCTCCTTAAGTCTTGGATAAGTGCTTTCACATTCCGGATTATTTGCACAATCATCCAAAATGTTGTCCAGAACCTGTTTGTAAAGCAAACTTAAATCCCCTTGAAGGTATTCCGTCATAGGCACATTAGAATCACTAAAAATGGATCGTATTTTAATTGCTGAGTTCTCAGAGGCTCTAATAAACCCTTGTATTCCCATGGTGCCATTAGAGATACCAAACAAATTAACCTCATTATAACCCATATGTTCTATGAGTTTTACTGCATCAATGGTTTTTATCTCCGTACCATAGAGCCTGTAATCAATTCCTTGCTGCTCTAATTCATCAAAACAATTATAGTATTGTCTGTTAAGTTTCTCTGTAAATATTTTATAATTATAATCTTGACGAATTATGTTCCATTGTTTTTTACCCAAATCAGGACACAAATTTGGCTTTGAATAACCAGAACCTCTGTAATCGTACAAAATGATGTCTCTATTTTTTACAGGCATATCTCTCCAGTAGTGTAATGTGTTATCTAAGTTGGGGTTGCCCCATCCTCCTCCAAATATCAATATAGGGTCTGGTTTAGGGTTAGCTGCCATACTTTTCACAATGCTAAATGCAATCTTTATGTATTTTCCACCAGGATTATTGTAATCCTCTGGAACATACAGATACCCAAACTCTACATTTGGATAGTCAGAAAATTGGTCACAGTCATCAAAAAAGCAGTTTGTTTTTTCTAGGTATATTTGTTTTTGGCAATATCCATAGGATGTCATAATTAGAATAAGAAAAAAGAAAGTGTATTTGTTCATTTATTAGATTTAATTATACACAACTCGCTATATATGTACTAATATACTTACATATCCTTAAAACTTCCGGATAAGTGTCCCTTTTTCGATTCTTTATACGAGCGTTATAATTAAACTTCGTTGAAACCTTATATAGCTTTCTTAATATCTCATCGTTGGTATTATATAAACACAATTGATAAAGTCGTAGTAAACATATAATATTAAAAAGAAATCCCGTTTCACAAAATCCTATATATTGAATGCGTAATCGCCCTGATTCAAACCTGCCAGCTTTTGATTTTAATTAGAAAATATTAGACTAATAAATCTAATTTTTTGTGCAAATTTTGTGCAAATAAAAAAAGAGTTACATGAAAATTACATGTAACTCTTTGATAATCAAGTGGGCCCTACTGCATTACCTTATCCTATTCGGTGAGCCATTTGGAAACCACTCCTGCAGTTAGAAAATCATAAGGCGCAAAGCCGCCTTATTTATTTTTTTATTCCTGAAAACTACTGGATTGCATATCCATCGGGAGACCGCTCCAGCAGTTAGAAAATCATAAGGCGCAAAGCCGCCTTATTTATTTTTTTATTCCTGGAAAACTACTGGATTGCATATCCATCGGGAGACCGCTCCAGCAGTTAGAAAATCATAAGGCGCAAAGCCGCCTTATTTATTTTTTTATTCCTTATAAACGCTCAAACATTCGTTTGGCGCTTACCGGAATAAAAAAATCCGCACCTTACCGTGCGGATTTTCTGAATGATGTGGGCCCTACTGGATTCGAACCAGTGACCCCCTGCTTGTAAGGCAGGTGCTCTGAACCAACTGAGCTAAGAGCCCCTAAGGGGATGCAAATATAGTATAGTTTTTTGTTACCCAAAACAAAATATAAGAAAAAATCACACGACCTCAGCTACTGTAAATGTACTTCCCCCTATATAGATGAAATCGTCCCTGTCTGCTTTTTTTAGTGCAGCTTTATAGGCCATGTCAATAGAATCATAGGTCATGCCGTCCAAACCAAATTCCGATGCTTTTTTCTTTAAAATTTCGGCATCTAACCCCCTTGGAATATCGGGTCTTGTAAAATAATAAACCGCATTTCGCGGAAACAAAGGTAATATGGCATCCAGGTTTTTCTCTTTAACAAACCCAAGAACGATATGTAGGGTTTTGAATTTTTGTGATCCTATTTGTTCCAGTACCAAAGAGATGCCCTCACTGTTGTGGGCCGTATCACAAACCACTTTTGGGTTTTCCTGAAGTATCTGCCACCTTCCCAGAAGCCCGGTATTCTCGACCACTCTCATAAGTCCACTTTTAATATGCTCCTCACTAATGGTAAACCCTTTAAGCCTTTTAATGGCGGCTAATACCCCTTTCATATTCTTGTTTTGATAGCTGCCTAAAAGTGAAGTTTTATACAGCTTAAGATCTTCCTTTTCAGCAAAGAATATATCTGAATTTCTCTCTTTCGCAATTTCTTCAAAAACAGGGGCAATCTCATCCTGACATTCACTAATCACAACGGGAATACCCGGCTTTATAATGCCCGCCTTTTCCCTCGTTATCTTTGCCAGTGTATCACCCAGTATGTCTGTATGGTCCAACCCAATATTGGTAATCAAAGAAACTTCAGGTTTTATGATATTAGTAGAATCCAAACGCCCGCCCAGGCCTACTTCTATAATTGCAATGGATACCTTCTTCCTGGAAAAATAATCAAATGCCATCCCCACACTCATTTCAAAAAAAGAAAGTTTATTCTTTTCCAGAAAGGCCTTATTTCCTTCAATAAATTCTATGACATTTTTTTGACTAATAGGTTTTCCATTAATCTTAATCCGCTCCCTGAAATCCTTCATATGGGGAGAGGTGTACAAACCAACCTTATAGCCAGCTTCCTGCAATATAGATGCCAGCATATGGCTACTGGAACCTTTGCCATTTGTCCCTGCCACATGAATACTCTTAAAATTTAAATGCGGGTTTTTAAGGTGGGCGGCCAAAGAGAGGCTATTGTCTAATTTGCCATTATAGGCTGCTGGTCCCTTTTGCTGGTACATTGGAAGTTGAGCGAACATCCAGTCCAGGGTCTCCTTATAGGTCATTTATTATTCCCCTAATTTAAAGTTGACCACAACAAAACCTATCTGTTGGCTGGGGGCATTGGAATCCAGATTCCATTTGTGCATAAATGCAGTTTTAGTTGCAGGCTCCAGGAGACAAGGATGACTATTTGTAGTCCCTTTTACACCCGGTTTGGCATTTATCACCTTACCGTTTCTATCTACGGTAATTTCAACCACTACCCTACCTTCTTCATTACACTCCTGTTGAACTTTCCCCTTGCTCACCAAAGAACGTCCGTTAAGTCCGTATCCGCCGGTACCGCTTCCTGAACCCGGGCTGCCATAATAGCTTGTGGCATATGGATCACCCCCCGGCTGTCCTTTGTCCCCGGCCATGTTATCATCACCTTCGCTACCCTGGACCTCACCGTCAGATTCGTTCAAACCACCCATCAGTTCATCCAGCTTTTTCTTTTTGGCTTCTTTTTCCTGCTGGGCTTTTTCCTCAGCGGCTTTTTGCTCACGGGCCAGCTGTTCAGCTTTAGCCTGGGCCTTCCTCGCCGCTTCTTCTGCTTCGCGCTTTGCCGCTTCCTGTTGCTTAATTTTTATAGATTCTTCGTCTTCCTGGGTAAGAACTTTCTCAGTGGCTTTTTCCGTAACGTCTTCCTCTGCTACTTCTTCGGGCTGAGCTGCGGGTTTTTCTTCCACGACCTCTTCTTCTTCCTTTATTACAGTTTCGGCAGGTTCAGATTTCACAGGCTTAATCGGCTGTTTATCCCCCATGCCGTAATCCATGGAACCAAAGTTCACGGTAATCCCATTCTCAATGGGCGGATCCAGATAAGTAAGGCCGATATAAAAAAGTAATAGAAGGAGTACGCTTAACAAAATAGTTGTAAGCGTAAAAGATTTTTTCTTGTGTCTCGTGTCTAAAAATGACATTAATTAGGCCGCACTGCCAGGATCACTTTATAACTATTTCTATTGGCAATATCCATTACATGGACCGCTTCTTTAATGGCCACGCTTTCCTCTGCCCTAAGAATAATAGTGGGCTTCTCCTGACCCTCTAGTGCTTTTTTTAATTCAATTTCAATGTATTCACCGTTTATTTGCTCGTTGTTCACAAAATATTCCAGGTTTTTATTAATGGTAACCGAAACGTTTTGAGTATTTGTAGATTTTCCTTTTGCCTTTGGTAACAGAAGATCCAGTGCATTGGGCGAGTTGGCAGTTAACATAAAGAAAATCAACAGCAGGAATACGATGTCCGTCATGGAGGACATGCTAAATTCCGGACTGATTTTATTTCTCCCTTTAAATTTCATAGGATCATCTTAAATTGGTTCATTTAGCAAATCAAGAAATTCAACCGCATTTGCCTCCATCTTATGGACCACCTTGTCAGTGCGATTCACCAGATGGTTATATCCCATATAAGCCACAATACCCACAATCAGGCCTGCAACCGTAGTGGTCATAGCAGTATAAATCCCGGATGCCAAAGCGCCCATTTCTGCCTGACCCCCGCTACTTGCCATTTGATGGAATGCTAAAATCATTCCAATAACCGTTCCTAAAAACCCAATCATGGGCCCTGCACCTGCAATGGTAGCAAGCACATTTACATTTTTTTCCAATTTATAAACCTCCAGGGTTCCCGCATTCTCAATGGCTGTATTAATATCATCCAGGGGCTTGCCAATTCTGGATATCCCTTTTTCTGTTAACCTCGCCACTGGTGAATCTGTTTGTGCGCATAATATTTTGGCCGCCTCCAGTTTACCGTTCATAACATGATCCCGTATTTGATTCATGAAATTTTTATCTATTTGAGAGGCTGCTTTTATGGCCAGTAAACGCTCGAAATAAATATATAATCCAACCGCCAGCATGACAAACAAAACAGAAATTATAATTATACTCCCGGCCCCACCATTAAAGATAAGATCAATTACCGAAAGTGTTTTTTCTTCTGAAACAAGCTCCCCAACTTGTGCGTCATCAACAAGATCCTGAAACATTACCATATTTTTCCCTATTAAAAGTTGCCCTTATAACGGTTTAAAATCAATTAAATTATGCGTTTAACACTAAATTTCGAATTAGTACAAAACTGGCTGCACCACTAATAAAACCAAGGAATGCAAGCCATGCTATTTTTTTGAAATACCAGAAGAAATCAATTTTTTCCATCCCCATAGCTACTACGCCTGCCGCAGATCCTATAATTAACATACTACCACCAGTTCCTGCAGAATAGGCAATAAAATGCCATACAGGATCATCTATGGGCACTGAAAACATACCCATACTTGCAGCCACTAAAGGCACATTGTCTATCACAGCAGAACCAACACCTAAAAACAGCACTACTAAATCCGAAACGGATTCATGACCTTCCGTACCAAGGAAAGGCATAAAAGTATCTAATGCTCCCGCAAAATGAAATAACATTCCTAAAGATTCCAAAGCAGCCACTGCCAGTAAAATACCAAGGAAAAACAGTATACTTGGAAGCTCTATTTTTGAAAGGGATGAATGTACAGCACTATGGTGAGCGCCTTCCTGGCTTTCTGATCCATCAACACTGGAAATACTGAATTTTGCACTGGTATATATTTCCGCAAAAGTAGCCACAACTGCCAGAGAAAGCATCATCCCTACATAAGGTGGCAAATGGGTAATGGTCTTAAAAAAAGGAACAAAAACAATGGAACCTAAACCGAGGTATAACATAGTAGCTCCAAATGGAGATTTTGGTTTTTCTTCCTTTTCCAAATCAGCATCAATATTGCCTTTAAACACCTTGTACCTTAAGGCAAAAAGTACGGGAACAACCATACAAACTATTGATGGTATAAGTACATGTTCTATAAGTTGGGCGGCAGACACCTTGTTGCCAATCCATAGCATTGTTGTAGTTACATCGCCAATTGGAGACCAGGCACCCCCTGCATTTGCAGCAATAATAATCATCCCTGCAAACCATAGCCTCAACTCCCTTTCCTTAATGACTTTTTGCAATATGGTTACCAGTACAATGGTGGCGGTCAGGTTATCTATAATGGCAGACAGAATGAAGGCCAAAATTGAAAAAAGCCATAGTAATTTTGATTTTTTCCTGGTCCGGATATAGCCTTTTATAGTCGCAAATCCATCAAAATAATCTATAATCTCCACAATTGTCATCGCCCCTAAAAGGAAAACGAGGATCTCTGCCGTTTTGCCCAGATGATGCAATAACATTTCATCCAGGTGGGAGGGTTCTAATTCCTTTAAGTCCGTGTTCACCTCAAATACAGGTAAATGTGCCAAGGCTATAAGTGCCCATAAAATGGCCATCATGGCTAAAGCGGGAATTAGTTTGTCTATTTTCAGATTATGCTCAAGGGTAATTGCCAAATAGCCTACAAAGAATACAATAATAATAATGGTCTCCATACTGGTTGGTTTTAAATTAATTGTTTTAAGGCAATTTCAAATGCCGTTTTACTCATGTTCTTTTTTGTTACATTTTCCTTAAAGATATTCAAAATTGCTTTTCGTATTGTATTTGAAGTATCATTAAAAATCAATTCATCTTCCATGCCCACCCTTCGTTCCATAAAATAGGCAAATACTCTGGCCAT
>Ga0316195_10000273_pt1 | contig 19475 bp, 13 predicted proteins | sample Phised1_MG_FD_204937 | JGI IMG/M metagenome (GOLD analysis project Ga0316195, IMG submission 204937) | Coastal sediment microbial communities from Maine, United States - Phippsburg sediment 1 | ecosystem: Environmental > Aquatic > Marine > Coastal > Sediment | place: USA: Maine | collected...
CCAGCGCATATCTCAACTCACCGGTATCCGTGTCGAGCGTATCGACGATAACGGCCACATTGTTTGCGCCAGAAGGCGTGCCGCCTACACCATTGATGGTAATGACGAGATCGGCAGTGGTTCCGTCAACCGATGCGATTGGAATCGTATCCGTTTCCCTGTCGCCCTGAACCATTGCGGCAATAGTCGGGTTCGTGGTGTCGAGCGTGTATTCCCACGCGCCGGAAGCCAGGATCGAGAATGTACCGTACAGGGTCGCCGTCGCCGTCTGCTCGACCAGCATGTCTTCACCCGGATCAGGATCAATGACGGTCACCGTGTCCGTCAGTACATCGATGCTGTCGCTATTGAGGGCGCCCACCAGGTTGAAGAAGGCAGCGGGTGTGTTACCCCCGCCTGCACCGACGTCATAGACTGAGACAACCGCGTCGACTGAACCAGCATAATCCGCGAAGCCAGCGAACGAGTCTCCAACGAAGTACGCCTCGAAATCGTCCCCGAATTGCAGAGTTGTTCCGGCGGTGTCGGAATAGATTGCAATGTTATCGACAAAGAAAGATCCAAACGGAATGACCGTACCGTTGTCGCCAAAGCGCCACTGAACACGTTCAACACCCTCAGCGAACCACTGGTTCAGATCTATGAAATCGGGGTCTACAACCGCGGCAGTTGAGAATGGCCCACCACCCAGCGCTTCGCCGTTGATCAGCACCGTGATCTGATTAGCTTGCGACATATCCCAAATGATCTCAATGTCATACCATTCGTTGGGCGTGAATGGAGCTTCGATGATTCCGCCAGGGTAGGCAGCGTTGTCCGTATTTCGGACCAGGAATCTTGGCTCTATGATGCTTCCATCAGCTGCGGTCGCTTGTCCCTGTATACGCAAATCAATCAGTGATTCCGAATTGCTTCCGGAGGATCCATAGAGCGTCACGTACGCGTCTTTTTGATTGCCATCGTCCGCAAGTGCTTCAGTTTTCAGGAATGAAAATGAGAGTCTTCCCTGCAACAGATGAGGATTCAGGTCGTGTCTTAACTCACCCGTATCACCGTTAATCGTGTTGGTGATTTCAGCGACTTGTGTAAGCGCTGTGATACGGATGACCAAATTGGCCGTTGTGCCGTCTACGGAGGAAAGCGCAATGATGTCATTGACAGATTCACCAACTGCCAGGCCGGCCACTGTTGCATTGGCGGTGTCCAGGGTATAGGTCCAGGCGCCGCTCTCAGAGATACTGAATGTCCCATAAGTGGTCTGGACATCGGTTTGCGCAACGACCCGGTCTTCACCAAAGTTCACATCAGTAACGATGACAGTACCTGCAAGAGGCGTTGCCTGGTCATTAGGAATCGTGGCGTTCAAGCCGTCAAAAACGGCTGGTTCTGGCGCATTGTTGATTGCGCTCAGCACGGTCAACAGAGCATCGGCATCCAGGTTGCCGGCCACCGCAGAAGTGCCCAAATCTACGCCCGCCGCGTTAAAGGCATCCAGCGAGGACTGAGAGAATGTGCCATCAGCCAGATCGGAGCTGAGATTGTTGATTATGTCAGCCGCTGAAGCGCCAGCGTCGGTCTCGTCCACTTGAGAAATCAGAGCCAGCGCTGTCGCATATCGTCCCGCTTCATCGTTGCTAGCGGCCGTCGTTGCCAAATTTGTTGGCTCGATTCGGGTGATGTCACCAAAAACGCCAAAGTTAATACTAATAGCGTTGTTGTAAGTAGAAATGGCTGTATTCAAATCACCTGCCGCTTCGGCAAGCTGGGTAGCGATTTCAGTTAATGGCGAGACGGTAAATATAGTGTCACCGTCAACATCGACGACTGCTCGGGTGGGGGGCGCATCGAGTACGGCACCTGTTGCCTCATCGACATAGGTTCCGCCAGTACAGGAAATTAGCGCTGTTCCATCAACGGGAACCAGGTCACCGAAGCTCGCTATACCATCGCTCGTTGTGCCGGACGCCAAGGGAGAACTCGCTGTGACACCGCTAGCATCGACAGCAAAGATGTCACAAACCGCCCCGTCGACTAAACCATGAACATAGCGCGCGCCAAGAGCAAAAGCGGCTTGAATATCAACAGGTGCGGATACCACCGTCTCGCGAAAACCGGAAGAATCCGTATACCGAACGACAACAGTGACAAATTCACCACCTTCGTCTGCGGTTAGCGTGTAAGAAGAGGAGTTAGCTCCAGAAATCAGATCACCATTTGAGAACCACTGAAAGCTCTCACTGCCAGACTGAACGCCGTCGGGATCCGATACCGATGCCGACAGGGTTTCGCCTACAACGGCATCACCGCTTATGCTAGCCACGCCGTTAGAGCCCTGCACCAGAGGGATAGCATCCCTATCGCTGCCGCAGCCGACGAGCGTCGTAAGCAGCGCAGCTAATAAAAAGACCTTGTAATTCATTTCTCTGAACTCCCACATCAAATTTAATACTCTTCTATCAGCCCTGCTGGCTCATCGCGGCGGTCATTGCATTGAGGGGATCGCGCATCAGCCTCGTTAGAAATGCGTCAAACGGCATGAGAGTGGCGGCCGCGCAAGGCGACGCTCCAGAACGTTCCCATCGGTATTCCCCCGAATGCTAAATGGTTGTCAGACCATGTAACCAAAATACGGCAATTTGGTCAACGCGATTGATGACCAAAATTGAACGATGGTGAGAGAAAGTTGTCAGGCCAATTTCCTGCTTACGTGCCCATGATCTGCCATTTGGCCGGAACTTGAAGCAGGGAGCTGGAAACTCAACCACATGTTCTTAAAGCACTATTCTTTGAACTCGGCTAGCCGAATATTGCTCTTACCAATCTTCCTTATTGGACTACGTCTCATCAACATAGTGAAATGGCCCGATCCATTTATACGTACTTTTCTCTATGCTCACTTGATGATGTTTGGAAGCGGTTGCGTCGGTATTTGACAGAAAAAAGATACTCGTGCGCCCCGCCACATCTTTTATTGAAATGGCCGTGTAGTCTTCATCATCGAAAACCACGTCCAATTCCCGGATGCTGCTGTTGGAATTAAGCGCGAGCTCCGACACCGGGCTATAGCCACCGTGCGATTCGATTGTCGTCACGAAGACCGTGTCCTCGACATCGTTTCTGCGGATCATCAACGCCGCATCCCGGCGCAGATTGAATTCCGGGTCGTTGGCACCGAGCCGAGTGAACAGCAACTCGTCGGAATGCTCGGCAACTGACGTCAACGTGTAGAACTTGCCATTACCGACCCACGAGAACCTTGTGTTGTTTGAGGCCGGCTTACCCTGGCCCTCGAGGTACAGGTGCTGATACCCGTATTTGCTCCCCAAGGCGCGTAGCGTTGATGGCGACTCATAGTCGAAATTCACTTGTAGCACCTGGCCCATGAAATAGAAAGGAAGATCGTATTGGTTCTTCTTGTTTGAATTGACTTTGAGAATATCCAACAGGAACGGTTTCTCGAAACCCTCACGCTTGATAAGAACCATCGTCCTGTGCATTTCCGTATCCGGATAAGCATTGGCTTCCGTTGCGCTGACGACCTGTATGTCACTGTTGGAGTCGTCATAAAAGTAGAGATCTGAATGGTGCTGACTACCGATTTCGTACTTGCCCTCAAAATGCGACGTCTCATTCTGGGTAAGCGTGTTGTGAGCAATGGTCTGCTTGGCCCAGCTGGTGTTTTCTGGCAGGTAGTTGCCACCGCCCTTTTGTTCGATATTAACAAAGCGTGCGAGTCCGTAGTCCTGAAGGACTTCATCGCCTTTTTCATAAAGTGAGAAAGACAGCTTGTCATAGTGACCGTGGCTCAAGCCCTGCGCGGCGTACTTGAACACGAGCGTCAGCTCCTCATCGCCATAACGCAGGACAGCCACACCGCCCTGCTTGCCATCTGCACCGTCTGAGAGATTGATCGATTTCTTGTCGAAGGGCCGCGTTTTTCCATCGCGCACAGCCAGCGCAACAGAGAATCCTGCATCATCAAGCAGCACCCGACCTTGCTCTTCGGCGATGCTCAGGAGTCGAGGATCCTGTCCTCCCACGTGGTAAGCGATATCGACCGCTGTGACGAGTGCGCCGGAGTGATAAGACATACCTTTTTGTCCGTCGTTCAGCGGGAAGAATTCACCGTCGGCATCCGACAGCGTCAGCAATGCATCCACCGCTTTCAGCAACACGCCATCCTTGTGCTGGAGTACTTCAAGTTGCGGCTTCACGTTGTGGAGCGCCTGCGCAAAGACGAGGAATGGGTACATGGCGTAACGCTGGTAGTAAGGACCTTCCGTGTAGTACCCGTCCGGCGAGAATGGGTAGTCAAGATTCGCCAGGAAACCAGCCTTACCTTCTTTGTCAAAGATAAAGCCACCGTCATCATCTTTTACGGAGACATCAATTTCCTCGAACGGTATGCCGTAGAGTGCACGCTCGACCAGCTCGTCGTCGCCCATGACCAACCCGATCATGCCTACCGCAGCATTCCCCCAAGTACTGTGGTTATGCACCCGGTTGAAGAACTGCGGACTATCAACGGATATATGATCCGCGAATGGTCGAAAAAGATTGTCCTCCAGCGTCTTGCGTTCTTCGGCCGACAGGTAATCGTAGATTGCGTCATAAGCCTGACTCACATACACGAGCCAGTTGGCGTCGTTCAGGCACTGCCAGAAGAGCTTGCCTCTCGCGTAGGATCGCTCCTTGGGGTGCAGCGGGAGGTCCTTGTACATGTCCTCGTACTCGAACAGCATGTCGCGCACGTAGTTCGCGTACTTTTTATCTTCGAGGATCTGGTACAGCGCACCGGCCTTCTGCATGATGAAGAAGTTGCGCTTATGGCGTTCGTGCGTATATCCGCCTGAATAGTCCAAAGGAATCGGAGTGTCGATGCCGAGTTCGATTTCCGAATCAACTTCCACCTTGACCATAGCCACCGTGGCATCGAATAGCGGAACCGTACCCAGTTCTGCCCTGATCTGTTGAACACCTGCTCTGGTCATGATCAGCATGGGGTGTTCGCCCGCCTGCGATATCACAGGGACCACCAGGCTTAGGATCACCAACGTAGTTCCGATTTTTAGTGTCACGTTCATTCGGTGCGGATCCTCTTCAGAATTGCGCTCACGATATTCGTCGGCGTTAGCGCTGAAAGTGTCGCAGAATTTTCCGCGCGAATAAAAAAGCCCCAGCATTATGCCGGGGCTTTTCTTCGAACGCAGTTGCCATCATGGTTGGCAATGTTTGATCATGCGTTTTCTAGAAGCGGTAGGTACCACCAAAAACGATTCTTCTGTCAGGGAACCCTACGAAACATAATGGTCCAGTTTCACTAACACAATGCTGATAAATAGGCTCTTCCGTAAGGTTCACAGCTTCTATACCAACATCGATGTGATCGTTAATAGCATAATTGACGCTGGCATTTAGCTGAGCCCTGTCCAGGGTGTAGACAGGGAAGCTGAACGTACTGCTACCACTGGTATTAGCTCCGCCGGCGAAGTCCTGTGTATAGAAACTTTCGCGCCATGTGTAACGCATTCTTGCCGACAAATCATACTTCTCGTAGTACAAGGTGATGTTGTACGCATCTTCAGAGAAATCCAGCAGACCGCGAGGTTTGCATACATCACCAAGGATCTGAAGTCCTCGACCCGACGTGCAATCCTCATCTGAACCACCGCTGAAGTCCTGCTTGGTGTAGTTGGCAATCACACCGAAACCAGACGCCCAGCCGAGCTTGTCTTCAAAGCTCGAAAGGTCGTACTGGAAGGCAAGCTCTATACCAGACTGAGTGGTCGTTACCGGGTCGTTTCCGGGTATCGTGAAGTCAACACATAATCCCACACCCGTGTAGTTTGGATCGCCCAACACATTCGGTATGACGGTTGGGTTCCAGATACCGCCGCCTGGACAATTTGGATCTGACTCACGGCGGAAACCGCCTGGATTGGTGGGCTCGGGAATAAGCAACGCACCCTCGGAAATTGATCCAAAGATGTTGGTGCGATCCTTCGTGAACCAACCGACACTCACTACGGCTGCATCGGCGAAATACCACTCAACCGATATATCAAATGAGTCAACTTCCTCAGGCTCAAGGCCAGGGTTACCCAATTGAACAACCGAGTTTTCCTGCGTATCAAATTCGAACGCGGTATTCAGATCGTTAAAATTAGGACGCCTGATATCGGAGCCATAACCCAAGCGAACAAGCACATCATCCCGCACGTTGGCTATTACGTTCAAGCGTGGCAGCACAAAGTCATACTTACCCTTTGTTGATTGAAGCTGCCTGTTTCCGCTGGCGTCCTCTGGGCCGAACGCGACTGAATCAATATCAGTCTCCAGGTACCGAAAACCGAAGTTACCGCGGAAAATACCGGCCTCGAAATTTGCTTGCGCATACAGCGCGGTCGTTTTTTCACCTACATCGAAGAACTGGTTCTGATCTGATGTCGGGTTGAGAAGATCAGGACTGGTCGGATCGTGCGCAATAATCGCGGCTTCCAGGATATCGATCACGCCTTGTGGGTCACTAAAGGAGCGATCGGGATCGACGAGAAGGAAGTCAGTAATAAATAGTGATCTGCCGTCGGCATTACCATAGTTGTTCGGGCCCGCAACAAGCAGCTCCTGGAACAACAGGCCATTCGGGCTATCTACCATTCGGCTGAAGCCACCAATATTGTCGCTGACATCGTCAAAGCGGCTTGAGGATTCGTTGTAACGGACGCCGAAATCAACTGAGGACAGCGCCTTCCACCCGAGATCGTAAGTGAAGTCTACCCGGAACGCGTTTTCTTCGTTGTCAGTCGTGTTGCGGCCAAATATCACCTGATCCAAAACAACATTCGCTGGATTCGTCAAATCCGCCGTTGTTGGAGAAAAGGGTGAATTCGGGTTGATGCCCCATGCCAGTGAACGACCGGACAAGTCATACATGACTGGAAAGCAGTTTTCATTGGCAGTCCCGTTGAGAGGACAATTAGGGTTAATGAAGTTCAGAGTTGTGCTCAGGTTGGGGTTAACCGTATCCGAACTTGTCATCGCATACTCAGCACTTACTGACAGTCTCTCACCTTGCCACTCACCACCGAGTGCAAAGACTTGGCTATCTGTGACACGAGAACCCGTGTCACTCGAGAAACGCAAGTTTGGATCCTCATCATCAACGTTGATCAGATCTGGCTCAATTGTGCCTATAAGTGCAGCCGGAAAGAGGCCTGGACCAATTTGGAAATCCACTGTCTCGAACGCTGTCGGGATACTGGTGTTGACAAACGAGCCCACGCCCGATGCCTGAAGCCTGTAACTGCGTTGAGGGCGCTCCTGCTCGTTGATAATCGCGTCGAAATGAAACTTAAGCGCGTCACTCGGTGCCCACTCCAGAGTTGTAGCAAGATTGGTGGTTTCATACGCATAGTTCTCTTGCTCCTGGACAAAGAACTGAATACCGAGAAACTCAGCCGGGTCAGAGCCAAGAGGCGCGGCGAGCGTGTCGCGGTCGGCACGTGGACGAAAGGACACAGATTCCTGTTCAGTATAGCTACCACTGATAACAACACCGAACTCGCCAGCATCAGTCGACCAATTCTTGCCGAAAGCACCTGACAATCTTGGCTGCGTGCCTTCATCGCTGAGGCTGCTGTCCTCTCCCTGGAGCCTGATCGTGCCCAATGTCTCTTTCAGATCGAGCGGACGTATCGTCTTCAAATTAATTGTTCCGCCCACAGAACCCTCAATCGTCTTGGCATCAGGCGATTTAGTGACTTCAACCGCCGAAATAATGGACGCATTAACATCTTCAAAATCGATACCGCTACGACCAGAGCCCGAACCGACGGTGGAGACACCATTGATTTCGATTCGGTTTGCGTTAGTACCACGGATTTGAACGCCGGTACCGACACCAGCCGTACGCGTAATCTGGATACCCGTAATACCCTCAAGAACCTCGGCGAGGTTTTGATCAGGCAACTTGCCAATATCTTCCGCGATAACGACTTCTACCAATTTGTCCGAATTTCGCTTTTGGTCAATAGCATTTGCAAGCGATCCCCGGATTCCGACGGCGATGATCTCTTCGATCGGCTCGTCATCGGTGCCTTGTGCAAAGGTGACTGGTGCGATGGCCAGCGACAACACGCCCGCCAAAATCGCAGTGAATTTGCGTTCAAGAGTCATTCTCTATTCCCCCATTTCGGATAGTTTTTTTCGACTGCGGTGACCTTTCAGCCACTTTATCGAACCAATGTATACAGATTTGTCAACCGGATGTCCATATTTACGATTACCTGTTGGTCTTACCAAAAAGCGCCAAAGAGCGGCTTATTGGTTGAAAAATTGACTTGTCCAATTTACGATTCAATCATTGAGTCGGGGTCACGCATACGAGCGGAACTGCCAGATAAGCCAATCAAGAGCAATGGAGTGGGCTGATGAAGCGACAAAGCAAAGCATTCGTGCTGGGGGCCCGGACGCCCAGAGAGTCGGTCGGCGATGGCCTCGTTCGTCAGCTGCTTGGATACGACGATTCCATTCTGATGGCCAAAGTCGACTTTGAGGCCGGCGCCGTTGGTACGGTCCACGCTCACACGCACTCCCAGGTCAGCTACGTTGTGAGTGGCGAGTTCGATGTCTTTATCGATGGCGTCGAAACCCGACTCGGCCCCGGCGACAGTTTTTACATTGAACCCAATCTCGATCACGGTGCTGTCTGTCGCAAGGCAGGAGTGTTGATTGATGTATTCAGTCCGGCTCGGGACGACTTTCTCTCCAAGGACCACGAATAGAGTTTTTTCGCTGGTGCGCGTTGACGATTCATTGGTGTTTCTCCACTAGTGATCAAATCCGACCTGAGTTCACTACTGTTGCTGCATTACAACCAAGAATGACACCGGTGTCAAATTTGGGTCGTACTCGGCGAGATCGTAGCCGGTATTTGGTTTGGGTGTGCTATCCCGCGTTTCCGGGCGTCATCTCAACGATTGCGCAGTTGAGTTCACCGTCATCACCGAAATCCAGTCGTCCAGACTCGCCTGTCTGAATGTCGTGGATACCTGTCGTCTGGCCTGTGGCAACAAAATCGCCAGACCTGAGGGGGATTCCACGCTGCGCATTCACTTCGAGCACGAATTGTACGGAGCGGATGAATCCGCCGGTCAGCCTGAAGGCGCCTCCCTCCCCGACCTTCGATCCAGCGATATATGAAGTGCAACCCATTGATTCAATGGGTCTATTGCGCCAGTCATTAATGGATGGTCCGACGATCAGGCCTGCGTTGTTGCCGAAGTCGGAAACAACGACCGGGGGACCGAGCTCGTTGATTGTCTTAAGGGGGCTGCTTGCGATCTCCAGCCCAATACACAGGTCGGAGATCATTTCCTCAGCTTCTTCGAACGTCCAGGAAAGCTTACCTGCGGGAGCATCGCGGCCTATGACGGCGACGTACTCGGCCTCGATGGCCGCAAAGCCCCCGTCAAATACAGGCATGTCGAGACTGTCGGCATCTGCAGCAAACCGGATCGAATCCCGGAAAATCGGTCCTGCCAGCCGGTCGATACCGAAGCGACCCTCCAGTTCGACCGGTATACGGCCCACCTTCCAACCACCGATCTGGTCGGGCCAGAGTTCGATTGCCGCATCCTGAATGACGTACGCAGTTTGCAGGTCAGCGGGAATTGCTCCCGGAAAATCCTTGAGTGGCAAGGCTTTGCGTCGGGCCGCGACGAATCGCTTTGCGATTTCCTCGGACGCTGTGTCCGCGGCGACCGAACCAGTCTGGGATTTCATGTGCTGCCTTGTCATTGCTTGTTCGCGGCGATTGTATATAGTTTCCGAAAAAAAGGAAACCGGTGTCATAATGTCGATCTGCACCTCTTGTCGACAATGATTACGTGGTCAGGCCATGTAGAATCCATAGGTTCCAGCTGCGCGACAGTGGCGGACCGATGACGATATAGGCGTTTCAGGAAAATTTATGGCAGCCATTGATGATCAGAGCAGCAAACGCCAGGCGTCGGGGGGTAATGGCCGACGTAGCGACAACAAGAAATTGACGATCACTGATGTCGCGCGATTAGCTGGAGTGTCGAAGAAGACGGTCTCGCGAGTCATAAATCACTCCGGACTCGTGAAAGCGGACACGCGCGACAAGATTCTGAAGATCGTTCAGGAGTATGATTTTCAGCCGGATCCGCAGGCGCGGGCACTGGCATTTCGCCGTTCCTACCTGGTGGCCATGATTTCCGACCAGCCTAATCCTCAATACATCGTCGACATGCAGTCCGGCATCCTGGACGCACTCGGACCGACCAGCTACCAGCTGGTCGTAAGACCATGCGATCGGGAGTCGCCGACTCTGCACGACGATATATGCGAAATCATTCAGCTGCAGAAATTCTTTGGCGTAATTCTGACGCCCTCTATTTCGGAGGATGATGAACTCATAGGACGGCTGCGACAAATCGACTGCCCTTACGTACGCATCGCAGCAGTTTCGCTCGATTCTCCCGGGAATATGGTCGAAACCCATGACTACGTCGGCGCCGCTGAAGCGGCGCGACACATCGCCGGCCTGGGGCACAAGCGCATCGCGCACATTCGCGGTCCTGAGCGTTTTCTATCAGCAAAGGAACGCCTGCGCGGCTTTCGCGTCGGCCTCGCAGAGCACGGACTGTCTGTCGATGAACAGTATCTGCTGACGGGCGGATACACTTTCGAGTCGGGTATGGATTGCGGCGAAGCGCTACTTTCGCTCCCGGAACCACCCACTGCAGTTTTTGCTGGCAATGACGAAATGGCGGTCGGTGTCTACCAGGCAGTCCGCCGCGCCGGCCTCCGCGTGCCTGAGGATCTGTCGATTGTAGGGTTTGACGACGCCCCGACCGCATCGCGCATCTGGCCGACGTTGACGACCGTGAGGTTGCCGATACGCCACATGGGCCGTACCGCGGCCCAGCTCCTCGTCTCGAATCACGATCGCCATGCCATGGAGCCGCCGCCGGCAACGTCTGTCATGCCTAGCCTGATCGTACGCGGCTCAACGGGACCGGCACCGGAGTGATGGCCCCCGGCAAGCTAATCGAGCCAAAAGCGGCTTCCCTTTAAATAAAGAATGACACCGGTTACCATACTTGGCACAAACTGGCCCATTGGAGCTCCAAAGCATGTTCAAAAAGACATTTCAGGCGACGCACCCGTCAATGATCGAGGGTATCGACAACCAGAGCCTATGCGATCTCTACCAGGTCACAGGGATGTTCGTTGAGGACGAAATCAACCTGAGTTATTCACACAATGAGCGCATGGTCGTCGGCGGAGCAGCGCCCGTTAAAAACGAGCTGCGTCTTCCCGACCAGTCAGAGCCAGTAAAAGGCGCGCCATTCCTGGAAAGGCGCGAGCTCGGCGCCATCAATGTCGGTGGTGGCAGCGGAAAGATCGTCGTCGATGGCGAGGCGCACGACATGGAACCACGCGACGGCCTGTACATTCCTATGGGATGCAAGGACGTTGTGTTTCAGAGTGACAACGCCAAAAATCCGGCCGAGTACTACCTGGCATCGACGCCTGCTCACGCGCGCTTCGAGCTCGTCAAGATTTCTATCAAGGAAGCGGTACCGGTCAAGCTTGGCTCACTCGAAGAATCCAACGACCGAACGATCTACAAGTACGTCGTTCCGGAAACCTGCCGCTCGGCGCAACTGTTGCTGGGGCTGACAATTCTGAACCCCGGGAGCGTCTGGAACACGATGCCCCCACATCTGCACGACCGGCGTTCCGAGATCTATTTCTACTTCGACCTTGGCGATAGCGAACGCGTTTTCCATTTTATGGGTGAGCCGGATTCAATGCGCCATATCGTAATGCACGACAAGGAAGCCGTAATCTCGCCACCTTGGTCTATTCACATGGGAGCCGGTAACAGTAACTACTCTTTCATCTGGGCGATGGGTGGTGAGAACCTCGACTATACCGACATGCACGTGCTCGACATTTGCCAGCTCAAGTAGAGGCGATGATGGCCAACGAAAAGTTTAGCCTGGAAGGCAAGAATGCGGTCGTGACCGGCGCGAACACCGGCCTTGGACAGGCGATGGCGATCGCCCTCGCCGATGCCGGATCCGATGTCGTGCTGGTTGGACGCTCGGCACCCGACGAAACAGAAGCGCGCATCAAGGCGCTGGGGCGTAAGACGGCTGTTGTCATGGCGGACCTCAGCGACGCTTCGGTAGCATCGTCGGTGATCGCCGACGCTGAAAAGCAGCTCGGTCCTGTGGACATCCTCATCAACAACGCGGGCATCATCAGGCGCCAGGATGCACTCGAATTCAGCGAAGAGGACTGGGACGACGTCCTGGCAACGAATCTGAAAGTGCCGTTCTTTCTTGCCCAGGCAGCGGCGCAGTCGATGGTTGCTGGGAAGCGCAAAGGCAAAATAGTCAATGTCGCGTCATTACTGTCGCTTCAGGGTGGTATCAGGGTCGCGTCTTACACTGCGAGCAAAAGCGGGCTTGCAGGACTTACGCGGCTCCTTGCAAACGAATGGGCGCCAAAGGGAATCAACGTCAACGCCATCGTTCCCGGCTACTTTGCGACCAATAATACACAAGCGCTCCGTAATGATGAGGAACGTAACCGCCAGATACTTGAACGGGTGCCGGCCGGTCGCTGGGGCGATCCCGACGACCTCGGCGGTGCGGCAGTGTTCCTTGCCTCGCAAGCAGCTGACTATGTTCATGGAGTCCTGATACCCGTCGACGGCGGCTGGCTCGCTCGCTGACCGTAATGCTCAGTCGCCGCCAGATTTTGCTTGCCCCATTGTTGCTCGCTGGCTGCGGCAAGGGCGCCGAGCATAGAACCCGACCACTGTTCGCCGCGGACACTCACCCTGACGAGTATCCCACCGTGCAGGCATTGCACGCGATCGATCGACTGCTGGATGAGCGCACGAACGGCGAGATGCGCGTACGCGTATACGCCGGTGGACAGATGGGTGCCGAAAAGGACACGCTCGAGATTACCGTGTTCGGCGGATTGGACCTGAACCGAGTCAACCTCGCGCCGCTGAATTCGATCGTGCCGGAGACGATTGCCCTCGCGCTCCCGTTCATCTTTCGATCCGTTTCACATGCGCGCGCCGTCTTCGACGGCAGTGTGGGCCGGACGATCCTCGACGCGATGCGACGACACGGATTGCACGGTTTGTGCTACTACGACTCCGGCGCGAGGTCCTTTTACAACACGAAGCGCCCGATACGGACACCGGACGATTTACGCGGTCTCAAGATCCGCGTGCAGAATTCCGACATCTATGTCGGCATGGTACAAGCACTCGGCGCCAACCCGACACCAATACCATATGGCGAGGTTTATCAGGCACTCGTCCAGGGGGTCGTAGACGGCGCCGAGAATAATTGGCCGTCCTACGAGAGCTCCCGCCACTTTGAAGTTGCGAGAAACTATAGTCTGACGCGCCACGTGCTAGCACCGGAGGTACTGGTCGCGTCAGAGCGCAGCTGGAACCGGATGACGGCAGAAGAGCGGTCGTACCTGCAGGCAGCCGCGATCGACTCGGTACCGATCATGCGTGACATGTGGGACGCTCGCGTCGAGTCTTCTAAATTCAGGGTGCTGCAAAGCGGTATCAAACTGGTCGAGGATATCGATCACGCGGCGTTTGCCGAGCGCATGCTGCCTGTCTGGGACCAGTTTCTGACGACACCCGAACTGCGCGCCCTGGCCGACGATATCGTCAACGTGTCGGCAGACGATTCCGAGGAAGCCACCGATGACTGACTTGCCATCAAAAATTAGTGAGAAGACCAGCCTCTTTACGAAATGGTTTGCCGGAGCGGGACTGTTGTTAATGACCGCAATTATCGCGTGGCAGGTGTTTGCACGTTACGTGCTGAACGCAAGTCCGGCTTGGGGCGAACAGGCGGCACTGCTATTGATGATCTGGTACGTATTCATCGCGGCCGCCGCTGGTGTGCGCGAAGGATTCCACATCCGTATTGTGGTTCTCGTCAACGGCCTCAGGCCGTCGTACCGCCGGGTCGTGGATGGATTTTCGCACGCGCTGGTCGGGCTGTTCGGGGTCTTGATGATCTGGTTCGGTATCGAGTTGGCGCAGGCAACCTGGCAACACGTCATCCCGACGCTTGGCATATCGCGAGGCTATGCCTACATTCCGATCCCGATTTCCGGCGCGCTGATTGCGTTCTTCGCGCTGGAACAGCTGGTCGCCGGGCTGCGCGGTAACGAGGTCAAGAAACTATGGAGCTGATGATTCTTGTCGGCGTGCTGATTGCACTGCTGGTCCTCGGTGTCCCGGTTGCGTTTGCACTGGGTATTGCTTCGCTCGCGACGTTCATGGTTCTCGACATCCCATTGGTCGTTGCGTTCCAGAGAATGGCCGCCGGCATGAACGTTTTTGCGCTGATGGCGATCCCATTCTTCGTCTTCGCCGGTGACTTGATGCATCGTGCCGGTATCGCGGAACGCTTGATACGGGTTGCCGATGCGGCACTGGGCCGCACCCGAGGGGGACTCGGACAAGTCAACGTCGGTGCGTCGATAATGTTCGGCGCTGTATCCGGCTCGGCTATCGCCAGTGTCTCCGCGATAGGCTCGACACTTGGACCAATGATGCGCGAAAAAGGCTACGACGCCGACTACGCCGTCAATGTCTCGGCGACAGCAGCAATCACCGGTCTGCTGATTCCGCCATCGCACAACATGATCATTTATGCAGCCGCGGCCGGCGTCAGCATTTCTCTTGCCGACCTGTTCCTTGCCGGCATTGTGCCCGGCGTTCTAACTGGTCTCTTGTTAATGGCTGCGGCCTACGTCGTGGCTGTGAAACGCAACTACCCACGCGGGTCTTTCCCCGGCTGGCGTGCCTTCCTGGTAGCGTCGGCACAGGCAATTCCGGGGTTAATGGCGGCAGTCATTATTGTTGCTGGCGTTCTCTCCGGCGTCTTCACGCCGACGGAGTCGTCGGCTATGGCCGTTGTCTACACGATACTCATTGCTGTCCTGGTATATCGCTCTCTGTCCTGGGATGCGTTTGTCGGTGCGGTTACTTCGTCCGTGCGGACGACTGCGATGGTGATGATCATCATCGGTGCTGCTGCCGCATTCGGCTGGCTTCTCGCACTGCTTGAGGCGCCCACGCAACTTGCTGATCTTTTGCGTGGTATCACCGAGAACCCACTGTTGCTGCTGCTACTAATCAACCTTGTCCTGCTTTTGCTCGGAACGTTTATGGACATGGCACCACTGATAATAATTACCACTCCAATCTTCCTGCCGATGGCAACCGATCTCGGAATGGACCCGGTGCAGTTCGGCATCATGTTGTTGCTCAACCTCGGCATCGGCCTGGTCACACCACCGGTAGGATCTGTTCTGTTCGTCGGCTGTGCAATCGGCAAGATTCCCATCGAGCAGACGGTACGTACGATATGGCCGTTTTACATGGCGCTGATGCTAGCGCTTGCGGCGGTTATTTATGTCCCGGCAATCTCGCTGTGGTTGCCGGAACTATTGAACAGATAAGGATCGACGAATCATGCAATTAAGAGCCGCCCGCCCGACGATGCTGTTGTTACTCGCGCTCACAGGCAGTAGCTTCGCCAACGAATTACCGGCAATCCTGAACGCCACTGACGCATCGGACTCCCCGTACCTGCCGGACTTCTCCTACGCCGGTTACAAGAACGGAGCATCGGAGATTCCGGCGGCCAAAGGCACCGTGGTCAAAGTCGATGACTTCGGCGCTGTTTCAGACGACGGAAAAGACGACTCGAAAGCAATCCTCGACGCCCTGTCCCACTCACATTCGCTGGCTGGACCGGTCGTGGTGCGATTCGGTCCAGGACGCTATCGCGTCAGCGAAGTACTCAAGATCGGGCGCTCTGATCTTGTACTGCAGGGAAGCGGCTCGGGCGAAGGCGGCACCACACTGTATTTCCCACGGCCGTTGAACCAGGTTGATGAGAACAACTCACTGGACGAACTCAGAGAGTACATCGTCAAACTCGACAAACGGCAAAAGGAGCCGGACCTCAACCTCGACGACTATTTTTCCGAGTATTCCTGGAGCGGTGGTTTCATATGGATTCAAAAAGCAGGTACGCGTCCGGCCCCGTATCTTGAAGATTACGATCCGAAAATTGAAAAGCTGGCCGACATCCGGTCCGGCACTCGTGGCAGTACTCGCATCACCGTCACCGATACTGCAGGCCTCGGCGAGGGCGACATTGTCCAGATCCAATGGATAAACGCTTCAGGACCAGGGGCGCCAATCATCAAGTCGTTGTACGGTTCGGCATTCGAATTGGCCGGATCTCACCACTGGAGTTTCCCCGCGCGGCCCCTGGTCCGCCAAACATCTCGAATCGGGTCGATTGATGGCGACGTCATCGTTCTATCCGATCCATTGCTCCATGACGCTAACGAGTCAATCCCCGCGCAGGTCGCTGGTTGGGACGGGTTGCAACAAGTCGGGATCGAAGAGTTGCACCTCGAGTTTCCGCCGTCGCCCTATTTCGGACACCACATGGAACGCGGCTACAACGGCATCTATTTCACCAGCGCCTTTGACTCCTGGGCGAGAAATATCCGAATCAGCAACGCCGACAGTGGCATCCTGTCGTACAACAGTGCGAACCTGACGTATCGCGACATCACAACGGATGGCGAGAGAAAGGCACACTACGGCGTGCACATGGGCAATGTGCATAACGTGCTTGCTGAAAACATCACTGTGCTGAACCCGGTACTGCATTCTCTGACTTTCAACACGCAATCGACCAAGTGCGTCTACAAGAATGCTCAGGTGCTGGTAACGCCCACCCTCGACCAGCATGCGGGTGCAAACCACCAGAACCTGTTTGACAACGTCACGTTACACATTCATGCGAGTAAATCAGAGGATGGGCCAGTCGCCGTAGTTTTTAATGGCAGCGGCGCCCCCTACTGGCAACCGGGGCATGGTGGATTCAACACAACGTGGAACCTGCGCGTTTTGATTACCGGCGGTGCCTACCCCGATGACGTCGTAACGATCCAGGGTCTGGACGAGGGACCGATGGCGCGAATTGTCGGCCTGCACGGTAATCGGGAGTTCAAGCTGGACTACCGGCCCGAGCCCTACGTGGAAGATTTCAACGTCGAAATGCGCGCAGCACCGTCGCTGTATGATTATCAACTGGGCAAGCGCATCACTGTGGAACGATAACCAGATCTAAATAAAGCGGCCCCGGAGAGATTGAACGGCAGCTACGCTGCCTCGCCTTCGGCGTCTAAAACGCTGACGCGTTTTATCGAACAGCAGTCCTCATCTTCATCCAGGACACCCAAAATGAAAAAGGGCCCCCGATGGGGACCCTTTGTCATTTGGCGCGCCCGGAGAGATTGATTCAGATCGCCTTTGGGCGATCTTCACCCCTTCGGGGCGCCTTCGGCGTCTAAAACGCTGACGCGTTTTATCGAACAGCAGTCCTCATCTTCATCCAGGACACCCAAAATGAAAAAGGGCCCCCGATGGGGACCCTTTGTCATTTGGCGCGCCCGGAGAGATTCGAACTCCCGACCGCTCGGTTCGTAGCCGAGTACTCTATCCAGCTGAGCTACGGGCGCATTGGTCTGGTACTGCAAAAATCTGGCGGAGAGAGAGGGATTCGAACCCTCGAAGGGCTTTTAACCCTTACTCCCTTAGCAGGGGAGCGCTTTCGACCACTCAGCCATCTCTCCGATGTGTTCGTTCCCGCCACCCTGCGGGCCTCCGCGGGGCGGCAATAATACTCATAGGGTTACTTGAGGTAAAGCGCTTATCCGGCTTTTTCGGCCTATCCGATCAGCCGGACTCAGGCGTCTCTCCCGAGGCCTGTTCGCTCTGGATTCTCTCGTAGATCTCTTCCCGGTGCACTGCGACGTCTTTGGGTGCATTGATCCCGATTCGGACCTGGTTTCCCTTGACCCCCAGGACGGTGATCGTAATGTCGCTCCCGATCATGACCGTCTCCCCAGCGCGTCGCGTCAGAATCAGCATAGCTTCCTACTCCTGCCTGGCGAGGCTCCGAGCCTCGTTCTTATTACGCGTCGTACTTCCTTAAACTGTTGTAATACTAGCTGATTCTGGCGATCTGTGCGCTAGGAGAGTTGCTCGGCGACCCAGCCGGCGACAGATTTGAGCGCCTGGTCAAGTTTTGAGGCGTCTACGCCGCCCGCCTGGGCGAAGTCCGGACGCCCACCACCTTTGCCCCCAACCTGCTCTGCCACGGGCTTGATCAGGTCGCCCGCACGAATCTTGTCGGTATTGTTCTTGGTCACGCCGGCAGCCAATCGAACCTTGCCGCCATCCACCGAGCCCAACACCACAACCGCGTTGCCCAGCTTGTCTTTGACACGATCGACCGCTTCCCGGAGCGTCTTGGCGTCGACGCCGTCCATGCGCGAAGTCACGACCTTGATGCCGCCGATTTCGAGCACGTTGTCTTCCTGATCGGATGCCTGCCCCGTAATGAGCGCGTGTTTCGCTGTTGCCAATTTCTTTTCGAGCTCTTTATTGAGCTTCAGAAGTTGTTCGACCCTGAGCGCTGCCTGATCGGGCGTACTGCGAAGCAAGCCGGCCAGTTCGTTCAACGTCCGCTGATTGGCATCAATCCATTGCATGGCACCCTGCCCTGTAACGGCCTCGATGCGCCGCACGCCGGAGGCAACACCTCCTTCATGGGTAATCTTGAACACGCCGATATCACCGGTGCGCTCGACATGCGTGCCGCCGCACAACTCAACCGAAAAATCGCCGAGGCGCAGGACGCGAACCTTGTCGCCGTACTTCTCGCCGAACAGCGCCATGGCGCCAGATTCGATCGCATCATCGTAGGTCATCAGGTTGGTGTCGGCCGCTATGTTCTTGCGAATCTCGGTATTCACAAGATCCTCGATCTCCTGCAACTGTTCGGGCGTCACGCCCTCATAGTGCGAGAAGTCAAACCGCAGGCGATCCGGTGCGACGAGTGACCCTTTCTGGGTAACGTGGTCGCCGAGCACGCTTCGCAGTGCAGCATGCATCAGGTGCGTTGCTGAATGGTTCAGCCGGATAGCCTGGCGACGCTCGGCATCGACAACTGCCTCGATGTTGTCACCGACCTTGAGGGCGCCCTGCTCGACTGTGCCGAAATGCACGTTTGCGTCGCCGCTCTTTTGCGTGTCATCCACGCGGAAGAGTTTGCCGTCGTCAACAAGAATACCCTTGTCGCCAATCTGTCCGCCTGACTCCGCATAAAAAGGCGTCGATGCCAGGACGACAGCACCGTCGTCGCCGTCGGCAAGCTCGTCGACCGATTCACCGTCCTTGAATAAGGCGACCACCTCGCACGCGCTTTCGGTGGTGTCGTAGCCAAGGAACTCGGTCTTCGCGTCCGTCTTCAGCGCATCACCGCTGATGGCGCTGAACTTGCTGGCGGCCTTGG
>Ga0316195_10000274_pt1 | contig 19465 bp, 17 predicted proteins | sample Phised1_MG_FD_204937 | JGI IMG/M metagenome (GOLD analysis project Ga0316195, IMG submission 204937) | Coastal sediment microbial communities from Maine, United States - Phippsburg sediment 1 | ecosystem: Environmental > Aquatic > Marine > Coastal > Sediment | place: USA: Maine | collected...
ATAACTCTGTCCCCTGTCCGTGGCCTTAATGGCAGGGCACAGCCTGTTTGCCCAATTTTTATAATCGGTTATCCGGATGCCGCCCGTATTGAAAACATTTGAATCGAGTTTGGATCTTCGGGTAACGTCCTCCTCGAGGGCTTTCCATTTCTCAAGTGGTAGAAGATCGGTCAGTTTCATTGTCGATAAACTCCTTTCTATAGCCTTTCTCTGAATAACATTCCATCTCAGCCCCAGGACAATTCCGTTTTAATCGGCAAAAACTCGCAAATAAAACCGCGTAAAAGCGAACAGGTCTAAAATGTTAAGTTTGCACGCCGGGAATTTGATAATTATCAATAATATTGACAACCTCTTTGCTGTTCGCTTGAACGCGCTCTAATTTGCTCAGACAGCTTCCCGATTCAAACGGAATCATCCTGAGGCCAACTGAAATTGTGAGCATAAGCAATTCATCGGGCACTCAGTATCTGTTCTGAAGCCACTGTTCGAGGCGACGGAGCCCTTCATTGATGGAAACCGTTGGTGTGTACCCCAGATCTTTTCTGGCGGCACGGATATCGAACCAGTGGGCGGTTGCAAGCTCGTTCGCAAGAAAGCGCGTCATTTGAGGTTCTCCGCGGATCCTGAATATTTTATAGGCAAATTCCAACAGAGCGCCCACCAGCCATGCCATTTTTCGGGGAATGGCCCGCTTGACCGGAGGGTGCCCGGCTGCCGTTAAAATATCGTCGACCAAATCCCACAAAGGAACCGGGTCGTCCTGGCTTATGAAATAAACCTTCCCCGAAAGTTCGGGGTTCTCCTTCAGCCGGTCAGCGGCCAGAACATGGGCTTGGGCAGCATTGTCTATGTAGATGGTGTCCACACGGTTTTTTCCGCTGCCGACCCTCACGAGACGCCGGGCTCTTTCGATAATCCTCGGCACCAGATGGTTGTCTTTGGGCCCCCATATCAAGTGGGGTCTCAACGTGATGGTCATCAGGTCTTTGTCTGCGGCCTTTATGACAAGCTGTTCTGCCATGGCCTTGGTTTTCGGGTAGGGGGCATGAAATTTTTCAGGATAAGGGGCAGATTCGTCCACGCCTTCCATGTCCGTGCCGTCAAAGACCACACTGGGGGAGCTCGTGTAAACGAGCCGTAAGACGCCCTGCTTTTTACAAGCGTCGATTACATGCTGTGTTCCTATGACATTGGTTGGGTAATAATCCGCGTAATCTCCCCAAACACCGGGTTTGGCTGCAACGTGAAAGACGAGCTCTATCCCCTTGCACGCCTGTTCAACGGCAGTTTTATCAGCTATATCCCCCTGAATCTGTTGGACTCCCATCTGGGCAAGTTCAGGGTAAAAATTGCGGGAAAAGCTCCGGACAGCATCGCCTCGATCCACCAGTTGTCTGACGATGGCGCCGCCTAAAAATCCGCCGCCCCCGGTGACCAGGAACTTGGCGGGCGCCTCGGCTTTTGTGGAATCATCATTTTTCATGGATTAATTTTTTTTCCAGCCCAGACCGCCAGTTTTTCCCGGAAAATTTTTGAGTTGTGTCGGATGTCTACCGGAAGCGACGGGTGGAACAATACGGTTTCGATCTCCCGGGTCAATTCATGCTGTTGTGCAAGTTCCAGGAGTTCATTTTTAAGCGCTTTTTTATTGTGCTTGATTTTGCCCCGCGTCAGTTCGATGCAGATGACCGGTTTTTGTCGATGAATCGGTCCGATTCCCACAAGGGCGCTGCGATACACCCTGGGATGAGTGTTGAAAATCGCCTCGCAGGGTATGGTAAACAACGTTCTGTTTTCAGTGGTCACGCGATGACTTTTTCGGCCGCAGAACCATATCCTCCCCTTTGAATCCTTCCACCCCAAATCCCCCATTCGGTGCCAAAAGGAATCTTGGTCTTTGATCTTTGCCAGGGCATCCGACTCGGGTCTTCCAAAGTAATTTCGGGTCACGAGGTCGCCTTTGACACATATTTCACCGATTTCACCGTCCGGAACCGTGAGGTCTTCGGACCATTTGTCGATGGGGTCATCGCTGACTTTGATAATGCAAATTTTTAGATCGTTAATGGGGCGGCCGATGCAGATGCCGTAGCCCTGCTCGCTGAGCCTTCGGGTTTCGGACAGGATTTCGTCGCTGGTGATGGATATGATGGGGACCGCTTCGGTGGCCCCATAGGGCGTATGTATCTGGGCATCTCCACAGAGCATGGACGAAAACTGTTTGATGACCGATGGGGATACCGGTGCGCCGGCGGAGATGACCCGTTTTATGGACAGCAGTTTTATCCGATTCTTTTTTCCGTATTCGCCCACACGATTCAGAAGGGCAGGGGAGGCAAACATGCTGGTGACCCCCTGATTCAAAATGGCCTCGATAATATTTCTTGGGTTGACGCGGGCGGGTTTCGTGGGGTCCATGTCCGGTATGACCGACGTTATCCCCAGGGCCGGCCAAAAAAGGGCAAACAGCGGGAATGTGGAAAGATCTATTTCATCCAAAGATATTTTCAAATGGGACTTTATATGACCCAGCTGTGCGTCGAAGTTTCCGTGGGTGTATACCGCACCCTTTGCAGGACCGGTGCTGCCGGTGGTAAAGAGTATGGCGGCGGTATCGTCCTTTCGGGTTTGGGCCATGGAATAGGGCGTCCAGGGCGTCCGGCGCAGCTGGCGAAGGGTAAACCCTCTCCAGAACCAGCGCCTGCCAACCGTTACCCATGTTTTGAGTGTTTTGAAAAATTTGGGATAGAGTGTTCGAAGCACATGGGCGGCGGGGACGCCGATAAACGCCTCCGGACGACCCTCTTTGAAGCAGGCGACCATGCGGCGAATCCCCATTCCGGGATCCACAACCACCGGAATGGCACCGGTTTTAAACAGCGAAAAAATAATGATGAAAAATTCGAGACTCGGTTTGACCATTAAAATGGTCCGGGTGCCCCGAGTGATACCGGCGTTGTGCATCCCATGGGCCAGACAATCGGATTCCCGATCCAGCTGGAGAAACGTCAGATGAGAATAGGTGACCCGGCCGTAATTATCCCGTCCAGAAGGATAAACCACCGCCCTTTTGTAAGGCGTTTTTTCGGCCACCCTTTTCAGGCGGGACGCAACGTTGACGACAGAACTTTCTATTTCCGGATGGGTTGGTCGCATCTTTTCGAATCAATATCAAATAAACTTTTTGTAATTTTTCGGCAATTTAAATTCTAACTTAAATACAATACCCAACAACGGTTGTAAAGATGCTTTGTCACCCTGATCCCTAGAAGCTGTTTCAAAACCTCCCATTCGTTGGCTTGAGCCTTTTGTAAAGCGCTAAGCTCGCTGTAGAACTCGGGCTAACGCCCTCAGACAGCTACAAATTTTACGCGCCGCATCGCTAAGCGCTTTTCGACAAAAGACTCAAAAATCACTCACCGGAAGGTTTTGAAATGGCTTCTAACATACTGTGGCAAGTATTGTTAACTCAGCACATCACACACATTCAGCCGATGATTGGAGTATTCTCAATGACTATCCTGCCGGGATTTTCATGATGCTATTCTCTTATCGGTAGTTTGGCTGCGGCTGTTACCTATAGATGATATTTTTCTTGACAGGGGCCTTTTAATGGGTGCCAAAAGAGCAACCCCAAGTTGATCAACTCCAATTACATATATCGTAAAATCCATAAAAAATCAAAAAGGCAAACCCACGAAAAAAGATTTGCCTCTCTTGAAAAAGTGATATCACAATGTTTTAAGGCATCAAAAACCTGTCTGGTATTGCCGTAGTCGCCACAACTTTGGCTTAGTGATACAGTATTCTGGTATCACAGCAAAATCAGTCTCTTGATACTTGGACGTTATAGCAGGTAACAAAATACTGCCCCTTTATCTGCCCAGTTGCTGCCGCATGCTTCAGTGACGGCTCAGAATATTTTTCCGAGATAGAGATAGAAACTATCATGGCTGTTCTCGGCAACGCCATAGGCGAAATAGATCGGACCAATAAAGGTGTCAAGCCCGATAAAAAGGCTGCCGGCTCCAATCAGATTGTTGAATTCAATATCATCCGTGTCCTGCCAGGTGTTGCCCGCCTCCAGGGAACCACCCAGGTAAATGGGCAGTAAGTTGAAGTTCCCTATGCGCCTCATGTAGATCAATTTCAGGAGGCCGAGCTGCTGGCCGCTTAATTCGTCCACTTGGTAGCCAGAGAGCTTGAACAGTCCCCCCAGCCGGAACAGGTTCTGGATGGGTGCATCATTGTCGGGCGTGGTAAAAAAGGTGGCGCCGGCCAGCAGGGTATTGCGGTCCCAAGAATATGCGAATCCTCCACTAAACAGGATCTGGTCAAAATCGGAATCAGCACCGAGAGCTGTATCGGACCATAGGTATTCCAGGCGCCCGAAATACCCCGCACGGGGAAAATTTAAATCATCCAGCTTGTCAACGGCCAGTCGACCATAGAGTTCACCGCTGTTGAAATTATCCTCAGGCAGTGTCGGTTCCCCAATGCGGACTTCCATATCACCGGCGTAGCGCCTGTAGCCCAGGCGCGCCTCTCCCCATGCCCCGAATTCCCTGCCTCCGCTAATGTCGATGCCGTAACGGCTAACCCAGTATTCCGAGAGAATATCACCGTCAGGCGAAAAGATATTATAGTTTCCATTGGCATAAAAGAGGCGGGGGTTAATGAAGTATCGGGATTCAACATCCAGGGGCTGATAGATTTCCGTGGCGATTAAGGGATTTTCTCCAATCTGCGCCGCGGTTCGCCATTCGCCGTTCAACCGGTTGATAGCGGTACGCGTGTAAGCACCACCGAAATTATACCCACTATCTCCCTTGAAATTATCGCTAAGCTGAAGGCCAAACTGCAGGTAGTTTGGTCCCCAGGAGCGTTCCCTGGCATGGATAAGGAGGCCGTTTTTGCCGTCTTCCTCAACCACCTCATAATCCACATTCTCAAACAACTCGAGGCCGTATATTATACCGATGTCATGATCAATGGCCTGCACATCCAGGGGTTCACCCGTCTTCACATGCAGCCTTGCCATGATGACCGCATCCGATACCCGTGACCGGTTGTCCAGCTTGACAAAGTCGATAACCGGAGGAGTTGTCTTCCTAACAGGCAGGGCGCGGACCAGATTTGCATAATTGGCCTCTGGGATGGCAAGTCCGGCAAGCTGTTCGCGGTGCTGCTCGGTGGCAGCCCTGCCCTTGGGAACAGCTTGCCCCGATTCTTTAAAATCAGCTGAGGAGATACCCCCGAGGTCCGGCACAATGAGGATGTCCTTGCCGGAAAGTGTCGCAATCTGTTCCTCCGTGTTGCGTCTGGTGAGGATACCTGTGAGCTGCACGGTGATGCTCACCGCCGAAGTCAATTCTTCCCTCTTCATAAGGGGGGTGCTGATGTCAACGGCAATAACAATATCAGCCCCCATGTCCCGCGCCACATTGACCGGCAGGTTGTTGCTGACGCCGCCGTCGACCAGGAGGCGGCCGCCCATCTCCACCGGTGCAAATATGCTCGGGACGGACATGCTGGCCCGCATGGATTTTGCAAGATCCCCGGAGCCGAGCACCACGGGTTCACCGGTGGTAATATCGGTTGCCACGGCCCGGAAAGGTATGCTGAGCTTATCAAAATCCCTGATATCGATCACCGGAAGAGTAAGTTCCTTGAAGATCAGATCGATTTTCTGACCCTGCAGAAACCCGGTCGGCAACTTGATCTTTCCGTCATCGCCGATACCGGGCTTACGCTTGATTAGGTAGAGGTCATCGTCGCGTTTACGGCGGAATGAACGGTCCTCGCGGGGAATATTGTCGTTGAATGCATCTTTCCAGTCAATTGTGGCCAGGGCCTCTTTAATCTTCGCGGTGCTCATGCCGGAAGCATACAAACCTCCGACTATGGAGCCCATGCTGGTGCCGGTGATGCAGTCTATGGGAACATGCATTTCTTCAAGAACCTCGAGCACCCCAATATGGGCGGCGCCGCGCGCCCCGCCGCCGCTCAGAACCAGACCGATTTTCGGCCGTCCTGCCGGGTGAATATCCTGGTTTTCTGCGCTTTTCTCAGCACAGGTAACATCAGCGGCATAAAAAATCAGGAATGCACAAAAGAGTATAGCTGTCTGCGAAAATGTTTTCATAGTGGAAATCCTCCCATATGCAGGGCGCAATCCCCTGTGCTTCACTGCAACCTGGTATCAGAACAGAGAAAAAAGATGTCCCCCAAAAAGAACACGGGGCATGAATATGTCTGAACAGAATGCTGCTCCGGGCCGAAAGCGTCGGGCTGTTGAACGTAGTAGTTCATCTCAAGTTGCAGTTTTACAGGTATCGTTCCGAACATGACAGTTTTACCAGTAGTTAAATTCAGAGGTGGCAGGTGATGATGTGATATCCATTCCATATTTTTGTTCTATCATTTGTTGTAATCTATTTAGAGATTATCATAGAAAATCAAGAGCTTGATGACGTGACGAAATTATAGTTAGTTCAACCGCTATCGTTTGGTGATAAGGTATTATGTTATCACAGAAAAATCAAGCAGTTGATACTTGGACGTTATTGCAGATGTATCTCAGATTTGTAGCCTGATCTCAAAACACAATATGTTATGGTGTATATAAAAAAGAAAAGCGTGGAATTGAATCAATTATCCACGTTTATTTTTTTGTCTAATGGTCTTACAGCAAAAACCCCGAGAACCAAACATATCCGACACTCGGGGTGCATGTTCCAGTCATTATTTTACCAAAGGGATCTGTCTTGCCAGTCCGTAGTTCACTACAGCATCGATCTTGTTTTCAAGTTGGTAATAGCGTGCCACTTTCTTTTCAAGCAAAACTTTTCTGAATTTGGGTAAAAAGGATTTCATGAGCGTCACCCGTTCTCCCTCAATAGCCAAATACCCATTAATCAGTTCTTTGGCCGCTTCTTCGGTCATGGTCTGATAGTTGGCGGCATAGTTTTCGACCAATTTGACAGTTTTATCGACAAGTTTGGCCAAATCTTTCTGATAATTCTCATAAACCGGCCAGAAAACTTTGGCCTCTGATTCGGTAAGATTCATATTTTGTGCAATAAACAGCTTCTTGTCGGTCTGGATTTTTTCACGAACTAACTGCATATTGTCGGCGGGCTTTTCTTGTGCCATTGAAGAAACGATGAAAACTGTCAACATTGCAACTAATACTATAAAAAATGGATACATTCGAATTCTCGCTTTCATTTTCAACCTCCTTATTTGGTATGTTTGTTTGCCCCGTATGGGCACTCTTCGAGGAACACCCCAATTAAGCGGAAATCGCACACGAGGGAGTTTCCTGGCAACTATTATCCGTTAACAGAATGTTTTTGCCCACGAACAAATAATTATTTCACAGCTTTTTTCAAAGCCTTTCCAGCAACAAATTTTGGAACTTTACTTGCCGCAATATCTATTTCTTCCCCTGTTTGTGGATTTCGGCCTTTTCGAGCCTTCCTTTCAGCCACCTTGAATGTACCGAATCCGGTCAATGATACAGAATCGCCATTTTCCAATGCCTTGGTTATGCTTGAAAGAACACAGTCTACAGCCGTCTGAGCATCCTTTTTGGTTTTTAGGCCCCTTGAAACTTCATTAATTATATCTCCTTTGTTCATGTTTTTCTCCTTTCTTGGCAATTTTACAATATATTGTAGAGACTATGTCGATTTCCTTTTTAAAGATTTATAATGCCCACGTCCAATTTTAAACCATTGTGAGGTATTGTTATTTATATACTAGTGATGATCACCATGGTTTTTATGTACAGATATCGCTTACTAAAAGCGTCGCCCTCCGCCCCGTCTTTCTCCGTCATGCCTTGGTGCTCCAGATCTTGCGCTACCTCGGCGGCCTTCAGAGCGAGGGCGGGCTTCACTGACATTAAGGTTTCGGCCTTTCAAATCTTTCCCATTCAAACCTTCGATTGCAGACTGTGCTTCAGCTTTGGTGGGCATTTCCACAAATCCAAATCCTTTTGACCTCGCATTATAATTGTCTTTTATAACCTTGACGGTGTTGACCTCTCCAAAGACTTCAAAAGCTTCTTTTAAATTCTCTTCGGTCGTCTCATGCGATAGATTTCCTACGTAAATATTCATTCTGATCTCCTTCTAATAAAGAAAATTTTAACGGATTGTACCAGCCTTAAAAATACCTGAAAGCCCCTTAGGTCCATCAACAATATGGACTGCAAGTTTTTTTCTCCTTTTCATCCGGAGTGGTTCACAGGTAATATCGGTTTACATCATGTCCACCGTGGACGCCATTGAATGAGGGAGGTTTACATCATTCCACCCATTTCGTCGTCCATTCCTTGAGCTCCCGGATGCATCCCCTTTTTTTCTTCGGGTTTTTCTGCAACCATGGCCTGGGTGGTCAGCATTAATGAAGCCACACTTGCTGCATTTTGCAATGCGAGCCGGACCACTTTGGTCGGATCCATTATACCAGCCTTCATCAGATCTTCATAGGTGTTCGTTTCTGCATTGTAACCAAAAGCTCCCTTGCCGTTTTTGACTTTATCGATGACGACAGAACCTTCAGAACCGGCATTTTTGGCAATCTGGCGAAGTGGTCCCTCCATAGCGCGCATGACGACTTTCACCCCCAGCTTTTGATCGGCTTTGATTTTCATTTTCTCCAGCACGGCCAAGCAGCGAAGCAGCGCCACACCTCCACCCGGCACGATCCCTTCCTCTACAGCCGCTCGGGTAGCGTTAAGGGCATTTTCGACCCGGGCTTTTTTTTCCTTCATTTCTGTTTCTGTGGCTGCGCCCACGTTGATCACCGCCACTCCGCCGACCAGTTTGGCCAACCGTTCCTGAAGTTTTTCACGATCGTAGTCTGAGGTGGTTTCTTCGATTTGGGCTCGAATCTGCTTCACCCGGCCCTCGATGGCCGAGCGAGAACCGGCGCCGTCGACGATGGTGGTGTTGTCTTTATCAATGTTGATCCGTTTGGCCTTGCCGAGGTCTGAAACCGTTATCTTTTCCAATTTGATCCCTAAATCTTCGGAGACCACCTGACCGCCGACTAAAACGGCAATGTCTTCCAGCATGGCTTTTCGTCTGTCGCCGAAACCCGGCGCCTTGACCGCGGCCACCTGCAGGGTGCCTCTCAATTTGTTGACCACCAAAGTAGCCAATGCTTCACCTTCCAAATCTTCGGCAATGATCAATAAAGGTCGGCCCATTTTGGCGACTTGTTCAAGGACGGGCAAAAGATCTTTCATGTTGCTGATCTTTTTCTCATTAATCAGAATGTAAGCATCTTCCAAAGAAACGACCATTTTTTCGGCATTGGTCACAAAATATGGCGATAGGTATCCTCGATCAAACTGCATACCTTCAACAACTTCAAGCGTTGTTTCCATGCTTTTGGCTTCTTCAACGGTGATGACCCCTTCTTTACCAACTTTGTTCATGGCCTCGGCAATGATTTTGCCGATGGTTTCATCATTGTTCGCCGAAATGGTGGCGACCTGGGCAATTTCGCGCTGGTCTTGGGTGGGTTTGCTCAAATTTTGAAGTTCTTTCACAACGACTCCAACCGCGGCATCAATCCCCCGTTTAATGGCCATTGGATTATGGCCGGCCGCTACCAGCTTCTGCCCCTCTTCATAAATAGATCTGGTCAAAAGCGTAGCAGTGGTTGTGCCATCACCGGCCATGTCACTTGTTTTGCTGGCGACTTCCTTTACCATCTGGGCGCCCATGTTTTCGAATTTGTCTTCCAATTCGATTTCTTTAGCCACTGTGACGCCGTCTTTGGTGACCGTCGGCGATCCCCAAGATTTATCGAGGACGACATTTCTTCCTCTGGGGCCCAAGGTAACAACAACTGCATCAGCAAGGGTTCTTACCCCTTTCAGCAGTGCTTCACGGGCTTTCATGTCATATTTTATTAGTTTAGACATCTTGTCTTAACCTCCATTTTAGTTTTTATTCGATGACGCAAAGCACGTCTTCTTCGCGCATGATAAGGTATTCTTTATCCTCTATTTTTATCTCATTACCCGAATATTTGCCAAATAGAATTCGATCGCCTTTCTTGACTTCAAGCGCTATTCTATTTCCCTCTTCACTGAGTTTACCAATTCCGGCAGCAATCACTCTGCCTTCAATGGGTTTTTCCTTGGCCGTATCCGGGATGATGATCCCACCTTTTGTTTTTTCCTCTTCTTTAACCCGTTGAACTAAAATTCGATCCTGTAATGGTCTGAGTTTCATGGTTCAAATTCTCCCTTTTGAAACATCTGTTTTATCCATGTGATATGATAAAAGTGTTGAATTTTAAATAAAAACCATAAACGGTGTCCTTGCCAAAAAAATGGGCGTTGGCTTCAACCCCCTTCGAAAAAACTTTAACCCCAATCGAGTCATGAACTGAAGAAATTTGCGTGTCAATTCAGGTGATACTTAATACCAATGCCATAGTGACCTTGTTTCCCGGCGGTCAGTTCTCGGCACGATTTGACTTCGCCCAAGGCGTTCCATCGAATCCCCTCAGGGTCTTTGGATCGATCGTTGTAATCAATGCAATTCAGAACACGGATGAGAACTGTCATTCCTACACCGAGAGCTCGATCCGTCTCAAAATAGCTTCCATCTCGGCTGAAATTAAGCGCACGCGCCTTGGAGTAAGCTTTTTTGTTGAAATAAGACCAAACTATTTCTCCATCGCAACCGTGACGTTTCGCATAGCGCTTATCCAACAAATCTACCATGGTGTTTTCTCCTTCACAGATAAAATATGTTGCTCGAACCTGCCTTCCAAAGCGATCGCAAATGCGATTGATGGAATTAAGCCTGACTTGAAAAGAATGATAAAGAATGAAATCTTGTAAAATAAATCAGCAAATGAAAAGGCGCAATGTGATTGGCTGTTTCGGGGCCAGTTCCGGCTAAATTCAAACCGGTGTTAGTTAAAAAGTAGAAAGGGGAAATGTTAGGATAGTCAATTTATTACAAAAAATAAGTATCTATATCCATTTTGTCAAGCTGTGTCAGAATGAAAAGCTGAAAAAAATATGGTGATTTGCTTTCAGAAATTAAATGATTAGCTGCGTTCAATCGATACCTCGCCCACCGACGAGAACAACCGATAGCAATCAGGCTTGCAAGGAACTTTGATATCTTGCAAGTATCTATTTCCACATGAGATTGAGATATGTCATAGAGGTATCTCGAAAATAATGCGCATTTAATTTTTATGACAGCCCGCTCTAAAATCCTTTTTTACGCATTTCAAATTGTTGTGATATGTTCAAATTCAGGTGGCGGGTGATGATGTGATATCCAATACTGAGCTCAGATCTTGCCTTGGTTGCACTCTATTGAGATACCTCACAAAAATCTGACTTGTCAAAACCCTTGATTGCTTGTGGAACCCGAAGGATATTTGCCGGCCGGAAATCCTGAGATATTCTGACAGATTCGAGCTTGGCTTTGATTGCATACAATTGCTAAAGATTGCATGATTTTTTCAATCAAAATATTCCGTGTCGTAAGATGATATATGTAAAGGAAGTAAATTGCGGCTCAGTAATGGGTATCTAAAAACGAATGAGAAACGTGAAAAATGTTTGATAAACAGTCGAAGAATCCTTGAACCGTTGTTCAGGAAGCCTAAACCGTTTTGATCAGACGAAACCCCACGCGGCTGCTGCGGCGGTCCGGAGAGCTGAGGCTGCGGGATGCGCACCGGCAATACCAGGCATCGCTCCCCCAGTCACCGCCCCGCAACACCTTGGCCAATCCAGATGTTGGTCCCAAAGGATCGTTGGAAGGACTTTGAGAATAATAATTTCTATCGAACCAATCCTCACACCACTCATGGATGTTTCCGTGCGCGTCATGGAGTCCCCATGGGTTCGACTTTAATTCGCCGACCGGATGGGTTTTGCCTCCTGAATTTTTTCTATACCAGGCGCATTGGGTTAATGTGTTGATGGCGGGATTAAAATTATAGGCGTTTTGTGTGTCGGCTCTTGCTGCATATTCCCATTCAGCCTCGGTGGGAAGACGATATGTATCTGTTTCTTCTTTTTTGTTGAGCTGTTGGATAAACCCTTGGACATCATTCCATGAAACCCCTTCCACCGGCAGTGTTTCGCCCTTAAATTCACTTGGATTATGGCTCATAATCTCAGACCATTCCCGCTGAGTTACGGCATATTTACCCATATAAAATGCCTTGCTGATATGGACTCTGTGTCGCGGGGTTTCATGATCCTCGGCTTGCTCGAGGTTTTTGTCTCCGCCCATTCTGAATGAACCCGGCGGAATCAAAACAAGTTTCATTCCGATACGGTTGGTTATGGTTTCAAGCATTTTAATCCTCTGGAAATTGTATTTACCCCTATATGTTTTCCTCTGAAAAATATTTTTACGCCATTCGGCCGATTCAATCAACAATATTTCCAGATAGACGTTTCCAGAGTCGGTGACTCTTTGGGACATGCTGGAAGGATATCATACGGCAATTCTAATTTTTTACGATCCGGCGTCACTTTGTTTCCGCCCATTTAGGGTAAGATTTTCTTGACCTGACAAAGACCTTTTGCGATATTTGTAAAAAGAAGCAATCTTATGTCATGTATTCAAAAACAAAAGGTGTGCGATGAAAAATACCAAGCAGAAAGAGGTGGAGGCCCTGTGCAAGGAATGCGGTCACGCTTTCAAGTCCTACATGGATCGGATACTTCGTGATGAAAAGGGCCCCAAGGAAAGCAAGGCAGTGGAATGTTCCGTCTGCGGGTGCGGCGACTGCAAGATCGGCCGATAGCCCGGAACACATCTGAAAGGAGATTTTATGAAGAAAGCCATTGTTATGCATGAAACCGGCGGGCCCGAGGTTTTATGCTGGGAAGAATTTGATCCGGGGCCACCGGGAACCGGTGAAGTTCTACTCTGCCAAGAAGCAGTGGGTCTGAATTACATCGATGTTTATCACCGTACCGGTCTTTATCCGCTCCCTTCGCTACCGGCTATACCCGGACTGGAAGGCGCCGGCGTTGTCGAAGCCATTGGCGAAGGGGTGAGGGAATTCACGGTGGGCGACCGCGTTGCCTACGCCGGGCTGCCACCCGGCGCTTATGCCGAAGTCAGAACCATGCCGGCCCATCGTCTTGTAAAACTTCCGGAGTCCATTTCAACACGACAGGCGGCAGCGATGATGCTTCAAGGCATGACCGCACGATATCTCATTCGAGACTGTTATAACGTAAAACCGGGGGATCGTATTTTGATCCATGCGGCAGCCGGCGGCGTTGGATTAATTGTCTGCCAGTGGGCCAAATATATGGGTGCCGTGGTGATCGGAACCGTCGGTTCACCCGAAAAAGCTGAACTCGCCATGGGCCATGGCTGTGATCATCCCATCCGCTACCGCGATGAGGATTTTGTTTCCCGGACAAAAGAGATTACCGAAGGAAAGGGAGTCGATGTGGTATATGATTCCGTGGGCCAGTCCACCTTCATGAAATCACTCGACTGTATACGACCCATGGGTATGATGGTTAGTTTTGGCCAGGCTTCCGGTCCAATACCGCCTTTTGATACCGGGGTTCTCGCTGCCAAAGGTTCTTTATTCCTCACCCGGCCGAGCCTTATGGCCTATACTGCCAAGCGGGAGGATTTACTCGCAAATGCGCGCGACTTGTTCGCGGTTGTGGAAAAAGGCGTGGTTAAGATCGATGTCCGGCAGACATACCCGCTTTCCGAGGCATCCAGAGCCCATCGAGATCTCGAGGATCGGAAGACGACCGGGTCCACAGTTTTGATTCCCGGCCAGTAAGACAGGAGGGATTGAAACGAGCAATGTAAGACCCTTTGCTGTTCAGCGTCTTTTGCCCGCTATCCTTGCTCAAAGATTTCAATAATTTTTCCTGCGACTTGCTCCGGTGTTAATGCATCTGTATCGATTTCGTATTGAGCGGCGCTCTTGTATTTGGGAATCCTTTGCTCCAGGACTTCTGCCACTTCTTCGGTAAAAGTTCTTCCGGTGGTCAATGCCGGCCGCTGGGTGTCTGCTTGAATTCGCCGGACGATGGTATCCACCGAAGCCTGTAGCCAAAATATGCGGGAGTTCCTTTTCAAAGCCTCGATGTTTTCAGGTCGTTCAATTACTCCGCCGCCGGTATCGATAACGATATTGTCGAGTTCTGACAATTCCAGAACCGTTTCAGATTCTAAATCCCGGAATTGGGTCCAGCCGAATCTCTCGACGATTTCCGGAATCGACATGCCCGCCCTGTCGACAATTTTCGCATCCATAGCGATACACCGCATTCCAAGATGCAAAGCGAGAAGTTCTCCCACCACACTTTTTCCGGTACCCCGATATCCGATCAGTACGATATTCATGATCCCAGATGCTCCATCACGACACGACGCATAACCTCCACAGGTGCATCGACGCCTGTAAAACGTTCAAACTGCAATACCGCTTGGTTGATAAACATTTCAACGCCGTAAATTACCTTAAGGCCCCGGGACCTCGCCTCGAAAAGCAGTTTCGTTTCAAGGGGTGTATAAACAATGTCAAAGACAACCTGACCGGTTCGAAATAACTCGGCAGGAATCAGGGAGGCATTTTCCTTTGGATGCATGCCCACCGGCGTGCAGTGGACGATTAAATCCGCAATCTCCATGGCTGAGGCAAGAGAATTTTCGTTGAGCAACTCAGATTTGATGGAAGCATCTGTTCCGGCCGTTAAATCCATCGTCAACTGCTGAAGCATCGGCCCATCAATATCCAAAATCGTAAGTTTTTCCAGCTGAGTATTTCGGGCAAGGGTAAAGGCAATCGCCCTTGCCGCACCGCCTGAGCCCAGCATTAAAATATTTTTACCGTCAATTTCTATGCCCGCATCGACAATGGCCTTTAAGGCGCCCGGTCCGTCGGTACCCAATCCAACCAGCTTACCTTTTTCATTAATAACCGTATTGATGGAACCGATGTTCCGGTCAATCTCCGAAATTTCATCAAGATATTTCATTGCTTCGATTTTATGGGGAATGGTGACGCTCATGCCGTGGAAGTTCTCCAGCGCCCTCATTCCCGCCAATGCATTTTTTATATCTTCCACCCGACACGCCACATAAACGGAATCGATATCCAGGGCAGCAAAGGCGGCATTGTGAATCGCCGGAGAAAGGCTGTGAGCAACAGGATTGCCAATCACAGCGTAGAGTTGAGTTTTGTTGCCGATGGGTCTATAATCTTTCATAATATCTCCTTGAGGATACGCCCCCAAAAACGGTTAAGCCGTTTAGCTGGTGGAAGCATTTCACATTTGAATGAAATCCTATTTTGGAAAGCGGCATTGGCGAAAATTTCACATTGTCATTTGTATCCGAATGAATCATAATACATAGACTGTCCGGTATGCAGCGGCAATGGACCGCAGAAAACGAAAATCATAAAACAGATACCGAAAATGATATACGTTGTCAAGAATGCCGGGTCCTGAAATGTTTCATATCGCCGTGAAGAAAATATATGGCGTTGGACGCATTCTTGAGATGGCATCCAGATAAATCTTTGTTCGAACCAGAAGGTGCGAAGCTTGAGTTATTCCTTGAATGCAAATCGATTCCAGCGGATGCTTCGAAGAAATATCCCGCAAATTCTCTTGAGTTTAAGTTTCGTATCCAGTTTTTCACAACCTCATCCTATCAGGAAGGATAAGAGAGTTTCTGAATGAAGATCAAGGTCAAAGGATATCTCACCTTGAAAAATGCGATGGGGGGTAACGCCTCGTTTGAAATGGAAATAGAAAACGCCACCATAAAGGATGTGTTAAGGGATTTGTCCGGAATATTTGGACCAGACTTCAAGGATGCGATTTTTGATTCAAAAACGGATACGCTCCATCGTCACGTTCGCGTTTTAGTGAACGGCCGTCACTATATCTACTTGCCCAATCGCTTGGATACCCCTTTGAAAGCGGAAGATGAAGTGGCGCTTTTCACGGCTATTGCCGGAGGATGAATGGGCATCCTTTCTTTTTGAGGTATTATAACTACAGCGTCACTTTTTAACGTCATGCCCGCGAAGGCGGGCATCCGGAACCCTGATTATATCTTAAGATAAACTGGATTCCTGCTTTCGCGGGAATGACAAAAGTAATAAATAAAAATTTAATTTCAAATGGTTACAGTAAAATATCGCTGTTGTATTATTAAGCTGTTTTACATACCAGGAGATTAAACTATGAATAATGCTGGATCCGAAGACTGGGAAGAAAAATATGCCAAATTGGTAACGAACCGAAAAGCATCCCAATCAAAACCTTACATGGTTTTGAGTCCGGAATGGGCGTCTGAAATCGAAGAAAAGATTCAAAATGACCGACGGTATCAAGAGGTTGCCAAAACCTGGGAGGGATCCGTCACCCTGGTTTTCAAGGCGGATTCAGCGTCCGGACTGGATGGGGATCTATTTGTTTTTATGGACTTATGGCATGGACAGTGCCATTCGGTTAAAATGGTTCCCAGTGAAATGGGGAGAAGTGCCGATTATGTTCTTGAAGCAAGTTATGATCGATGGAAAAGGGTGTTAAAAAAGGATCTCAACGTCGTCCGGGAGATCGCCACCAATAAGCTCAAATTGGTCCCTTTCAATTTCAAGAAAGCGGCAAAATTGGCAGCGGCTGCCCAAGCGGCTATCCGATTGGTGGATCTGGCGGGGGAAGTGAGCGATAAATTCCCGGATGATTTGGAACCGGAAGCTTTTCTTGGGTTTAAGGCCTTTCTCCAAGAATTGAAAACAGATTTTGGTATTTGAGACCCATGGCCAGGAGGTGACAACATGTTTGGATTAATGGGAAAGATCTTGAGGGTGAATTTAACGGACGGGAAAATTTTCCAAGAAGAAATTCCCGAAGAAATGGCAAAGAAATATCTAGGCGGACGGGGTCTTGCCAGCAGGTATCTTTTTGATGAAGTTAAACCGAAAATATCACCGTTAGGACCGGAAAACAAGCTGATCTTCATGTCTGGTCTCCTGACCGGAACCCTTTCTCCAAGTGCTGCCCGCTACAGTGTTGTCGCGAAATCTCCGTTGACCGGTATATGGGCCCAGTCCAATTCCGGGGGCCGGTGGGGGGTGGATCTCAAACAGTCGGGTTTCGATGGGATTATATTTGAAGGCATATCGGAAAAGCCCGTTTGTCTGGTAATTGACGATGGAGACATCGAACTCCGCGACGCCGGTGATCTTTGGGGGAAAAATGTTTCAGAAACCACCGAGATACTCAAAGAAACATTGGGGGACAAATTCAATATCGCCAGTATCGGCATGGCCGGAGAGAAACTTGTCAAATACGCTGCGATCATGAATGATCTCCATCGGGCGGCGGGACGATGCGGGCTGGGGGCTGTAATGGGATCCAAAAGGCTGAAAGCCGTAGCCGTAAAAGGGCGTAAAGAAATCAAGATTGCGGATAAAATTACCTTTAAAGAAGTGTCTAAAAAACAATATGATCTCCTGGGTGAGAATATACTTGGTGCCGGCCTACAAGGATATGGAACGAATTTGGTGTTGGATATCGTCAACGTCTGTGGGGGATTGCCGACCCGTAACTGGCAAACTGGCGTCTGCACCTATGCCGAGGAGATTAACGGGGAGGCCCTGAATGAAAAGGTCCTTGTAGAAGCTGTCGGCTGCTTTGCCTGCCCCATAAAATGCGGTCGGGACACCGAAATCAAGAAAGGCCCTCATAAAGGGCTTAAAGGAGAAGGCCCTGAATATGAAACCGTGGCGATTCTCGGGGCCATGTGCGACAATTCAGATATGGAAGCCATTACCATGGCCAACTACCTCTGTAATGACTATGGCCTGGATACCATTTCATGCGGCAGTACCATTGCCTTTACCATGGAATGTTTTGAAAAGGGGATTCTTACTAAAGACGCCGCCGGAGGGATGGAGATATGTTTTGGCGATACCGAAACGATTTTAGCCCTGGTTCACAAAATTGCCAGAAGGGAAGGGGTGGGAGATCTTTTGGCCGAGGGAACACGGGTCATGGCTCAGAGACTGGGGCAGGGCTCAGAGCGGTTTGCCATGAATGTCAAGGGACTTGAATTGCCGGCGTATGATTCACGGGCTGCAAAGATTACCGGCCTTGCTTTTGCCACGGCCAATCGGGGCGGTGATCATATCACCGGCTATGTTCAAGGCCCGACGTATCTCGCCAGTCCCTTCCTGGTCATCGAAGAAAGTGAGATTCAAGACCCGCTTATGGAAAATCCCGAAGAAGCGAAGGTGGTCAAAGATTTAGAAGATGCCCTGACGGTTTTTGATGCGGTGGGCTTGTGTAAATTCATGGGAATGACTTCAGACGCCCAGGAGATTACACAGATTATTGCCGCCGTTACCGGCTGGGATTTTGGCATCGAAGCGTTCAGAAAAATCGGCGAAAGAATTTACAATCTGGAAAGGGCGTTCAATAACAGAGAAGGACTCACCCGCGGGGACGATACACTGCCGAAAAGACTATTGGAAGACCCGCTTCCAGAGGGCCCGGCCCAAGGGCATGTCAATCACCTGGATATTCTTTTGGATCCTTATTATGAATTCCGCGGATGGGATAAGGCCACCGGCAAGCCGACCCCGGAAAAACTGAAAGAATTAGGTCTGGATGATGTCATCGGACAGATTTATGGAGGGGTAGCACAATGACCTCTTATGCGGAAAAACCCTGGTTGAAGAGTTATAAGATCGGAGCGTTTAAACTCAAAACCACCATCGATTATCCCGTAAAACCTTTATTTTCGATTTTAGACGAAATCGCAGAAAAGTTTCCCGGAAAGGATGCGTATGATTATTTTGGGAATCGCATGAAGTATCGAACGCTTAAGCATCAGGTGGATTCATTGGCAAACGCATTGGTGAGTCTCGGCGTTAAAAAAGGGGACAACATCATCGTCTTTCTTCCCACCGGTCCCCAGTTCATCATCAGCGATTTTGCGGTGCTGAAGGCCGGTGGGACCCTTGTCCCCAGCAGTCCACTTTTAAAAGCACCCGAGCTCATACGTCAAGCACGAGAATCGGGGGCTGAAACAATTTTCTGTCTCGATGAGAACTTGGGTTTAATCGATTCCATCAAAGAAAAAACCGGGCTTAAAAACATTGTTGTCACTTCGGTCGAAGATTATTCTCCTGCCCAATCCCAAAGGATGACAGAGATTCCAGGCACCTACAGTTTCAGAAAATTGATTGCAGATCATGAACCCCAAGCACCGGAGGTTGAAATCGATCCTTTAGAAGATCTTGCGGTTCTGGCGTTTACCGGCGGATCCACCGGAACGCCAAAGGGCGTGATGATCACCCACTTTCAGCGGATGGCCAGTATCCTTCAGGGACTCCCCTGGATGATGGCGCCCCTTCCCACCTACAGAGGGAGAGCTTCAAGTTTATTGCCCAT
>Ga0316195_10000275_pt1 | contig 19445 bp, 17 predicted proteins | sample Phised1_MG_FD_204937 | JGI IMG/M metagenome (GOLD analysis project Ga0316195, IMG submission 204937) | Coastal sediment microbial communities from Maine, United States - Phippsburg sediment 1 | ecosystem: Environmental > Aquatic > Marine > Coastal > Sediment | place: USA: Maine | collected...
ACTGGCGCCGTGCAAAAGGCCGATGATGATGTTTCTGATGGCGCCCCCGGCGACATATAATTCGGCCCGTTTTGGTAAAGCATTACATAGGTAATCCATGGGCGCCCTTATCGCAGCCTGATTAAAGAAAGCCCTGATGCTGCTTTTAACACGGTCGAATTGGCAAGGATTTGAACCCATGATAATCCCGTTGTCTGGATGGATCATGCAATTTGGTTGACAATCAGAGGTCGTATTTTATACAAATAAAATCATTATGATTAAAGTCAAAGACATCATGACCACCGATTTGATAACCGTTTCACCGGAAATGGAAATCGCACAAGCAGCCGCCATTTTGTTGGAAAATCGTATCAACGGCCTTCCGGTAATCGATGCTTCCGGGAAACTTGTCGGTATCATCTGCCAAAGCGACGTCATTGCCCAACAGAAATCGCTCCCGATCCCTTCTTACTTTACGTTTTTAGACGGCTTGATTACCTTGACCTCGATGAAGAGCATGGAAAAAGAGGTGAGCAAAATCGCCGCGGCGACAGTGTCCCAGGCCATGACCCCTAAACCGGTAACGGTCACCCCGGACGCCAGTATCGAAACGGTAGCGGCTTTGATGGTCGACAAAAACATGCATACCCTACCGGTGGTCGATCACGGACAGCTGGTCGGCATCGTCGGCAAAGAAGACGTCCTGCGAACCCTGATGCCCCCCGCAACCACGTGACAGCTTATTAAAGGCCCTGCTGTGTTACAATCCTGAGATAGGCGGTCGCCATCCAAACCTCCTTGAGGATTCAGGCGCTTTTCTGGTGCAGATAAGCCAGTAAGCGGTGGTACGCTTCCTTGTGGGGGACCAGGGATGGATCAGACCGCTCGACCCGTGCTTGAAAAGTCTTGACCGAAACCAAGGTCACGGCTTCGACTTCTTCCGCCTGCAGCCTTATATCGTGGGGTTTGACATTTCTGACCAGCAAATACACATCGACCATCTCCCGATCGATGAACGTGCCCTTGTTGAAAACGAAGAATGAAGGGAACCTATACAAGTATCGTAAAGCATCGGGCTTAACAGCAAGACCCAACTCTTCCCGCAGCTCCCTCACAGCTGCATGGCGGCTGTCGTCTCCGGCCGGGACATGGCCGGCACACGACACATCCCACAGGCCGGGATGCGACTCTTTCGCAGCTGCTCGTTTTTGAAGCAGCAGCTCCTGCTGGCTGTTCATGACCCACACATGCACCGTCCGGTGCCAATCGCCATCTACATGTACCTGGCTGCGGGCTTTGGTGACTCCTGTGGTCGCGCCGTCCGACGTTAGAATGTCGATCAATTCAACCATATCATCCGCGTCTAATTGCGCACAAACTGCAGCATCCAGTCCAGGCCTTCTTTGGATAGAACGATATCATCGGAATTTATCCGTTTAACACGGTAGCCGTCCATTGTCTCTCCCTCTCTGACGATTTGACTGTTGACCACCGCGATTCGATCCTGGGGCCTCTTCGACCATGAGATCGCCTGAATCTTCAGTGACGTATTCGTCAATAAGGTAGCGGGCAAAACCGGATCTTCCGTTGGGCTGGTAACCGAACCGCCAGGCGGACGTGTATCTGATGCGACCTTTTCCAGGTTTGTTGGAGATGACCTGCGCTTCGACTGCCGCGCGATGCTTTGCGATTCTTCGGTCGGTTTGGTTGTAAGCACCGGCGTTGGTTCATCTCGCGGTGGTGTCTTGAGGGCGTCTCGCCCAACCGACGCTGATTGGCCATGCACCGGTGCCGTGTCCGGCCCCGGTGGTTGTATTCTTTCCGTGGACGGTTTGCCTGGTACAGCAACGGCAGGGGACGTTTTGGTTGCTATCGGAATTGACGCAGCCGTTGCTGGCGGGCCGGCGCCTGTTGCAGAAGTTTTGGGAGACAACTTCGATCGCCAAGATTCTCTCGAATCCCCTTTAGACGCGATCGGTTCCTGAACAGGCCGTACAGCTGAAACCGGTACACTTTTGCGATTCGGCGCTTGCATCCGATAATAGGCCGCCCCAGCAACACCGACCAACAATAGCACGACGAAAAGACCGCCAAGCCATCTGCGCATACCATGGCCGTCATTTCCCCTGCGTACCCAGATGCGGGGATACGCCCGCTTAGGGCGCTCCTGCTCAAGCCGTTTGAGCGCATTTAGAATCGAACTCACGCCAGACTGTCCTTTCAACCAACAAAAAGCTATCTTAAAAAGGGAATCTCCCGGCCTTTAGTCACCACGCGCCAGATGTGGTATCGGGAGCTTTTCATTTTCATTATAAAGGATAATTTTGGTCAAGGGACCCACGTAGCCGTCGGCTTTCAATCCGTGGCGCGTCTGCACGGATCGGACGGCCTGTTGCGTTTTTCTGTCATAGCGCTCGTTGACCTGAATTTCATCGAACCCGGTATCCTTGAGCATCATTTTCAAGGCCATAATCGTCCCGCCGGAAGACGCCAGTGGTATGACCCCTTCCAGGGCTCTAAAATTCTTCCAGTAAACATAGGCGACGTGCGTGTTGTACGTCTCCATTAAAACGGGATCCGCAACAATTAAGGTCTTGTCCCCGCTGGAAAGGACGACATCCTGATCGATGATTTCCCTTAAGGTCAAATAGCCCCTTTCCGGGCGTCCGGGCAGATTGAAGACCAGTATGGCCGGTAGGTTCAACTTTTTGATCAGCTCGAAGTCGCCTGTAATGCGATAGTATTGCAGACCACTCTGCTGGGCAACCCGGTTAAAAAATTCGCCCTCATCTTCCAGGCGATCCAGATAGGCCGAGATTGGATCCCTCTGATCCCACAGGTCAAGCAACGTCTGGGCGGCGGTGCGTCGTGAGGCAAGTCCATCCAGCTGAGCGAGGAAGTCATGCAGGCTGTCGACCGTGGTAGCCTTTTGCGTGATTGTTTCTGAGGCCGCGGTGCTGACCGCCTCCTCAATGGGTGCTTCCGGCCGGGCTAGGGCCCAGGAATCTGTTAAAGGTGTCGTATCTGTCTCCACCGGCGCGGCGGTCTCCGAAAGAGGCGGCCTCGGGCTTGCCGCGGGTGGTTCGACAGCTGGCAAGGATGCAATTTCCGGTTGTTCAGGAAGGCGGCCACCGTCGATATTGGCGGTTCCGGGGTATAAAAAAACACCGATGATGGCCAGCCCCGCAGCGGCAATCGGCAAGATTGCGGTCAGCCACCGATAAGAAAGCTTCTGCTTCCCTCGACGGGCCAGCTCTTTAATTGCCGCACGGGCAATCCGACCGGTAATTTTTCGGCAATTGCGACCATAGGCCGTTAAAAGGGCGCGATCGCAGACGATGTTAATGAGCCTGGGTATTCCGCCTGAATAGCGATGGATCGCTCGCACTGCCGCGGATGAAAAAAGATCGTCACTTTTACGGGAGGCGATTTGAATCCGATGCCGAATATACGCTCGCGTTTCAGTTTTATTCAGGGGCATCAAGCGGCAGCTAAGCGAGATGCGTTGCCTCAGTTGCCTGAGCTCATAGGAGTCGAGCATCTCGCTCAGTTCGGGCTGTCCCACCAGGATGATTTGCAGCAACTTGTCCTGGGTTGTTTCCAGATTCGAAAGCAACCTCAGTTGCTCCAACACTTCGGTCTTTAGGTTCTGGGCTTCGTCAATAATCAGCATAACCTTTCGATCGGAAGCTCTCTGGGACATGAGGAAAACATTCAAGGTGTCGATCAAATCTTTGCAGGTATCGGCCGTCGCATCGATCCCGAATTCACTGTTGATGGTTTGAAGCAATTGTACGGCATCGAGCTTGGGATTGAATACATAGGCCGCCTCGGTTGCAGGATCCAGGTTTTCCACAAACACCCGGCACAAAGTGGTCTTGCCCGTCCCGACTTCACCTGTAACTTCTACAAATCCGTCACCGTGGCGAACCGCATAGGTCAAGTGAGCCAAAACCTCTTCATGACTTTTGCTCAAAAAAAGGTAGGCGGGGTTGGGGACCAGTTTAAAAGGTCCCTCTTGGAAACCGAAGAATCGACTATACATAGGGCATCCTAAGGAGCAAACCACTCCCCCGAGCGGGGCAACCAAAAGAACATCTTCGTGGATTTGAGTTTTCTTTGCATCCCGGGCCACGGGACTGGGTTATACTGCACCGTGTTTTGAGAACAATAAAATAGTAACCACAAGGAACCTTTTAAGTCAAGCTTGTTTTAGATCTATCTATATTTAATATTCTTTATTTTCATATGGTTATGGTGTTTTAGCTTGAGCGGGGTGTCCTTCCTGCCGACAGCCGAACACTCCCTGAAGTCTCAAGTCATTATAGAGATTCGTTTACGCCGGCCTGAAACCGAGCCCGATCCCGCGGTTCGCATGCCCGCTAAATCGCTGCTTCCTTATGCGGTTGGTGGTGAGCGTATGGCGTCCTACACCTTTGAATACAGCCTGCAGTCTTACCGCAACAACCCGACGACCGACAACAAGGCGCTGATGTTGTTCTTCTCCTGTGTCAATTTCCTCGGTTATACTGTCATGGGGAACTATCTCAACCCGGAAAATAACATGTACGACCCTAATATTATTCGGGAGGAAGCCGGGTGTAGCAAAGAGATGCTGCTGGGATTGTTTCTGACCAAAACGCCGCTGCGGCCCTGTTGGTTACATCCGGTGAGGAGCGTTATGAATCTTCCGTAATCCTCACGGTCCAGAAACGTTCTCCGACTCCAAAAAAAAAGGCAGTCTGGCCGGCTTGGTGCAAAGCCTGCAGACTGCCCTTGATCACAAAGAGGATGATTATATCAATTCTTTCAGTTTCTTCCCGGCTGCAAATTTTACGACATTTTTACCCTTGATTTTGATCATTTCACCGGTTTGGGGATTACGGCCCTTACGAGTTTTACGGTAGACTTTCTTGAAGGTTCCGAAACCAACCAAGGTCACTTTTCCATTTTTCTTTTTCAATGCCTTGGTAACGTTACCCATGAAGGAATCCAAGGCCTTCGCCGCTGCGGCCTTGGAGACACCCGCATCCGTTGCCATTGTCTCTATCAATTCTGCCTTTGTCATCTGTCCCCCTTTTGCTAATTGTTAGTAAACAACCACCGGCTTAGCCGGTGGCTTTGTTTATCCCGCACAGCGGTGGAAACCAAAGAATCCATCAGCAGTCTCAAGTTCCCAGTAATTACGGTGCCAAGCACCGGGTTTTGATAAAGCGATATTGAACCGATAGTTTATAGGCATTTACTGCAAGTGTTTTCCAAAGTCAACAAGTAAATGTCCATTTCACGGGGTTTTATGAGCCGCTACCACCGCCAAAACGCATTCTCGTTTTGTTTCCCCGGAACACTATCTTTAAAATCCAGTCAGATCAATCTGAGATAACTTCTAGTCTTTCCGCCCGTCTAGTGTCCGACGCATCTGATTTCTTTCCGCTTTAGCCTGGCGCAACTTTTCTTTCAAACCCTCACACTTTTCCTGTGGTGCATTGGCAAGCGCTTGCTCGATCTCGGCAACTTTCTGTATCGTCCGGTAGAGGTCAACGGCTATCATGCGAATGGACATGCGACACCCCCTATCGGCTCCTATGAAGATTTTCCCATGACACCTAACTCGAGTTTGGCGGCAATCGGTTCACCCGGCTTCAGGGCCTCGGTTGCTTTGCTTGTTACACGCGCAGCCGGCAAGGCGCCCTCGGCCGTCATTTCGGCAACAATTGCCTGGGCCCGGGTTTCGCCGAGCTGTCCCAATACGAACTCATCCAAGGGTTCTTTTTCAACCAGGCGTTCGAAAAGCGCTTTGGAAATTCGGCCAGGATCGACCGGTTCGGCAGCCGGTGCCGACGGCCCTTTTGGGGGAGGAGGTGGCGGCGCCATGCTCGTCATGAGCTCCGCCAGGGCCGGTTCACCGAAACGCTCGCGGAACATTTTCGTGAGCTGCCTTTGGGTTTTAGGATCACTGTAGGCCACCGGACCGGGGTCTTCGCCCGGTGCCACCTCGACGCCCAAGGCCGCTGCCAGTTGACGCCGTACCTGTAACTCCTTCAGGTAGCGTCCATCAGCCTCCGGACTGTAGCGGCCCTGAACGATGAGCTGTAGTTGAGGTCTTTGTTCCAATGCTTTTATCAAGTTCTGGAGTTTTTCAATTTCCGGCGGCGGCACCTCGCTTTGTCCTGGCTCGAAGGCCACGGCCTCCATGTCTTTCTCCGCACCACCAAACAGGGCCCCTAAGGCACGAAATGGCGCCGTGACAATTTTGGTCAACAGGTTCTTAAGCGCTTTCCAGACAAGCTGGCCGACACTGAACTCAGGGTCTTCAAGACTACCTTTCACCGGCAACCCAATGTCAATCACCCCATTGGCATCCGACAAGATGGCGATAGCCAGGTCGAGCGGCAAATTGACGGCCCAGTTGCTGTCAACGTTATCGCCCAGTGCTAGTTGGTCCACGATAATCTTGTTGTCGCCCAGCAGTTGGCTGTTTTCGATTTTATACGCCAGATCCAGGGAAAGCTTTCCGGTTTCTATTTTACGACCGGCGAATTTGCCCGAATAGGGCGTCAAGTCCGCCATCTCCAGATTACGAAAAACCATAGAAATGTCTGTGAACCCTTTGGGGTTGAATATATCTATTTCACCCCCGATCTTGGTGGTACCATATTCCGCCACCTGACCTTCCATCTTGACCTGAGCCCGATGATCCTTCGCCGTCGATATGCCGGTCACGAATCCGTCAAGGTCGTGGATGCGGGTTCCAAACTGCGGCGTCAGGGTCAAATCAGCAAAATAGAGCCCTCCGTCTTCAAACCGCAATTGCTGTATCTCTACCGGGAAGAACGTTTGGTCGGCTGTTACCGTGTTGGGCGCCTCGGCCGGTTCCCCAGGCTCGCTCGTTTGTGTTTTAACAATCCGGGTCACATTCAGGGAGCCATCCTCTTGAATAATGAACTTGCCCGCCAGACGGGACAGCATCAAGTCGCCGATCTCCAGGGCATCTGGCTGCAGCCTTAGCTTAAGCTGGGATGTCCTGAGGCTCTCCCAGCCGAGCAAGGTTTCCTCAGACTGGGGTTCGTTGAGTTGTAGCTTGCTCAGATCAAACCCGCCCTCGTAGGAAATTTTACTCGGTTCACGCGGGATACCGTAGCGCAGGGTTCCCTGGGTAGAGAAAGTACCGGAATGCATCAAAAGAGCCATGTAGGTATCGATATAGGGTTGCAGGAGTCTCAGATCGATGGCCGCTACGTCGATTTTTGATTCAAGCGATGGCCCTTGAGGATTGACGGTTCCCTGTACGGCAATATGGCCGCCTTGGCGAACATCAAGCGCAACATCCAAGCCCATGGGCGATTTGCCATCCACCTGGGTGAGTTTGACCTGCAGGTTGTCCAGATTCAAAACCGGTTCATCCGCTTTGACTGACAGATCGCTCAAATTCGTTTCGAATTGGGACAGCTCAATCGTGTCGATCGCGAATTGCATTGAACTTCCCTGTGAGTCTTTCTTTTCGGCTTCGCGCTTGATGGCACCGGCTTCAGGGGGCATCAACAGGTCAATCAAATTGATTTGCCCCTCCGCGCTGCGAACCACATCTATTTTACCGTCGTTCAAATGAACGCGTGCTAGCTTCAGGCTACGCTGCGCCAGATCGAAAGCGCCATCAACCAGGGCCAGTGTCGCAATCTGAATGACCGGCTCGTTATCTTCGACCACACCCAACCGGATATCATCTATTTCAGAATGTAACTGCTGGACGGTCACTTGCAGTTCTGCGCCTCCGGCCTGGGCCTCAATCTGCAGGCGCAGATCCACTCCGGCAATTCCGGCGCTCAGGGCCGGCGAACGGCTGACATCCTGGTAATCGATCGCCAGATCCTCGACCGCGATCCCCTTAACCTGGATATCGAAGGGAGCATCCGGCTGCGCCGTGTTGGATGTGGCCGGCGCATCTTGTGTGTTCGTTACCACCTGCTCCCCGCTCACCGAACCGTTACGAACAATCCGGTTCAAATTCAAGCTCCCGGTTCCGTCGACCGCCAGGTTGACCCGGCCGTTTCCGAAATACAGACTGCCGATCGTCAGCTTGCGCGTGTCCAGGTCAAATTGGCCTGCGTTCAATTCAGCCAGTGTCAGATTGAAAAACGGGTCCGGCAGACCACTCAGGCTCAGGCTCATGTCATTAACCCGCAACCCCAGTCCATCTATTGCCAGTTTCGGTTTGGGACGACTTAGGTCAATAGTGTAATTTGATTCGAAATGCAGGAGTCCGTTGGGTTCTTCCAGGTTAACGCTATCGCGTATGAATGCCCACAACGTCCCGAGTTTGATGTTCTCAAAGCTCAGACTGCCGCTGGACTTGAACGGGTGCATGGTAATGTGGCCATTCCATTTAAAGGTTTCACCATCGCTCGTAGTGGCGACCAGTGAATAGGGTCCTTTGCGGTCCTGGAGCGTCGAAATTTCTTCCAGCTCGATATTGAGCGGTTGAATACTGACAACCGCCGGCGTCGACTGTCGCCGGTCGGTGATATCGATTTGACCTTCAATGATCTTGATGTTGGGAAACACCATCCGTGGTGGCGGTCCCGCTTCTGCTTCCGGTGGCACGGGGTGCGTCTGATCCTGCGAAGGGACCAGCTTGGCCAGATTGAGAGTGCCGTCCCGGTTAAACTGTATGTTCAGTTTGGGTTTCTCCACGGTAATAGCCCGGAAAGTCCATGCCCAACGAAAAAGGCTGCTGGTTTCGAAATCGACAAACAGGCGATCAAGGCTGGCAATGGGGGTGCCATCCAATTCGATCAAGCGGAACCTGTTTACTTCCAAAGTAAACAGAAACGGGTTGACGCGTACTTTTCCGATACGGCCCACCCGGTTCAGCTGTGCTTCGACGATTTTGGGAACGTTTTGCCTGATCAAGTAAGGAGCCAGAAAAAAGCCGGCCAGAGTATAAACCAGCAGAAGAATGACCCCGCTAATGAAATACTTGCTGCGCAAAAATCGCTGCACTGCCAATGACATGTTACGCTTGCTTTTCATATTGTTGGTCGGCATGGCACTACCTGTCTGATTATTTATCTATAGCAAATACTTAAAATACTATCGCCATGTTATTACACGGCAATGGGGCTATTTGGCAAAAGGTATCCAACGTTGGACCAATTCATCCAGTTTACCCGTCGCACTTATCTGATCGACGAATCGATTTACCTCCTCCAGAAGGTCAGGATCCGATTTCCGCAGTCCCCACGCCAAATATTCTTCGGACAAGAGGGATGGAATGACCGTGAGATTGTTGCCCTCGTTTTCCGCCGCCAGCATGAGGATCATGGGGGCATCGTGGATCAGGATGTCGATCCCGCCGTTGCGCAATGCCGTCGTGGCTTCGCGTGACGTTTTGAACGTTTCAATTTTCTTGGCCCGGGCAAAGTTCTTGCGAACGAAATTTTCACCGGTTGTCCCTTTGACAACGCCGAACCGCAAGGTGATCGAAACCCCCATGATGCCGTAAAACCCGTAAGGTGCGATCCGCTTGTGCTTGATGTTGATCAAGGCCATCTGTCCGGACCTGAAATACGGTTTGCTGAATGCAATACGCACTTCACGCAAAGGCGTAACCGACATCCCGGACATAATGATGTCTGTCCGGTCATCCAACAAAGCATCAATCTGGTCCGTCCATGGCACTTCGACAAATCGAATTTCTTTTCCTAAATATGCACCCAACGCCTTCGCTAAATCAGCTTCAAGCCCCACACAGGTCTCGCCCTTTCGGGAAATCAGAGGCGGCGCATCGGACGAAACCCCGACCCTTAGTAGAGATTCATTCGGTGCGACGCTTTCTTCCTTGGGAACACCGGCGCAGCCACTTAAACACAAAGTCCCGATCAACAGGCACACCAACAGCCACCTGGAACAGGACAACAATGGTTTGAACATAATCGAACCCTCCTACTTAGATAAACAACATCGTAAAATGATCTTTTTATATTATGGATCTTCTGGGGCTTTTTGCAAGTCTCTATTTTTAATTTGGGCCGGTCGTCTTGCCAAAAGGGATCGTAAATTGGTCTAAGCCGACCACGAGGGTGGTAATTTGCCGCCAGTATTGTAAGGGGGCATGGGCCCGCCGTCTCCTTTGCGCGCCTTGCGAATGAAATCTCTTACATAATGCGGGAGGTGGTGGGTCTGCAGATAAATTTTGAAGTCCTCTTCGATGCGCAAAGCCGGGAGGTGCCACTCGTCGCCGCATTCGTGAAACAGATCATACTCGCTGCATTGGCGCTGCAGGGAAAGCTGGGCCAAGTATTCAACATCTTCCAGATCCCGGCTTGAACGCTGTCTGTTGATACGGCGTTTCAACACCACATACAGCAAAACGATCCCAATAAAAATCAACGGTTTTAAAATGGTAAGGATGTCATCGGCCACGGTATTTTCGGCTCTGCTATTGTGTTTCTCGAATTGGATCGCTTAGATCTGGTCGTACGGCGTGACCCCTTTGGGCGTCCCATCCTTCAGGGCACGGGTTGGGTTGTGAAATTCGGTACTGTCGTAAATATGTCGTAACAACCGCTCACGGATCCGGGGTTCGGCCAGGTGGGCGATACCGACCGCTCGTTCGACAATGCTCAGTCCTCGCGGATCAAAGGCGCCATATTCCGTAACGAGAATAACCGGGTCGGCTGCGATCGCGGTCGTAGTAATTCCTTCCGGGCATTTATCCACAATTTTGGAAAATCCTTTTACTGTGGTTGCTTTCAGAGCAATGACAGGCATACCGCCCTCGGATTGATAGGCGCCACGGATAAAATCGGCCTGACCACCGACCCCACTGTAAATTTGACGGGCTTGCAAAGAGTCAGCCCAGATATTGCCGTGCAAATCGATACCCAGGGCGCTGTTGATGGCAACCATGTTCGGCTCACGGGCGATATTTAATATGTTGTTGGTATAATCGGCCGGGCGGCTTTGGACCGAGCTGTTATAGTCCAACCAACCATAGCCGTCACGATTTCTGGCCAGAAATATGGTTGCCAGCGAAAAACTAAGATTATGAAAGGTATAGCGATTGGTCACGACGCCGGCATCAACAAGCCTTTGCATGGCATCGGCAAACAACTCCGTGTGAATCCCCAAATCCTTGACACCTTTTGCCAGAATGGCATCAGTTACTGCTTCGGGAACCTGTCCGATCCCGTATTGCAGCGTGACTCCGTCTTTAATGAAAAGTTGGGCAATGATCTCTCCAATTCGGCGAGCTGCTTCATCCGGCGGTTTGACGGGGCTGACGGGAATCGGGTAGTCGCTGGGTAACAAATAATCGATCGCATGCTCGGGAATCGTCGTTCCCAAAACAAACGGCATCTGAGCATTGCATTCGGCGATGACCAGCCCGCTGCTGCGTTTGGCCGACTCAATCGCCGCCATTACACCCTCCACGGTCGTCCCCAGGCTATAGTTGCCCCCCTTGTCAGGCCCGCTGACGGATACCATGGCAATCGATGGTCTGACGTGGTTTTTCAGTTGCGCGGGGATATCAGACAAGTGCATGAGTTGATATTCGGCCCATCCTTTGTTGACGGCTTTTCGGGACAGGTGGCCATTGAAAATGACCCGGTGGACGATTCGCCGGCAGCATTCCTCGCTGAACAACGCTTCGATTTCACCCAAAAGCAGGACACTCAATAATTCGACATCATGGATGGCCGGATCCCGGGCAAGCTGTTTTAAAAGAACTTGCGGCGTCGCAGCATTGCCGGAAACGTAGATTCGGCTGCCGGGCTTTAGAACTGACGAATTGATTATATCTTCCGGACGGTCAATGAGCTGCATTGCTTGGATTCCTCTCTTGATTTGAGGATCGATTACGCCCGACTGGGAAAGCTAAAACACCGCTTTTATTTACTGCTGATCCAATACATCGCGAATCATCTGTGACAAGCGTGCCATATCAATCGGTTTCTGGATGAAGCCATTGCCACCCCGGCTGAGGACATCCTCGGCCAGGCTGTCGAGGCTGTATCCACTGGCAAGAATGACTTTGGCGCCCGGCTTGGTGGCCTGGACCCGATCGAAAACCTCAGCTCCGCTCATTTCCGGCATTATCATATCGAGCATGACCAGGTCGATCTTGTCCTGATGGGTCTGGAACATTTCAACCGCCATGCGCCCTCCGCTGGCAGTCATAACCGAATATCCCAGCCTCTCAAGCATGGCCTTGAGCGTTGATAGAATATATTCTTCGTCATCGACAACCAAGACCGTCTCAGAACCCGGCACCAGCTTATCAATACGCGGTATAGGTGCTTTGACAGCCGCTTTTTCCGATGCCGGCAGGTAGATGTAAAAAGTACTCCCCTCCCCGACCGAACTCTCGACATCGATAATGCCGCCGTGGTTCTTGATGATACCGAAAACCGACGCCAACCCCAGCCCGGTACCGATGCCCATTTCCTTGGTGGTGAAAAACGGCTCAAATATGCGCTCTTGGGTCGCAGCGTCCATCCCTGTGCCGCTGTCCCGAACCGCCATCATCACATAGCGTCCAGGGGGGACGCCATAGGGCTGTGTGAAGGCTTCGTCCAGCACAACATTCTTGGTCGTCAGGTAAACGTCCTTATTCGTCGTCATCGCCTGCCAGGCATTTAGGTACAAATTGACAAGCACCTGGTCCATCTGGCCCTGGTCTGCCTCGACCGACCACAAGCTTTCCTGGTATAGCGGGTGTATATTAATTTCCTTCTTGGTGCGGCCGAACAGCCCGATCGTACGCCGAACGGTTTCGTTCAGGTCGATTTGGGCAACCACATATTTACCTCCGCGCGCATATCCGAGCAATTGACGCGTAAGCTTGGCGCCGCTATCGACACAGCGGTCGATGGCCGTGAGGTATTCATGTTCGGGCTCGCTTTCAGCAGTACGCAACAACAGCAACGAAAGGTTGCCCTGAATGCCCATTAACAGGTTGTTGAAATCATGGGCGATGCCGCCGGCAAGCGTTCCAATGGCTTTCATGCGCTGCGCCTGTTGCAGTTGTCCCTCCAGTTTCTGCTTGGCGTGTTCGGCCTGGATTCGGTTTGTAATGTCCCGGGCCATTCCCCGAAAACCGATCACCTGATTTTGATCATCGTACCGTGCAGCCGCCGATATTTCAAGCACCCGCCTTGATTGATCTTTGTGATGGACGGCATAATGAGGGATCAGGGCCGGCTGGCCGGTCTGATGGATTTTGGAAAAAACATCAAACGCCATTTGGGCTGTCTGCGGGCTGGTGTAGTCACGATTGTTCAGCCCCAGCAATTCAGCGCGGCTGAACCCCAAAATGCGGACAAGGGCTTCGTTGACAAAAGTGAAATTACCGGCCAGGTCGATCTCGAAATAGCCTTCCTCGATACTTTCCAGAATTGTTCGATATTTTTCTTCACTGGTGCGCAAAGCGTCTTCCACCAGTTGACGCTGTTCGATCTCTTTGCGCAGACTGGCATTGACCTCGACCAGGTCGGCGGTACGTTCCTTGACAAGATCCTCGAGTCGATCACGATAAGTAATGAGTTCCTGTTCGGCATTCTTGCGATCGGTGACATTCCTTAACGAGCCGATAATTTTTAACGGCTGGCCATCCGTGTCCTTGACGAGAACCGAGTTGAGCGAACAAACGGAGAGAGAGCCGTCTTTTTCCTTTATAATGATCTCATGATCGTTGATTTTGCCGTTGGCCAGCAGGTCTTCGATCATACGCTCACGATCCGTAGGGTCTTTGTACAACGTGTAAAGCGATTGTCCCAACACCTCGTCGCGCTTGTATTGCGACACCCGCTCAATCGAAGGGCTGATCTCGAGCAACGTGCCGTCCAGGCCGGCCTCATAATAAACATCCTGAATATTTTCGAAAATACCCTGATATTTCTTGCGGCTCTTGTTTATGGCAATCTTCATTCTGGCAAACGAGTCGGCAGTGGCCTGAATTTCTTTATAGGCAGAGCGAACATCCACGTGCTCATCAAAATTGTTGTTCTGGATAAAACGGGTTTCCCGTTCCAACGCGGCAATCGGCCGGCTGACGCCGCGAGCCAGCAGGAGACCGAGGACCGCAGCCAGAATCGAAATCACCAGAGTAACCAGCATATTGAAGCGGCGATTGGCCTTGATCGCTCCCAGGTAATCATCCTCAGGCAAATGGACACCGACAATCCACGGCCACTCCCATGACGAAAACGGAGTGAACATGGCATGGTGCACTTTTCCCTGGTATTCGAAACGGGCAAACTGCGGCCCACTGAGTTTTATCAAGCCTTCATGATCATATTGAAAATCTGCCGCCTGAAAAGCCTGATGGCTCAAAGGGTCATCCAGTTCATGAATTTTGGCCAGGCGAAAATGCGAAGAAGAGTCTAACCCGGCATACTTCAACTTGCTAAGATCGGGAAACGCGACAATATCGCGGTTGCGGTTCATCATGAATGCCCGGCCGTTTTTGCCGATCTTAAGGCTGGCGATGAAGGTCGATAATTGGTCGATTTCTATATCAACGCCCACGATCCCTTTGATTTGGCCGCCGGCGTCCTGACAGGGGCCGGCAATTGTGATGCCCGGTTTTTGAGAGGTAAAGAAAATATAAGGATCCGTCCATACGATACGATTTGCCTTTACAGCACGTTTGTACCAGGGACGGATACGGGGATCGTAGGCATCGTCCGCATCGATCTCCTCCGCCATTACCTTAAACGCGCTATCGCGCCAGATCAGACGCGTTTGGCGAACGCCTTCGCGATGCGTAATAATTTTGGTTCTGAAGCCTTCAGGCACTTTTACATTACTGCGCCGGACATCATAGAAATCACCATTAGGGGTCCCAATGTAGATACCTGCAAAATGTGGATAGATCGACAACTGATCAAAGAAATATTGCTCCAATTGGCCGATCTGGCGCCGGTCGCTGGAAACGACATTGTTGGCCAGTAGTCGCTTGGTCAGCGCCGTGGCGCCATAAGCGCGTGCCAGGTGATTCTGGGACTGCTCCATCGCCAATGCCGCGATGTTGGTCATGATGTCCTGGGCATGTTGTTGCAGCACCTCCTGTGAGGTAACAAAAGAGGAGGTTGTCGTGATAATGTGGGTCCCCCAGATTAATCCCAAAAAACCTAAGATCAGCGCCCAGCGAATGGAAAACTTCATCAAAACTCCCTTGCTTGTTTGTGTCCGGCGATTGTCGCAATCGCATCGCAATCGCTGCTATAAAACCCTTGTCTCAAAACCTTGGATGCAAGCGAAAATCGGTGTTCTGTTCATCTTTTGTGTTAAAGAATGCTGATTCACCGTGAAAGTGGACCGGCCAGCACCTGGTCATCGACCTTTTAACTTCCCAGCAAATGCTTGTCAACTGAACGATGCCCGATAAAGAGAATAAGGCCCAACATTTTTTCCTTGACCTTCGAGTGCTTCGCGATTAGGCTCGCTTCGCCTGCGAGATTACCAAAGATTGTCAACAAGCACCAACCGCATGAAAGGAGGTCCGCCGTGGCTGTTCACGTTGCACAGCATCCGTTGATCAAGCACAAATTGGGGTTAATGCGCAAAAAAAACATCTCCACCAAAGATTTCCGTGACCTCTCGTCAGAAGTGGCCCGTTTGCTGACTTATGAAGCCACCAAGGATCTCGTCACCGAAACCCGCACCATTCAAGGCTGGGCCGGATCTGTTACCGTCGAACGCATCAAGGGCAAGAAAATTACCATCGTGCCCATCCTGCGCGCCGGTTTAGGAATGATGAACGGCGTCATCGACCTCATACCCTCGGCCAAGGTCAGTGTCGTCGGCTACTATCGCAACGAGGAAACGCTGGAGCCGGTCGAATATTACGTGAAAACCGCCAATGCGATCCAAGAGCGGATCGCCTTGATCCTCGATCCCATGCTGGCCACCGGCGGCACGCTTTTGGCAACCATCAACACCTTGAAAAAAGAGGGCTGCCGAACCATCCGGGGCCTGTTCCTGGTTGCTGCCCCTGAAGGGCTTGCCAGGATCGAAAAAGCACACCCCGACGTAGACATATACGTAGCGGCGGTCGACGAGAAATTGAATGAAGTGGGCTACATTCTGCCAGGCCTCGGTGATGCTGGCGATAAAATTTTTGGAACCAAATAGAAGCTATCTCAAAAATAGGATTTTGGCTCAAGGTCAAGGCGGATGGCAGATTTGAACCTGAGGAATAGCAAGCTATTTTGAGGATTCAAATCATGCCATCCAACGCCAAGATTGGGCAAAAAGACATTTTTGAGTTGGCTTCTAGACAGGACAAACAGGAGGACTCATGGGCAATACGAATACTTCAACAGATTATAACTTTCAGCTGAAAGACGGGCTTCTGGGAGCCCAGATGCTTTTTGTCGCTTTTGGCGCCTTGGTCCTGGTGCCGCTATTGACCGGTCTGGACCCGAATGTGGCCCTCTTTACCGCCGGTGCCGGCACCCTAATTTTTCAGGCTGTTACCAAAGGCAAGGTACCAATTTTCCTGGCATCATCCTTCGCCTTTCTACCGCCAATCTTCTATGGCACCAAGACCTGGGGTATCCCCGGAACCATGTGCGGACTGGCAGCCGCCGGTGTCGTCTACATCCTGTTGAGCCTGCTGATCAGGTGGCAAGGCAGTGGTGTCCTAAAAAAAGTCCTGCCCCCGGTCGTGACAGGGCCGGTAATCATGGTGATCGGTCTTATTCTAGCTCCTGTCGCCGTCAACATGGCCATGGGCAAAACCGGCAACGGCGCAGCCGTCCTGTTCCCTAAAAATATCGCCCTTACGGTATCCCTTCTGTCCCTGGCCACCACCATTTTGGTTTCAATTCTGGGCCGGGGCATTTTGCGATTGATCCCGATTCTGTGCGGCATCGGCGTCGGATACGTGGTTTCACTCATTTTCGGTATCGTCGACTTTTCACCGGTTGCCAAAGCCGCCTGGGTGGCCGTCCCTAATTTCGTTTTGCCCCAATGGAACCTGCAGGCGATTTTATATATCATTCCCATCGCCATTGCACCGGCCATCGAACACTTTGGCGACATCCTGGCGATCGGTTCCATTACCGGTAAGGATTATCTTAAAGAGCCGGGCATCCAAAACACGATGCTGGGTGACGGCCTGGCAACTTCCATGGCCTCCTTGCTGGGCGGCCCCCCTAACACCACCTATTCCGAAGTAACCGGTGCCGTAGCGCTCACCCGCGTTTTTAATCCAGCCATCATGACCTGGGCGGCAATCTTCGCTATCGGTTTGGCCTTTGTGGGAAAAATCGGATCGCTGCTCCAGACCATACCGGCGCCTGTGATGGGCGGTATCATGCTCCTTCTTTTCGGTGCAATCATGGTGATCGGGTTGAACACCCTGGTCAAATCGGGAGAGGATCTGACTGAAGCCCGCAACCTCTCCATTGTTGCCCTGATTTTGGTTTTTGGAATTGGCGGGATGAGCTTTTCGGCGGGTGAATTTTCCCTGCAAGGTATCGGTTTGGCCGGTATCCTGGGAGTTATTCTGAACTTGGTGCTACCACGCAAGAAAGAGGCTCCTGAGAGCTAACCGCATGTTCTGCTGTTGTGTCCTACAAGTAATTATAAAAAATTAAATCAATTATTGGGCACATCATGTTATTGAAACAATAAATCCGAAGCACGAAACCCGAAACTCGAAACAATACTAAAATTCAAATGCTCAAATGACAAAAACAGACTTATTGTTAATAGGTTACATATTTTGGGTCATTTGATATTCGGATTTGCCCTTCGACGCTGCTCAGGACCGTGAGCCTGTCGAACGGCCTGTCGAACAGTTTTGGATTTCGACATTCGGATTTCGGATTTTGCTTAGGGTATTTCACCCTACTAATACCATCATCGATATTTAGGTAAGATACATCTGGGACATAACAATAGTGCCCACCGGCCGTATCAGGCAAGCATGGCAACCGGTTGCCAGAGCCCGCCTTTGTACCACAACCTGGAAAAAGGCGCACCGGCCGGTACCAAGCCGGCCGACAGTGCGACCGCATCGATTGACAGGTCTTGATCGGTGTATTGCACGTCCCAAGGTTCCACAATGACCGGCCCCTCATCCGTCAAGATCAGGCGCGGTTCAAGGACGGGTCCCCAGGTACGCGCTTCTGCTGATTGCAGAACCGCTTCCAGGTGCTTGAATGCCAACAGTTGATGGAGTGTCACCAGTGTCGGCGGGCTGAGCGGCATTGCGCCTGTTTGGTTGGCCTCTAAAGCTTGTAAGGGGTTGATCCAGACGCCGTGGGTCGTCTCATGGTCGTCCGGCCGACACACCTGGCCGCTCGGCAAAACGGCCACAAAAAAACGGGTATCATAGCGTCGCGGCATCAAGGCGGGGGTGAGCCAGTGAGCCCAACGTTTGAGCGCGGATACCTGTAGCACCCACCCCTTCCGTTGCACCGCCCGCTTCAGCCAGCCGTTCGATAGGTCCCGCGTCAAACGCATCTCACAGACTTGCTCCAGGTCAGCACCCTGGTACGCGTCCGGATGAACCAGGAGGACACCGGCTTCCTCGAACGTTTCGCGGATGGCGGTAATACCGAAGGCCATTGCCTCAGCCACCGGGAACTCGCCTCCCAGGCATCGGTCTATCGCGGCGATATCAAGATCCGTATATCGATTCCAGAAATCGAGGTCGCCGTCATCCGAATCGACAATACCTCCGGGATAAACGTAATTACCGGCCATAAACCGACTCTTGGGGCTCCGTTTTAACAGGTAAACCTGGATTTCAGCAGCCTGCTGTCGGGCAAGAATTACAGTCGCCGCCGGTAAGGGGTCTGTGGCGGGCATGGGTCCCCTCTTTCTTGAGGCCTTCAGGGAAAAGCATTCATAATATGGGCTTCGAGATCGTCCGGATGGACATACTCTTCGGAAATGGCAAACGCCCTGACCGAAATGGCTCTGGCATGGACCGTTTCGACGGTGCCTGATATCAGCGGGTGCCATTCGGCCAATTCTTTTCCTTCCGCCAATCGCCGATAGGCGCACGTTTTAGGCAGCCAGCACATTTTGTGGATGTTGGTCGGCTGGATCACCTCGCAATCGGGAACCAGCCGCGTCCGTTCGCCGTACGCCTTGCAGCGACAGGTCTGAATGTCGAGCAGATAGCAAGACACACAGGTGTATTTAACTTTGCCGGTTTTCTTGTTCTCGTATTTCTGCAGGCAACAGCGCCCACAGCCATCACACAGGGCTTCCCATTCGGCCGGGGTCATTTGCGCCAGAGACTTTTGCCGCCAAAACGGTTGGGTCGGATTGCGGGTCAGCATGGAATCATCTCAGGTGATCAGGAATTTTCGCAACCGGGATCGGTTCCATTTTATGGGCGTTGCTCCGGTTAAAACGACGATAAATCTGAAGGACTTCTTTTTGACGATCGCTTAACATCCGTTCGTCCACCAACCCGTCTTCATGCTGCATGGCCCATT
>Ga0316195_10000276_pt1 | contig 19429 bp, 17 predicted proteins | sample Phised1_MG_FD_204937 | JGI IMG/M metagenome (GOLD analysis project Ga0316195, IMG submission 204937) | Coastal sediment microbial communities from Maine, United States - Phippsburg sediment 1 | ecosystem: Environmental > Aquatic > Marine > Coastal > Sediment | place: USA: Maine | collected...
AGCAGATCACTGGTGCACTGGATACGACCGAAAGACAACCCCAGGGCGTGCGCCAGGGCCAGGGCCAGGGTGGTCTTGCCAAGGCCGGGGATATCCTCAAGCAGCAGGTGGCCACCGGAGAGCAGCGTCATCATGGCCAGCTTGACCGCCTTGACCTTACCCTTCAGATAACGGTCGGAGAGGGTCTCTATGACATTCAGGATCGGGATACGCGGGTCATTGGACATGACTTGAAATGGCTCCTTGGCAGCATTCACACCAGGGTTCAATCGTTTGGAAAAACTCTTTAGAAAAGCCGCAAACAGTCTTACGCTGCAACGTTGACCATCATGATAACACAAAATTGCCGGTTTCCTCCCCCGGCGCTTGCATGCTTGGCGGCCATAAAGCGGTTCAGCGTGGTTGACGCCCCTCGGCCACTATGGTTATATTCAATCCGAACGGGAGGACGTGTTTGAACGACATGCATACCGCCTACCTAGGACTCGGCAGCAACCTCGGCAATCGTCTGGCATTTTTGCGGGGAGGGCGCGACGCGCTGGTCAGCCGACCGGGCATTGCCTTTGTCCAGACCGCGAGCGTGTTCGAAACCGAGGCGATCGGCGGACCATCGGACAACCCGCTGTTTCTGAACAGCGTCCTCGAGGTGCAAACCTCTCTCGCGCCACGCGAGTTGCTTGAGGCCTGCCTGGCGACTGAGGCCGAATTCGGACGGTCCCGTCCGATCAGGTGGGCGCCGCGGACCCTGGATATCGACATTCTTTTTTACGCCGAGCAGGTCATCTGCGAGGAGGAGTTGACGATACCGCATCCCAGGCTCCAGGAGCGGCCTTTCGTCCTTGCACCCTTAATCGAAATTGCCCCTCACCTCAAGCACCCGCTGCTTGACCAAACCATCACCGAACTGGCTGCGGGCAGTAGCGGTGTCTCAGAGCTTGTGCCCTTGCGCACAAGCTGGTAATGCCCATGCTGGTTCGACTGCTCCTATGGCTGATTGTTGGCTTCCTGATTTACACGGTCTTTCAGGCCGTCAAGCAGGCCCTGCTGAAACGCCCTGCCCCTCCGGCGGAGAAAACCTCCCGTGGCGAAGAGATGATCAAAGACCCTGAGTGCGGGATCTACGTGCCGCGCAACGACGCCGTAAAAACCGAAGTCAAAGGGACGACCCACTATTTCTGTTCCAACGCGTGCCGCGACCAATACCAACAACGCGGCTGACTGCAGCTTATTATCCTTTTAAATCACCAAGGAGCTGAGATATGAAATTCTTCATCGATACCGCAGATGTCAAAGAGATCGCCGCCGCCAGCGCCCTGGGGCTGGTTGACGGTGTCACCACCAACCCTTCGCTAGTCGCCAAGAGCGGCCGGGACTTTCACGAGGTTCTCAAGGAGATCATCGCCCTGGTCGATGGGCCGATTTCCGCGGAAGTCGTGGCGATCGACGCGGCCGGCATGGTCAGAGAAGGCGAAGTCCTTGCCAGGCTTGACCCCAACAAGATCGTCATCAAACTGCCCCTGACCGAAGCAGGGCTGAAAGCCACCCAAGTCTTGAGCCAAAAAGGCTTAAAGACCAATCTGACGCTGATCTTCTCGCCGCTGCAGGCACTGCTCGCGGCCAAGGCCGGGGCCACCTATGTGTCACCCTTCGTCGGTCGCCTCGACGATATCGGCCATGACGGCATGGAAATCGTCGACCAGATCAAGACTATTTTCGACAATTACGGCTACGCCACCGAGATCATCGTCGCATCGGTGCGCAGTCCGCAGCACGTGCTGCAAGCCGGGATGATCGGCGCAGATATCTGCACCATCCCTTACAGTGTCATGCAACAACTGGCCAAGCACCCGCTGACCGATATCGGCCTGGAGAAGTTCCTAGCCGACTGGCAGAAGCACCTGAAGAAATAAACCTTCAGCGCCGCAGGCATGCCGGGAAATTAGTATTGCCAAGGCTCCCCCGGAGTCGTTAGAATTACCACGATTATTGATTGCGCCCAATCTCTTGCAACCGGCTAAAGTAAAGGGAGGTCCTCCATGCTGAAGGTACTGATCAGGCCAGTGAGCTGCATTTTGGTTTTTTCATTTCTTCTGCTTAATTTCACCGTGCCCACAGCTCATGCACGCATGATCGGCACCGATACCGTCATCGCCGGGCAGCAGAAGTCGGCAGAGCGGACTAAGGTTGCCGCATTCCTGGCGCGTGAAGATGTGCAGCAGATCATGGCCTTGCAAGGTGTCGACAGCGCCGAAGCACAACAAAGAGTGGACAGCCTGTCCAGTGCAGAACTGGCGAAGATCGCCAAGTCCATGGACCAGATGCCTGCCGGTGGCGATGGGTTAGGAACGATCGTTGGAGCCGCAGTTTTAATCTTTCTGGTTTTGTTGATCACTGACATCCTCGGCTTCACCCATGTCTTCTCCTTTGTCAACCACCAGCGCTAAGCACAAGGCCATTTCGACAAAGATCAGGGTCGGCAGTCGGATGATTGCCGGCCTGTTGTTTTTAGTGCTGTCCGCTGCCCTCCACGGTTGCGGCCTCCTCCCGGCGGGACCGCTGCCGCAGAACCCCGGGAGCCCACCAAAAGCCATGGTTGCAGGAGTGCCATTTTTTGCCCAGGATGAGTTGCAGTGCGGGCCGGCGGCCCTTGCCATGGTGCTCAATTGGAGCGGGGTCCCCCTGCAGCCCTCCGACCTGACAGCCGAGGTCTATACCCCCGGGCTCAAGGGCAGCCTGCAGAGCGCTCTAGTTGCTTCGGCCCGCAGGCACGGCCGGGTCGCCTATCCCATCACCGGCAGCGAGGCCCTGCTGGCTGAGATCTCTGCCGGCAATCCGGCGATCGTCCTGGTCAACCTCAGCTTTTTCTGGTATCCGAAATGGCATTATGCCGTGGTGATTGGCTACAACCAGGAGCAGGGAAAGGTCATCCTACACTCAGGGCTCACCGCCCGGGAGATTCTCAGCTCGCGCGTTTTCATGAATATCTGGCGGCGCAGCGATTACTGGGGGCTGTTGGTGCTGCCGCCGGATCAGCTGCCGGCCGGCGCGGAGGAAGGGGCATGGCTTTCCGCCGTTGCTGGCCTCGAAAATGCCGGTCAATGGCAGACTGCCGCAAGGGGTTATGCCACGGCACTGCAAAGATGGCAGTCGAGTTTTGCCGCCTGGATGGGCCTCGGCAATAGCCGCTACCGGCTGCACGAGCTTGACGGTTCCGCACAGGCCTTTGCCCAGGCGACACGGCTGCAACCGCAAAACGGCGTGGCTTTCAACAACCTCGCCCATGTCCTAGCGGAGCAGGGCAAGCGCCAGGACGCCCTGACCGCGGCCCAGCAGGCCGTGGACCTTGGCGGCCCGCTCGTCGACACCTTTCGGCAAACGCTGGAGGAAATCAAGTTGCAGGAGTTGCCCTGACCGAAATAGAGGGTGTCCACGCAACCTCTTGACTATCCGGCACAACAGCCCGCGGGCTGCCGCGACCGCCAGAACGCCCGCAGGATCAGCGCCAGCAGGAGCACGGCGGCCAGAGAGTTCCACCCACTGGGCGCCGCCCCTGTTGCCGGCGTCACCCACCGACTGATATCCAACCCCGCCCAGCCGTAGAATTCATTCACCAGCCAGCCAAGCACCAGCGAGCAGCTGGCAATCACCGCCAGGTAGACGAACGTGGCCTGTCGTCCCCAGAACCGGGCTACCACTGTAAGTGTTGCTGCATTGGTCGCCGGACCGGCCAGCAGGAAGACCAGCGCCGCTCCGGGGGACAAGCCTTTAAGCACGAGGGCGGCCGCAATCGGCGTCGATGCGCTGGCACACATGTAGAGCGGAATACTAACCAGCAGCATGACCAGAAGTGAAGCGGCCTGGTGTTGGAAAAGCAGGGCAAAGAACCCGTCCGGGATAAGTGCGGTCAGTAGCCCGGCAATCAGCACGCCGAGCAGCAGCCAGCCGCCAATATCCTTGAGCAGTTCACCGAAGGCATATTGCAGACCAGCGGTCATCCGCCTGACCAGCGGTTCTTTTGCGGCCTCGCCTGGGTCACAGCCGCCAGCATGGCAGCCGCAGCCATTCGGCTCTGTGGTCAAGACGGTCTTTTCTTCCGGCAGCAGGTTGATCAGGATGCCGGTCAAGGTGCCAGTGATAAACGCTGCGACGGGCCTGACAACGGTCATGACCGGGTCGAGCAGCGCCCAGGTGATGGCAATCGAATCGACCCCGGACTCCGGGGTGGAGACCAGGAAGGCAGCAGAAGCCCCACGCCCCGCCCCTTGCTTACGGAGGCTGATCGCTGCAGGGATCACGCCGCAGGAACAGAGCGGCAGCGGAATACCGAGCAGCGAGGCCTTGATCACCGCAGCGGTGGAACGCCCGCCCAGATGTCTGGCAACGGCCTCTTCTGGCAGTATGGCCTTGATCAGGCCGGCGGCCACAAAGCCAAAGATCACGAAAGGAGCGGCATCGGTAAAAATGTGCCACGTCACAACTGTCAGAGTTTGCACAAAATCAAGCACGCTATATCCTCAATCACCGGCCGGTGATTGTGCCTGACGGCCCAGCAGCAGTTTGCCCATGACCAGCAGCAGCGGTGCACCATGCAGACAAAGGTCAAAAACGTCCAGAGGCCTAGTCAACTGGCCATGAATGAGCATGCGTAGTTTTTCCACAAGGTGCGGCTCAGGCCGAAAAGGCGCCAATCCCAGCAGGAGCGCCGCCGTCAGCAGCACCGTCCAGGGAATTTTTGCGAAAAATCTGCGCAACATCGACATTAGCCTCTCCTATACTCAGGGGTCTGATTGTTATCATGTACAATTGAACCTGCCTGTCAAACAGGGTAAGCTGTGACTATCATCTTTCACCTGAACCTCTGCAACAAGAAAAGGCGCCTTACCGTGAAATTGTACCTGATGCAGCATGCTCTTGCCTACTCCGCCGAGGAGAACCCGGAGAAACCGCTCAACCCGGCCGGTATCAACCAGGCCAAAGCTGCCGCCCGCGGCATCAAGCGGCTCGGCTTGAGCTTCGACCTGATTGTTGCCAGTCCCAAACGCTGCGCCCATCAAACCGCGGCTTTGGTTGCCGAAGGAGTGCGCTTCCCCTACAGCGATATCCTGACCACAGAGGCGGTTTTGCCGGACCGGCCACCCCAGGAACTGCTGACCCTGCTGCAGCAAGAACCTGTCGCAAGCCGTGTTCTGGTGGTCGGCCACATGCCCCACTTAGCCAAGCTTGCCAGCGCCCTGATGCACGGGGGGGAGCTTCTCATCGAGAATGCCGGGTTGACCTGCTTCGACCTGGACGGGGACAACCAGGCCAAGCTGGAATTCCACTTGCGAGCAGACCAGGTGGAGCATTAACTTTCCTCGTGACCGCTTCCGCAGGTTGCTGTCAGCCTCTCCGCAGAGGGGCTAATATTGCTTTTATAATCTCATCTCAGGTGTCCAAACAATAATTCAAAGACATCTCTACCTGACCGCCCTTTGCCTGGAGCTGGCCGCCGCAAGCTTGGCTACGACCGCCTAGACATAAGACCGAGGTGTCGATCCGGACGGCAGACTCAAGTGGGACGATATCTTCCAAGATGGTAAAATTCGCGAGGTCCATGTCGCGGGGAAAACGGAAAACCCGAGGGCCATAGCGCCGATGGCGCCCTAGAATGGCAGATCCGGAAACGTGAACACACCGCCGGGACGGCCCCCGGTTCGACGTGAACGGCCAGATCACCGCCCGCGGCCAGATGGCCGGAGACCAAAGGGAAAATACACGACCTTCCATGCCAACAAGTAGGCAAAAAAGGTTGTCCCCTATCAAAAGGGCGATCTCAACGGCCCGGCCAAGATATTTTTCGACTCGGGGCAACTTGAGCACGGATTCTCTTACCGCAACGGCGAAGTCGATGGCACGTACCGCACCTATTCGGCTGAGGACAAACTCCTGACAGAATCCGACTTCAAGGCCGGCCAGCTTCAGTAAGCGTATTTCTTAAGTAATACATTTGTACTGTTCATCGCATTATAAAATAGCGTTTTGTTTTCAATGAGTCTTCATGTATAAAGAAGGTTGTCCCCGGATTTCGAGGGTGCTTCTTTTGGTTTCCATGGTCAGTGGTTTCAGTTTACTTAGGGAGGAGACACGATGAATCTACAAGGTTTGAAGGGACCTGGCCGGCTGGGCATAATCATGCCTGTCCTTTTGGCAATGCTGTGGGGGACTCCGGTGGCGGCGTTCCAGTTCAGCCTCGGCGAAGTGGAGGGCAGCCTCGACAGCACTCTCTCCTATGGTGTCAGTCTGCGCGTGGCGGACCGCGACGAGCATCTCATCGGCCTAGCCAACGGCGGCAAGGCCTACTCGGTCAACGGCGATGACGGCAACCTGAACTATGACGACGGCAAGCTGATCAGCAACCTCGCCAAGATTACCAGTGAACTGGACCTCAGGTATTCCGACTTCGGCCTGTTCCTTCGTGGTTCTGCCTTTTACGATTTCGAGAGCGAGGACAGCGATCGTGAGCGGACCGATCTCAGCAATGACGCCCTCGACCTGGTCGGCAAGAACGCCGACCTGCTCGACGCCTACCTTTGGGCGAACTTCGACCTCGGTCAGATGCCCGGCCAGGTCCGCCTTGGCAACCAGGTCCTGAGCTGGGGGGAAAGCACCTTCATCCAGAACGGCATCAATGTCATCAACCCTTACGATGTGAGCAAGCTGCGCGTGCCCGGTTCCGAGCTGAAAGAGGGCCTCGTGCCGGTCGGCATGGTCTCGGCCTCGGTCAGCCCGACAGAAGACGTGACCTTCGAAGGCTTTTACCAGTACGACTGGGAGAAGGTTGAGATCGACCCGACCGGTTACTACTGGAGCACCAACGACTACGCCGGCAAGAGCGGCGACCGGGTTCTGCTCGGCTTCGGCGACTGGTCGGACCTTGGGACCAGCTGGCAGGGAGCGGTCATCCCCTTCGAAGTCACGGACAACCGTTTCATGATGGTGCCCCGCGGCGCCACGGAAACGCCCTCTGACAGCGGCCAGTACGGTTTGGCGGCGCGGGTTTATGCGCCGGGCCTGAACAATACCGAGTTCGGCTTCTATTTTATCAACTACCACAGCCGCGTTCCGACCCTGAGTGGCGTAACGGGCACCCAGACAGGCTTCGCCAGTTCATTGGGCGCCGCGACAGGGATTCAAACCTTTGCCGGCGCTGTTGCAAACAATCCAGCCGACCTGCCAGGGGCGGTTACCGCTGGCATCACGGCTGGAACGCAGGCAGGCATCGCCTATGGCTTGAGCCCAGCTGAGGCCCAGTCGGTTGCGACAGGTGCCGTCAATGCCGCGACCACCGGCAACGCGGCCCTGGCCAATGCCTACATCGTCAACGAGTATGCCCAGACGGCGCAGTACAAGGTTGAATACCCGGAAGACATCAAGGTCTTCGGTATCAGCTTCAACACGGCACTGGACAGTATCGGCGCATCCCTGCAGGGGGAATACTCCTATCACAAGGACGCGCCGCTGCAGATTGACGACGTCGAACTACTGATCGCCTCACTGAGCCCCCTCGGGCCACTTAGTCCGGCATTTTTGGACAACCAGATCACCAATGGCTCTGCAGCACCTCTTTCCACCCGTATCCCCGGCTATATCGAAAAAGATGTGTCGCAGGTGCAGATGACCATGACCAAGCTGTTCGGGCCGACGATTGGCGCGGACCAGTTCACCCTGGTCGGTGAGGCCGGATGGACCCACGTGCACAGCATGCCGAACAAAAGCGACCTGCGCCTGGAAGGGCCGGGTACCTACACGTCCGGCAATTACGCGCAGTCGCAGCCGGGTGGCGTGCACGCCGGTAAAGATTCCGAACCCTCCAGTGCCTTTGCCGACGCCGACTCCTGGGGCTACCGGGCGGTCGCCAAGCTCGACTTCAACGACGCCATCGGTGCCGCCACCCTGTCGCCGCGGATCGCCTGGGCGCACGACGTCGACGGCAACTCTCCGGGTCCGGGCGGCAACTTTGTCGAAGACCGCAAAGCGGTCACATTTGGTCTTGGCCTCAACTACCTGAGCACCTGGACGGCCGACTTGAGTTATACTGACTTTTTTGGCGCCGGCCGCTACAACCTGGTCAACGATCGAGACTTCGTCGCCTTCAACATTACCTATTCTTTCTAATCCTTTAAGGAGGGAGAAGAATGAAATCTTTTACTGTGCACACCTTGACACTTCTCTTGGCCGGCCTGCTCCTGACGGGCCAGGGTTTCGCGGCTATCTCGGCCGACCAGGCAGACCGTCTCGGCAAAGATCTCACCCCCATCGGTGGTGAAAAGGCTGGTAACGCCGACGGCACCATCCCGGCCTGGGAGGGGGGCATCGCCACGCCGCCGGCCGGCTACGAAAAGGGCAAGCATCATCCCGACCCCTATGCCGCCGACCAGGTGCTCTTTACCATTACCGCCGACAACATGGGCCAGTACGCCGCGAAACTGACGGTTGGTCAGCAGGCCATGCTTAAGGCTTACCCGACCTACAAGATGAACGTCTACCCGACCCACCGCAGCGCCGCGGCGCCACAGCGCATCTATGATGCAACCAAGGCGATCGCGACCACGGCGCAGCTGACCGAAGGCGGCAACGGCGTGACCGGCGCGGTCATCGGTACCCCTTTCCCGATCCCGCAAACGGGCATTGAGGTCATCTGGAACCACATTCTGCGCTGGCGCGGCAACGCCTTCGAGCGCAACTTCGGCCTGGCGCCGATGACCCGCGGCGGTGACTACACCATGGTCGAGTTCAACGAGAAAGGGGACTTCCTCTACAACCACGAGGGGATGACCGAGCAGAAGCTGAATAACATCATTGCCATGTTCAAACAGGAGATCTTCGCCCCGGCCCGCGTTGCCGGCCGAATCCTGCTGGTTCACGAAACCCTCGACCAGAACAAGGAGAACCGCAGCGCCTGGCTGTACAACCCCGGCCAGCGCCGCGTGCGCCGCGCGCCCAACGTGGCCTTCGACAATCCCAAGGAAGGCGGCGACGGCCTGACCACCAGTGATACGGTCGACATGTACAACGGCAGCCCCGAGCGCTACAACTGGGAACTGGTCGGCAAGAAGGAGATCTACGTCCCCTACAACAGCTACCTGCTGAACAGCGAGAAGCTCAAATATAAGGACATCCTCACGCCGCTGCACCTGAACCCGGACTACCTGCGCTACGAGTTGCACCGGGTCTGGGTGGTCGAAGCGACCCTCAAGGAAGGCATGCGCCATATCTACAAGAAGCGCACCTTCTACATTGACGAGGATTCCTGGCAGATCCTGGCCATGGACCAATACGACAACCGCGACCAGCTCTGGCGGGTTTCCGAAGGGCACTGCATCAACTACTATGAAGTGCCGACCTTCTGGTCCGCCGTCGAGGCGCACTACGACCTGCAATCGGGTCGCTACATTGCCATCAACCTGACCAACGAGCAGGCACCGTATAATTTTGACGTCAAGTTCGACGCCAAGGAGTTTACCCCGGCGGACCTGCGGCGTTCCGGCAAGCGTTAATCGCGAGTATCGTTAACAGAAACGGCCGGGCCTAGGCCCGGCCGTTTTGCCTTGAATGGACTTTGCGTGCACGACCTCTTCTTAACATCACTTTCTCTGTACCTGCGCCCGGCCCTGCTTGCAGGATTGTTCCTTTTCGCCCTGATTCTCCCCGCCGCTCCTTGCGACGTTTTGGCCGCAGACAGCCAGATCATGCCGCTGGCCGAGAAATCCCTGCTCCTCGACGGCCAGGTCATCGGTGACAGGATCATCGTGGTCGGCGAACGCGGGCATATCCTGATTTCCGAAGATCACGGCGTCTCCTGGCAACAGCAGCAGGTCCCGACGCGCGCCACCCTGACCAGCGTGTTCTTTACCGATTCTGCCAACGGCTGGGCGGCCGGCCACGACAGCGTGATCCTGCAGACGCATGACGGCGGCCGGCACTGGCAACAGGTCTACGTCGACCTTGAGGATGAACGGCCGATCCTTGACCTCTGGTTCAGGGACCTGCACCACGGTTATGCGGTTGGCGCCTACGGCCTGTTCCTGATGACCCATGACGGCGGTGAAATGTGGCAGCCGGTCGATTTCAAACCGGCCACCCTGACCATCGGTAAAGAGCCGGAGAGGGACCCGTGGCAAGAGGATGCAGATGACGGGGCGTTGGGCATCGATTTCCACCTGAACCAGATCGCCGCGACCGACCGGGGACGCGTCTTTATCGCCGCCGAGGCCGGCCATCTATACCGATCCGACGACGGCTGCCGCTCCTGGCTCAGCCTGACGTCCCCCTATGAAGGCTCCTTTTACGGCACCCTGCCCCTCGACCAGGCCAACGTCATGGCCTTTGGCCTGCGCGGGCACCTGTTCCGCACGGAAGATGCCGGCAGTTCCTGGATTCCCGTCAACACCGGAGTCCAAGCGACGCTCAACGATGGCCTCCGCCTGAATGACGGACGCATCGTCCTGGCCGGGCTGGCGGGAACACTGTTGATCAGTGCAGACAACGGCCAGAGCTTTGTGCTCCACGCACAGGCCGACCGCAGCGGCATCGCCAAGGTTCTGCAGGCCGGTGACGGGGCCCTGATCCTGATCGGCGAGCATGGCGTCAAACGCTTACCCCTGCCCGGTCAAGGGAAGGAGGGCGGAGCATGATCACACGCCTCCTCGACCACATCGAGGACCTGCTGTTCGGCGCACGCCCCCTGGTGATCGGCCTGTTCGTGATCATCACGATCATCATGGGCTTCGGTCTGACCAACCTGCATGTCGATGCCGGCTTCTCCAAACACCTACCGCTCCAGCATGAATACATGCAGACCTTCATGGAGTACCGCAACGAATTCGGCGGCGCCAACCGGGTCCTGGTTGCTCTGCGCGCCCGCAACGGCAACATGTTTACCGCCGAATTCTTTAACGCCCTGCGCCAAGCGACCGACGAGGTGTTCTTCATCTCCGGCATCGACCGCAGCCGGGTCAGCTCCCTGTTTACCCCGAATGTCCGCTTTACCGAAGTCGTCGAAGACGGCATTGCCGGCGGCAACGTGGTCCCCGCCGACTTCCAGCCCACCACCGAAGGGCTGGAGACGGTGCGTAAGAACATCCTCAAGTCCGGGATCGTCGGGCGCCTGGTCGCCAACGATTTTTCTGCGGCAATCATCAGTGCCGAACTGATCGAGAGTGATCCGCAGACCGGTGCAAAGATCGACATCATCGATATCGGCCATCAACTCGAAGCCCTGCGCGAAAAATTCGAGAACGACCAAATCGAGGTGGATATCATCGGTTACGCCAAGGTGATTTCCGATCTAGCCGACGGCGCCAAGCGAGTGGTGTTCTTTTTTCTGGTGACCTTCTTCATTACCGGCCTGCTGGTCTACCTCTTCACCCGCTCACACCGGGTAACGAGCATGGTCGTGGTCTGTTCGCTGATTGCCGTGGTCTGGCAGCTCGGCCTGCTCACTTACCTGGGTTTCGGCATCGACCCGATGGGGATCCTGGTACCCTTTTTGATTTTTGCCATCGCGGTCAGCCACGGCGTGCAGATGATCACCGCCAACCGGGCCGCGGTCTTTGACGGGGCAGACAGCCTGACCGCCGCCCGCACAAGTTTCCGCAGCCTGCTCGTCCCCGGCGGCGTCGCCCTGATCTCCGACACCATCGGCTTCATCACCATCATGCTGATCAAGATCGAGGTCATCCAGCAGATGGCGATCACCGCCAGCCTCGGCGTGGCCACGATCATTTTCACCAACCTGATGCTGCTGCCGATCCTGCTCTCCTACATCGGCTTTCCGGCCGATTATCGGCAGCGCCTGCATGAGCGCATAGAGCGCATGGACCGCTTCTGGATGCGCGTGTCCCTGATCGCCAAGCCCTGGCCGGCGGCCGCCCTGATCCTGGTCGCCAGCCTGTTGATGATCTTCGGCGCCATGCGCGGCAGCGACATCAAGATCGGCGACCTGCACCAGGGGGTGCCCGAACTGCGCCCGACCTCGCGCTACAACCTCGACAGCAAGGCGATCACCGAACACTTTTCCATCGGTGTCGACATCCTCACGGTCATCGTGGAAACTGTTGCCGACGGCTGCATCGAGTATGACATCATGGAGAACATCGACCGCTTTGCCTGGCAGATGGCGAACACACCGGGCGTCCAGTCGGTGATTGCCCTGCCAGGGATCGCCAAGGTCATCAATTCCGGTTGGAGTGAGGGGGCTCTCAAGTGGCGGGTGTTGCCGCACAACCGCCAGGTGCTGGTTGAGGCGGTGCAGTACATCCCCACCAGCAGCGGCCTGCTCAACGCCGACTGTTCGGTCATGCCGGTGATGATCTTCACCAGCGACCACAAAGCGGAAACCCTTTCCCGCGTGGTTGAAGCGATCAAGGTATACCAGGCCGAAAACGGAAACGAGCAGGTCCGGTTCCGGCTGGCAACCGGCAATGTCGGCGTCATGGCGGCCACCAACGAAGAGGTGTCTGCCGCGCAATTCCCGATCCTCATCTACGTCTTTGCCGCAATCATCATCCTCTGCCTGCTGACCTTCCGCTCACTGCGTGCGACCCTGGCCATCACCCTGCCCCTCGGCCTGGTTTCGCTTTTGGCCTATGCCCTGATGACCGGACTGGAGATCGGCCTCAAAGTCTCGACCCTGCCGGTCGTCGCCCTCGGTGTCGGCGTCGGCGTCGACTACGGCATCTACATTTACAGTCGTTTCCAGTCGCATCTCAATGAAGGGATGACCATCTACCAGGCGTACCACGAAACCCTCAAGGTCACCGGCAGCGGCGTTCTGATCACCGGCATCACTCTGGCCATCGGCACCGCCACCTGGATCTTCTCGCCGCTGCAGTTCCAGGTAGACATGGGGATCCTGCTGACTTTCATGTTCCTGCTCAATATGCTCGGCGCACTGCTGCTGCTGCCGGCCCTGGCAAGCTGGCTGCTCAGAATCAGAAAACGCGCCTGAGCGCAATCGGACCTCTCTCTGGAGCCACGGATGGCAACTACCCCTTGCACATGGCAGCCGCGATTCCCGTCGGTGATCGCCGCCATCATGGCGACCTGCCGCAAGCATGGCGACCGCCCGGCCTTCATCTACCGGGTCGCCAACCAGGAGTTGACTGTCGATTATGCCAAGCTGCGCGAGGACGTCATTCTCCTGGCCAGGGCCTTTGAAGAACGCAAGGTCGCAGCCGGCAGCAAGGTCCTGCTCCTCTCCGACAACCGCTACGCCTGGATCGTTACCGACTTGGCCCTCATGGCTCTCGGCGCGGTCAGCGTGCCGCGCGGCAGCGAAACCCCGACCCAGGAGCTGGAATACATCCTCAAGCACGCCCGCTGCACCTTCATGGTCATTGAGACCGACACCCTGCTGGCCCGTCACCAGGAGATGCTGAACAGCCACAAGGAAGTCAAAACGGTCTTCATCATCGAGGGGACCGGCAAGCACACCCTGTTTAGCCGCATCTATGCCTACAACGATATTCTCGAAGACCCGACGCTCAGCGACGCCGATTTCGAGCGCTTCGAGCGCAAGGTGGCTGCGCTCACCCAGGAGGATTTGGTCACCATCATCTACACCTCGGGAACCACCGGCAACCCCAAGGGGGTGATGCTGAATCATCGCAACATCCTCTTCAACACCGAAATGCTGCCGCCGATCATCGCCATCTCTGAGCAGGACCTCTGGGTCTCCATCCTACCGAGCTGGCACATCTACGAACGTACTCTCGAGCTCCTCGCCCTGACTTGCGGCAGCTGCATCGTCTATTCCTCACTGAAGTACTTTGCCAACGACCTGGTGGCTTACAGCCCAACCCTGGTGGCCACGGTACCGCGGCTCTGGGAATCGCTTTACAGCAAAGTGATTGCGGCGGTCATGGCTCGCGGGCCACGCCCCTACAAAATCTTCACATTGCTGGTCAAGATCTCGATGCGCTTCCGGCAAGCCAGGCGCCAGCTGCAGGGGCACCTCCCCCAGTTCGCCAGGGCCAGCCTGGCGACCCGCCTGGTGCGCAACCTGCGCGCCGGCTGTGAAGTGCTCGTCCTGGCGCCCCCCTACTGGTTTGCGCAGAAGCGGCTGGCGCCCCTCAAGGAGAAGTTCGGCGGCCGGCTGCGCATGGCTGTGAGCGGCGGCGGCACCCTCCCGGCCTACCTGGAAAAATGGCTCGACGCCATCGGCATCCGCATCGCCAATGCTTACGGCATGACCGAATGCGCACCGGCCATCGCCGGGCGCGGCTACAACAGCGAGATATTCGGCACCCTGGGCCGGCCCATCGCCATGACCGAAGTGCGCGTGGTCGACAGCGAGGGACGGATCGTCGCTCCCGGCGTCGAGGGCGACGTCGAAGTCAGGGGCCCGCAGGTCTTCAGCGGTTACTATGATAATGAGGAGGAAAACCGCAAGGCCTTTACCGCCGACGGTTTTTTCCATACCGGCGACCTCGGCAAGCTGACCATCGGTGGCGAGTTAGTGTTGACCGGGCGATCAAAAGAGATCATCGTGCTTGCCAGCGGTGAGAATATCGACCCCTCGCGCATTGAGGGCGCCATCGGCCAGCTGCCCTTCGTCAACGATGCAGTGCTGGTCGGTCAGGACCGCAAGGGGCTGGCGGCACTGATCGTGCCGGACTGGGACAAGCTCAAGGACTTTATTGCCGAACGCTTCGAGCTGATCACTGACAAGGTCGAGGACCTCTACGAGGATCACGCCCTGCGCGAGCGAGTCAAGAACGAAATCAACCGCCTGCTGCAGGCCAAGAACGGCTTCAAGCCTTACGAAAAGCTGCAGAAGATCGATTTCCTCAAGCACGAATTCACCGTGGGGGAAGAGTTGACCAACACCTTCAAGAAACGCCGGCACATAATCGAGCGCAAGTACCGGGAGCTGATCGACCGTCTGTTTAAGTAATACTGGGGAAGGTTTATCGACTACCCCTGAAAAAAGGCAAAAAAACGCCCCACAGTCAGGAGGTAGTTGCTGTGGGGCAAGGTTCTGTCTTCAGGAGGTTTGAAGAAGGTTTTCGAAGGCTCGCCTCTCACAGCAGGCCTTTGATGGTTATGACAATACTGGTTTGTTCAAGCAAAATATACGTGGGGATTCGTACAATTTCGGTTATTAATCCGCTATATCGACTACGCGAATGCACAGTTACAGCCCTTCTCATGACCAGTGGGCATGCCGCACAAGACCAGCATCATCGGCTTAACAAGACGATTTCGCTATTGTTTTTGCCTCACCTCATTGATCAACTCCATCTGGATTTCCTGGATTTCCACCAGGCGTTCCCACTGGTGGGAGAGGAGATGATCGATTTTTTGATGCAGGTGCCGGATCTCCAGCTCGGCCTTTAAATTGACCTGGTAGTCCCGCTGGGCATGCAGCCGATCGCGGTCCTCCTGGCGCCCCTGGCTCATCATGATAATCGGCGCCTGCAGCGCTGCGATGCATGACAGCACCAGGTTCAGCAGGATGAACGGATAAGGATCGAAGGGCTTGCTGAACAGCAGGATCGTATTGATAAGAATCCAGACCACCAGGATTCCGCCAAAAGTCAGGATGAACCCCCAGCTTCCGGCCAAGGAGGCAAACCGGTCGGCCATGCGCTGCCCGAAGGTCAGTCCGGCGAGATGCTCGGCATCGGGATTTCTGGACAAAATCTCCTGCTGTCGGAGGCTCTCGATGACTTCCCGATCGAGGGTCGTGATTTCACCTTTTTCCTCTTGGAGCAACCGCTGCACGTACTTGTGTCGATAGTTCTGCAGGTCCTGTGTGCAAATCCAGCCCTCCTCGGACCAGGTCGCCAAATCCTGGCGGATCAGTTCGGCGACCAGGGGCCGGACGAACACGCCGCGGTGCAGATCGCCGCGCTTGTCGCAGCCGCAGATCTGGCAGGACGGTTTGCTTTGCAGAGGCTTCTTGTTCATCGGGAATGCTCCTGTTCAGGTTATTCGGATAATGGCTCCAGGGGTTCAGCCTTGGTCAGAGCTTCGTAAAGCAGGATTACGTTGGTCGTTAGCCATTTTCATTCAGATCTTCAACGTCAAAGTGGAACATATGCAGCAAACGATGCACCAGCGGGGCGAAGATCAAGCCCGTCACGACCAGGAAGACCAACCCTGAAAACAGCGCATAGGTACCGGCAAACAGCTTTCTGGCATCGGTCTGCAGCGTGTTGACCGGCCCCATTCCGCCCAAAATCATCGCTGAATTAAGATAGGCATCCAGCCAGGATTGCCCTTCCAGTTCATGGTATCCCAGCATGCCGCCACCCAAAGCAGCCAGGACCAGGCCTGCCGCTACGCAAAAGTATGAGCCGAAGCGTCTGATGAAGGCCCTCGTGGACAGAAGTGGCTGTCGTCTATGTTCAAGACCCCTGGGAATCTCCCTGCTTTTACCTGTCATGTCTGTTCCTTACACGAAAATAGTGGAAATAACCATCCGTATGGTAAACAGCAGCCCGGCTGAATGTCGTCACTTTTAAAGCTGTTTACCTTGCTTCTGCTTCGGCAAAAATCAGTTCGGCCAGCTTGACATAATCTCCACCGAAGTGATGCCCGCCGCCAAGGACAACCTTTTTGACCTGTGAGTTTTCCGGTGCAAGAGCACGGCACAAGCTGTCCTGTTCCTCTTCCCCGTACAGGCACAGCACCTTCAAATCTTTCATCCGCGCCAGCTCCGGAGCGACCGGCAAGCCTGCCGTGCCGCCCCCCAGCCAGTCGCTCAGGTGAAACTCGAAGTTGGCAGTTGTGCCAGGGCCGAGCAGTGCTACCGCCGCGACCTGCTGCCGAAGGTCCTCCGGCAGGCGGCCGGCCATGAAAGGCAACACATCGGCCCCGAGTGAATAGCCGATCAACACGACCCGCTGACGTTGCCAGCTCTTCAGATAGTGACGTATGACGCGCTCCAGGTCCCTGGCGGCCAAATCCGGCGATTTGGCGGTCCAGAAGTATTGCAGGGTGTTAAAGCCGACCACGGCCACCCCTTTGGTGGCCAGGACTCCGCCGATGTCACGGTCAAGGGACGCCCAGCCGCCATCGCCGGTGAGAATCACGGCCAGCAGGCCATTCGCCGGGTCCTGCACCGCAACTTCCACCAAGGGCAGGTCGCCGACCCCGGTGGCAACATCGCCATGAACTGCAGCTGCGGCCTCATCCCGAACCAGCCTCGTGAACGCCTCGCGAAATTGCGGCAGCCAGTTCTTCTGTACCGAGAAGCCGTGGCCGACCTTGGGCAGCAGCACCACCTCGCTGTTTCTGACCTGCTTGACATAGGCGTCCACCGCGGCCGCGTCACAGACCTGGTCGATGGTGCCCTGGAAGGCGATCCAGGGATTCTGCAGACCCTGCGTCGGCAGGAAGTTGTAGCCGTGCCCCTTGGGCGCGGGCTCGCTCTTCAGCCCCTGCCCGCCACAGAAAGGTTTGTTCAGCGGCAGATCGGGACAGAAGCCCATGGAGATGGCGCCGCGGAAAGTGTTGGGCGGCGCCTGGGCCAGCAGGGCATAGACCAGGGTGGCCCCCGAGGAGTAGCCCACCAGCACCGGCGGCCGGTAGCGTTCAAAACCCAGCTTCTTCTGTACGTACTTCGACAGGCTCTCGAAATCAGCCGCCGGGTAGGAACATTTTTCCTGCGACCGGCCAAGTTCGCGCAGGTAATGGGTGATGTCTATGCCGACCACCAGGGCATCGAGCCCGGCCAGGCTTTGTGCCATATCGATCACGCCGAGGTTCCAGCCGCCGTCGCCGGAAACGAACAGCACCACGTGGCTCGGCTGCGGTGAGTTCCGGTAGAGCGTCAGCTTGCCGAAGCGACCGTAATCGAGGGGCTCTTCGCTCCCCCAGGCGCAACCGGTCCAGACTAATCCAGCCATTAGCAACAACCCAAGCAGCGGCTTTGCGAACCAAGCAGATTCCCTCATCTTTCTCCTCCGCATTAGTGTTCTGTGACCTTTTAACTTATGGCACTGTTGCACCTAAAGTAGTCATCTGAGTCAAAGTGTCGATGCCATCATGTGGGGTACTCCTAACATGAAGATCCCCGAAGTTCTCGAATCATCCACCAGGGCCGACTCTATTTAGGTTCCGCAAAGATCAATTCCGATGGCACAAACTTCCGTTTGCATGTCATTCCACCATGACCGAAAAATTAGTTCCTTCCCATTGGTCCACTTCCGGCCAGAAGAAGGTGAAAATCAGGGTTGTGCCGAAAAGAAAACCGGTGAGCAACCGACGCTCACCGGCATTCCGTATGATTTGAGACATCGGGCTGCCCTGGCCGAAGTTCATGATCACGATCGACAAGCCTACGCCGATGAGAAGCGCAGTGCCTATGAGTTCCGCGCCGAGGAGCAGCCAGGGAACAGTTCGATCATGGACCTTCATACGATGTTCTCGATAACATGGTTAATATAAGGATGCGCACGCCAGCAAGCCAGGAACGAAGGGTCCCACGAATGGCGCGGCAGTCATTGATTCTATTGTTCTGTAAGTATAACAGTAGAATCTCGACATGTTTCTGTTTGCCACAACGGACACAATGGATCAGAAACTGTGCCTCGCATGCGATACGGAAAGAGATGTCTCCAGAAGAGTGATCAGCGAATGGTCGTACTTGCTTATCCACTGGAAGGGGAGAGGATCCTCAGAAAATGCCCAATCAACTTATTCACCTGATCTGCATGGGTGATCAGGGTCGAGTGCCCACCGCCCTGAATGATTGACAGGCTGCCATGGGGGAGCAAGCCGACCATCTGCCGGGCGTGATCCAGGGTGACCACGTCGTTTTCGCCGATGATCACCAAGGTCGGCGTTTCTATCGCCCGCAAATCGTCCGACTGCAAATTCGGTCCGGTGCGCCACAGCTTTTTGATGCGCTTTTCAAGTTCAGAGAAGCGTTCTCCTGCCCCGGTCCACCAGCGTTTGTACCAATAGGCCAGGCCACTGTCCTGGGTGTGATTATCCGTATGAGCCTCCGGCGTCAGTCCGGACGGATCGACATTGCCGCTGATTGCAACGATCCTGCCGACCCGTTTTGGCCAGAGATGAGCGAGGAGCAGAGCGGTATTAGCACCGTCGCTCCAGCCGATCACATCGGTGCGCTCAATGCCGAGGGCATCGAGAACGTTGATCGCGTCTGCAGCGAGCAGCCGATAGCTCAACTCGGCGTCGCCGAGACCGGATTCACCATGGCCGCGGATCTCAAGCAGGATGACCTGCCGTCCAGAGTCCACCAGCCACGGGACCTGGGAGAACCAGCTTAAACGGTGGCTCAGCCCCCCATGCAGTAGGAGGACCGGTTGCCCTTGGCCATAACTGCGAAAGTGAATGGCCGCGTCACCGGATCTGATGCTGCCGATCAGGGGCGTGCCGGCCGGGGTGGTCCGCCACCACAGGTAATGAGCGAAAT
>Ga0316195_10000277_pt1 | contig 19419 bp, 12 predicted proteins | sample Phised1_MG_FD_204937 | JGI IMG/M metagenome (GOLD analysis project Ga0316195, IMG submission 204937) | Coastal sediment microbial communities from Maine, United States - Phippsburg sediment 1 | ecosystem: Environmental > Aquatic > Marine > Coastal > Sediment | place: USA: Maine | collected...
GACCAACTCCAGCACATTACCAGGAGGGTTCTTAACGAGGATCTCAGCCGGGGCTACCATTTATAGTGCTCGGTTGATTTGTATTTGTTCAGACGAGATCTGACAGATATCAGTTTTGACCAGGCGTCTGTCAGTTCAGCTTCAATTCAAGGAGCTATCCTGCCATAAATTCCTAGCGCTCTCAAGCATTTCCAGAGGAGTTCGCCCAAAACACATTTTGCCCTGATGGGTTCTCTCGCTGTTGTAATGAAACAACCACTCATCAAGTCAGATTGAAGCTCTTCAATTTCAGAAATTCGAGCATACTGTAGACCTACTAAGCTGATTAGGGTCAAACCATCCGCACAGCAGTAATCATAGCTGCGCAAAGTGAAATCTTAACTATTTAGATGGTAAGGATGGGTTTAGCGGAGTTCCTGATATGTCTGTGAAGGTACCTATTTATGGATTTTTAGTTATTTTATTTAACGATACCAGATAGATACATGAATCGGTGTACCACGAAGGCACGCACTGGTGAGTGCTACCAGTTGCAGCCATTCTGCATGAAAGATGAGGGTAGACTCCTCGGAGTCGGCTTGCAGGAGCAGGCCTCAAACCACCTTAAGCTGCTGTGGTCAAGAAGCGCGGTGAGCGTTAAAGAGAAGGCCTGATACCTGAAACCTAAAAAAATGATATAAACAAAGTTACGTGCGTCATTTCTATGGGGTGGACCAAAGCCGGGTCCTTAGGGCTTGGGTCTTTATTTTAATGCGTCAGAGCATATAACAGATAATTGATCCCAAGTTGATATGCGAGGTTAGCGTACTTCGTAGGGTAAATCTCGTCGTAGGTATGTTCCCACCCATCTCCCATATCTGAATTCCAGTTGATCAAAATCATAATCCGTCCCGTGCCATCCAGAATAGCCCAATTTTCCGGATTCATATGGTCATATGGTGCGTTCCCATGTAAAAAATAAATACCGGGGATCCGTTGGGCGCCATCGATATCATAATAGATATGGTAAATTGTGTGGATTGGATCTAGTTTAATCCACTGGCTATCTGGAAAGATTTCTTGAAAGACCCGACGAAAAACCTGCCATCCTGCCTCACCTTTAAAGTCATCAATTAATAAAAAACCACCGCGCAGGAGATATTCTCGTAAGTTTTCAACCTCCCTCTCTGAAAAATCCGGACCACCGTCTAAGCCAATTTCTACCAGGTATAAAAAAGGGAACTCAAAAATCCGGTCATCATCCAATCTCAAAACTGCGGGATCGGCATGAATGTGGATCCGTGACAATCGGCTGACGCCACGTAAAAAATTAGTTTCCGCCTCCGGATAATCATGTGCCCATGCACCACTCCCCCAGCCCTGACTCTTCGAATCAAATTGTACTCGAATAAAAGTAAATTCATCTCCCGCCGAACCGATTTGTGCAAAGTTCTCTTGAGCAGAGGCAGTAACGGCAAAAAAACAGCAGGCGAGGATTGTTCCATAAAATTTTAGCAAAAGGTAACTCCTTTTCACATTGCCAATTAGATGTCTCGGTTTTTGTACAAATAATTGATTTTATTCATCAATTGTGAGCAGTTCTTTGCGGAAAACAGGATAGTGATTCGATATAGGTCCATCTATTGTCAGTGATTTGGACTTGGTAGTTAAGAGATGTTTCCTGTAGCTACACCATCATAATCATTAAGGCCGTCCACTAAGGACGGCCTTCTGTTTTTAATCGCTTTTCCTGGTTCGGCTATTTGCCTGTTGCAGTACTCATGTTATTTAGTTTTCTGGAAATTCTGGCAAGATCTATCAGCAGCACTTCCATTTCCTTCTGGTACGACTCCTGCGGCAACTCCGCCTTGCGGTTTCGCAATAGGAAGACGGAGCGCTCCAGTTCTCTCATTTTAGCGGTGAGATCCCGTATCATCGAGTTTTCTGCTGCTGTTGATTCCTCATTGCCAGCGAGTTTTACCGGAATCAGATCGAGATAGGCTATCTGTGCGAGCCGGCCGTCGTCTTTGAGCGGGTCAGGATCAGCGCTGAAAATACCGTCACCGTTATCATCGAGTACGGCATGCTCGGTGGGTATTCGGCTCTGATCGGCATACCATTTCTCGACATTTCTGTTGGCAAACCCAAAGGCTTCCCATATCGAGACCCGCTGGTTTTTATCCCTGTCGCCGGCATGACCATCCAGAGCAGCGATAAAGTATTGGGCAAAAATAGTGTTGTATTTTTCAGCTCTGGATCGAGTAGCAGAAACAATGACACGCCCCGGCCCAGAAAGTAATTGGCAGAACGGATAACTCGAGCTGGTTGCATTTACCAGGACGATATCCTGTTCGGAGAAGATTTCCAGGATTGCTGCTAACTCCTGGGCAGTGATATCCGGACCTTTGATAACAAACTTGGCGACCTCCTCATTGCTGGTGCCGTGGCCCAATAGAAAAATAAAAACCTGGTCGCCGGGATGAACAACTTCATTGAGGTCTCGCAGCTTGTCCTTGATAATCTCGCCTCGGCTGAGCCCGGAGATTCTTCCATCATCCTGGTCAGCATGCTCCATAAGCAAGATAATTTGTTCAGATCCATAGCGGTAATCTTCAGTGAGTATATCATGCAGGCGCCAGGCCCAGTTATTGATATGTTCCGCATACTGCTCTTCGGCTGCTGCTCCTGCAAGGATTACCGCATATTTCTGCACGGAAGGCTTAGGCAGAAAATAGTCGCGCTCCTGAGCCGCAGCCAGAGCAGTGAAGAAGATACAGGAAAAAAGCACCTGAAAGAAAGAAAATCTCATGACAGCCCTTTTCTCCTCCGCAGCAGCCATTCCAAGCTAAAACAGGAGAGCAGCAGGAAAAAGACAAGCGGAATATTCCAGATAGCCAACTGGACATTTACGGTCTGGACCTGCTGGTTGTTTTCCAGGTCCTTGACAAGGAGGCCGGCCGTTCTGGGGTTGTAGTATTTGCCTCCTCCGGCCTGGGCAATGTCTTCCATCAATTCACGGTCTATCGCGGCGCCACGCAATTCATGCAATGAATCCGCCGCCAGAAAACTCAACGATGCGTAGCCTTGCTGAGATAGCCCGCCTGACGATGAAACTTCTATTTGATAGACCCCCGGTTTCGATGCCGTAAAAGCAGCGGCATGATCACCGGCGTGCGCAATATCCGCCTCCATCTGCAGATCCTGAACTGCTCTTTCGGGATCTGTTATTTTCAGCCAGACGGTAGCATCGGAAACGGGTTTATAGCCCTGATCATACACCCGGGCTCTTACCTTGACATCATCACCGGTACTGAAGTGGCTGCGCTCGAGAAAGATCTCAACCGGTGTCGGAGAATTGGCGGTCAGCCAATGCAGGACCTGCCGCCAGAATCTTTCATGCGATGTGTCCTCGTACGGCTTTAGCATCTGCCATCTCCAGGTCGTAGCGGTCATGATTGACATCGTTCGGCCTCGCCCATAACGCTCATAGGCCAAAACCGGCAACGGCTCCCCTTGAAAGGTGAGGGTGGGATGAACAGCCAGCACGGTCGCTCCCGGCTTGGCACGCCCGGTAACATTGATCCCTTGAAGTTGGGGCATCTCACGCCACAGCTGTCGATTGGATTCATCCTCGATCTCCAGGCGCAGAATCATAGAGCGTTGCCCTTCAGTGGTCAGGCGCAGAGCAAAAGTGCGACCGGTGGGGTGATCACCCTTGCCAACTCCACCTCGCAATTCGGGCGGCAGATATTTGTCATCGGCCAAGGTCACCGGCAGGAGATCCTCGATGGGGCTTCCGACAAATCCAGGGTCAAATGCGGTTGAGCCGCCGAGCATGAGGAAACCGCCCCCCCGCCGGGAGACAAAATCCCGGGTCAATGCCAATTGCTCATCGGTAAAGAGGTTTCTGGTGATATCACCGAAAATGACGGCGTCATACTTGAACAGCGCTTCTTCACTGGCTGGATAACCGTGCGCCAATTCCATGGCCGAATCGATATCTTGGCGAAGGAATTTTTGTGGACCAGTCATTAAATAGGTTTTAAGGCGCAGGGCGCTATCGGTCTTGGCAGCCCGGCGGATAAATTTGTACTCGTTTCTCGGATGCCCTTCGATATACAAAATTTCAAACTGTTTCTTCGGGTTGTCCACAAGAAATGGCAATTGGTTGTTGTCCTTTATAGTTTCATCTTTCTGCAAAGGGATCCGAGCGGAGTAAAGCAGGGTACCTTCTTTTGCCGGCGTCAGGTGAAAGGTATATTGCTGCAAGGTGCCGTCCGGACCCAGTTTGATTTTTTTAGCGGAAACGACATCCTCACCGACCTCTATCAGTAAGTCGGATTCACGACCTGCATAGCCTCGGCTCTGCACCGTGACTTGCACCTCGAAAATTCCCCCTTCCATAATCGATCCGGAGGTGCTGACCCGGTTGATTTCGATATCGTTGACTGTCGTATCGGCACCGATACCGATGACATGAACAGGCGTGTTGCGGGCCTTGATGATGCTGGCCATGCGGAGGGGATTCTCCCTGCTGTTATCGACGCCGTCTGTGACCAGAACCAGGGCCTCAACGGGCAGACCCTGCATGGCTTCAGCAACGTGTTGCATGCCCTCGGCTGTATGGGTTTTGGCGCCGGTAAAGGACAAATCATCAGGATTCAGGAGGGGCCGGGCATGTCGATCGAAACCGAAAATCCTTAACGTGAAGTTTTTTTGCAGCTTCTCGATCAAGCCATCCTCGCCATACAACATATCCCTTGCAACCTCACCGCGGGAGAGTGAGCGCTCCATATCCTCAATGCTCATGCTGCGTGAGTTGTCTATAAGAAGGCCGATGTAACTTTCCCGGGGCCTGACGGAAGACATGGTCATAATGGGCTGCAGAAGACAGAGCAAAAGGATTACCAGCGCCGCCGACCTCAGCAGGATCAAAGCTGTTTTCAGCCCCGGGGTTGCAGGGGCAGTCGTACGCCGATAAAGAATCAGAACTATGAGGATCAGAAGAGCCGCAGCACCTAAGATGGCAAATGTTCCCAGGGGAGCTTGAAAGGCAAATGATCCTGGTGACCATGCATCTGCCATCTGTCCAAATAGAAATTCGCTGATACCCGCCATATGTCTACTACTCTTTTTTTTGGGTTATTTCAGACAATGCTCTGTAATACGTTTCAACCTGCGATTCATATCGTGGCGGCGGTGCTTGTTCCGCAGGTGAAAAAGCGTTGTTGCTGAATCGCTCCATCTCTATCTTAGCCTGCAGCATAGAGGCCAGTTCACGCGCCGGCTCCAGAAGCGTCTGCCACAGAGCAGGCTGGTTTATAAAATCCTCGATTTGCGCACGCGTCAATTCCCGATAAATGGATCTGGCATCCACCGCCCAGCTTTCACCCTGAGCCCACGGCTGCAGGAGGCCTTGGGCATGACTTCGGCTGCGCGCAAGCCCATCTCGCAGAGCACTCAAATCCGCTCTTTGATCAAGACCGGGGTCTCCGGGTTGAATTCCAGCGGTCCCCCTCGACTGAGTGGACATCTCTTGTTTTCTCTTCAAGGCTTCAACCTGTCGCTGCAGGTTTTCCAGTTCCCGCGATAAGGCAGCGGCATCTGCGGCGGCCTGCTGATTTTTCTCCGCTCCAGATTCAGGGACGAGCGCATCAAATTCTTGCAACCGGGTGCTGAGGCGGCGGATGGACTGGTCGATTTTTCTTTCCATGCCCATGGCCGCTTCCAGCTGTCCGGCTAACAAGCCGGTTTTGCTTGCTTCAATCTGCTGTTCGATGTCCTCGGTTTTCAAAGACCGCAGAGCTTCCAGGGCCTTGAGCTCAAGCTCAGGCTGTGATTGGCGCCCTGCGGCGCCAGCCGCCCGGATGATATCCTCCGTTTCTTGAAGCGCCCCCTGCAAGTGGTCCTTGTTTATTATGATTTTCTCGATACCCGCTTGAGTTCCAGAGGTCGAGCGCTGGTGCTCGCTGTCCTTTTTACTGCTTTCAGCAACACGCAAGCTTTCCATTTCAGTCAGAATTTCATTTTCCTGAGCCTGCAGCTGCGTGGCCTTTTCGCTGAGTTCTTTAACGAGATCAAGCCCGGAAATCCCCTGCCGGCGCTCTATCCGTTTTTCCTGATCGCGCAGTTTCTGCAAAGCCTGACGTCCGCTGGCAGCGGCAATACCGGGATCACGACGCTCGAGATTGCGCGCTGCTTCCTGCATCTGGCTGATGGCCTGATCGAGAGAACTCAGAGAGGATTGGGTTCGATTTATCCCGGCCTGCTGTGACCATTTTCGGGCAAGCGACTCGGCTTCACGGCTCAGCGCTTCCTGCTCGCGTCGGAGTTCCTCCAAATGGCGCCTTTGCTGTGCCTCGGTCAGCAGGTCTTGGCGGCGGTCGGCATCCGATTGGGCTCGGTTCAAGCGCTCCTGCCGTTGCGCCAGCTGACGCAGCCGCTTGAGGACTTCCTCTTGTTCGGCACTCCCGGATCCGGAAGCAGTTCCGGGCATCTCGTAACGGTTTTCCAGGCGACCCATCTCCATTTCGAACAATTCACGCAGATCCTCCCGCTCATTAAATGAAGCACCGCCTGCTCCGCTATTGCCTCGTTGAGAGGCCATTTGGATATCGGTTCTCCGGTTCTGGGCCTCTGCTTTGAGAATGGCCTGCAAAGCAGCCTGTTCAGGACCCAGAGCTTCTTTTAATTGTTCGGAAAACAACTTTTCTGCAGCCGTCTGCATATGCCCGACCGCTTCGCGTAAATGGGTTATGGCACGATCATAGCTTTCATCTGCAAAGGAAAACCTTTCGTTCAGGCGACTGAACGACATTTGCGTCCGCTGGGCGATGTTTTGCTGGGACTCGGCCACGATTTTGACGTCTTCCGTAAAGGTCTCCCCTGGAAACTTTTTTTGACGGCTCAGCAATTTCCAGGTCGCGGCAATGATGTTCTTTTGGTTTTCCAGCAGAGCGTTGGGCCGCTGCTGTTGTCCAAGCTGCCCAGCGCCTCCACCCTGCTGGGAGGCACGGCGAAATTCCTCGTCAGTGCTGATCACTTCAAGAAAGTATATATCGGAAAGAACTTCGGACGGACCGTCGATGTCATTATTATCCTCCGCTGTCAAGAAATAGGCGATAAAATCTCCCGGTACCACCTGCAGATCTTCTAAATAGATAATCATACTGCTGTCCATGGTCCGAGGCGCATCCTTCCCCTCAGCATCGAGAAAATTGACATTTTGCTCAAAATTACCGGCGATATTGTAGTTCAAGGCGAGTTTGGTCATGCCGAAATCATCCCTGGCCGTTACGGCTATACTGACTTCCTCCAGCGCCATTACTTTGAGGTCTCTGCCAGGCATGTTCACCGTAATCTCTGGAGGAAGATCCGGAGTGGATCGGACCAGGTACTGCACCGGGTTTTCGATATGTCTGCCTTCTTGATCAAAGGCGTCAACAACATAGGTGGTGTCTTTGGCCACAGTGAATGCGCCCGTGGCAACGTTATTCGAATGGCTCAAATCGATGATCGTTCCATCCTCAAACTTCAGAGCACTCTGCTGGATAGGACCATTGAAGGTTATTTGCAAGCGTACCTCGGTTCCTTCCGGCGCGATAATGTCGCCGCCATTTTTTTCAGTTTTGTTTTCTATCCCGGTGTACTCCGGAAATATAAAGTCCACATCGATCGTTTCGACTCTGGTCAGATCGAAGACCTTTATCTGGTATTGCCTGGAGCGGCCTTCACCGCTGTCCACGTAATAGGAAATGTCATTTACAACGCCAGGCAGATAATAGAGGTAGTCAATTGTTGATTCGTCGACCCGCATCGGGACGCGCTTCCATTGCTCTGTTTTCTCTCGGAGATAAAGAAAGACATTTTTTGAAGCGCCATTTTCTATTCTCGCCGTGATGGCTATATCGCTTCCGCGACGAACGAGAATATCCCCGGGGGCAATCCTGAAACCTTCCGGTTGCAGTAAATTCATGGCCGGGAGCGACCAGGGCCAGGCCACTCGTCGTGCTGCCCCTGAAAAACGTGTTGAATCCCAGAGTGCGCCGGCCAGTAAACAGATCAGAAAAAAGGCTGTCCCGACAGCAAACCAAGCCGATCGGGAGCCGGCTACCTGCTGAACATTGCTGCTGTGAACATGGGCAACCGTATCGAGCCACAAAGATTCCACCAGCTGGGAAGGAGAATCCGTGCTCCGTTTTTCCCACGAATCCATTGAGGTGATGAGACGTTGTTGGAGCCCAGGTATTCGCTCATCGATATATTGTGCCAGACGTCGATCATCACTGTCGAATCGTCGCACTGCCCGCACGTATCCCCAGAGCAAGACTCCAACCACGACCCCCAGAAGACAAAAGAGAAGTATGCTGACAGGGCGCGGGGGATGCAAGGTCATTTCCAAAATACCAAAAACCACGAACAAGGCAGTCAGTATCGCCAGACTCCAGCCGATTTGCCGCACATGCAGAATCAGGTTACGGCGACGTCGGACTTGTCTAATGGCCTCGCGCAGTTCTTCTACGGTCGAAGAATTCATATTGATCTCATTAGTTTGGGCATTGGCTCACCCATCGAGAACCTCTCAATAAGCGTATCAGCGATACGTGCGGTTTGCTAAAAAGATTTCAAAAACTCCCAGCAAAAGAACCAGCAGCAGTATCCACCACCAGGACTGCTGAGATTTTTCCAGCTGGACCTTTAATGGTGAGATTTGCTCCGCAGCAGATGCTCCCTGCTGTATTTCGGCATGGGACATTCTTTCACGTATATCGTCCACGGTAATGGCTGTGAGATCTGACTCTTGAGCAGATGTATTCACGGTAAAGCTGCTCAACCATTTTCCGGATCGTGTCTCGTAGAAACCCGGCTGATCGGTTGCCTGATAGAATGCAGGACCTGTCGACGTATTGCGCAGGAGGGTCTCTTCACCCTCCGGGGATATAACCCGTGCTGCACCTCCCGGTGCAATGGCGAGGGGAACGAACTCTCCGACCCGGTAGTCGGTCTTCTGGGCCTGGCTGCCGGCCAAATAGCGTATGGCTTCATGCAGCAGAGGCAGGTATGTCACCTGAAGAGGGAAATTGTTCCATCCAGGGTCCAGGGAGGAGGCAAAAAATAATACGCGTCCGTTGCCCGAACTTTTTGCAACCAGGGCCGCATCACCGTTCTCGAATCTCAGGATTACCTCGCTGTCGGCAACGGGCTTAGTGCTCCAGTATCCATGAAAACGGGCTGCACTGAAATCTGTTGGTTCGCCGTTATCCAGTGAATGGACAATGGAATGGTGCCGCTGAACCTCAGTAATAGCCAGAGTCTTTCCTGTGCTGAAGACATGCTTGCGCTGCAATAAAGCTGGTGCCAATTCCTGGTAGTCACGGTTAAAGGCTGCAACATCAGCCCGGTCGGCCGGTGCCAGCAAGAGACCTCCACCTCCCTTCACATACGATTGCAGAGCATTCATTTGTTCGGGAGCCAGATGTCCCACATTCATCAGTACGACAACCGAATAGGAAGCCAGGTTCTGAGGCAGCAGTCCCTGGGGATCAACGACGTCGACCTGAAAAAGCGCTGCAGCCTGCTGGGCGAGGGCTGAACGAAACCAGTAAGCTTTATCCTCCGGACCGCTGCCGGATTCTCCGCTAATGCACAGGATCCTCATCGGTGGCTCAACGCGGATGGTAAAATAGCGGGTGTTGTCAGGTTCAAAGCGGTCGCCGGTGACGGTCAGGGTGCAGTGATGCAGGCCGACCTGATTGACAGCGACCGGAAATTCAACGACGATTTCCGATTTCTCCCCCAAATCCAGCACGCTGCTTGCCACTTCAGAGCCATCGATACTAAGAAATACCCTGGCTTCCGATATCGGATCGCTGCCAAGATTTTTGATTCGGCCGACAATAAGGTGTGTTTCTTGGCCCTGAGTGGAAAGCTCCGTCGTGCTGACTTCCGTTATAGTCAGATTATGCGTCTTGGTGTCCCCGACCTTGATGGTCTTAAACTGAATGGTCGGATTTAATTTCCAGACCGAACCAGGTGCCGGCACGGCATGGCGCTGGTAATCGGAAACCAGCACCACCGTTTTTTCCTGATAATGCGCTGATTGCAGTATTTGATCTGCCAGATGCATCGCGGACAAGAAATGGGTCGGGCGATAGCCGGGTGCTGGTATGTTTCGCGCGAATATCTCAAGGGCCGCGAGATCGGTCGTCAGAGGTTTTACTGCTCCTGGACTGTCCGCGAACGTGACGATCGCCGCCTCATCCCCTCGCTGCAGTGACTTTAAGATGCTGATGACCGCCTCTCTGCCCTCGTTGAATCGATCACCATATTGCATGCTCATGGATGTATCCAGCAGGATGACCAGCGATTGCGGTGTCGCACCCACCAGCTCTGAATAGGCGCCCGTGATGATAGGCCGTGCAAAAGCTACAGCCAGCAGGCCCGCAATGGCCATCCTCAGGGCCAACAAGAACCATTGTTGGATTCTTTGAAAATAAATCAGTTTCTTTGGCGCCCGCTTCAGGAAGCGCACGGTTGGCAGTATTATCCGCTCAGCCCGTTGACGACGAATCAGATGGATTGCCAGGGGGATACCAATCCCCAGCAGACCGAACAAATACCAGGGTGATAGAAATGACATCTCAAATCCCCTAGAAGCTTCTGGCGCGCTTTGAAAGATACGATGCCAAAGCGGTATCTAATGGTTCGGATGTATTCAGCAGACAATAATCTATGCCGCCGGCCCGACACTTCTCTTTGTAATAGTCACAGAAGCGCTCAACTTCGTGCAGATAGGCTTCACGCACCCGCTGCGGCACAGCCTTTTGAATCTCATGCGTCTCGCTGTCTTCAAAGTCTGCAATTCGGTTAAAGGGAAAGGTCAATTCGGCATCGTCCAAAACATGAAAGACGATAACGTCGTTGCCCTTTGCACGCAGCAGCTGCAACCCCTTCATCGTGGCTTCGTTTTCGTCCAGCAGATCGCTGATCAAGATAACCAGCCCTTTGCGTTTAAGTGAATGGGCCAGGTCTGCAACGGGTTGGAGGATATCAGTTACATCGCCGATGACGGTCTCCGTCAGGGCCCTCAGGATACGCATGAGATGTCCCTGGCGATAACGGGAAGGCAGGTATTGTTGAATTTTATGGTCGAAGGTAATCAGTCCGACCGCATCCTGCTGGCCGCTTATGAAATAGGCCAGTGCCGAGGCCAGGGTGCGAGCAAATTCCAGCTTGGTCAGCGTGTCGGACCGGTAACCCATGGAAGCACTGCAGTCCATAAGAAGGTAGCAACGGACATTGGTTTCATCCTCAAATTGCTTGATGAAGAATTTACCTGAGCGAGCGTAGACTTTCCAATCCAGGTAGCGCATGTCGTCGCCCGGATTATAATGCCGGTAGTCAGAAAATTCCGAACTGAAGCCTCGATGCGGACTCTTGTGCAAACCGGCCAGGAAGCCCTCTACGGCAACCTTGGCGCGAAGTTCGAGGTCCTTAATGCTTGCCAGGACCGCCGGATCAAGAATGCTGTGTCCAGTCTGAATCATAGTCAATTGCTTTTTCAAGCCTCCTATAAACCGGAAGACGGCACCGGTACGGTTTCCAAAAGCCTGTCGATTATATGGGAGGTATCAATGCGCTCAGCGTGGGCATGAAAATTGACGATAATGCGATGCCGCATAACAGGATGGGCCAGGGCACGAATATCCTCATAGGAGACGTTAAAGCGCCCATTGAGGAGGGCCCGCACTTTACCCCCCAGCACGAGAAACTGGGACGCCCGCAACCCGGCTCCCCAACTGACCCACTTTTGGACGAAATCAGGTGAAGCACTGTTTCCTGGCCGGCTGGCAGCCACAAGGCGCACGGCAAAACGGGTGACTTCATCGGCGGTCGGCACTTGCCGGACAATATGTTGAAAATCAAGGATATCCTGGCTGGCCAACAGCGGCTCTACGGTCATGGAAGTCACCCCAGTCGTATTGTTGACGACAGCGATTTCCTCATCTTCCGGCAGGTAGTCAATCATAATCTTGAACATGAAACGATCCAGCTGGGCTTCCGGAAGTGGATAGGTACCCTCCAGTTCGATAGGGTTCTGGGTGGCAAGCACGAAAAAAGGGGAATCCATTTTGTAGGTAACCCCGCCGGCAGTCACCTGCTGTTCCTCCATTGCTTCGAGCAGGGCGGATTGGGTTTTGGGAGGCGTTCGGTTAATTTCATCTGCCAGCAGAATGTTTGCAAATATAGGACCTTTGACGAACTTCAATACTCGTCGCCCCGTGCGTGGATCTTCCTCCACGACTTCGGTCCCGATCACATCAGCTGGCATCAGGTCCGGGGTAAATTGAATTCTACCGAAGCTGAGCTGGGTAATATCGGCAATCGTCTTGATGAGGAGGGTCTTGGCCAGTCCGGGAACACCGGTTATCAGTGAATGTCCACCGGCGAAAAGAGCGATCAGAACTTCCTGAATCACGTCATCCTGACCGACAATCACTTTTCTGAGTTCCCGGATAATTTTTTCCCGGCCGGCTTTCATGCGCTCTACCAGCGCAATTTCATCTTCGGTATCGATGAGAGGCTTAATTTCTCTTACCTTCGTTTCAGGCATTAGTGTTATCTCCATTGTCATCTTCAGTGATCCGGTGCCAGCTGCCAGAATCCAGCGGCAACTCAATTTTGGCGCCAGGGAAAGTTATAAAGAGTGGCAAACATTGCAAGCTCCAGGCCTGCATAAACAATCAGTGGGTCAGCGCGTACATTAAATAGTTTATTCCTAACCGATAAGCCATGTTGGCATATTGGGTCGGGTAGACGGGATGGTAGGTGTGCTCCCAGCCGTCACCAATATCTGAGTTCCAGTTCATCAGTACCATTACCCGGCCGTCATCATCGAGAATCGCACGGTTTATGGCTACATCGACATCCGATTCGGGATAATTTTCGATATTGTGAACTCTGGGGATCATTTGCGGACCGTCAATATCATAGAAAGAGTGAAAGATCTGGTGATCCGTGCTGAGTTCCACGACGGATTTGTCCGGTAAAACCTGTGAAAAGGTTTTGTAAAAATTAGACCACTGCCAGGTTCCCCAGAAGTCGTCGATAAACAGAAAGCCTCCCCGCAAAAGATATTCACGAAGATTGCGCATTTCTTTTTCCGAAAGTTGAATTCCCTGTCGACCTACTTCAAGCATGTACAGAAAGGGGTATTCAAAAATACGATCGTCATCAAGACGCATGACGACCGGTTCCCTGTTGACATGGATATTGGTCAGCCTTCGAACACCCCGCAGGAAATTTTGATCGGCTGCAGGAAAGTCCACCGCCCAGGTGTGCCATGGTCCCCAATCCTCATCGTCACTCCAATTGCTGCTCGCCGTATCGTACTTGATTCGGACGAACGTAAAGGCATCACCGGCCTCATGCAGCTCCATGATCAGATCGCTGGTGAAGGAGATTTCAGCCGCACTATCCACGGTGATGACGAACAAGCCGGCACAGAATGCGCACAGCAGGATGTTTGATTTCATATCAATGGCTCATCGCGTGAACAATATAATTAATGGTCAGTTTGTAGGCTTCGTTGCAATAGCGGGTCGGGTAAAATTGATCGAATGTGTGTTCCAGTCCGTCGCCAAGGTCGGTATTGAAATTGACTACCATCATCAGCCTGTCGTGGTCATCAAACAGACCGTGCACCGACGTCGGGTAATCCGCGTTGTCGAGGGTAAAACCCCAGCCAAAATTCCAGGTAACTCCACGACCAGGTACCTGCTTGATTTCATCGATATCAAAGAAGCAATGAAATATCGGATGGCTCAATTCCAGTTTGCGCGGTTTACGCTCAGGGAAAATTTTAGCGAGTTCAATAAGAAAATCCTGCCAGTGTTCAGGTCCCCAGAAATCGTCCAACATGACGAATCCTCCCCGCAGCATGTATTCTCTCAGTGCGGCCGCTTCTTCTGCTGAAAAGTTGGGGCCGTTGCCCGAGTAAAGCGGCACCCGTTTCATGTTGATATACAAGAAAGGATGCTCGAAAAGCTCCGGATCCGTCAGAGACAGTGCCTTAAAGCTATTGCTGGAGGTGTCAATTGAGGTATAGCGTCTCAGCCCGCGCAGCAGATTGCGATCGGCACCGTCATAATCAGTTTGCCACCAGGCGCGGTTTCGGGGGCCGCGTCGATATCCCGATGATGCGTCTGTTTTATAATTCGCATATATCCCCCTGAGTAAGACGAATTCAGGTTCACCGACACGTTTGTTTTCAGGTTCCGGCCATAATCCGGTAAGCATGGATTCATCCTGCCCCATGGCAATAGAGCCGGGCAGCAATAGAATCAGTGCGAATATCAAAAGATGCCGCATCACCGCCTGCCATTTGATTTTGTGTCTGCAAAGGAGTGCTGCGTATGCTGTCATTTAAGATTGGAGGTGCCGGGTGTCGGGCGAGTCTTCCGCGGTAAAACCGGTTCTCTAACAGCGGCTCAGGGATCAACGGTATCCAGGAGAATATCCTGGGCTCGCGCAAACATAGGGGCAATTTCTAAAGCTGCCAGTGCATAACGTTTGGCCTGCATTTTATTGCCGTCAAGCAGGAAGGCTTCGGCTAGATCTGTGTTGGCCTGGGCTGGATCTGTTTCATCCAAAGCCAATAGAACGCCGTATTCCCGGATGGCTGTTGTATAATCCGATTGCTGCTTGGCAACAGTTGCTAATGAACGATGCACATCCTGATCGTATGGATTAAGCGCAATGGCTTTTTCTAAATAATACGCGGCCCGGATATAATCGTCGCGTAGCTGCGCCGCCCGAGCTAACTTATGACTGGCGCTATAAGCATACTGGTGGACACGCGTCAGCGCCTCCAGTTCACGGGTCACGGCTTGGTTGTCCCCAAGTTCCTCATATATCACTGCCAGGATCTGCCGAGGGTTAGGGGATTCGCTGTAATCGGGCAGCAGGTCGCTGGCCATGGTCAGATGATTTATGGCACCCACAAGATTTTTAGAAGCATAAAAAATCAGTCCTAATTGCAAATGAGCAAAGAAATCGCGAGGACTGCTTTCAATTTGCTTGTACAGTGCTTCTATCAATGCGTTCTTCTGATCCTCGGAAGACGGCACGCTGGCTAGGTTATTATGAGCAGAGAGTGAATTCTTTTCGGCAAGCGCATCTTCGCCCACATAGACATTTAGCTTCTTTACCCGTGCGTTGATCCAGGAAACAAAGTTCCCGTCAAATTCTTCCAGGGGAACGGCAAAAACCGATCTGAAAATATCGCTCGTTTTCGCCTGGCCCCCAAAACCATAGATAAGCGTTTTAAGAGATTCAAACCCATAGCGCTCAACAATGAACTCGACCAGAAGGGAAGCCTCGTAGTAGGCAAAATTTAAATCTGCCAGGGATTTAGCCCGGGAAAAGCTCTCGTTCAGACGGCTGAGCCCAATAATCCTTTTTCCCTGGACTGCCTTTATAAGTTCGATCTCCTGTCGCCGTCCCCACTCGGCCCGGCCGTTTTTTTCTTCAAAAACAGAAATGCCTTCGGAGAGCCAGCGAGGTATTTTGTTGTTTGTCATCTGCAGGGTTATGACATGGGCGAATTCATGCCAGACCACCTCCTGCCAGTTAATTGAACCAGGCGGTTTATGACCCCTCGGAGAACCAAGGGTAATGACATTGCCAAAACAAACCCCAAGGAGATGACCGATGTCCGGCAGCCCCGAAGTGCGCACGCTGAAATCCGTGTAATCGGGAAATAATTCGATCATAATCGGTGCTTGAGGCGTGAAATCATATTTGGCAGTGAGGGTTGTCCAACTTTCTTCCAGCAGCGGTTTCAAATAGGGCCAGAGGATGTTTGCGTCAGAGGAATGCATGCGGACGATGAAGTGTTCAGTTGTTCGCGTTTCAAAACCGTCAATCACGTCAAGGACTTTCAGCAGGTTCATCGCCCAAACGTTGAATGGGTCTCCCCGAAAGCCCTGCTCAAGGTGATACCGCGCCTCGGTTTCCTTTCCCTGTCGCAGAAGGTTAATGCCTAAGACGGTGTAACCGTTCCAGTGCCGAGCATCAAGCGCGATGGCTTTTTGGGCCATTTGAACGGCTTTATCAAAGCGATAGCTTCGTCCGCAAATCTCAGCGATGCGGGCATAAAATCTCCCGTTGTCGGGGCTGAGTGCTGCTATCTGTTTTTCTATCCCATGAAACGTCTCATCGTCGTCTTTCAGAATCGCGATAGCTGCCAGTATGGCCATGGCATCAATGGACTCGGGATTAATTTGTAATGCTTGCTGCAGCCAGTGTTCCGCCTCTTCATAGCGATCATCCTCGCTGAATAAACCTGCCCGGGCCACAAGGGCCGGCACTGAGCGCGGATTAACCTCCAGAGCGCTGTTTAGAAATTCATGAGCAGCTTGACCTCTCTCCGTCTGGGCCATTCCCACCAGGGCGGGAACATATTTATCATTTTGTTTTAGAATGTCCCCATACGAACGCTGAGCTTCGGCGAGATTGTATTTTTCTCGAAAAAGATCTCCCCACAGCAGGTGGGTCTCGAACTTCTCGGGATCAAGACGCACGGCTTCGCGAAACAGGTTGTTGGCGTCGTGAAACCGCTCCAATTCCCGGCAAGCCACCCCTACCCAGGCAATATCATTAACATTAAAGATCAGCCCCCGATCATAATTGGAGATCGCCTGCAGAAAATAAGACTCGGCTTCAGACCGTCGTCCACGCAAACATAGAATACTGCCAAACTGAACCAGAGTTCGAACGCTGGCACTCTGATCTTGAATGAAAGGTTCCAAAACCTGGAGGGCGTCATTTGAACGACCCGTCAAGGTGAGTATTTCAGCTAATAGGGAGCTTATCGTTTCGTTTTTCTCGAATGTTGCCAGCGCCTGCCGTAAGGATTCCTCTGCCTCGGAATAGTTACCGGTCACAATCCGGATGCGATTCGCACCAACAATTGCGGCAAGCCGATCCGGACCTGACACGAGGTCATAAAGGCGGAGGGCGTCGTTATAGTTTCCTTGCTGGAGGGCTTTTTGAGCCTGGTCGAGAGGGGAGTTCTCAGAATTGGCGTTTGCAGGCGGAAGCAGACTTAAAAGTCCTACAAACAATGCGATAAGGCAATATCTCACTGACAGGTGCTGCATGTGACATCTCAATCCAACCCCATAGCCTCCGCATCAACGCTGCTTTGAACCATCTTTCCGAAGAACGGTAAGTGAAGTCATGGGATTTGAACGTTAACCAGCAGAAACGAAAAAATAGGTATGACAAATAGGAAAAGCAAGAGTGGTATCATTTATCAGGGTGGGGTTCCTTCAGCTGCAGATGTCGATATCCAATCCAACAAACATTGAAAATTACTTACGATAAAAGCTGATTGGCACCGTTATTTTCACCGAACCAGAAATTTACGAGAAACATAGTGCCTTATCATTCTTCAGTGTGATCCAATTCCAAAGATGTGCCTTGGTGAGTTTAAGTTTTGAACCAAGCCGAACTGCTTGAGTTTCTTCCTGAAATCCTATTAAATCATTAAGCGGCCCCCAACTACGTTCAATTGTTCTCCGGTAATGTAGGCTGCATCGTCGGATGCCAGAAACAGACAAGCATTGGCAATATCTTGGGTGGTCGCCAGTCGCTTTAAGGGAATTTCTTCAAAACTGTGAAGCTTCTTTTGAGATTTATTCATGTCTTCAGGATACCACTCTGGATGTCTCCGTTGGGTATCGGTAGTACCGGGATTGATCATGTTGGCCCTGATGTTGTGAGGCGCCATCTCCGCAGCAACCGCTCTTACCAACCCGAGTAAACCTGTTTTTGAAGCCGATACAGCCGCGGTATATGGTCTGCCACTAATGGCAGCCTGTCCACCTATAACGACAATGCTGCCTTTAGATTGCCTTATCATCGAAGGCAGGATGGCTTTTAGCAAATAAAATGTCGCATTGAGATTGATATTCATTACCAGCTGCCATTGATCATTAGAAATGTCGAGGAACGGCAGGTGTGGTCGAATAGCAACATTGCTGATGAAAATATCAATTTTGCCCAGCTCATTTAACCCTTTCTGGACAATGAACTTGGCCCCTTCAGGTTGGGCGACATCGCCGATGACGTTAACTGTTTTTGCACCGAGTTGCTTACATTCATTTGATAGAGATGTAAGCAGGTCAACACTCTGCCTGGTGTTTAAAACGAGATCTGCACCCTCTCTGGCAAATGTCAAAGCAATCTGTTTTCCTATATTACGACTAGCTCCGGTTATCAGTGCTGTTTTACCTTTGAGACGCATACGTTTTATGACTGCATACCTTTAATTGCTGAGATTGCCTTGAAACTTATGTAACCACCAAAAGTTTTAATTGTTTACCTCTGGTGCAACGAATTATTGACTGGGAACACCGATGAACGATAAGCGGCCCACTCCTCGCTCTCTGAGCCAGGTCCCCAAAAAACAGAGGGTGTGAGCTTCAATGTTTGAACGCTTCGAGAAACTCTTTACAGGTAATAACCTCGGCCTGCCTTGGGATTACTTTCTCTATGAGCACTCTATGTACTTCATCATCGGCATCAGAACATGCATCGGTCAAAACGATAAGTTTAAAATCAATATCTGCAGCCCACCGCACTACAGACAAGACAACGCCACCTGTTGAAATTCCTAAAAGGACAAGATATTCCACGTTAAGTCTTACGAGGATATCGAAAAGATCGGTTGTTGAAAAGGGGCCTATGCGCCGCTTTGTTAAAACTGTCTCATCAGGAAGCGGTTGAACCTCCGGGTGAATCTCAAAGAGCTTGTCTCTGTTGCCAAGATCTTCCCGTCCGCTTGCTTTTCGTTTTTCGGTGTCCCAAGGTTTGAATTCGGGAGGTCCCTGACGCGATCTCACTTCTATGAAAATCACAGGTATGTTTTTTGAACGGGCAAACGATAAAATATTTTTGGCGTTTGATATGAGAATTTCTCTTTTTTCCTCAGCCTGATCCTGGATTTGTTTGTTCTGGTAGTCCATGATGAGAATTGCCATTTTTTTGGGATCAGGTCTCGTTTCATTATTCATTTTGCAGGCCTCTGCATGTCTTGCAGTTGTTTGTTAGATTGCTGGATGTATCGGCTATATCATCATAATTATTTCTGCATATTTTTCCTTTTTAAATGATTAAGCATCCCACCTTCGATGATGATTTTTGTCTCTCTATCATTACATTGTGTTTCTGCATTGAACTCCATTTTTTTCGTCACATTTATGACTCTGACTCTACTTTTGAGCAGTTGTTCCGCTAAGCTTTCTATTTTAAGATCATCTTCAATATCTATGTGGTCGTAATCAGCAATATCTGAAAAAACGAGGGGGATAACGCCAAAATTAATACAATTTTGACGATAAATTCTGGCAAAAGATTTTGCAATGACAAGTCGAA
>Ga0316195_10000278_pt1 | contig 19289 bp, 17 predicted proteins | sample Phised1_MG_FD_204937 | JGI IMG/M metagenome (GOLD analysis project Ga0316195, IMG submission 204937) | Coastal sediment microbial communities from Maine, United States - Phippsburg sediment 1 | ecosystem: Environmental > Aquatic > Marine > Coastal > Sediment | place: USA: Maine | collected...
AAAGAAGGACCGCGACCGTTCGCAGGTTCTCTTTCCAATAGGCGCCTTCTCTTTCTTTGCTCACGGCGTAATCCCCCTGAGGCTTTGATTTCCGATCAGGTCGCAATCTAGCAATGGGCCGCATCGGCCACGTCCCGACTTTGGTCGAAAGGGGCGCGTGCGGGTGATGGCGCTAGACCTTCGTCTAGTGCAGCCGGCCGCGGGCCGGCAGCTTTTGCTGCAGTGCACACGAAAGGCGGGCCGCGGCCGGGTGACCGCGCCGCCGCAGGCCTTCACAATCAGGTCATGAAAGACGCTGAATCGGAGCCGGGCCCGCGGATGATTCCCTTGCCCGGCTACGTCGAGTACCCGCCGGCCGAGATGCTTGCCCGGGCGCGGGAGTTTGCCGACGCCATGCATCGGCGGCGGACGGTGCGCGAATTCTCGCCGCGGCCGGTGCCGCGCGAGCTGATCGAGGAATGCCTGCGCGCGGCGACCTCGGCGCCCTCGGGCGCCAACCAGCAGCCGTGGCGGTTCGTCGCGGTGTCGGACCCGGCGACCAAGCGGCGTATCCGGGAGGGGGCCGAGGCGGAGGAACGCGAGTTCTACGCCCACCGCGCACCGCCGGACTGGCTCGAGGCGATCGCCCCGCTGGGGACCGACCCGGACAAGCCCTTCCTGGAGATCGCGCCGTGGCTGGTCGCGGTCTTCATCCGGCGCTTCGACCGGCATGCCGACGGCCGCAAGATCAAGCACTACTACACGGACGAGTCGGTGGGGCTCGCCACGGGCCTGTTCCTGGCGGCCTGCCAGCAGGCGGGGCTGGCCACGCTCACGCACACGCCGAGCCCCATGGGCTTCCTGAACGAGATCCTGGGCCGGCCCAAGGACCTGGAGCGGCCCTTCCTGCTGCTGGTGGTGGGCTACCCGGCGGCGGAGGCGAGGGTGCCGGACATTGCGCGGCGGCCGGTGACGGAGGTTGCCACGTTCGTGGAGTGACGCGGTCGTGCAGGCGCGACGCGCCCGCCCGGCAGCCTGGAGGCCCGGACTACTCCTCCCGTCGGAGACGCACGGGGGCTCCGCCCGCATCGGGCACGATGCCCATGAAGGAGCCCAGTGCGGCCTTGCGAATGACGACCGTGGCGCCCACCTTGAACATGGGCCGGCTGGTGGCCTCGACCTGCCGCCAGCGCTGGCCGTTGTCCAGCATGTACGAGGGCTTGCCGACGCGGCTCTCGTAAATCTCCGTGACGACTGCCCTGATCTCGTCGAGCGTATCCCTGGGACCGTCACGTTCCGCGCGCTGCAGGTCCGTCAAGCCGAAATCCTGCTCTGGCGCGGCGGCAGGCACGGCTGGCGCTGCCGCCGCTGCCGCGGGCTGCGTGGGCTCGGTCTGCGTCGGTGCTGGCGCGACCCGGTCCGACGGACGAAATAGTGCGTCGTAGCAGGCGAGCCGACGAGCGTCGTCCGACATCGCTGCACACTGGCTGGCATCGGTCGGGCCGGCCGCGGCGAGCGCTGCGGCGAGTATCACGGTTTCCAACATGCTGCTTCCCTCTTGCGCGTCGACGCTGACCGAAAGGACAGTTTAGCGCCTGGGCGCCCATGCATCATGATGGCCGCCCACCAGCCGACGAGGTCAGGTGCGGCGCTGGTTCGCGCCGAGCATACCCTGGCCGGGCTTGCGCGGTCGGGCTGCCGGGGCAAGAATCAAAGGCGATGAGCCGGACCGACACCATCCGCGCTGCGATCTGTTGCCTGGCATTGATGTCGATGCCACCGTGGGTGAGTGCGGCACAGTCGCCGGGTCCGTCGTCGGACGAGCACCTCGCCCGCCTGTCCGAGGAACTCGGCAGCCTGTTTGCGGCGGGCGAGTATGGCGAGGCGCTGCCTGTCGCACACAGGATCGTCACGCTGCTCGAGGCCAGGCATGCAGGCGGCGTGGAACTGGCGGCCGCCTACGAGAACCTGGGCCGAATACAGCTGCGGGCGGGTGATCCGGCCGCAGCCCAGGCCAGCCAGACACGCGTGCTGGAGCTCCTGGCGGTGACGCAGGGGATCGCCTCCCCGAAGGCGATCACCCCCCTCAGGGAGCTCGCGGCCGCCTACCAGGCGCAAGGGAGGACCGCAGGCGCGGTCGACGCGCTGCTGCAGGCGATGGCGATCAGCCACCGGGCGCTGGGCTTGTTCAACGTCGAGCAACTCCAGATGATCGAGCCGTTGATCGGCCTGTATGAGCAGCTGGGCGACGAGGAAGGCGTCGACCGGGAGATCCAGCACGCGGTCATGGTCGCCGACCATGTCTATGGCGCCGACGACCTGCGCCTGCTGCCTTTGGTCGAGCGTCTCGCCAGCCGCCTGGAGCAGAACGACCGCTATGCGCAGGCGCGACCGCAATGGGAGCGGATGGTCGATATCGCCTCCCGGGAGGGGGGCGGCCGCAATGCGGCGACGATCAATGGCCTGCTGGGCGTCGCGCGCAGCCATCGTCTCCAATTTGTCCGCGACCCCGATTCCATTGTCATGAAGAACTGCCGCCGGGACCCGGATACCAGGCAACTCGAGCCGCTGATGGTTTGCACACAACTCGGCCAGCCTATTCGGCTGGCCGATGCGGGCGAAGCAGCGGCGCTCCGGGCGCTCGAGATCCTCGACTCCACCCCGGACCCGCCACCGGTTCTGCTGGCGGCGACACTGCTCGAGCTCGGGGACTGGTACGTCGTCGCCCGCGACCCGGAGGTGGCGATTCAGTACTACGGGCGCGCCTGGCCGCTCCTCGAAGAGCAGGCGACCCTCGCACACCCAAACCCCCTGCTCGCGCCTCGGCCGCTTGGCTATCGGAAACCCACCGCGGCGGGCCAGTACAAAGCGCCGGCCGGCGTTGCCGCGGTGACCACCCCGATCGAGTTCAGCCTGACCGTCTTGGCCGATGGCTCGACCGCGGATGTCACGCCGGTCAGTGACGCGCCCGAGGCGCGTCTGTCGAGGATCCGCCGCGCACTCGAAATGGCCTGGTTCAGTCCAAGTTTCGAGAGTGGCAAACCGGTGGCGACCGAGGGCTACCGATTCGTCGAGTACTGGAACGAGCCGGCGTCCGTTGCCGCAGGCGGTGCAGGCGGGGACCCGTCAGTCGAGACGTCCCCGTCTCCCTGACGGGCCAGTCCAGATACCAGAGGTTGCTACAGGCGGAATTCGCGCGCGGCCGCGGCCAGGGCATTGACCATTCCGCGCTCCGCCGGGTCGAGTAACGGGTTCCAGACGTCGAAGATCAGCACGACGCGCAGCTCGTCGCTGTCGTTGCGCGCCTCATGCTCCAGGGTATCGTCGAAGACGATCACCTCTCCGACCTTCCACTGCCGTTCATCGAAGCCGACGCGGAGCCGGCAACCCTCCGGCACGACCAGGGGCAGGTGGGCCACCAGCCGCGCATTGGTCTCGCCGTTGTGCGGCGGAATGTGTGTCTTCGGTGCGAGGGCCGAGAACAGGGCGTTCGGGCACAGGCCGTCGATGTCGACCTTTTCCACGCCGCCGAGGGCCCTGGCCGTCTCGGGGCAACGGTCCAGGTTCTCCTGCACGGGCGAGCCGCCGCGCCAGAGATGGAATGCGCTCCAGCGCTCGGAGTGGTTGAGCTCCTGCCACTGGTTGACCGGCTCGCCCGGGTTGTAGGCGATGTAAGGGCTGAACTTGTCGCGGTCCGCTTGGAGCGCCGCGAGCAGCTCGTCCCTGATGACCGGCGTCTTCGCCTCGAGCGCGGCTATCCAGGGGAAATGCTGCCGATCGAAGAACGGTATGGCCGGCAGGCGCGGCACGCACAGCTGGTTGCATTCGGAGCGGTAAGGCTGGGTGCGACCGGCCATGATCGATTCCGCCTCGCGCCAGCGACCGGCGAGGGATGGCGGCAGGCTCGAGCGCCGCTCCGCCAGCCTCGTCTCGAGGAAGGCGCCCAGCTTCTCGGTGCGCCGGTCCACGACCTCCTGGGCGTGTTCGAGCTGCGCGCGCAGCATTTCAGGCCAGTGATCGCGTGGCGGAGCAATCTTGAGTGCGTTTGCAAAAGTCGTCGCCGCGCTGTCGGCACTGCCGAATCGCTCCAGCCAACTGGCCTTGGCAAGCATTGCGGGCAGGAAATAAGCGTCGATCGCGAGGGCGGACTCGATGGCCTCGCGCTCGGCGGGTCCTTCCCCCCGCTGCCGGCAGGCTGCCGCCAGGGTCATCAGGACGAGCAGGTCGCGAGGCGCCTCGGCCCTGGCGGCACACAGCAGGTCGAAGGCGCCGCTTACGTCTCCTCGTTTCAAGGCATGCACGCCCAGGCTGAACAGCGCCTTGGGATGACGCGGCTCGAGCTTGCGAACCTCGAGCCAGGCGCGCTCGGCTTCGTCCCAGCGGCCGGCGTTGGCCAGCTGTCCCGCGACCGTGACGAGTTGTTCGACCTGTGTTGCCATGACTGGCAGCCTAGCCCGTCGCGCGCTTCCGGGCAACGGTCTGCTCTGGCGTGGACCTGCGAAATTCGCGCAAAAAAACGGCGGGCCGAAGCCCGCCGTCTCGAGTCATCAAAACCCGATCAGATCAGAACTTGACGTTCACACCCACCGTAAACGCCCGACCCAGCACGTCGTAGGTGCTCGGGAAGGTGTTGCCGGAGTTGGACGAGGTGTCCGCCGCCTCGTTGCCGACGACCGGCGGCTTCTTGTCGAACAGGTTGGTGATGCCGACGTTCACGCGGACCTGATCCATTGCCTGCCAGCTGCCGTACAGATCGAAGTAGTCGTACGAGTCGATCTTCTGGAACGCGGGGAAAGTATCGTCCTTCACCGAAGACTCAACCGAGGTGGAGTCGATATGACGCCACAGGTAGGACACCGAGAAGTCCTTGTAGTCCCAGGTCGTCCGCTGGACCCAGCTCAGCTCAGGCGTCGGGCCCTTGCAGCTGGTGCCGTAGTAGCCATTGCAGTCGAGAATCGGCAGGAAATCCGCCGTGTCGGTCTCGGCCGTCAAGAGCTTGTTCACGGTACCCGCGAAGGTCAGTCCACCATAGTTGCCGATGTCCAGGCCATAGCTGAAGCTGAGTTCCAGGCCCTCGTTCTGGATGCTGTTGAGGTTGGTGGTCAACAGATACACGCCGGACCCGTCGAGGGTCAGGGTGCCACCGACGCGAGCGATCTTGGAGCATTCCGAGGCCAGGCCGGACTCATAGCATCCGTCCAGAACCTGCTGGGCCTGGAAGGTGTCGATGTAGCCATTGATCTTGATGTCGTAGTAGTCGAGCGACACGATCAACTTGGCGAAGTCCGGCGTCCAGACGACGCCCACTGTCGTGGTGTCGGCCTCTTCCGTCTGCGGCAGATTTGCCAGGTCGGTTCCCTGGTAGATGTTGATCTGGCCCGAGACGATGTCCTCGACCTGGCCCACCTGCGCGGCGGTCATGCCCGTCGAGATACACAGGGCTGTCAGCTCAGGCGTGATGTTGTCGGCGTTTTCAACCGAGCAGGGATCGATCTTGGCGTTGTCCAGCCCCGTGACCACCGGCGATGCCAGTTCGCCGACGTTCGGCGCACGCGCCGCCCGTTGCCTCATCACGCGGACCAGGAAGCTGTCCATCGGCCGCCAGTTCAGGCCGTACTTGTAGGTGTCGCTGGTGCCGCTCGGCTTGTAGTCCGAGTAGCGATAACCCAGCTCAAGGTCGAGCGCCTGGATGCCGGTCACGCCGCTGATCAGCGGGAAGATCGCTTCACCAAACACTTCCTTGACGTTGAACCCACCCTTGATCGGGGCCAGGTAGCCACCGGCGCCACCCTGGCAGCTTGAAGGCTGGAGCCTGAGGCACTCGTCGGGGATCGTCTCGCCCGACTCCTCGCGATACTCGGCGCCGATACTGACGGCGAGCGGGCTTTCGGCCCACGGCATCTTGAAGGCGCTGATGGGACCGTTCGCCGAGACGCTCACGATCTCCTGCTTGTAGCGCTGCTGCTGCAGGGCCACGGCGCCCGAGTAGATCGCCATCTCCGGCGTGATGGATCCAAATCCACCGAAAAGGTTCAGCGGTACGCACTCCGGGCCGGCGTCGCGGCAGATGATGTTGTCCGGGTCGGCGGGGTCCGGAATACCGGTGATGGCCAACGCGGCGTTGGCCACGTTGGTGTAACCGGCGCGGACGGTCGTCCGGTTGGACTGTCCGAACTGGTAGGACGCGTCGTAGCGCCAGTCACCCATGATGTCGCCACGCACGCCCAGCATGAACTGGTAGTTGCTGTTGTCGAAATCCTCGCTACGCGGGCCGAGTTCCAGCGTGCGGCGCCGATAGACGAGGTTGAGGTCATCCGCGGCGTCCACGACGCCGTTCCCGTTCACGTCCCTCCAGTTGGGGAACGCATCCGGATTCGTATTGGTGAGCTCATCAATCACGGTACCAGCCGTAACGCCGCCATTGGCTGCGTCGAGAATGAACTGGCGGGCCTGGGCACCCATGTACGGGTTCGACAGCGGCGTCCACCAGTTGTTGCCGAAGAAGCCCGATGGCGCCACCTGCTGGCGGACTACCGTGGAGGTATAGCCCAGCCGCGCGTAGGCGTCGGCGTGCTCGCTGATTTCGAAGTTACCCATCGCGAACGCGCCGTAACGCTTCTGCGGTGTCTGGTAGAAGTTGAACGGGTTGAAGTTGAACACGCTGCAGTTGGCGCCGAGCGTGCCGTCGTTACGGTACTGGCCGAGCGACGGGCCGCCTGCGATTGCCGTACGGGTCGGCATGGTCGTCGAGGAGCCGCCGGCCACCACCGCGCCAGGGGCGTCGCAGCCTGCCGGGGAGGGAATCGGGGCCTCGCCGGCCAGGAACTGGTCGTAGCCCGAGCCGTCGGCCGTGCCGATGCCGAGCTGGCCGAGCGGGCGTGCGCCGAGCAGGACCGCTTCGCGATCCGTGTAGTTCAGGCTGAGCACGACGTTGCCGCGGCCGTCGGCCACGTTGGCGCCGACGGTGAGGAAGGCGCTGAGCGTGTCACCATCGTTTTCGCCCGTCTGCGAGAAGTCGGTGTTGAACTCGACGCCCTCGAAGTCCTTCTTCATGACGAAGTTCAGGGCACCCGAGATGGCGTCCGAGCCGTACACGGCCGAGGCGCCGCCGGTGATGATGTCGATGCGCTCGATCAGCGCCGTCGGGATGATGGAGGTGTCGACGATGCCGTCGACGTTGTACGGGGTCAGGCGCTTGCCATCCATCATGATCAGGTTGCGCTGGGCACCGAGGCCCCGCAGGTTGACGGCGGCAACGCCGGCGGTGCCGTTGTTGACGTTCGCGCCATCGTCAGGCTTGACGATCGGCAGGATGCGCAGGATCTTCTCGACCTCCGGCTGCTGCTGCAGGCGTACTTCCTGCGCACCGACCGAGTAGATCGGGCTCGAAGACACGACGCCAGGCACCTCGATGCGGGTACCGGTGACGACGATCTCTTCCATCTTCTCCTGAGCGGCACTGGTTGCCCCGTACAGTCCGGCGCTCATGGCACCGGCGGTAACGAGAGCAATGCGTACAGCGCGCGCGACATTGCGGTTGGTCATTCAGTCCTCCTAAAGGAACATGTAATTTTAATTTTCATTAGCCCGGTCCGACCAGGACCGGCGCTACGGACCCCAAAGTGATCCCCTCCCTGACCCTCGTCAGCCGGCAAATGAGCCCGCTGCCGAATTCTGGACCTGGGTGTGGCGGGAATAATAGACACGTCCGCAGTCTAAAAGAAACCCTTTCTGCAAAAAAACAACACGGAGCCAGCTGGGGCGTCAGACAAAAAACCAAGTGTTTTTGCGGCAACGAGGCTCTGTTGCTATGCAGCACCGATCGAGGAGGAGATTGGTGGGACCGATTGTTGCTGATAGGCAACAGGACATTCGTTGTGTGTTCACAACACTATTTTCCACGATTTGCCGCGAACCGGGCCTATTCCGCTTTGCGAAACACGCCTAAGTAATTGATGAATAAGGCTCACCGAACCGGAGGGCTCGAGATGACCACCAGGTGGTTCACACGGCGGCGGTCAGGGCGTCCCTGGAATCGACGCGCTCATGACACGATCTCCCGCTTTGAGGCCGAGCCTGCCGGCCGTGCCGGCAATGACCTCGAGCACGGCCGCGACGGGCGCTTCGCTTCCGATAAAACGGGTCGAAAGGGGCGTGGTGTGTTCGGCGATGTTGACGATCCGACCATCGGGGGCGATGAACAGCAGGTCGAGCGAGATGTAGGTGTTATGCATCCAGAAGTAGGCGAACTGCGGGAAGTCGTAGAGAAACAGCATGCCGCGATCGGGCGCGAGCTCGCGGATGAACATCAGCCCCCGGGACCGTCTCAGCGGCGTGTCGGCGATCCAGGCGCGGAATTCGTGGGATTCTTCGCCCGACAGGATCGTGACAGTGGCCTGCTGCAGGTATTCGAACGGCTCGGCGTTGTCCGGGCCGGCGGCGCAGGCGGTCGCAGCCAGCAGCGTCAGCAACAGTCCGCCAAGGTGTGCCGGCAGGCGGAGCAGGGCGCTCATGGCGCGTCCTCCCTCGGACGGGCGGGCAGGTCATCGTCGCGGTAGCTCACCAGCCCGCGAAAGTCAAAGCGGGTCATGAGCAGGGAGCCGCTGTCGTCCAGCGCGCGCGCCGGCTCGGTGCAGAAGCCGCGGGCTTCCACTTCCCAGCGGCGCGTGCCATCGCCGGGGTCGGGCAGGCGGCGCTGGGTCACCTCGTCCAGGGTGCATCGCTGCTCGCCGCGGGTGCCGTAGATCTTGCCGGCGGCCTCGCGCAGCGCAGTGACGTTGACCGCCACCGCCCGGCCGTTCTCGCCCTCCGCCAGCCGGGGAGGGGCGAACACGATTGCCAGGGTACCGCCATCGGGCAGGCGGCCCGAGAAATGCAGGCGCATGCCGAGGCCGTCCGGGCGCGGCATGCCGGTGCAGGCCAGCCCCGGTTCGCGCCAGTCGAGGTCGACGTCGAGGTCGCCACGCAGCCTGGCGCTCAGGAACCCGCTACCGTCCGCCAGGCAGGACGTCGGCGTGGCAGGCGGTTCCACGGAATCCGGCAGGCCGTTCAGCCCGAGCATCGCGACCAGTCCGAGCATCTGTCTCCTCAGGCCCCCGTGGCCTTCGCCACCGCCGCCGGCCCTTCAGTCGTCGCGGGATTGCGCGACCAGCAGGTGCTTGGCGATGCCGCCGTGCATGGTGCCAATACCGCGGATCAAATGCAGCACCAGCGTCAGCAACAGGATACCGAGTGGCACTGCGATGATGCCGATCGCCGGTTCGCCGGTGACCAGGACGCCGTCCATATGCAGCCCCCCGCCCTCGAAAAGCAGCGCGCTCAGCGGGCCCAGGATCAGGGAAAGCCCGGCGGCCAGGCCAGTGATGGCGACCGTGAAGTAAAGGATGCCGAGCGGAAGCATCAACAGGAAATACAGCATCGTCGTCCAGGTCCGCCTGTCGGTGAGCATGGCCTTGATGCGCTCCATCACGGGCTTGCCCTTCTGCGGGTAGGTCGGGCGCCGCGGCATGCGCTGGCCGAGCAGCCCCTCCACGAGCCGCCCTTCTGCCAGGGCGAGCACCCGGGTGAACCCGACGAACAGCAGGAAAAACGGGATGCCGATGATCAGAATCGCCAGGCCCAGCGAGAGCGACAGGCCGGTGACCGTCACCGTGAAGTAGACGATGCCCGTGCCGATCGCCAGCAGCGCATAGAACAGGGCGGTCCAGGTACGGGACTCCGCGTAGACGCCGAAGAACCGGCCGAGCACCGTGCGATGCTCCTTCGGCTTCGGCGGCGCGAGGGCTTCACGGACCCGCTTCTCGGTGCTGCGGTAGGCCTCGGCAACTTCCCTTGGCGCGCCGTAGGTGCTGGCAATCAGTTCCAGGACGTCGGCTTCGCTCTTGCCGGGATTGGCACCGATTTCCGCCCGGAGATATTCCTCGGCGTCATACAGCGCATCCTGGATCAGGGCCGGGTCTTCGCCCGAAAGCGCCTCCTTCAGTGCCTTCAGGTACTGCTCGATCGAGCGCGGCGCGCCTGCAGTATTCATGTTCTTGCCCCCGTTGATTCGGTGAAGTCATTGACGAAATCGCGAGTGTCGCACCAGATGTCGCGCCACTGCTGGAAGGTGGCCCGGCCGGTGCTGGTGATGCGGTAGTAGCGGCGTGGCGGGCCAGAGTAGGACGGCACGACCCGACTGGCCAGCAGGCCGGCCGCCGACAGCGTGCGCAGGACGGGATACAGGGCACCCTGCTTTACGAGGGCTCCGGCACCGCCCTCGCGCTGCAGCCGCTTCGCGATCTGGTAGCCGTAGAGATCCTCTTCAGCGCGATCCAGAATCGCCAGCAGGACCAGCGCGACGAGACCGGCGCTCAGCTCCTTCTGGAACTTTCGGGCGAGCGGATCCTGCGCATTTGCCCCGCCCGCAACGGATTCCGCCCCGATATTTTCACTGTCATCCATAAGGCAGTCCATAGCAGTATGGTGTCAAGCATAGTACGAACTTAATAATAGTCAAGAACTGAAGCTCCGAACCGGGCCCGTCGGGCCGGCAGGCCTGTGTGCCGGACCCGGGACCCAGGCGGGTCGACGCGCATCAACGCGCTTGCGGGGCGGCAACGGGCCGCTACCATAAGGGCGGAAGAAAAAATCGGAGATGTTCATGATAAGCGGCACGACCAGTCGCCGGCGCTCGGGACGATTTGTCAGCCGCCTCACCCGTGGAACGCTCGCCATCATCATGGCCGGGGGGCGCGGCGAACGGCTCAAGCACCTGACCGAGCATCGCTGCAAGCCGGCAACGCCGTTCGGCGGCAAGTTCAAGATCATCGATTTCGTGCTGTCGAACTGCGTCAACTCCGGCATCCGGCAGATCGCGATCCTGACCCAGTACAAGTCTCATTCCTTGATCCAGCACGTCCAGCGAGGCTGGTCCTACCTGCGGGGTGAGTTCGGCGAGTTCGTCGACGTCGTGCCGGCGCAGCAGCAGGTCGGCGAGCACTGGTACCGGGGGACGGCCGACGCGGTCTTCCAGAACCTCGACTACATCCGTGAGCATCGTCCGATGCACGTCCTGGTGCTGGCAGGCGACCACGTCTACAAGATGGACTATGGCCCGATGGTGGCCTACCACGTCGAGAAGGGCGCCGACATTACCGTGGGAGTCGTCGAGGTGCCCGTCGCAGAGGCGCGCGAATTCGGCGTGATGACCATCTCGGCTGACAACAAGGTCATCAATTTTGCAGAGAAGCCGGAGGCACCGGATCCGATACCCGGGCGCGAGGGCATAGCGCTGGCCTCGATGGGCATCTACGTCTTCAAGACCCGGCTGCTGGAACGCATGCTCGAAGAGGACGCTTTCAACCCGGAGTCGAAGCATGACTTCGGCAAGAACATCATCCCTTCGGCAATCCACAGTCGTTCGGTGTTCGCCTACCCGTTCCAGGACGTCAGGACCCGCGCGCAGAGTTACTGGCGCGACGTCGGCAACGTCGATGCCTTCTACGAAGCGAACCTCGAGCTGGTGCACGTGGCGCCCGAGCTGAACCTGTACGACGCCCAGTGGCCTATCTGGACCTACCAGGAGCAGCAGCCGCCGGCCAAGTTCGTGCTGGACGAAGAGGGCCGGCGCGGCCATGCGATCAATTCGATGGTGGCGGGCGGCTGCATCATCTCCGGTGCCGAGCTGCGCGAGTCCTTGCTGTTCTCCAATGTTCGGGTCGAGGAAAGATCGCTGGTCGAACGCTCCGTTGTCCTGCCGAACGCGCGCATCGGCTTTGACTGCCGCATTCGTCGCGCCGTCATCGACGAGGATTGCGAGGTCCCGGATGGCTGCGTGATCGGCTACGACACCGAGCAGGATGCGAAGCGCTTCTACATCACGAAGAAAGGGGTCGTGTTGGTGACCGCCGACATGTTCCGCGGCGAGACTTGAGCAGCACCTCCGACCCGCGACTGAAAGTGGTGCTGTGCTGGCACATGCACCAGCCGCAATACCGGGACCTGAAGTCGGGCAGGCAGCTGCGGCCCTGGGCCTACCTGCACGGGATCAAGGACTACGTGGACATGGCGGTCCACCTGGAATCGGTGCCCGACGCCTGTGCGGTCGTCAATTTCTCGCCGGTCCTGCTCGAGCAGCTCGACGAGTACAGTTCGCAACTGTCGTTGCACCTGCGCAGCGGCGCGCCGCTCGGCGACCCGGTGCTGGCATTGCTCACGCCTCAGGGCGTGCCGGCGGACCGGACCGCGTGGCCGGAGCTCATCCGTTCCTGCCTGCGTGGGCACCCGGAAAACCTGATCGGCCGATTCGAGCCCTACCGCGACCTGGCCAGGCTGGCCACGCAGCTGCTCGAGTCCGACTCACTGGAGAACGCATCCGGACAGCTGCTGACCGACCTGGCGGCCTGGTTCCACCTGGCCTGGTTCGGTGAAACGGTACACCGCGGCGACCCGCGGGTGCAGGCGCTGGTCCGTCGCAGCGGGCACTTCAGTGCCGCCGACCTGCGTACGCTCCTGGAGTGCATCGCCGACGTCCTGGCCGGGCTGGTTCCGCGCTTTCGCCGGCTGGCGGGCAGCGGCAAGGTGGAACTGTCGGTGTCGCCCTGGGGACACCCGATCCTGCCCCTGCTGTTCGAATTCTCCGACGCCCGGGAGGCAGACCCGGATATCGACTTGCCGCGCACGGCAAGGTACCCGGGCGGGGCGGACCGGGCGCGGTGGCATGTTGCACGCGCGGTCCAGGCGTTCAGTCGCTCGTTCGGCGTGCGCCCGCAAGGTTGCTGGCCGCCAGAGGGCGCCCTCAGCGCCGCCTCCATGAGCCTGCTGCAAACCTTCGGGTTCGACTGGTTGGCGAGCGGCGAGCCGGTATTGCGCCGCGCGCTGCAGCTCAACGATCCTGGCCAGAGCCCGGCGCGCGACGAACTCAGCAGCGCCTATCGGCTCGATGCCGGGCGCGCCGCCTGTTTCTTCTGCGATGACGAGTTGTCCGACCTGATCGGGTTCAGCTACAGCAAGTGGCACGGCGATGATGCCGCCGCCGACTTTGTCGGCCGCCTGGACCGCATCGCCGCCGGCCAGGAAGACAATTCGCACCGCGTGGTGTCGGTCGTCGTCGATGGCGCCAATGCATGGGAATACTATCCGTTCAACGGCTTCTACTTTCTCAGGGCGTTGTACCAGCGGTTGGCGACGCATCCGCGCCTGAAGCTGACGACCTTCAGCGACTGCCTGCGCGACGGCGTGGCCGTACGGGAGCTCAAGCGGCTGGTGGCCGGCAGCTGGATCCAGGGCAGCCTCTCCAGCTGGATCGGCAGCCCGTCGCGCAACCGGGCGTGGGACATGCTCTGCGAGGCCAAGAGCCTGTTCGACCAGGTGGTCGTGGAGGGTGGGCTGAGCGAAGACGAGCAGCGCGCGGCGGAGGAGCAGCTCGGCGTGTGCGAAGGCTCCGACTGGTTCTGGCGGTCGGCGGACCGGCTGGCCGAGGAGCCCGAGGACCGTTTTGATCCGATCTTCCGTCGGCACCTCCTGAATCTCTATGCGTTGCTTGGCGAAGCACCGCCCGGCAGCCTGGCGCAACCGGCTGAGTGACGGTCCGGCCGCGTCACCCCGCAGGGCCGGGACAGCGAGTGAGCATTCGCCCAAGGACGGCCGATGGTGGCCTTATACTGAAAGCCGGGGTGACCGGGAGAGGCCGATGAAGCGGGCGATCGAAGGATGGGAAACGGCTGCGGCGCTGCGCTGGGTCGGCGTGGCGATCGTCGCGCTGGCGATCGCCTGCGCGGGGTGTGCGATGCTGCCCAAGCTCGAAACGCCCCGCTTGTCGCTGGTCGGCATCAAGTTCCAGGACATGACCTTCTTCGAGCAACGGCTGCTCGTGCGCCTGCGCGTGCAGAATCCCAATGACATGGTGCTGCCAATCAAGGGGATCGACGTGAACTTCGAGCTGGCCGGTGAGGATTTTGCCGAAGGCATCAGTGCGCGTGCCTTCGAGGTTCCCGCCTTCGGCGAGGCGGAGTTCGACATGAGCGTCACCGCGAATGCGGCGACGGCGTTGCTGCGTATCCTCGATCGTAACCGCGGCAAGCAGGTCGACTCGCTGGACTACCGCCTCCGCGGCACGCTGAAGACGGGCATCCGTTTCCTGGGATCGGTGCCCTTCGACGAGAAAGGCAAGGTCGCGCTCGACTCGCTGACGGGCAGGGACAAAGGCGGCGGCAAGGACAAGTCGGGTGCGGCCGGCAGCGGGGGCGCCAGCAGCTGATGCGCTTCATGACCGCTTTTGCTGCGCCCCGGCGTATAGCTCGAGGTAGCGCTCGAATTGCCGGTCCCAGCTGAAGTCTTCGGCCATCCCGTTGGCCACCAGCCGCGACCACTGCTCACGGTCGGCGTAAAGCCCGCAGATCCTGGAGAGTGCCCAGCGCACGGCGCCGGTATCGGCGTCCTGGAACACGATGCCGGTGCCTTCGCCGCTGGTGGTCTCGTAGTGCTTCACCGAATCCGCGAGACCGCCGGTGCGCCGCACGATGGGCACCGTGCCGTAGCGCAGGCTGTACATCTGGTTCAGGCCGCAGGGTTCGTACCTGGAAGGCATCAGGAAGGCGTCGCAGCCGGCTTCGATCCAGTGCGCGAGTTCCTCGTCATGTCCCTGGCGAAACGCGACCGCGCGCGGGTGCAACGCAGCCAGGCGCGCAAAGAACTCCTCGCAGTGGCGCTCGCCGCTGCCGAGCACCGCCAGCGCGAGGTCGCCGCGTGACACGGCTTCCGGCAGGACCTCGAACAGCAAGTCCACACCCTTCTGCCATGCAAAGCGCGTGACGATGCCCACTAGCGGCCGCCCGACGCCCGGGTCCAGACCCAGTCGTTCGCATAGCGCCTCGCGCATGCGCGCCTTGCCGGAAAGATCGTTCGCGGAGAAGTGCCATGGCAGGTAGCGATCGGTCGCCGGATCCCACTCCCTTGCATCGACACCGTTGAGGATCCCGGCTATCGGCTCGCCGCGCGCGCGCAATATCCCGTCCAGACCCATGCCCTGTTCGGGCGTGCATATTTCCTTCGCATAGGTCGGACTGACGGTGCTGACCACGTCGGCGTCCCGCAATCCCTGCCCAAGCAGGTTGATCCGGCCCTCGGCGAGTTCGCCGGCATCGAGCATCCCGACCGCTTCGCCAAGCCCGAGCTCACCGGCCGCCGCTGCGGGGAGCACGCCCTGGTAGCCCAGGTTGTGGATGGTCAGGACCGAACGGGTCCGCTGAAACAGCGGATCTGCGACCCGGACCGACTTCAGGTACAGCGGCAGCAACGCGGTGTGCCAGTCGTGGCAGTGCAGGATGTCCGGGGAGAACTGCAGGCGCCGGCAGGCCTCCAGCGACGCGAGGCAGAGCAGCAGGAAGCGCAGGTGCTCATCCGGCCCGTTGCCATAGAAGCCAGGTCGCGCATACAAGGCCGGACAGTCCACCAGCATCAGGTCCGGCAGGCTGCGACCGCGCCGGCCACGCAGCACCGAATAGCCATAGCGCTGCGCGCCGAAGGCCAGTTCCAGGCCTTGCAGTCCCGCGATCGGCTCGATCGTCACGCCGTCGCGGTCGAGGTCCGCGTACAGCGGCAGGCAGGGAAGCACGCGATGTCCCTGATCATGCAGCAAGCGCGTCAAGGCCGCCGCCACGTCGGCCAGGCCGCCGACCTTGGCGTGGGGCGCCAGTTCCGCAGTGACGAAGCACACCGAGAGTGTCATGGGGTGAGTTTATAAGAGGTGCCAGGCACATGCCTGTCCCCGACGCGGGGACGGGCATGTGCCTGGCACCTTCGTACAGCAAGAATCGGGTTGCCTGCCGGGGCCGTCGGCCGCATCGTTGGCATCCTCACGCACGGCAGGGCTTTGGTATGCAGGCGTCAGATCCGCAACACTTCCAGCGCATGGCACGGGTCATCCGCTACATCGACGAGCACTACACCCGGCAGCCCTCGCTGGAGGTGCTGGCCAAGGTCGCCGGTTTGAGCTCCGCCCACTTCTCGCGGGAGTTTCGCCGTTGGGCGGGGCTGGCACCGACCCAGTACGTCCGCTTGCTGTCCCTGCGCGCGGCCAAGCGGACGCTGGAGGGCGACGCCTCGATCATCGCCGCGGCCTGGGAAGCGGGCCTGTCTGGCGGCGGGCGGCTGCACGATCTGTTCGTGACCTTCGAGGCGATGACGCCGGGCGAGTACCGGTCGCGGGGCGAGGGCCTGGTGCTGCGCTACGGGCTGGCCCAGACGCCCTTTGGCGAGGCCCTGCTGGCGACGACGCCGCGCGGACTGGCGGTCCTGGAGTTCATCGGCGGGCCGGGTGGGGAAGTGGAGAAGGGACTGCGGCGGCGCTGGCCGGCGGCCCGGCTGTTGCGGGATGACGCGCAGGCCGGGAAGGTCGCCCGCCAGGTGTTCGTCACGCGCGCGGGGGAATTGCCCCTGCACGTGCGTGGCACGAATTTCCAGGTCAGGGTCTGGGAGGCGCTGCTGGAGCTGGGTGGTCGTGGTCCGCTCAGCTACGGACGCCTCGCGGCGGCGATCGGCCAGCCGGGGGCTGCGCGCGCCGTGGGCCAGGCGGTCGGCGCCAACCCGGTGGCGTGGATGATCCCGTGCCATCGGGTGCTGCGCGCCGGGGGCGGGCTCGGCGGTTACCGGTGGGGTATAGACCGAAAGCGGGCCATGCTTGCCTGGGAATTATCCCAGGCGAGCGCATGATGAGACGGTTCAGCCGGGGCCGGGCTCGGGTTCCGCTCCGGCCTCGTCCGTGTGCTCGCTGGCCGGCGCCTTGCCTGACCTGGCGGCGAACATGCCAAGCATGCTTTCCTGCATGCGGGTCCAGAGCTCCATGTTCTTGCGCGCCATCTCGGCCATCGCATTCATGGGCGGCGGCGCGGCATTCAGCATCTGGGAGACCTGCTGCTGCAGGGACTCCTGCTGCTTCATGAAGGCCTCGACGCTCGTCTCGAGGTAGCGGGACATGAAATCCTGCATCGGTCCGCCGTAGAAGCGAATGATCGACTCCAGCAGCTGGGTGGTCAGGATCGGATGGCCGAACTGTTCCTGCTCCGATATGACCTGGAGCAGGATCAGCCGGGTGATGTCCTCGTTGGTCTTGTCCTCGACCACGCGGATGCGTTCACCCTCGACGATCATCTGGCGGATGTCGCCCAGGGTGACGTGCCTGCTGATCGACGCGTCGTAAAGCCGCCGGTTGGCGTATTTCTTGATCAGGCGTTCGGTGCTCATGCGCCGAGTGTAACGGATCGTAGTGCACTGCGTTAATTGCGGCGCAACAGCGCCTGACGCCGCGGGAAGCGGGCCGGGTAGCGCGTGCAGGGCACTGCTGCCGACACGCGCGGGCGAGGCACCCGGAACGCCGGGCAATGAAAAGGGACGGCGGCCCGGAGGCGCGCCGTCCCGAGGGGGTCTCGTCGGCAGGTCGCTTAAGCGGCCTTCTTCGCGATCGCGGCGTAGTCGGCCGCGGCCTTGTCGTACCACTTGGTCAGCTCGGCCTGCTGCTCGGTGGCCAGCTTGACCAGGTCCTGCGAACGCTGGGTGGTCTTCTCGACCAGCTGCGTGGTCAGCTCGACCTGCCTGGCGGCCAGTTCGTTGACGTCCTTGACCTGCGCGGGCAGCTGCAGCTGCTTGATGGCGATTTCGAGCATCTCGCCGGCGAAGGCATACTGCTGCCTGGCAACGCGCTCAAAGCCCTGCACAGCCAGGTCGTTGAACTTGGCGGCCGGCGCAAAGGCCTTCTTGGACGCATCAATGAATACGTTGAAATCGAAAGTGGGATTGGTCATGTTGGTCTCCTTGGCGATTCGGGTTTTCGGTGCGGGCACCGGCCTGGCGGTCGTTACCTGCCTTGCCGTCCGGGTTCTGGAAGTCGGTTTTGTCTTCACGATGGGGCACAGTATAGACGGCAATTTTGTGCAGTGCAACAAAATCTTCTGAGTCGGCTCGAGGTCCCGTTTCCAACGGCATATGTAGACACTAAAATACGATAAAACAATAGGTTAGAGTAATCCGGGTTATCGATGACGGAAGGCGGGAGAGGATCGAGGGCCGGACGAAATGATGCACTGCACTAGGGGCCTGAGGGCCCGTGGAGGTTCCAGATGAGCGATCGAGATCCGCAAGCGGCCTGGCTGGATGCCTGGGCATCCACCCAGCGTGACCTCTGGCAGAAGATGCTCTCCGGCCAGGCGCCGACGCCCGCGGTGCCGGGGCCGACCCAGTTCATGCAGTTTTTCGGGCAGCCGCTGCCGGAGTCCTCGCAGGACGTGACCCGCAAGATGATGGACTTCGGTGAGGGCTATCTCGGGGTGGCCCGGGAGTTCTGGAAGCTGGTCGAATCGACCGGTGCGGCGGGCGGCGCAAGCCCGGAGCAGAAGCTGAAGCGCGATCTCGAGGCGCTGCAGTCCAGTTTCACCCAGGGATTCGCCAGGCTCTACGGCGCGGGACCGCTCGGCGCGGATCTGCTCGGGGCATGGCAGAAGATGGCCGGACCGGCTGCATCGGCTGACAGTCCGATGCCGGCCTGGCCGGGCCTGCCGGCACTGGGGATCACTCGCGAGAGGCAGGAGGCAATGGAGCGGCTCGGCAAGGCGGCCATGCGCTACCAGCAGGCACTCGGGCGTTACGGCGAGCTGCTGGGCAGGGTTTCCTCGGACGCGGTCGAGCGGCTCACGCGGCGCATTACGCGCATTGCCAGGCCGGACGAGCAGATCGGCAGCTTCCGCGCGATGTACGACCTGTGGGTCGAGTGTGGCGAGGAAGCCTTTGCGGCCGCGGCGCATGGCACCGAGTTCGCCAAGGCCCAGTCGGATGTCAACGACGCCCTCATGGAACTGAAGGCCGAGCAGCAGAAACAGGTCGAGGACTGGGCCCGGGCACTCGACTTGCCCACCCGTACAGAGATGAACACGCTGCTCAAGCGCGTCAATACGCTGCGGCGCAGGCTGCGCGAGGTCGAGGAGGAGCTGGAGTCGGGCCGGCGCAAGAAGAGCAAGTGAACCCCTTCTCGATCGACAGTGCCAAGGCGCTGGAGGAGATCTCGGCCTTCAGTAGCAAGCTTGCCGAAGGCGCACGGGCGGTTGCCGGCATCGGCGAGGTCGAGGTCGGCTGCTCCGCGAAGGACGCGGTTTACGCAGAGGACAAGCTGACCCTCTATCGTTACCGGCCGCTGGCGCCCGACTCCGGACTCGCACCGGTCCTCATTTGCTACGCGCTGGTCAACCGGCCCTACATGGTGGACCTGCAGCAGGACAGGTCACTCGTGCGCGGCCTGCTCGAGCGGGGTCTCGATGTCTATCTGATCGACTGGGGCTATC
>Ga0316195_10000280_pt1 | contig 19228 bp, 19 predicted proteins | sample Phised1_MG_FD_204937 | JGI IMG/M metagenome (GOLD analysis project Ga0316195, IMG submission 204937) | Coastal sediment microbial communities from Maine, United States - Phippsburg sediment 1 | ecosystem: Environmental > Aquatic > Marine > Coastal > Sediment | place: USA: Maine | collected...
CGCCGGCTGACCGGTGGGCTCGGCCACGCGGCGCGGCAGCAGGCCAATGCCTAGGTCGCGCTGCAAGGCTTCGCGCGCCGCCAGGCTGGTGTTGACACGCAGCCGTGGCTGCAGCTTCAGTCGCCGCGTGTCGTCGCCCCGGCTCAGTTGCCACTGACCCTGCGGCGCCGTGCCGGCATACACCACCAGCGGGTGCGCGCCCAGGTCCTGCGGGCCGGCCGGCTGGCCGTGGCGCCGCAGGTAGTCGGCCGAGGCATACAGCCCGTACTCCAGCAGCCCCAGCCGCCGTGCCGCCAGCGATGAATCGGACAAGGGCCCGACACGCACCGCCAGGTCGTAGCCCTCGTGCACTATGTCGACCACGCGGTTGCTGTAGTCGGCCTCCACCTGCACCTGAGGGAAGGCCGCCAGGTACTCGGCGATCCAGCCGCTGACGGCCACCAACCCGAACTCCACGCCGCAGGTCAGCCGCAGCGTGCCGTGTGGCTCGCCGCGGATGCGCTGCATGGCCTGCCGCGCATCGTCAACCGAGGCCAGGATGGCATGGGCACGCTCGAAGAACTCGCGCCCCGCCTCGGTCAGCGACAGCGAGCGCGTGCTGCGCTCCAGCAGCCGCACCGACAGCTCGTGCTCCAGCTGGCTCACCACCCGCGACAGCCGCGCCTTCTGCGTGTGCAGTGCATCGGCCGCGCGGGTGAAGCTGCCGGTCTGCACCACCTTGACGAAGGCCTGCAGCGAGGGCAGATCCATTGTTGTCTCCTGAAGCAACAGTGTGTCTCATTCTGATGGATTGAAGCATTCTGCGTCGATCGCGAAACTGCCCGGCATCGTTTCAACCCCTGCACCCGGAGCCCGTCGATGAGCCTGCAAGACCCCAACGTGCTGAACCCGCAGCGCCGCAAGCGCGTCGCTATCGTCATCGCCAACCCGGCGGTGTCCACCACCACCGGCTGGCCAGTGGGCTTCTGGTGGAGCGAGCTGACCCACCCGTATCACGTCTTCACCGAGAAGGGCTACGAGGTCGAGGTCTTCAGCCCGGAAGGCGGCAAGTGCGAGGCCGACGGCATGAGCGACCCCAACGACGCCAGCGGCTACAGCAAGACCGACCTGATCAGCCAGGGCTTCATCCACACGGCGGAGCTGAAGGCGCTGGCCGACAACACGAAGAAAGCGGCCGAGATCGACGTCGCGCGCTTCGACGCCATCGTCGTCGCCGGCGGCCAGGCGCCAATGTTCACCTTCGAGCGCGCGACCGACCTGCATGCCAAGTTCGCCGCCTTCTTCGAGGCCGGCAAGGTGGCCGCGGCGCTGTGCCACGGCAGCGCGATCCTGGCTTATGCCAGGGACAGCAAAGGCGAGTACATCGCCAAGGGCCGCACCGTCACCGGCTTCGCCAATGTCGAGGAGGACTACGCCGACAACGCGGTGTGGAGCTACGGGATGCTGGCGAGCGACAAGCACGTGATGCCCTGGCGCATCGAGGACAAGCTCAAGGCTATTGGCGCCAACTACGTGCAGGCCGGCCTGTGGCGCAGCTTCGCGGTGCGCGATGGCAACCTCGTCACCGGGCAGCAGAACTTCTCCGGCAGCGAGACGGCACGGCTCGTCATCGAGGCATTGGGCCTGTGAGGCCGAAGGGGCATCACGATGAACATCAGCATACTGGGCGCCGGCAACGTCGGCATGGCGCTGGCCCGTGCGCTGCTGCGCGCCGGCCAGCCAGTAACCCTCGGCGTGCCGAATCCGGCGCGCTATGCCGAGGCGGTGGCCGCCCTCGGCCCACAGGCCACTCTGACCGGCATCGACGAGGCCATCGAGCGCGGCGAGTTGGTGATCCTGGCGGTGCCCTATGCAGCGGCGCTGGCCATCGCCCAGGGCCGCGCCGACTGGCAGGGCCGCGTGCTGGTGGACGCCACCAACCCGCTGGCGCCGGGGCTGGCGGGCCTGAGCCTGGGCACCAGCACCAGCGGCGCCGAGCAGGTGGCCGAGCGCGCCAGCGGCGCGTGCGTGGTCAAGGCCTTCAACACCACTGGCGCGGAGAACATGGCTGACAGCCGCTATGCACAGGGCCAGCCAATGATGCCGGTGGCCGGCGACGACGCCGCCGCGCGTCAGCAGGTGCTGGCGCTGGCCACACTGATCGGCTTCGACGCCATCGACATGGGCCCGCTGAGTGCGGCGCGCTACCTGGAGCCGCTGGCGATGGTGTGGATCCACCTGGCCTTCAAGCAGGGCCAGGGGCGGCGCTTCGCCTTTGCCCGCATAACGCGTGCATGAGCCAGGCGCACCACGCCCCCGAGCTGCCGCCGCACGCTCATGGCCGCAAGGCGACCTGGTTCGAGCTGTTCTTCGATCTGGCGTTCGTCGTCGCGGTGGCGCAGCTGTCCGGCGCCTATGCGCACCACTTCGACTGGGCCGGCGCGGCCTGCAGCGCGCTGCTGCTGCTGGCCATGTGGTGGTGCTGGCTGGGCCACACCTTCCATGCCACCCGCTTTGACCAGCAGCGGCCCGACCAGCGGCGGTTGGGGCTGCTGCAAATCCTCGCGGTGACGGTCATCGCCTACGGTGTGTCCGATACCTACGGCGCACGCGGCCCGGCTTTCGCGCTGGGGCTCGCGGCCTTCAAGTTGCTGCTGGCGGTGGCCTACCTGCGCGAGCGGCGCTGGCGCGGCGCGCACGGGTTGATCCGCGCCTATGCCGGGCTGTACCTGCTGCAGGCCGCCCTATGGGCCTCCTCGGCCGCGCTGCCGCCCACGCCGCGCGTGGCGCTGTGGGGCCTGGCGCTGGTGCTCGACTTGGCCTCACCATGGTGGGTGGCGCGCTACACCACGACGGTGCGGCCGCACCCCGAGCACCTGCCTGAGCGCTTCGGCCTGTTTACCATCATCCTGCTTGGCGAGGGCGTGGCCTCGGTAGTGCACGCGCTGGACCACGGCACCGAACTGCACGGCCATGCGGTGGCCGCTGCGCTGGGCGGCGTGGCGCTGACCTTCGGCACTTGGCTGGGCTACTTCGAGGTGACGCGCGCGCATGACGAGCGCAAGGTCGAAGGCACAGCCGGGGGCCGCAACCTGCGGCTGTGGGCCTACGGCCACGTGCCGATCTACGTGGGCGTGTTCAGCCTGGCGGCGGGCACGGTAGCGATGGCCGGCGAAGCGGCCTGGACCGCTCCGCAGCTGCTGCTGTACATCGCCGGCATCGCGCTGATCCCACTGGGGCTGGCCATACTGAGAGTGGCATCAACCAAGTCGGGTTGAGGATCCGGAACTGCGAAGCCGCCTCGTGCCAAGGGCAGTTGGCCGAAAGCGGTTGGGCAGATCGCCACAGAGTGGACTGGAACGCTGACCCTCCGACCGGCGCAAAAAGTCGCTCTCCAGGCCTGCACTGCCTTGAACTTTCGGCGCAAAGCGACCGCATGTGCGCCGCCCGTATGCCTTGCCGACTGCAGCCGAACGATCGGCGCTAACGGCGTGGCTGCAGCTTCGCCGACCTGTTGCTCGCGAGCAGGACGTCGACAACCGTGTCATTCTTCTTTGTGCGGGCAAGGTTGAGCGCCGTTTCTCCGGCATGGTTCCTGGCCGAAGGGCTTGCGCCACCGTCGAGCAGGGCCTGCACATTCGCCGAGTTGCCGTTACTGGCGGCCGCCATCAGCGGTGTCCAGCCCTTGTCGTTCGTCGCGTTCGGGTCGGCGCCATGCCGCAGCAGGGCATTGATGATCTCCGTCGCGTTGCCATTTTCGGCGTGCACGAACACGGCCGCGCTGCCACGCGTGGTCCGGGCATTGACGTTGGCTCCCTTTCGCAGCAGCGCCTGCGCTGCGCCTGCGCTCGACGCATACATCAGCGGTGTCCAGCCGTTCTTGTCGGAGTCGTTCGCGACAGCGCCAGCCGCCAGCAGGGCCTCGACGAAGGGCGTCAGCCCCCTTTCTGCCGCAAATGAAAGTGCCGTACGGTCCGTCACGGTACGCTTATCGACGCGGGCGCCTTTGTGGAGCAACATCATGCCCATTTCCAGGTCACCCTCCTTGGCGGCATGCATCAGCGGCGTCAGTCCGAAGCCCATCGCCTCGTCGTATTCGCCATCCGCCACGGATTGCGCGTCTACGTCGGCGCCGCGCTCGACCAGGAAGCGGGCCAGTTTCCAGCGCTTCTTCTGCATCGCCGCCAGCAATGGCGTCCAGCCTTCGGTGCTGTTGTAGTCGACGACGCGGATGTTGATGTCGGCGCCCTTGTCGAGCAGTAGACGGGCCACTTCGATAGCAAGTTCATCGCTGCCAATCCCGTCCGCGGCGAGGTACAAAGCGGTCTGCCGGGTGTCGTCGCTGCGCGCGGCATTGGCGTTCGCCCCGTGCTCGAGCAGCAGCGCGACGACGTCGATCTGCGCGCTTCGAGCCGCCTCCATCAAGGCCGTCGTGCCCTGTTCACCCGCGGCGTTGGGATCCGCGCCGCGCTGCAGCAAAAGGCGCGCCGCTTCGAGTTGCTGATCGGCGGCGATCAGGGCTCGGTCGAGCGCTGCTTTCGACGGGCCGCGGTCCAGCAGCAGTCGCATGGCCTCCAGTTGTCCGTTCCCGGCCGCCCACACGAGGGCCGAATCGAAGTCGGCACCGGCTTTCAGAACCGATTCCATCAGCGGAAGATCGCCGTGAGCAGCGGCCCACTGCAACGCCACGACACCGCGCCCGTTCTTGGCGTTGGGGTTCATGCCGGCGCGGAGAAAAAGTTCGATGGCCTTCGCGTCGCGCATTTCGGCGGCCTTCACGAAGGCAGCCGCCGTGTAGGGAATGTCCATCTGCGCCAACCGTACGCGGGCTTGCTCTGGGGTCACCGCGACCTGCGACAAGTACACGCCGCCGATTGCGCCGAGCAATAACAGCGCGGCGAGCAACCACTTGCCGTGGCGCACGAAGGGGCGAACCAACCGTCGCAGCACCGAGTGCGAGGCCAGGTCGTCGAGCAGTCGCGCCATGTCCTGGTCGAAGTGGGCGTCGCGGACGTCGACGGCGTTGCGATCCGCGAGCTTGGCCAGCGACGACGGCAGGTCGCCGGCGCGCGGCATCTTCGCGCCGTCGAGCAGAACGGGAATGACGCGAATGCCGCGGTCGAGCGCGGTCGCGATCTCTAGCCGGACGAGGTCGTCCTCCTTCGCCAGCCGCCAGCCGCCGGATTCGTCGACGGCGCGCAGCCAGTCCTGCCCGATCAGTGCCAGCAGCACGTCGCACTCGCGGACCTTGCGGCCGATGGTCTCGACGAAGTCCTCGCCGGGTTGCCCGGAATCGACGTCGCGATAGACCCGCTCGCGACCGAGCCGATCGACGAGGCGGTCGTAGACGCGGCCGGCGCTGCCGGCGGTGTCGTCCCTGCGGTAGCTTATGAAGACGGCGGGCATCGTCCTTCCCCAGCACACTTGCGGCGCAGCGCATTTTGAGCCTTGCTGCGCGACAGGTGTGTGCCGCCAAAGGCCGCGAATGGGGCGGCGCTGCGCTGATCTAGGAGCCGAGTTCGATCAAGGCCGCCGGCGGCGGGCGTGGCGCCAAGATGTAACAGACCAAGCAGGGATTCGCTTGCTCAAAGGGTGGGCTGACAGACCCAATGTCGCCCCCGCCAATGTTCAAAGATTCGTCTTCGGCCGCGGGCATCGTCTGCCCGCGGGTTGTGCAAGCGGCGAGCGCGAAAACGACGACACCATATAGGGCCAGCCCGACTACGGGCTGCTCGGCCCCACGGCCGGCGGCTCCATCGCGCGGCCCCGAAGCTTGCGCTTGCCCGCGCGGAAGATTGCCGCTGGGGCGCCAGCATTGCCGTCGACGGCGCGAGAAGCTATAGGCGCAGCGCCGTTTCGAGCCGCTTGACGATCGTGCGCAGGATCTTGATGCGCGCAAAGCGCTTGTCCTCGGCTTCGATCAGCGTCCATGGGGCGAGCTCGGTCGACGTGCGCTCTACCATGTCCGCCACTGCGTGCTCGTAGTCGGGCCAGCGCTTTCGGTTGCGCCAGTCGTCGGCGGTGATCTTGAAGCGCTTGAACGAGATCTTCTCGCGGGCGCGAAAGCGCGCCAGCTGTTCCGCCTTGCTGATCTGCAGCCAGAACTTGCACACGACGGCGCCGGCCTGCACCAGTTCCTTCTCGAAGGCGTTGATCTCGCCATAGGCACGCAGCCAGTCCGCCTCGCCGCAGTAGCCCTCGACGCGCTCGACCAGCACGCGGCCGTACCAGGATCGGTCGAACACCGTGATGCCGCCGCGTTCGGGGACCTTGCGCCAGAAGCGCCAGAGGTAGGGGTGCGCCAGCTCCTCGTCGGTGGGGCTGGCCACCGGGATCACCTCGTACTGCCGAGGGTCCAGCGCGCCGACCACGCGGCGGATCGCGCCGCCCTTGCCGGCCGCGTCGGTGCCCTCGAAGACGAGCACGATCGAGTGCTTGCCGAAGCGCTTGCGCCGAACCAGCCGTGCCAAGCGACCCTGCAGGCGCTCGAGTTCGCGCTCGTAGGCTGCATCGTCGAGCTGTTGAGACAGGTCGAGGTCACGAATGAGCTTGACGTTGTCGATGACCGCCGGCGTCATGACCACCGGCCTTTGCGCGCGTTCGACCCTGCGCTGCGCGGCGGTCGGCGGTGTATTGGCCCGGTTCAACGCGTCGAGCACGATGCCGCCGATAGTCAGGTCGCGATAGCGTTCGTCGACGCCTTCGACGATGAACCAGGGCGCCTCGCCGGTCGAGGTCTCGCGCAGCGTGTGCTCCCACAGGTCGTGCGCCTTCGAGTAGCGGCGCGCGCGATTCCAATCGCCGTCGGTGACGCGCCAGGAACGCGCTTTGTCGCCGTCGAGTTCAGTCAGGCGCTGGTGCAGCGCCGACTTCGATAGATGGATCCAGAACTTCAGCAGCAGCACGTCCTCGTGCGCAAGCATGCGCTCGTAGTCGCGAATGGAGTGCAGCGCCGCATCGAGCGCGGCGTCGTCGAGACGACCCGACATGCGCGCCTGCAGCGCCTCGGCGTACCAGGCGTTCATGAAGATCGAGATACGTCCGCGTGCCGGCAACACATGCCAATAGCGCCAGGGCACCGGGCGCGCGAGCTCCTCGGGCTTGCGCGGGCCGAAGGCCTGCACTCGCAGGTGGCGCGGATCCATCCATTCCGACAGCTGCTTGGCCGTCTCGCCGCGCCCGCCCGTGGCCACGCCGGACAGCAGCACCACCACGGCCTTGCGCTGTCCAGCCAGCAGGTCGTACTGGGCATTGACCAGCGCCTCGCGCAATGCCGGTTCTGCGCGCTGGAAGCTGCGCTTGTCGATGCTGTGGCCCAGTTCGGCGGTTTCAAGCATGCGCGGCTCCGGTGGATTGCCGACTCGATGCCACGGGATTGTGCCGGTTTACGAAACGGCAGCATGCCCGAAGCGGCTTCGAACGCGGCGGCAACCCGTGCGGCGGTGCTGACGGACTTCAACGGCCGCTATGGCAGCGCAAGCCACCTCGATTCGCTGATCGCGAGCGTCTCTCGCACGTTCGAGCTGCGACCCGGCCTCGTCATCGGCACGGTCGTGTTCGCCATCGACCAGACGCGCGCGGGGTTCATGACTTCGAAGGTCGGCGACTGGCACGGCGAGGTGCGCTGCGGGCGCGTGCAGTAGCAGGCAGCGCGGGCACGAGCGCGTGCCTGGCGAAGGTCCGCATCGCAGCGACGACGTGCCGTGCCGTGAGCGCTCAGCGATCCGGCTGTGCGGGTACCTGTGCGGCAAGCTCGTCGTTGCGCAGGTGCAGCGTCTGGGTCGGGAAGGCGATCTCGGCGCCGTGGCGGGCAATGATCTCGCCGATTCCGATCAACACCTTCTGCTTGACCTCGTGGTAAGTCACCCACACGGTGGTCCTGGTGAAGGCGTAGACCATCAAGTCGAGCGAGCTCGGCCCGAACTGGTTGAAGTTGACGATCAGCGTCTGCGTCGCATCGATGTCCGGGTGCTGCTGCAGCATCGATCGGACGTCCGCGACGATCGGCGCGACGGCCGCGAAGTCGTCGTAGCGCAGTCCGATCGTTTCCTTGATGCGCCGGTGACTCATGCGCGACGGGTTCTCGACCACAATCGTCGCGAACACCGAGTTGGGCACGTAGATCGGATTCTTGTTGAAGGCGCGGATGCGCGTATGGCGCCAGCTGATGTACTCGACCGTGCCTTCCAGCGCCTTGTCGGGCGAACGGATCCACTCGCCGACGCTGAAGGGGCGGTCCAGGTAGATCGTCAGGCCACCGAAGAAGTTGGCCAGCAGATCCTTCGCGGCAAAACCCACCGCGATGCCGCCCACGCCGCCCAGCGCCAGCAGCCCGGTGATCTGGAAACCCAGGGTCTGCGCAATCATCAGCACCGCGACGCTCAGCGTCACCAGCCGAGCCAGCTTGACCAGCGCGTCGATGGTGGTCGGGTCTACCTCGTCACCGCGCGCCTGGCGTGCGGCCATCACGTTGCGCCCCACCTTGCCAACGAAGCGCAGCAGGAACCACGCCACGCAGGTGATCAGCGCCGCGTCGCGCACGGCCAGAACTTCGGTCAGGAAGGGCTCTTCCACCTGCCGCTGCAGCACACGCGCCATGTAGCCGGCACCGATGATCCACATGGCCACCAGGATCGGACGACTCGCGGTGCTGACCAGCGCGTCATCCCATACCGTCTGGGTCTTCTGTGTCGCCTGGCCGGCCTTGCGCAGCAGCAGCTGCGCCAGTTGGTTCAGCGCTACCGTGACCAGGGCAATGGCGATCAGGGAGGCCATCCACAGCTCGATGCCGAGGGTCTGGCCGAGGAACTCGCTGAGTCGATTCATGCCGCCACTTTAGCGGCAGGCCTGCGCGGCGCCCGCTCGGCGGCTTCAGTCGCCGATGCCGCGCCAGTCTTCGGCGTGCAGAAGGAACTTTCGCGCACTGGCGCGCCAGGGCAGGCCGGCACGAAGGGCGCGGGTGAAGCCGCGCGCATCGGTGATCCAGCTGCCGCCGAGCGTGTGGATGCCCTGCCCGAACAGCACCTGTGGCAGGCAGCCGGCGCCCGGGCCGATCAGCGCGATGCGGTGGGCAAGCCTGCAATGCGCCAGCACCGCAGGCAAGCTGTGGTTGAGCAGCACCGTGCTGGTCATCAGCACCTTGTCGCATGTGGCCAGCGCGCTCGGGTCCAGCGTCACGACGACGTCGGGGTGCGCGTCCGCCAGTTCGGCGCGCAGTTCCAGCACCGTCAGACGCGCTCCGCGCGCACGTGCCGGTTGCAGCAGCGGCGGGAACAGGCCGACCATGCCGATGTGCTCGCCGGGTTGCGGGTCGATGCCGGCGATCGAATCCCGCGCCGGTGGCGGCACGAAGGCCATGCGGTCGAAGAGGTGGCGGCTGAGCGCATTTACTGCAGCAAAACCGAGCGTGCGCGCCGCGCCGTCGCGGTCACGCCACCAGCGCGCCACGTCCAGTGCACTCGCACCGATCAGCGTGTCGGTGGCCTGGCCGGCGGCCAGCCGCTCCAGACTGTCGTCCAGCAGCACGTAGCTCAACCCCAGCGAGCCGTCGTCGAGTTCCAGCGCGCCGAACTCGCCGTGTTTGTCGCCGTTCCACGGCGCCGGTGGCAGGTGCAGTGCACTCACGCGCGGGCAGGCCGTGATGCCGACCCGCCTTGCCAGGTCGTCGAGCAGCAGGTCGGCCAGCGCGCGCATGTGCCCATCATGCCCGCTGCCTTCGTGGCGCGGCATACTTCTGCCATGACATGGATGCGGACGATGCAAGACGACAGGAATCTCGACCAGCGGCACGGCGCGGCGCCGCTGCTTCGGGCCGCCATGGTGTGCGCTGCCGGCCTGTGGCTGGCCGCTTGTGCCAGCACCAGCCTGAACGCGCAGTGGAGCGACCCGCAGTTCGCCGGCAAGACGCTGCGCGGTGCGAAGGTGCTGGTGGCGTGCGAGGCGGCCGATGCGACTCTGCAGCGCGTCTGCGCCGACCGCATGGCCGCGCAGCTGCGCAGCCTGGGCGCGCTGCCGGTGCCGGCGACCGTCGGCGACGCCATCGACACGCCGGGTTTGCTGCAAGCTGCGCGCGCCAGCGGGGCCAGCGCCGTGATGCGTACCAGCCTGGCGCCGGCCACTTCGGTGGCCACGCCGGGCCCGTCGATCGGCATCGGCATCGGCGGCTTCGGTGGCAGCTACCGCGGCGGCGGCAGCGTGGGCTTTGGCGTCTCGGCGCCCGTGGGCGGGGCGTCGGTGCAGACCGGCTACGGCGCCAGCGCGTCGTTGATGGACGTGGCGAGCGGTCAGCTGATGTGGAGTGCCAACGCCACGGCACCGCCGTCTTCGGACTTCAATGCGCAGATGGGCTCGCTCGCCACCACATTGCTCGACTCGGCACGGCAGAGCGGGTTGTTCGCGAGCTGAGCGCGCGCTCGGCGCGTATCCACGCGTCACGCCCCCTGCGCGGGAGCGTTCTAGGCATCACGCGCGCGCGCCGGCCAGCAGTTTTCGCAGACGTTCGGGCTCGCCAGGGCGCAGCCGGCCGGTCATCGCCGCGCTGGCCGGCGCGGCCAGCATCGCGGCGAAGGCCTCACGCAGTTGTTCGGCCGAGACCGCCTGCAACGCGGCGCGGCGCTGCGCGCGCGAACGCACATGGCCGAGGAAGCACAGGTCCAGCGCGGCCGCTTCGAGACGGCGCGATGCGCTCTCATGTGCGCGCAGCTCACGCACCGCAATCTGGTTGCGCGCCCGCTGCAATGCCACCGCTTCGATGGTCGTGGCCTGCTCGCGCAGCAGTCGCAGCACCTGCGTGAAGAAGGCCTCCACGTTCTCGGGCGCGGTCGAGGCCTCGATCACGAACTGGCCACTCAGCTCGCCGACATCTGCGCTGCAGGCAGCGTAGTAGACCAGTGCGCGGCGTTCGCGCAACTCGTCCATCAGCGGCGAGCTCATGCCCTCGCCGAACAGCGCGGCTGCGAGCACGCCGTGCTGGTGATCGCCATGCAGCGACGGGATCGGAAAGCCCAGCACCAGGTGCGCCTGCGGGCAGCCGGCAAGGCGGCGCGTGGCCACGCCGCCGATCCATGCCGGTGCCGTGACCACGTTCGGCTGGCCGGCGGGCATGTCGCCGAAGGCAGCCTCGGCCCAGTCGGCGGCCTGTTCGGCGCGCACCGCACCGGCCACGCCTACGATGACATTGCAACCGGTGAACTGGCGCTGCGTGTACTCCAGCAGGTCCTCCCGCGTCAGGCGCCCGATGTGTGCACGCGTGCCGATCACGCTGTGCGCCAGCGGGTGGCTGCCGAAGCAGCGCTGGTCGAAGATCTTGAAGGCGGTGGACATCGGGTCGTCCTCGTCCTCGGTCAGCTCGTGCAGCACGACCTGGCGCTCGCGCTCCAGCTCCTCGGGCGGGAAGCTGCTGTGGCGCACGATGTCGCCGAGCATCTCGATGAAGCGTTGCGCATCGCGCACATGGCCGACCATGTGGAAGGCGGTGTGGTCCTTGTCGGTGTGGGCGTTGACCTCGGCGCCGAGCCCTTCGGCATCGAGGTTGATCTGCTGGCAGCTGCGCCGCTGCGTGCCCTTGAAGGCCATGTGCTCGACCATGTGGCTGATGCCGCGCTGGCGCGCGCTCTCGTGCTGGCTGCCGGTGCGCACGAAGATGCTGACGTGAGCGGTGAGCAGGTGCGGCATCTGCAGCACCAGCACGCGCACGCCGTTGGCCAGCGTCGCGACATGCGTGTCCGGGTCTTGCCTGGGCTGCGGGGTGGTCATTGGTGCTGATTGTGGAGGACTTGAACGTGGCTGCTTCGTCGCCATCTTCCGGCCCATGAAAGAACAACAAGGGCCGACATGACCGAAACCCTGTTGTGGGTACTGAGTGTCGCTCTCATCGTCGCCGGCGTCGCCGGCACCGTGCTGCCGGCACTGCCGGGCACCTTGTTTGTGCTGGGCGGCATCGTGCTGGGCGCGTGGATCGACGACTTCACGCGCGTCGGTTGGGTCGTCGTCACGCTGGTGTCCGTGCTGGCGGTGCTGGCCTGGGTGCTGGACTACGTCGCCGGCCTGCTCGGTGCCCGCAAGGCCGGCGCCAGCCGCCAGGCCATCGTCGGCGCAGCGCTCGGCACCGTGGCAGGCCTCTTCATGGGGCTGGTCGGCGTGCTGTTCATGCCGCTGGTGGGCGCGGCGATCGGTGAGTTCATCGCGCAGAAGGACCACCAGCGTGCCGTCAAAGTTGGTGTCGCCACCTGGCTAGGCATCATGGCCGGGCTGGTGTCGAAGGTGGTGATCGCCTTCATGATGATCGGCCTGTTCGTCGGCGCGCTGCTGTTCTGAGCCGGCCGAGGGAACCCTGCGCCGCGGCGTCGATCCATCCCGATCCTGTCACCTCGCCCTGGAAAGGCCTGCAGCGATGAATGCCCAGTCGATGCTCGAGCAACTGCTCAAGTCCGCAATGTCGATGCTCGACCCTAAGCCCTCGGCTGCGTCGGTCCCGGGCGCGCCCGCACCGCGCGATGCCGGCTTGGGCCAGTTCGGTGCCGGCGCCGCTGCTGGCGGTGCGCTCGGTCTGCTGATGGGCAGCAAGCGCGGCCGTCGTTTGGGTGGCAAGGCGCTGAAGTACGGCAGCGTCGCCGCACTCGGGTTGGTGGCCTACACGGCCTACAGCCGCTGGCAGTCACAACAGGCGCAACAGGCCGTCGCGGGCAGCGTGCCCGCCGCCCCGCCGCCGCCACGCACCGTGAACCTGCTGCCCGCGCCCGAGGTCGATCAGCACAGCCGCGCGATCTTGCAGGCGATGATTGCCGCGGCCAAGGCCGATGGACACCTCGACGATCGCGAACGCGGCCTGGTCGAGGCCGAACTGATTCGCAGCCAGGCCGGTGACGACGAGCGCCGCTGGCTCGAAAGCGAGCTTCGCCGCCCGCTCGACCCGGCCGAGGTGGCTCGCGCTGCGGTCACGCCGGAATTGGCCGCCGAGATGTATCTGGCCAGCCTGCTGGTTGCCGACGAGACGAGCTTCATGGAGCGTGCCTACCTCGACGAACTGGCCCGCCAGCTGCGTCTGCCCGAGGGGCTGAAGGTCGAGCTCGAACGCCAGACACTGGCGGCTTGAGGCGCTGTGCTGAAGGCTGTCGCCGCGCAGACGCCGGGCCGCGTCAGGCCGCGCAACGGTGCACCGCCCCAGCCCGGGCCGGGTAGCACAGCACGCAGCCGAGGCGTCGCCAGCGTAACCCCGTGCCAGGCGGTTCATACTTCGGCTGCAAGGCGCTTGGCGGCGTGCACTGGCCGCGCTCGCACCAGACCCTCGGAGAATCCACATGCCGCTCATCACCGCCATCGAGGCATTCAACAAGACCAGCCATCCGAAGATCGAGCTCAGCGTCACGCACGACGGCCGCACCATCGCGAGGCTGCCGCGGCTGGGCCGCGAGATCGTCGTCAGGGGCACGCCGCTGAACCGCAAGCCGAAGCTGTCGTCGCAGGACATCGCACTGCTGTGCGAAGAGGCGCAACTCGCCATCGCGCCCGGCATGGCGCTGCTGGAGGCCGCGCTGGCCGCAATGGGCAAGGTCGCGCGCGACCAGGAGGACGAGCTGGTCTGAGAGTGGGCGGCTCAGCCGCGGGCGCGCGCGTCGGCCGCGATCCACTCGGCCGCCTTCTCGGCCATCATCAGCGTCGGTGAGTTGGTGTTGCCGCTGGTGATCAGCGGCATGGCGCCGGCGTCGACGACCCGCACGCCGCGCACGCCGCGCAGTCGCAGGCGCGCATCGAGAGCCGCCATCGGGTCGTCGTCGCGGCCCATGCGTGTCGTGCCCACCGGATGGAAGATCGTGCTGGCGATATCGCCGGCCAGTCGCGCCAGCTGCTCGTCGCTGTCGTACTGCGCCCCGGGCTTCCATTCCTCGGGCTGGAAGCGCGCCAGCGCCGGCTGCGCGCAGATGCGGCGCGTCACGCGCAGCGAATCCGCCGCGACCTGCCGGTCCTCGGGCGTGCTCAGGTAGTTCGGTGCGATCGCCGGCGCATCCTCGGGGTGCGGGCTGCGGATGTGCACCGTGCCGCGGCTGGTCGGGTTGAGGTTGCACACGCTGGCGGTGAAAGCGTCGAAGCGGTGCAGCGGCTCGCCGAAGGCATCCAGGCTTAGCGGCTGCACGTGGTACTGGATGTTGGCGAAGGGCTGCTCGGGCGAACTGCGCGTGAACGCGCCCAGCTGCGAAGGCGACATGCTCATCGGCCCGCTGCGCGTCAGCAGGTACTGCGCGCCGATGCGCAGCTTGCCCCAGGGGCTGGCGGCGATGCTGTTCAGCGTCTTCGTGCCGCGGGTCTTGAACACCGCACGGATCTGCAGATGGTCCTGCAGGTTCGCGCCGACGCCGGGCAGCTGGTGCTGCGGCTCGACGCCCGCAGCCTGAAGCCGGGCCGCGTCGCCGATGCCCGACAGCTGCAGGATCTGCACCGAGCCGATCGAGCCGGCCGCGAGGATGACCTCGCCGGTCGCGCGGGCCTGCAGCAGCTGCCCGTCCTTGCGCAGCTCGACGCCGCGGCAGCACAGCGTGCCGTCGCCGTCGCGCTCGATCAGCAGGCGCTGCACCATCGCGCCGGTCCACAGCTGGAAGTTCGAACGTCGTGTGCAGGCCGGGCGAAGGAAGGCCTTGGCGGCGTTCCAGCGCCAGCCGCTCTTCTGGTTGACCTCGAAGTAGCCGACGCCCTCGTTGTCGCCGCGGTTGAAGTCCTCGGTCGCCGGCACGCCGGCCTGCTGCGCCGCCAGCGCCCAGGCGTCGAGCAGGTCCCAACGAAGGCGCTGCTTCTCGATGCGCCACTCGCCGCCGGCCCCGTGCCACTCGCTGGCACCCTTGTAGTGATCCTCGTGGCGCTTGAAGTAGGGCAGCACACCGTCCCATCCCCAGGTGCTGTCGCCGCTCAGTTCGGCCCAGCGCTGGTAGTCGCGGCGCTGGCCGCGCATGTAGATCATGCCGTTGATGCTGGAGCAGCCGCCCAGTACCTTGCCGCGCGGGTAGCGCAGCGTGCGCCCGTTCAGCCCGGCGTCGGGCTCGGTCTGGTAGCACCAGTCGGTGCGCGGGTTGCCGATGCAGTACAGATAGCCCACCGGGATGTGGATCCACACGTAGTCATCCTTGCCGCCGGCTTCGAGCAGCAGCACCCGCTTTGACGGGTCGGCGCTGAGGCGGTTCGCCAGCAGGCAACCGGCTGTGCCGGCGCCGACGACGATGTGGTCGAAATGCAGCGTGTCGCTCATCGGGAAACACCTGCATTGTCACGTGGCGTGCCGGCGGCGCCGACCACGCCCTGCGCCTGCAGCGCATCGATGTCCGCGTCGCCATAACCCAGCTCGCGAAGCAGCGCGCGGCTGTGCTCGCCCAGCGCCGGCGGGCCGCTGCGAATCGGCAGGCGCTGGCCGTCCAGCGTCAGCGGCAGCAGCGGCGCGTGGGTGTCGATCTCCCGGCCGGCGCCGCTGGCATCGGCCGGCAGCCGCACCGGCGCCAAGCCACCGGTGGCCCGCAGGTGCGGGTCATCGAACAGCGCCTCGGGCCGGGTGATCGGCGCAAAGGGCAGGCCGCGTGCCTCGAAGCGCGCGGCGATCTCCGCCGCAGGGTACGCCGCCAGCCGATCACGCAGCTGCGGCATCAGCCACTCGCGTGCCAGCACACGCTGGTTGTTGGTGGCCAGCCGCGCGTCGTCGCGCAGATCGGCCAGCTCGAAGGCGTCGCAGAACAGCGCCCACTGCGTGTCGGAGACCACGGCCAGGAAGATCTGCTCGCCGCCGCGCACCGTGAACACGTCGTACACGCCCCAGGCGGAGATGCGGCTGGGCATCGGGGCGGCGGGCCGGCCCGTTACCGCGAACTGCATCATGTGCTGCGCCACCAGCAGCACGTTGTTCTCGAACAGCGCACTTTGCACCTGCTGGCCGCGGCCGGTCCTGGCGCGCGCGGCCAGCGCGGCGAGCACGCCGATGGCGCCGAACAGCCCGCCCATGATGTCGTTGACGCTGCTGCCGGCGCGCAACGGCCGGCCTTCCGGTCCGGTCATGTAGGCCAGCCCGCCCATCATCTGCACCACCTCGTCGAGCGCGGTGCGCTGCTCGTAGGGGCCCGGCAGGAAGCCTTTGTGCGAGACGTGGATCAGCCGCGGGTTGAGCCCCGACAGCGCCGCGAAGTCCAGGCCCAGGCGCTGCATCGTGCCGGCCTTGAAGTTTTCGCTGAAGACATCGGCGCCGGCGACCAGCTTGAGCACGATCTCGCGTCCGCGTGCGTCGTGCACGTCCAGCGCCAGGCTCTTCTTGTTGCGGTTGAACATTGGAAAGAAGCCCGCGCCCGAGCCCAGCAGGCGGCGCGTGTTGTCGCCTGCCAGCGGCTCGACCTTGATGACCTCGGCCCCCAGGTCGGCCAGCACCATGCCGCAGCTCGGCCCCATCACCATATGGGTGAACTCGAGCACGCGCAGGCCCGCCAAAGGCAGGCCTGCGACGGCACTTGCGCCGTCCAGCGGCAGCGCGTCTGTGTCCGTCATGAGGCAGCGACAAATCCCGGCGGCAGGCCGGCCTCGGCCGTCATGCCGTAGATCGGCTCACCGGGCAGGCCAGCCAACAGCGCCTCGCGTGCGGCCAGCAGGCGCGGCAGGTCGATGCCGGTGGACACGCCCATCGCCTCGAACATGAACACCAGGTCCTCGGTGACCACGTTGCCCGAGGCGCCGGGCGCGTAGGGGCAGCCGCCCAGCCCGCCCAGCGACGCGTCGAAGGTGCGCACGCCCACGTCGTGGGCGGCCAGGCAATTGGCCAGGCCGAGGCCGCGCGTGTTGTGCAGGTGCGCGGCGCCAGCCCGGTTGCCGAGGGCCTTGCGCAGCGCCTCGAACAGCCGGCGTACCTGCGCCGGGTTGGCCATGCCGGTCGTGTCGGACAGGCCGCATTCGTCGGCGCCGGCCGCGGCCAGCTGCTTGGCCAGCGCGATCACATCGTCCTCTCGCACGGCGCCCTGCAAGCTGCAGCCGAAGGCGGTGGAGATGCCGATCTCGACCGCCACGCGTTCGTCCAGTGCATCGCGCAGTGCGACGATGTCGCGCACCTCGTCCACCATCTGCGCCGGGGTCTTGCGCAGGTTGGCCAAGGAGTGCGCGGTACTGGCCGACACCGGCACGCTCAGCTTGTGCACGCCGGCGGCAATCGCGGCCCGCGCACCGTGTTGGTTCGGCACCAGCGCCACCACGCACAGGCCCTCGAGCTGGCGCGCGTGGCGGACCAGCTCGGCCGTGTCGGCCAGTTGCGGCAGCAGCCTGGCCGGCACGAAGGAGCCGACCTCGATCTCGCGCAGCCCGGCCAGGTGCAGCGTATCGATCCAGCTGCGCTTGTGCGCGGTCGCCATCGTTCGCGCCACGCTCTGCAGGCCGTCGCGCGGCCCGACCTCGCTGATGCGCACGGCCGCGCGGGTCATGGCCCTCAGGCGCGCGTGCGGATCAGCCCGCGCAGCGCCAGCACTGCCAGCAGCATGAACAACGCCAGGCTCCAGAACTCGTAGGGCACACCGGCCAGCTTGACCGCCGCTTCGGCGCAACTGGCGCGGGCCTGGAAGATCTCGGGTAGCCAGCCATCGAGCCCGGTGGCTGCGACGATGCGGTCGGCCAGCGTCTGGTTGCACGACGGCGATGCGGCAGCGACGAAGTGCTGCCAAAGCGCCGCGGCGACGCCGCACAGGCTCAACGCCAGGACCAGTCCGAGGCCGATGCGCTGGCCGGCGAGGCCGCGCCAAACCAGGCCCAGCAGCGCCGCCAGCGCAATGGCTACGAAGATCAGCCGTTGCAGCACGCACCAGGGGCAGGGCTGCATTTCCCAGACATGCTGCGTGAACAGCGCCGCCGCGACCGCGGCCAGCGCGAGCACGGCGATGTTCCAAAGCAGCGTCGTGCGCTGCATGGCAGGCCTCACTTCTCGGGCTCCCCCGCAGACGCTTCGTGGGGGGGATTCACTTCAATTCGACGATAAGCTCGATCTCGACGCAGGCGCCGAGCGGAATCTGTGCCACGCCGAAGGCGCTGCGCGCATGCGCGCCGACCTCGGGGCCGAAGACCTTGCCGAGCAGTTCCGAGCAGCCGTTGGTGACCAGGTGCTGCTCGGTAAAGGTCGGCGTGCTGTTGACCAGGCTCATCACCTTGACGATGCGTGCCACGTTTTCCAGGCCGCCGGCGGCGGCGTTCAGCGTGCCCAGCAGGTCGATGGCCACGGCACGTGCCGCGGCCTTGCCCTGTTCGGTGTCCATCGTCAGGCCAAGCTGGCCGACCCAGGGCTTGCCGTCCTGGCGCGCGATGTGGCCGGAGATGAACACCAGCTTGCCGCTGCGCACGAAAGGCACATAGGCCGCGGCCGGCACGGCCAGCGGGGGCAGCGTGATGCCTAGCGCGTCGAGTTGGGTTTGGATCGACATGACGGGTCACCCCTTTGGGCCCTTGCAGGCGGGGCAGTCATCCTACACTGGGCCCCGATTGGCGCGCCGCCGGTCAAAGGAGTGCGCATGGCCGCGGCGGCGCTGGCCTGGTTGCTGGGCATCGGCTGGCAACTGCAGCAGCCAGCGCTGTGGCCCCAGGCCACCAGGCCCGAGCTGAGGTACACGCTACATTTTCACCGGCCCGGGCCTGGCCTCCTGCCGTTGGCGCCCGCCTGGCTCGAACTTTCGGCCGCAGAAATTCCGGTCTGGCGCCTGTGAAGGCAAAACAATAAGGCGGTCGCGACGAAAGTCGCCAATCCGCGGGGTCACGGGTGCAGAGTCGGAGAAAGAGGACAAGGCTGCCTCGCACAGGGTCTATCGCCTCAAGCTCAAGCAAACGATCAGCGAAACGCTTGAGTCGCCCCTTCCAGCAGAGCGGCAACTTACGAATCCATGGTCCATGACGAAGGACGGGAAGACTCGCTTCAATGCTGCGAAGTCAGCAAAGCTGATGCGAAAGTGAGCCAAAGCGCAGCACGAAACGCACATCGAGCTGCTCATGCTGAGCCGTCGCGACACCGATCACGTCGGGGGCGCGGCCTCGCTGCAGGCCGCCACCGAGGTGCATGCCCAGAGCAGCGCGCTGCCGTCGGAGCATGCGTTGCGGGTCGGCGGTCCGGCGCACTGGCGCTGCGCTGCCGGCCAGTCGTGGCAGTGGGACGGTGTGGCCGTCGAGGTCCTGCACCCGGCGGACGAGGACTATGCATCGCCGCGACCGCCCAATGCGCTGAGCGGCGTGCTGCGTGTGAGCGCGCGCAGCCGGGGCCAGCCTG
>Ga0316195_10000281_pt1 | contig 19225 bp, 16 predicted proteins | sample Phised1_MG_FD_204937 | JGI IMG/M metagenome (GOLD analysis project Ga0316195, IMG submission 204937) | Coastal sediment microbial communities from Maine, United States - Phippsburg sediment 1 | ecosystem: Environmental > Aquatic > Marine > Coastal > Sediment | place: USA: Maine | collected...
GGTTTCGACTACCACATAGTCGCTTTGGGAGGCATTGAAGGCGTCCACCATCTTCTTCAGAGTTTCGCCGCGGGCACCCCGCATGGCATGCCACCATTGGATTTCGATGGGTTTGGCCAGCACCTCGCCGGCCGTGAAAACGACCACCATAGCCAGAACGATGAGCAAGATAAGATTTCGTGATTTCATAGCCATTTCTCCTCTCCCTTGGTTGCTATTGACTCTAAGAGCCCGCCACTCGGGTTCTGTTTTCCATAGATGTTCAGTATAGATGTCTATAGCAATTTACACGCATATCGGGGATGTGTTAATGGAGTCAAGGATTAATTGGTGTCCGTGGGGACGAATCCGGGAAGCGCCGGTGGGTCGGGTGGATCCGAAATATATTTATAAAGTTAAAGTCAACCGAGGCAAGGTGCGCCACCTGCGACAATGCAGGGAGGACGGGCTTACAGCGGGGGAAGTCGATCCCGGGACAGGAATGAAGCGATGGCACGTGTCGATCTGAAAAAGGTGGTCAAGCGGTTCGGTAAAGTGGAAGTGGTGCACGGGATCGATCTGGAAATCAACGACGTCGAATTCGTCGTTTTGGTGGGGCCTTCGGGCTGCGGCAAGTCCACGACCCTGCGGATGGTGGCCGGTCTGGAGGAGATCAGCGACGGGGAGATTTTTATCGACGACCAGCGGGTCAACGATGTGGCCCCCAAGGACCGCGGCGTGGCCATGGTGTTTCAGAACTACGCGCTCTATCCGCACATGAACGTCTACAATAACATGGCCTTTGGGCTCAAACTGCGCAAAACACCCAAACCCGAGATCGAGGAGCGGGTGCAGCACGCCGCCAGCACGCTGGGGTTGACGGAGTTCCTGAAACGCAAGCCCCACGAGCTCTCGGGCGGCCAGCGACAGCGGGTCGCCATGGGGCGGGCCATCGTTCGTAATCCCAAAGTGTTTCTGTTCGATGAACCGCTTTCCAACCTGGATGCCAAACTGCGCACCCAGATGCGCATTGAAATCAAACTGTTGCATCAGAAGGTCCGGAATACGATCATTTACGTCACCCACGACCAGGTGGAGGCCATGACCCTGGCCGACCGCATCGTGGTCATGCGGGACGGGTACATCGAGCAGGTGGGCGCGCCTCTGGATATCTTCGAAAATCCGGTCAATACGTTTGTGGCCGGTTTCATCGGCAGCCCGCCCATGAATCTCGTGCCGGCGCGTTTAGAGGCCGCCGCGGCCGGACTGGTGATGGTCTTCGAAGGCGGGTTACGGGTTCCGGTGCCCGCCCGGGAGGGCGCCGAACTGCGGGCCGGCATGGACGTCGTTATGGGGTTGCGGACCGAAGACCTCACCATTGATAACGGCGACACCCACCTGCCGGACGAATGGAAGACCGAAGGTCTGGTGGAGGTGGTGGAGCCCTTGGGCAGTGAAACCAACCTGCACATGGATTTGTCGGGAACCAAAATGATCGCCAAAAGCGAGGGCCGCAAGCTGGTCAGCTCCGGCAAAAAGATCACACTGGCCATGAACCTCGACCACCTGCATATCTTCGACGCCCAGACCCGCGGTACGATTTACTGATTCGACAGGTTCCCGCGGCTCTGCAGTGGCGGACATCCCACACTTATTCTTGAGAGGTCGGCTATAGGCCTTTTTCAGCGTGACGGCACGGCGGCAGGCCGACGATACCGATTCGTATCTCCTTATTTTTAGTGGCCGGGGCGACAGGTGGCGGAATTTTTCAGCAGACGACGCAAGGTTTCTTTACATGTGCTTGATTGACAGACGAAGACGATTATCTTTAAAGCCGTTGCCGGGCGCTTTTCAGATCATTGACCGCATCCGGGACCTATCGGCCAGGAAACGATCGATTCATCAATTCAAACCGGGAGATGACACGTTAAATGACACAGACCGCCAATCCTTATTTCATCCGTTGTCCGGAATGCCGGACACGCAACCGTATCCCGGCGGACAAACTCGGTGCGATCGCACGCTGCGGCAAGTGCCGGGCAGCGATAGCGACCGCTGAGGCACTCATTGCCCAACCGCATCTGGTGACCGACGCTAATTTTGAAGCCACCATCCTGAAATCCCCCATCCCGGCCCTCATATTCGCTTGGGCTCCCTGGTGCGGCACTTGCACCCAGGTGGCCCCGGCCTTCGACACGTTTTCCCGCGAATCCCATGGGCGCGTCCGGGCCGGTAAGCTCAATGTGGACGCCAATCGCCAGCTCGCGTCGCGTTTCAATATCCTGAGCGTGCCGTTTCTCTTTGTTTTCGATAACGGGCAATTAAAGAAAAGTCTACCCGGCGTCCAGACCAAACACGAGCTCATGATGTTGATGGCGCCGTATATTTAAAACTAGGGAGTTTGTTTGACGCGCATTGCTTCCCCATCATCACGGGCTGTTCTGGAAGACGGCCTCCGTCACTATATGGCCGGCGGCATCGCGCTTACGGAAGATGTTCGTCGTTTCATGGAAGCGACTTTCGGCGATGCCTCGGTGGCCGCACTGCGGGCGTTGCTGTCCGATGAATCCAGTGCCGAGCGGGATTCACTTCTGGATCTTGTCTTTTTCCCGGACCCGTCGTTGCAGATCGCCATTGAACCGATTTTGGCGAATTATCGTTTGACGGGCGCAGATGTCACGCTTCTTGCGGAGCAGCTCAAGGCGGTGCCTGTGGCAACGCACTTGCGCATTCCCGGGACGGATGCCACCGTCCCGACCGCCATGCCGGCGTCTTTGATCGATGCGTTTCTGGCTCGGCTGAATATCACTTGGCAGCCGGCAGAAGGGCTTAGCGCGTCGATGGAACATATGGATGCCGGTTCATTCTCGCCGGCCGGTGACGACAAGGAGGGACGCCTCCGGCTGCGGGTTCTGTTGCGTAACGCCGCATTGCGGCAAACGCTGGTCCAGGTCCGGTTTTTATGTGATTTTTTCGAGCGCCGGCTCCCCGAAGACAAAGATTTTGTCGACCAGTTGACCTTTTTGCTCGTCTTTATGAAAGAGCATGAAGATAGCACCAATATTTATTTGTCGCTGATGGACCGCAAAAAATTTATCTTCCAGCATCTTTTGAAAGCCAGGCGGTCGGTGGCATTGGCTGCCCGTACGAACATGGAAACGATGATCATGACCGGTGTGCGAACACCGTATTTCGATATCCCCACGGCGGAGCGGTCCCTGGTTATGATCGACAGCATTGCAATCGCGGTTTTCGGACGCACGGAATGTCTGGAGGGCACGCCCCGCAAGGTCGATTTGGGCACCTATGGGGAGGCGCGCGATCCGGCAGACTTGATCCATCGGCTGTCCTGACGGTGCTTCGTGGGTTGGCATCGGTTCATCCGTGAGGGTTGTGCAATTCCAAGCATGGACCTGAGGTGTTTACAATTCAGGCGTTTTCCCCTAAAAAGCCACGCATCAATGATTCTACAGAAGGGATAGATCCGATGACGACAAAGTCATTTCAGCGCCGGTCCAAATGGAGTTTGGGGTGTATCGTTTTTTTAATGGCGATGGTGACTATCGCCGCGGCCCAGACCCGTGAAGCGACCGATATCGACCCCCTGGTCGACGAGATTCTAACCGGGGTGGAAAAACGTTATGCCAGCTCGGCGTTTTCGGCCCGTTTTGATATCGAATCGACCCTCAAGGCCATGCAGGTCACGGATACCGCCGCGGGCCGCCTGATGGTCAAATACCCGGGGAAAATGCGCTGGGAGTACGAGCAACCCGATCCCATGCTGTTTGTCACCGATGGGGTCACGCTCTGGATGTATCAGCCCCAGGAGCGCCAGGTAAGGGTGGGTCAGACGGACGCGGTGCTGGGCGGCAGCCAGGGCGCCAGTTTTCTTTCGGATGTCCGTCTGCTGCGCAAACAATTTCAGATCGATCTGGATCCGAATGGCAGTAACGAACGCGTCCGGCTCAAACTGACGCCCCGGGAAGGGGCTTTCGATATTGCCTTCATTACCATGACCATTTCTCGGGCGACAAACGATGTGGTTGAAGTGGTCACCACCAATCAATACGAAGATACGACCCGCGTCGTCTTTCGCGATATTGTCTTCCAGCAGACGTTTCCGGATACCCTGTTTGAATTTGAGATTCCGGAGGGCACAGACGTTCTGCAGTTTTAGCGTCGATCATTGCTCGCCATTATGGTGGAGGACCCGGAAAGGTTCTACCGTTCCGGCGTGTTGGTATCTTTGCATGTTGTTCCTTTTCTTTTAGCGGAAAAGAAAAGGAACCAAAAGAAACCGCCCGTGTCCCGCGGTGCTTAGCACTTCCCTGCGCGTCGCTGCAGCGGCCGGAGCCCGCGGAAACTCGCCCGCCTCTTGGCGTGCTCAAACAGTCCGCGAGCTTAAACCGTCCGCATCGTCGATGCTCCGCGCGCGACAAAGGGGATGGAACACAAACCATCAAAGTCGTCTCAAGTCCCCTTGGGGTAAGCTCTCTGAGATCTCCAAGTATGCGGGAGGCGACCCGTTTTCATGGTGTATCCTTAAGGCATAGGAGAAAAGTTGCCATGCAAGACCAGATTCGTTCATTGTTGAAAAAACGCCGGGCGATATTGCTGGCCCATAATTATCAGCCCCCGGAGATCCAGGATGTGGCCGATCTTTGCGGTGACTCGCTGGAACTCAGCATCCGGGCGGCCAAGACGGATGCGGAGGTGATCGTCTTTTGTGGGGTGCATTTTATGGCCGAAACGGCTTCGATCCTGTCGCCGCACAAAACCGTGTTGCTGCCCCGCCATGATGCCGGGTGTCTGATGGCGGACATGATAACCACCGAGGGTTTGGCGGCCAAAATTGCCGCGCTGCCGCCCATGCCGGTGGTAACCTATGTAAACTCCACGGCCGATGTAAAGGCCTTGTCCACCATTTGCTGCACTTCGGCCAATGTCGTGGCGGTGGCCAACAGCCTGGATGCGACGGAAATGCTTATGACGCCGGATCGTAACCTGGCCATGTATGCGGCTTCCCGAACCGGCAAGAAAATCCATATCTGGGACGGTTACTGCCCCACCCATGAACGCCTGAAACCTGCCGACGTCAAGGCCGCCCGTGATGCCCACCCGGGGGCGGTGTTCATGGCGCACCCCGAATGCCGGCCGGAAATACTTGAAATTGCCGATGTCATCGCCTCGACATCCGGCATGATTCGATATGCCCAGACGTCAGACGCCCAAGCCTTTATTGTCGGGACGGAACTGGGGATTCTTCATCCGATGAAGAAAGCCAATCCGGAAAAACAGTTTTTCCCGGCTTCGGAAAAAATGATCTGTAAAAATATGAAGAAAATTTCGCTGGCGGATATCGTGCGCTGTCTGGAAACCATGCAGGGTGAGATCAAGGTGCCGGAAGACATTCGGCTACCGGCCCTGCAGGCGGTGGAGCGTATGATCGCCATATCGGCTTAGCCTGAATATTTCATGAAATTTTTTCTACACAATGGATTTGATGCAAACATTCAAGGCTATAAGAGCAATTCGTGGTATGTTTCTCAGGTGACCCTTTGTAACCTGCGCCTCTATTTCCAAGAAGGCAGAAAAATTTTCACCCTGCGGGCGAGCCCGAGATGCCCATTGGCCGCGTTATCAGGAGCTTGCGGTAGCAGTCGTACAGCTGCGCCCCTGAAGCCTTGCCAATGAACATCTCGAACTCGTGAAATATTCGGCTTGGGAGCGATTTAAAAGCCTCATCGAACGTTCGATTGGGACAATAGAAACGCGGGCGACTTTTGCAGGGGCCCGCGTTTCTTATGGGTTGACGGGTGATAGGGTGCGTTTCAGACGTCGATCATGTCATCGGGGATATCGGCATTGGTGTAGACTTTCTGTACGTCATCGCAGTTGTCCAGCATGTCCATGAGACGGATCATCTGTTCGGCTTGTTTGCCTTCCAGGCTGGTGGTGTTCTGGGGCAGCATGGTGACCTCGGCGTCGATGCAGGGGATTTCGGCCGCATCGATGGCTTCCTTGACCGCTTCGAAATCTTCCGGGGCGGTGATGACTTCGAAGTTGCTGCCGTCTTCGCGCACGTCCTCGGCGCCGGCCTCCAAGGCGGTTTCCATCAGTGTTTCTTCATCGACGGCGGAGCGTTCCACCACGATATAGCCTTTCTTGTCGAACATCCAGGCCACACACCCGCCGGCACCCAGGTTGCCGCCGCATTTGTTGAAGCAATGCCGTATTTCGGACACGGCCCGGTTTTTGTTGTCGCTGAGGGATTCCAGGAGCACCGCAGCGCCTCCCGGCCCGTAACCTTCGTAGGTGTTTTCTTCGTAATTGACGCCTTCCAGATCGCCGGTGCCCTTGGCAATGGCCCGCTCCATGTTATCCTTGGGCATATTTTCAATCTTGGCGGCGTTAACGGCTGACCGCAGACGCGGGTTGGCGTTCACATCGCCGCCGCCCGTGCGCGCGGCAACGGTAATTTCCTTGATGAGTTTGGTGAAAACTTTACCCCGTCGGGCGTCTGCAGCACCCTTGCGGTGTTTGATATTAGCCCATTTACTGTGCCCTGACATTTATGCCTCCTGTTTTTTCCCCCTGCCGATGACGAAAATCTCACGGCTGGCTTTCCGACTGCTCTGGGGTTTGTAGATATGACATTGTGTAAATTGGTGTTTGATGCTCTCGATAAACGCTGGTGAATCGGGCCCCTGGAAAATTTTGCACACAAACCGGCCACCGTCCATCAGGTACGTCCGTGCAATGTCCCGGGCGCTTTCACAAAGGTTCAGGGATCGGGCGGCGTCCACGTCGTGGTGACCGGTCGTGGCCGGGGCCATGTCACTGAGGACGCAATGAAATCTCCGGCGCAGCATTGCGTTGATGTCATCGTTCAAATGGAAAATATCCGCGACGATGACCTGCGCGTGTTCCGGCAGATCCAATTTGACCGGCTTCAGGTCAAGACCCAGCACCAACCCGCGCGGGCCGGTGATCTGGGCCGTATATTTCAGCCAGGACCCCGGGGCGCAACCCAGATCGAGCACGCGGTTGCCGGGGTGAATCAACCGGTAACGCTTCTGCATTTCCTGAAGTTTGTAGACCGAACGGGCCGGGAAGTTATCTTTCCGCGCCTTGCGGGTGTAGTGGTCCTCCCAACGGTTGCGGGAGCTTGATTTGGAATTATTTCGGGCCATCCGTATTTTGTTTCGCCCGCCGCCGCGAGCTTTAATTTATTGTCTTTATTTGATAAAAAGCAACACCCTATACACTTATAATCGATAGGAAGTCAAGACGGGACGCCGTCCAGTAGCCTTAAGTGCCATTGATGAACAAAGGTTAGAACCGTGTCCGTCCATAAATGAGGATTTTTGTGTAAGATCAAGGCCTGCGAAAAAAAATTACCACAGGCATATTTTTGATATTCCGAGGATTATTTTTTGAGCATAACGCAGATATTGGGCAAAAAGACCATTTATGGACGGACACTAGAACAGGTTTTCCAGGGCATCCTCCACCGTGCGCACGCCGATCGTTTGAATGCCGGGCACGGTTTCCATACGGCGGGTGTTGCTGTGGGGCACCAGGCAACGCTTGAATCCCATTTTGGCGGCTTCCATGGCGCGGATATCCACATGCCCCACGGCGCGGACTTCCCCGGTGAGGCCGACTTCCCCCAGGATGAGCATGTCCTCGGGCACGGCCTTATCCATAAAGCTGGAGGCAATCGCGGCCACGATGGCCAGGTCCACCGCCGGTTCGTCGACTTTGACGCCCCCGGCGACATTCATGAAGACGTCCTGACCGATCAGGTGCAGGCCGAGCTTCTTTTCCATCACGGCCACCAGCAGGGCGACGCGATGGGCGTCGAGACCCAGGATGGTGCGTCGGGCGGTGCCATAGTTGGAGCCGCTCACCAGGGCCTGCAGTTCCAGCAGGATAGGGCGTGTGCCCTCCATGCTGGCCGTCACCGATGAGCCGGGCGCACCGGTCGGGCGCTCGGACAGAAAGACCGCCGACGGATTGGTGACCTCTACCAGGCCCTGGTCGCGCATTTCGAAAACACCGATCTCGTTGGTGGAGCCAAAGCGGTTCTTGACCGCGCGCAATACGCGGAAGACATGGTTGCGATCCCCTTCGAAGTAGAGCACGGTGTCCACCATGTGCTCCAATAACCGCGGCCCGGCGATGGCGCCGTCTTTGGTGACATGGCCCACCAGCAAGACGGGGATGCCGGTTTTTTTGGCCATCAGCATCAATCGGACGGTGGCTTCGCGCACCTGGCTGACGCTGCCCGGGGCGGACGTCAGCGCGCTGCTGAACATGGTCTGGATGGAGTCCACCACCACCACCCGGGGTTGATGGGTTTCCACCATCCGGATGATGGCATCCACGTCGATTTCCGAGACCACCAGCATATTCGTGGCCACGGTATCCAGGCGCTGGCTGCGCAACCGGATCTGGCGGATGGATTCTTCGCCGGAGACATAAAGCACCTTGCCGTGGTGATTGGCCAGGCCGCACAGGGCCTGGAGCATGAGCGTGGATTTGCCGATGCCCGGGTCACCGCCGATCAGGACCAGGCTGCCTTCCACCAGGCCACCGCCCAGGACCCGGTCAAATTCCCCCAAGAAGGTCTGGCAGCGCTGCTCGGCCTCTAAGCCCACGTGGTCGATGGGAATCGGCTCCGCTACGGCCGAGGCTATCCCCCGGCGTGCCCCCGGACCGGAAGTCGGCCGGGTGGATTCCACCATGGTGTCCCATTGCTGGCATTCCGGACAGCGTCCCATCCAGCGCAGGGCCTGATGCCCGCAGGATTGACAGGTAAATATGGTTTTTGTTTTTTTTGTGGCGGCCATGGTGATTCGTCGTATCCCTTCTGTTTGGGGGGATCGTGGTTACGATTCAGGCGAAGGTATAGCATGTCGGGGAAGACCCCATCAAGACACCACAGCCATCCGTGATGGGCGGTGCCCGGTATTTTCCGATGCTCCGTCGTGCCGGTTGACGGCGGACCCTTCGTAGCAGGCAGGCTCCAAACACATCGCATCCGGTTGGCGCGGCAATGCATGAAAGCCTAAAGATCAGCCGGTGAATGGCCGAGGAACATATGGGTATGATGTGTGATCGACTGGATCGCGAAGGGTTAATGTGATAAGGATAATGACTCATTCTTACCTTCCGGTGCGACATATCGCGGCGGGTCATCCCAAAAACAAGTTCTCTCTCACGGAAAAAGCTTCCAGGCTCGCCAATGCGACGGTTTATGATTATGGTGTTCTTTATCCGGACGGGAGGGGCGCATGAAACTTGGCTTAATCCACCACGGCCGGATACATAATAGGGGAAACGGTCGGGAATCTGTCAACCATGGCCAGAATTGAAATATCCCCAACCCGATAAACCAACATTTATCATGCTACTTTGTTCGGAGCCGTCAATATTAGGCGGGAGAATGCACCATGACCAAGTGGGTCGGAACAACTGGACGCCTTGCTCTGGCAGGAATAGTTATCCTGCTTGTCGCTAGCGTTACCGGTGGGGCGGAAGCCCAAGGGGCTGCACCGGCACCGGAATCTTTCACCAAACTGCAGGCTCGGTTAATCAAGGACGGTTTCGATGCCAAGGGCATCGGTGAACTCTATCGCCAACCGGGGGTGGCCTTCGAGACGCGGGGGGTGGCCCTCTTTTTTCGGCACAGTGAAGCACGCTTGAACTATGACCAGTTCCTTGAGGATAGACGCATTCAGATGGCACGCCAGTACATCATCGACCACAGCGGTGCGCTGGCGGTGGCGGAAGAGCAATATGGTGTGCCGCGGGAAATCATTACGGCCATCATGCTTGTGGAAACCCAGCTGGGAACCCTGGTCGGCAACCAGACGGTTTTTAATATTCTTTCCACCATGGCGGCCTTGGATGATCCCGCCGTGCGGAAAACCTTTTGGAGCGATCTTCCCACGGAACGCCGCCTGAAACGTAAGGCGTTTGAAAAAAAGGCCGATCGCAAATCCCTTTGGGCTTACAAAGAGCTGAAGGCATTGCTGCAGTATGTTGAAGTGGAAAAAATGGATCCCGTGGCCATCCAGGGATCCTATGCCGGTGCCATGGGCTATTGCCAGTTTATGCCGAGCAATGCCCTGCGGCTCGGCGTCGACGGCAATGGGGATGAACGGGTCGACCTTTTTGACCACACCGACGCCATCGCCAGCGTGGGCAACTACCTGAAGCACCATGGCTGGAAGCCGGACATGAATCGCAATCAGCAGTTCCAGGTGATTCTGAAATACAATTACAGCAAGCCATACGCCGATACGATTCTTGACATCGCCGCACGGTTGCGGGACAGCTAAAAAGTCTCAATATTGACGATTCCGTAAAAAGTTCGAGATCAAGGCTTGCGAATTCAGAGGAAAGAGGCGTACTTGTGGTACGCCGCAGTGACGAGGAATTCGCGTAACGCGGATATCGGACTTTTTACGGAATCGTCACGTTGAAAGGATAGGTATGGAGCTGAAGTCGGCAATCACGTTCATTGTGGCCTGTATACCGTTTCTCCTGTTTACGGTCTGGGCCATTGTGGACGTCTTGATGAAGGATTTTGGCACGACCGGGCGCAAGGCGCTGTGGGCTTTTGTGGCCGCCGTGCCGTTCATCGGGGCGATCATTTACCTGCTGATCGGATTCCGTCAGGGCCGCAAGCCCAAACAAGCCGGTTGATACTCTGCCCGGGCGTCGCAAGCCTGCTGAAAGCATTTGACAATTTTCAAGGTTTCCGGTAAATGCACCTCACATTTTTCTGCACAGATGTGGTCCCATCGTCTAGCGGTTAGGACGCCGGCCTCTCACGCCGGTAACCGGGGTTCGATTCCCCGTGGGATCACCACCGCATTATATCGGGTTAGCACAAGCGATGCTGACCCGTTTCGTTTTTTGGCGCGAGGTGTTGTCATTGCCCCGGTCAATCATTGGGTCAGAAAAACAAAATAACAACGTTGTCTATATCGTATACAGGACGACCAGACAGCGGGTCGGTTCGTTGGACAGGCTTTTTAGCCGATGGGGGATGTAGGAGTTGAAGTGTTGGTGCTCACCGGGTTTCAGCACATGGTTTTTCTTATCCAGGGTCAACTCCAGCTCGCCGGATATCACGTAGATGAACTCTTCGCCCTCGTGTTTGTAGGCCACGGGTTTGTGGGTATCGTGGGGTTCGATGGTGACCATGAAGGCCCGCAGATGGTCGGTTGCACTGCCTTCGGTCAGGGTCTGGTAGGAGTAATTCTGGGTGCGCCGCACATAGGCTTCCAAGCGCCGGTCGCGAATGGCCACTTGCTCTTCCTTTCGCAGAAAGGTGCCCGGGTCCACATTCAAGGCCGTGGACAGTCGCAGCAGGAATCCTACCGGGGGGGATATCGTATTATCTTCCACCTCCTGAATAAAATCGGGAGTCTGCCCGGTGGCTTCGGCCAGCACTTCGATGCTCCAATCGTGCCCCTCCCTAAGCTTTTTCAGCCTGGCCCCGAAACCGTCGTTATCTTCCCTTGCGACCGTTGTTTCACAAAGGACATCCGCCAGTTGTCGCATGACCGCCTGTTGGGCGCGCTCGATGAGCACCGGTAGAAAGGTGACGGCATCCGCCACGATGGCCGTGTCGGCCAGCTGGAAAATAGGCGCGTCGGGATCCCGGTTGATGACCACGATGTGGTCGGCTTCCATGATACCGGCCGTGTACTGGGCGGCACCGGAGGTCCCGATGGATATGAGCAGTTTGGGGGCCACGCTTTTGCCCGTCTGTCCGATCAGGCGTGTTTCATCCACCCAGTGTTGCAGCACGGGCGGGCGCGTGGCGCCGACTTGACCGCCCAGGACGGCGGCCAGTTCGCGGATTTTCCCAAACGCTTTGGCGTTTCCTAACCCGGCGCCGCCGATCACGACGATGTCGGCGTTTTCAAGTTTGCGTTGCGCCGCCGCTGCCGGTCGGGAATCCGTCATGTGAAGGGCCGGCGCCGCCGGCAGTGTGTCGATCGACTGTCGCAGAATTTCTCCGACAGGTGTTTCGACAGGCTCAGCCTGGCAGCAGTGGGATTGCACCGTAGCAAATCCGGTACCCCAGCCGTCTGCAAAGGAAATATCCGCAACGATGGATCCCCCCCAGGCCGGGCACACACCAATGATGCGGTCGTCGGTCTCGATATGAATATCCTGGCAGTCGGCAATCAGTCCGGAATGACAGTGTCGGGCGACACGGGCGGCCAGTTCCCGTCCGAAATCAGTCAAGGCCGTCAGAACCAGTCGCGGTCTGCGAGCGATAACAGCGTCGGCCAGCGCACCTGCGAAAAGGTCGGGCCGTGGCGATGCGAAGCGATCGTTTTCCAAGACCAGCACCTGATCGGCGCCATGGCCCAAACAGGACGCTTCGGCGGATTCCGTCAGCACACAGGCATCCCCTTCAGACGCATTCAAGCGGGAGCCCCCCGGTGGTGTCAGGATAACCGCCACCAGACGCCCGCCGGTGGATGCCGCCAGCTGACGTCCTTTGCAGAGGATATTGAGCGAAAAGCCGAGCAGGCGACGGCTGCGGAGGTCGATAAATACCCAGATATCGCGGGTTGGTTTGGCGGGCATCAGTCGAGCAAGCCTTTCTCCGTCCATTGCTGGATCAGCTTGTCGGCGAGGTCGGCCGGTTCGCCCTGGAGGAATTGGCCCTGCCGATTCTGCCGGAGCGGCCGCATGGAAACGACGCGGGTCGGCGATCCGGCCTCTCCCACTTGAGCGCATGATAACGTCAGGTCAGCGAGTTGCAGGCGTTCGACCTGGCGATCGTCAAAGGCCTCGGCCAATCCACGCAGACCGATGTCCCTCGATTGGAGGGCCCCGGGTCGGATGGTGAGCGCGGCCGGAAAATCGACCGCGAAGGATTCCACCAGATGATCCATGGTGCGTTCGACTTCCAAGCGGTCCTCCATGCACGTAAACTGATGAACACCGGTTATGATTGGGATGTTCAGGGCAACCGCGGTTTGGGGGCCGACCTGTCCCGTATCGCTGTCCGCGGTGCGGGTTCCGAAAAGCACCAGGTCGTATGGGGCCATGGTTTCAATGGCGGCGGCCAGGGTGGTCGATGTGGCCAGCGTGTCGGCGCCGGCGAAAGCCGGATCGCAGGCCAGCACGGCACGGTCGGCGCCCATGGCGAGCGCTTCGGCCATGACGACCTCGCAGGCGGGTGGTCCCATGGACAGCACCGTGACACGGCCGCCGGTATGTGCTTTCAATTGCAGGGCCGCTTCCAGCGCCACCCGGTCGAACGGATTGAAACAGCTGTTGTCTGTCGTCCGTACGATCCGTCCCTGGGGTGCGCGGGCGACGACAGCCTTGATACAAACGATCGTGTGAAAGGTCATAAACGGTTTCCCAGGCCTTTTGTCTTTAGGAGGGCGTTCTAAGAACGCCGAATCAAGAATTCTGGATGACGGAACGGGCAATCACCATTTTGTGAATCTCGGATGTCCCTTCATAAATTCGGGTGACGCGGGCGTCGCGATAAATGCGCTCCACCGCATAGGCTTTGGAATAACCATACCCGCCATGGATCTGCACGGCCATATCGGCCACCTTACAGGCGACCTCCGAGGCGAAGAGTTTGGCCATGGCGGATTCCTGGGAGAAGGCCAACTTCCTGGTGCTCAACTCGGCGGCGCGGTAGACCATGAGTCGCGCCGCGGCCACCTGGGTGGCCATGTCGGCGATCATCATTTGGATGGCCTGGTGATTTTCAATCGTTACGCCAAAGGTCCGGCGTTGCTTGGCGTATTGCGTCGCCTCTTCCAGGGCCGCCTGGGCAATCCCCACCGCCTGGGCGGCAATTCCCATGCGTCCGGTATCCAGGGCCGCCATACCGATTTGCAGGCCCTGCCCCGTTTTTCCCACCAGGTTTTCCCGGGGGACCCGGCAGTCGTAGAGCCGGATCGAGCTGACCGGATTGGCGCGCATGCCGCAAAGATCTTCCAGATCGCCGACCACGAATCCTGGTGCGCCCCGTTCGGCCACCACCACGCTGATCCCCTTGCGGCCCGCCGCCGGGTCGGTACGGGCAAAGATCAGACAGATATCGGCAACTCCGCCATTGGTGACAAAAACCTTGTTGGCATTGAGGATATAGTGGTCGCCATCGGCGATGGCGGTGGCGCTGATGGCACCGGCATCGGAGCCGGCGTTGGGCTCGGTCAGACAAAAGGCCCCGATTTTATCCCCCTTGGCCATCGGCCGTACCCAGCGGTCTTTCTGTTGCGCGCTGCCGAAGGCCATCAGGGGATAAACAGCAACACTGTTGTGAACCGTGACGCACAGTCCCATTGCGCCGCACACGCGTGAGATTTCTTCGATGATGATGGCGTAGCTGATGGCATCCAGACCGGCGCCACCAAGCGCTTGGGGGACCTGAATTCCGAAATAGCCGAGCGCCCCCATCTTTTCGAAAATTTCCCAGGGAAACCGGGCTTCCTGGTCGATCTCGGCCGCAATGGGACGCAATTCGCGTTCACAAAAGGCCCGCACGCTTCGTCGTACGGCGATATGTTTATCTGCCAGCAGCTTATCCATGGACGTGCCCTCTGGACCGGTTTGACGGAAATAGGGGTGGGTCCGGCCGAATGACCAAATGGCTGCAGATACCAACAATTTCGAGAATCGTCAATTCGTCCGGGAGGCCGGGGTATCCCCTTTCGAAAGCGTTCATTAACGCTTTTAGACCGATGCCGATTGGGAAACCTGATACTCATTGATGATGAAATGATTTCCTCTAAATCAGAGGAATCTTTTTTCTAATCATTCGTTTTCAGTGACACGTTGCTTGGTGTAAAATAAAAAATAATTAAAATAATTAGAAGTTTATGCCCCAGTTGTAACCGTTGGTGTGGGCAATGGCATCGCTTTTGCTGCAAGTGCTTGGTATTAATTGGATTTAGGGGGCGTGCCGTGCGATTTGCTTGGATTATCCTTGTATTATTGATCATGGTACTGCCGCACACAATCGGGGTTGCCCTGGCCGGTGATTTCATTTGGCCCACCATTTCGTCAAGCCGTCCCGCATGGTTGAGCATTGAATCGCCAATGCTCATCATGCTGGGATGCACCCTTATGGGTCTTACCGGGCTGGGCCGCAAGGCACTACTTAAACATTGAACAAGGATCATCATGTCCCCGTATACCCATAAGAAAGAACCTGACCGACGTTCCGGTATCGATCGTCGTCAGTTTTCCTACGCGCTGCATATCCCGGAGCGAAGAGTCCGCGAAGAACGTCGTCGACGTCGGCTGGGACCAACCGAGCGACTTCAGGAAGCACGGCCCGCCGCGAGGATCTCGCTTTCCGGCAATGTGCAGCAAACGGTCTGATTTATAAAGCGACTTCCTTCCTTTTCTGATTGATGAACCCCGATTACTCCCGATGACGTCTATTCTTTGTTTAGCACCATCACCGATCGGCACACCCATCTTGCTCTCTTAAAACGCGGCGCCGATGGGCACGTTGTTCTCCTTTCTTAGTATTGATCTAAACCCGCCATCTCTGGTGGAGGACCCGGAGAAGTTTGGCCGATCCGGGTGTTTTTCTGAAATGAATTCTTCATTTTCTGTCACGTGACAGAAAACGAAGGAAAAGAAAACGCCTGTGTCCCGCGTATCCTGCGCGTCGCCAAACCGGGCGATGAAGCGGCGCCTCGTGCCGCCATGCGGCGTTGCCAAGCTTGCTCGAGTGCTCACAATCTGGCGATTGCTGCGCGTCTCGCTTTGCCGGGCGCCTTGCCTGACAACACGATGCTTGCTGCATCGCCCGGTTTATGCGGCCGGCGCCCGCGGAAACCCGCCTGCCTGCGGCGCGCTCAGACAGTCCGCGCGCTTATTTCCGTCCGCATCGCCGATGCTCGGCGCGGGGCAATCGGAAAGAAGCAAACCAAAATCATAGAGACCGTTTTCAAGTCCCCTGCGAGGGAGCTGCCTGAGGCCTCCCGCTCTGCGGGAGGCGTCTCAGTGACGCTCTGGCTTTCCAGGCTATGGACGGTTGCGTATGAGAAAAGCCTATGGCAGGCAATACCAGAGGGGTGAGGCTTACCGCTCTTTCTTGATGATGCGGATGACGTTGCCCGGATAGATCAGGTCCGGGTTGCGGATTTGGCTGAGGCGTGCCAGCGCGGGGTATTGGAAAGGGTCGCCGAGATAGCGTTCGGCAATATCCCACAGGGTATCACCGGGGACGACGCGATGGACAATCTCGGTGCTTGTCGGCGGGACTTGGTTTGGCAGCGAGTTGGACGGACTTGGCTGATCGATTGAGGGGCGTTCCACCATCAGTGTGAAGGTCTCGGTTTCCATCCGCAGAATTTCCCGGGATGATCCCGAAGTTTCCTCAGGGGTGATACTGGTCTCTTCTTTGGCGATCGTCTGCGGGGGGGCTGGTTCTTCCTTTGTGTCAGTTTCGGGGGCTTGGGTATTTCCCATTTGGGGTGCCGGTGCTTTTGGCGGCGTGTCAGGTGCGGATTTTCCCGGTGGTGGTTCCCCGACGGAATCCTTGGCCAGCGATTGCGGTGGAAGTGCTGTTTGCGATGGTTCAGGACCTTCTTTTTGCAAGGTCAGATCCGGCAGCGGTGCTACCTTTGCACCGTCTTGATGCGGTTGGGTGGCGGTCCTGTGCTGCTTGAGCAACAGCCCTGAACTAAGGGTGACGATGAGGATCAGGAGCAAAACGCCGGTCAGCGCCAGCGCATAGCGTCGGGTACGCGCGTGCGCGGCGGATGCGCGCTTACGCCATTGAGCAGATTTTCCCCGGGGCGGGGCGGGTGGCGTATGGCGCTGATTTTCACGGGTGGCGGGCGTATCCGTCATGACCACGCGCGGCTGGGCGGCTTCCGTTTTGGGTGTCGTGCCGTGATTCTTCGCGGTGCTAATCACCGGTCGCGAGATGTCCCCGCCGGGCCTTTTTTCTGACGCGACGGCACCGTTTGTTTTCCCCTGGTCGAGAGCCGTGGATTCCATTGCGGTCGTTGACCGATCCGGCGCAGTGGTTTGAACCAGCGTTGCGGCCGTTATGTGCGCCATCGTTTTCAGATCCGGGTTTGGATAGGCGGATTCCTGCGCCTGGTCGATCATAGCGAAGGTCGTGTGAAACAGGACCTGATCGTCCCGCAGGATGAAGGCATCAAAAAGATCCATGGTGCTACGGGGACTCAAGGGGCGCCGGGGAAGATCGTTGTCCGGCAGGACATCCACCACTTCGTCCACCAGGAAGGCCGTAAGACCAACCGGCAGGCTGGTGAGAATCAGCTGACCTTCCATCCGGGGCGGGCCGGTTTCAAGCCCGAGTTTACGCCGCAGGGAAATGACGCGATATACTTGCCCGCGATGATTGATGAGGCCGATAACCGATGGGGGCGCCATGGGCAGGCGGCTTACAGGGGGAAGCATGATAATGCTTTCCACCTCGGCGGCCGGCGCACAAAAGTCGTACGGGGCAACATTGAATAGGACCAAGTGCCGGTTGTTACGGGATGACGGAGTGATGTTCATGGTATGCACCGCGGCGGAGCATCCTTGTAATGGCTTCTATGGATAGCGGCGAAATGCCGGTGATGATCATATACTACGGTGTCCCCCCGGGCCGTGTCAATCGGCAGCCGGGTGCCTCGCCGTCATGGCGGAGGTGGCCTGCGCGGGATTTCCGGGGGGCGGCCCCGATAGCGGGAAGGTGGGCGTGGTCGGGCGGAGCCTGCGTTCGCATGGGGCCGCCTGACCTGCCGAAGGCGCGATGAAGACACCCGTCAGCCACTGTGGCCGGCGGGTGTCTTTGGATCATGGTCTCGGTTTGTCTTCGGCGCCCTTTAGGTCCGACAGAAAATTTTTGATCGGATCGATGTCGAAATCGGAGAGGGTAAAGGGATCCTCCCGCAGAGACGAGCGGGCCGGAACCTCGGTGGCCGTGTCGTCCGCCGGATCGAAAATTTCCAACATGGATTCCTCCGCGCCTTTGATGCGGATGAGATAGGCGGGATTTGCAAAATCGGTTTTGGCCTGATCGGTCAGATAAGCGCGGCATTTCAGACGGGACAGGCTGGAAAGGAGCTGCTCCACGGCGGCCTTGGCCACGGCCTGCCCGTCGGCCGTAACCCATGCGGCATCCGCCGCCTTTCCCGGGTCGGCTTCGGATGCGGCGGCCTTGTCCTCTGGTGGTTGGGGCGCATCTTTCTTTTTAAGCGCGATGTTCCGGTCGCGGCTGTCGATAAATAATTCCGTGATGTCATCGCTTTTAAAGGCCAGGATGGTTTTATCGCGCAGGCTCTCCACGGATTGATCGAAGTCCTGTCTGAAATTCCCTTGGGCATGATAGACGTTGGGGTCTTCGGACAGTGTGATGTGCGTGTGGCGCATGGTTTCCGCGGCTTTCCCGATCTGAAGCGTGCGCATGGCCTTGTCACTCTGGTAGGCGGCCACCCGGATCTGTTGGCGCTCATCGAGCTCGTAGCGGTCGTAATTCCGGGTTTCTGATACCAGGGCGGTGACCTTCAACTCGGCAAGGATGTCGAGCATGCGGTTCACGAGATTGACGTCGGCGGGGTAGTCGCCCGGCGAAACGAACCAGTCCTCGCCCTGGCGGGTCAGCACGACGGTCTGATCGCCCTTCCCAATTTCAATTTTGGTCAGGTCCTGGCTTTTTATGGCCGGGAGTTCGGGCAGGGTGTAGGTGGTCCGATCGGTATTCCGGAAAAACAGATAGAGCCCCAGGGCGATAATGACGACCGACAGGATCGCGTATTCTTTTTTAACCTTCATGGCGGGATCTTCGCTCCTTTTATGATTCCTGGAACATGGCCTGAATGCGTTTTTTACGTGTGCGGCGTCGTAGCCACACCACCCCGCCGAACAACACCACCAGGATCGGCAGGCCGATAATATTGAAGGCCTTTGTCAGGGTCCGTGTGGCGGGCGTGGGGTCCTCGAGCGGGTTGAAGCGTTGTTCTTTGCTGCGCATCACCGCGACATCGACACGATCATTGAGATAATCGATCATGTTCATGATGAACATGGAGTTGGGCGTACGACCGTCAGCTTCCAGAACGCTGTCCTGAATGAGTTCCGCCGATCCCACCACAAGGATCTTGGCCGGCACACTTTTATCCCTGCGGTTGGAGGTGCTCTCGATGCCGGAGAGATCCATGGCGGCAGGGGTTTCGGTGGTGGCTTCCGTTTCGGCTTCCGGGGG
>Ga0316195_10000282_pt1 | contig 19189 bp, 17 predicted proteins | sample Phised1_MG_FD_204937 | JGI IMG/M metagenome (GOLD analysis project Ga0316195, IMG submission 204937) | Coastal sediment microbial communities from Maine, United States - Phippsburg sediment 1 | ecosystem: Environmental > Aquatic > Marine > Coastal > Sediment | place: USA: Maine | collected...
ATTGCTTTGCAGCGGCTACAAACTCGCGGACGTTATCAACGTGGGCGAAGACATTGGTTGCCGTTATTAATTTCGGGCGACCAAATTCCCGGCTAATATTGTCGGCAACAGCCGGTGACCAGAAATCGTTAATCGTGGGAATGCCGCGCTCTTCCGCGATCGCTGAAATATTTTCAGCGGGATCGACGTTGAGAACCGCAACACCAAGCTCGTCTTTGAATTCCGCAAGCAAAGTTCCATCGTTGCCAGCGACATCGACGACCAGGTCATTCGCGACCAGCCCGAGTGAATCCCGCACGGTCCGGGCCATTCGACGACAGTGCTTGACATAGCCTTGGTTGACCGACGATCGGTAGGTGTAATGCGAAAACATCTCGCGCGGATCGACAACAACGGTCAACTGGGACAAGGCACACTGCTTGCAAAACTGCACCTGCATCGGGAAGCGATTCATCTGCCGGGCGGCGACCGCTGACGGGGCCAGGTTATTGGCAAGCGGCATCATGCCAAGATCCAGGTATTTCACCAGGCGCTTGCTGCCGCATACGCGGCACTCCCGGACCGGTCGGACAATTCCCTCGCCTGACTTGTATTGTTGCCACCGCTGCTGGTTCATCGATGTATCGGCAGGCGACTCATGCTCGGAATGCTGGCGTTCGAGCTTCGCCACGTGCGGATTGCGTTCGGCCGCATAGTCATAGAGGGTCCTTCGTGGTCCACCGATATTCACCACGCCAGTCAGCGGGCTGACTGCTGCCTCAAGAATATCCGGCGCGACAATGTCGACGTATTCCTTGGATGACCACTTGTCAGTGAACGCTGCTGGATAGTCAAACGTGCTGGCGCCAAAACTAGTACGAATTATCAGGTGATTCGGCACCGCCCTTACAACTGCTTCGCCGGCCAGTTTCGTCCAGGCATACAGATTGCCTGGCAACAACTCGTCCGATTCAATGTAGTCGCCACGGTCTCCACGATAAACATAGTCTGTTGAAAGGTAAACAAGCCGAATTCTCGTTCCGATGCAGGCCTGCGCGAGGTTAACGGTGCCCTTTACATTGACCTCCAATGCCTCGCCGGGATCGGCCTCAATGTCTCGATTGTCGGTAATTGCGGCCGCGTGCAGGATAACGTCCGGCGCGAAATCAGCAATGTAACTGGACACTGCGCCGCCATCCGTGATGTCCAGCTCGTGGCGGGCAGGCGCCACCAGGTCGGCGCCTGATTTGATAAGCTCGGTTCCCAGGAGGCCGGCTCCTCCCGTTAACAGTATGCGCACGCTTTGAACTCCGTTGCGGGTTTGGGGCCTGCCCCTAACGCGGGAAAGCCAGCATGGTACAGTCCCGATCTCCGAGTGTCTAAGCCCGTGTTACACCTCGAGAGCAAAAACGACTGATTTTTTTGCCATTTTCCGGCATCATCCGACCCCGGAATATGAATATCACCGACTCCAAAACCGATTCTGCCGACGATCCAACCGAGGCCGCCTACCAACTGTATCCGGAAATCCGGGCAATGTTCGATGAGTTCCCGAAGTACCGGGCCGAGATCCTGCCTTCCAAATACTGGGTGGAACTTAACCGCAAGAATCTCGAGCAACTCGCCAATAGCCGTTATGAAAATTTCAAACGCACGGTAGCGCGAAACTATTTCACCTGGATCGTCAATCCGCTGAACAAGCAGATGCGGTTCCTGATGAGCGAAGCGGGCTTGCTGGCTTCTGTCGGGATTTTCTTTCGCGCGTTGTCCGCCGAAAAGCACGACTACCTGAAAAAGAAACACACCGTTTACTACAACGCACTGACCAACCTTTTGTGGTCGTACGTGAAGAAGAACGACCCGGAGGGCCTGCTCGACAAACTAATTGAACCGGAAGAAGGTAACCCTCCGAACGTGAGGCGCAACGGTCGATTAATATCGCAGGACCTTGCCAATTCCGTGCTGGAGTATCAGAACATACTGCATCCGGACGTCGATCGGCGCGAGGTGCGCACCATACTCGAGCTGGGCCCCGGCTACGGCCGAACGGCATATGTGTTTCTCGCGTTGCAGCCTGAGTGTCGTTATATCCTTGTCGACATACCCCCCGCTCTCTATGTTGCACAGCGCTATCTGACCGCCGTCTTTCCTGATCGCCGGGTTTTCGGATTTCGGCCTTTCCAGGACTTCGAACAGGTGCGCACGGAATTTGAAGACGCAAGTGTTATATTTCTTACGCCGAACCAGCTACAACTATTACCGGACAAATCAATTGATCTTTTCTTGAATATTTCCTCTCTGCATGAAATGCGCATGGATCAGATCCGTTATTACTTCACGGAAATCGAACGTCTGACACGAAAGTATTTCTATTTCAAACAATGGAAGGAAACAACAGTGCCATTTGAGAATGAGACGATCCGGGAAGAAGATTACCCGGTTGGGAAAGACTGGAAGCTTATCAATCGTCAACAGTGTGCGGTTCAGCACAAATTTTTTGAGGCGCTTTATGAATTACCAAGCCCGGGCGCCGGCGCGGCGCAGGCGGAGACCGCATGAGAAAGCTAATCAACAAATTGCTGATAAAATTTGGTCTCCTGATAACGAAGGCCCCCACTCTGCTGGCGGACAAAACGGCAGGCTTCTCGACCTCAATTCCGGCAGCATTGACAGAAAAGGTAGCCATCACCGAAGCCACGGAACAACCTGACAACGAGCTGTTCCGAATTTTTTCCGCCGACACCAATGTGCACAAATGGCACCACTACTTCGATATCTATGAACGCCATTTTGGGCGTTATCGCGATCGCCCCATCCGGATGCTCGAAATCGGTGTTTTCCGCGGTGGTTCACTGCGAATGTGGAAAGAGTATTTTCACCCGGATTCGGTAATAGTTGGTATCGATATCGACCAATCCTGTGCCGCACATGAAATTGCCGATCAAAATGTCTACGTCAGAATTGGAAGCCAGGCAGATCCGAATTTCCTCGCTTCTGTAAATGGAGAGTTTGGTCCGTTCGATATCATCCTCGACGACGGCAGCCACAAAACTCATCACCAGATTATCAGCTTTGGCGCCCTGTTCAGGGACGCACTGAAAGACGGCGGTTGCTACATGGTCGAGGACATGCACACCAATTACTGGATCAAACATGTCGACAGCCCGGAAACCTTCATTGATGTCTCCAAGCAGATGGTTGACATACTCCACGAACCTTATTTTGACCGTAAGGAAACGCACTTCCGCCAAGGTCACCAGGACCAATTATCCGAAATTGGCATTAGCTATCTTGCCGCGAACCTGGACGGAATATATTTCCACGACTCGATAGTCGTATTTGACAAGAAAAAGCGCGCATTGCCGAAATCCGAACTTCGTTGAACAAGCCACTGACAGTCTTGGCCGTAAATGGCGAAAGTGACCCGGCAGAAACGGGCTCATTCATCGAAATGCATAAGCGCGGCGTTGATATCACCGTCATAACCTGGCCCGGCACCTTCAATCATGATGCGTTGGTCGCGGCTGGTGTTCCAACTATTCCGTATGTTCTCAAAGGAAAATTCAGCCTTCCCTGTATTCGTCTGATCCGCGACGAGCTGCGTCGCAAGCGCTACGATATTCTGCATATGCTGGATAAGCGTGCGACGATGAACGGCTTGTGGGCCTCGATCGGTTTTGACGTCAAATTGGTCGCATATCGCGGCATCGTTGGTAATCTCAGCTACTTTGATCCGTTATCCTGGCTCTTTCTGCTAAACCCGCGGATCGACAGAATCATCTGTGTCTGTGAGGCAGTCCGCCAGTACTTGCTCAACCTCGGAATGCCGGGCATTCGCCTGCGACGAGACGTCCCGGTGACCATTCGCAAAGGCCACAATCCGGATTGGTATCAGCCTCCTTTTGAAGACCTCGCCCAGTTTGGCATTCCCGGCGATGCCTTTGTCGTCGCATGTACAGCTCGTGGCGTTCCGAGAAAAGGCATACCGGTCTTGCTCAACGCTATCAACAAGCTTCCTTCAGGGCTCAATATTCATTTTCTGCTTGCCGGCACGCAGATGGACAACCCGCTGCACCGAAAACTGGCGGCAGAAAACAAATACGCCGGGAACATTCACCTTCACGGCTTCCTTAAGCGCATGCCATGGATACTTCCAAACTGCGATATTGCGGTACTACCGTCGCTGCGCCGCGAAGGCCTGCCGCGCGGAATCATCGAAGCCATGATCGGCGGCGCGGTTCCGATCGTGACCAATTCCGGCGGTAGCCCAGAACTTATCGAGGATGGAATATCGGGCTTCGTCGTTTCTCCCGGAGAACCAGGTCCGATTACTGAGAAAATCCTTGCGCTTTACGAGGACCGGGATTTGCATCAACGCATGAGCGACGCTGCGCATGAACGGATCCGGCGCGACTTTACGGTCGAGAAAACAGCGGAGGAAACGATCGCACTTTATCGCGATCTTTTGGACAGTTCTGGAAAAGAAAAGGCAGCCTGACGGCTGCCTTTTCAGGTTTGAGGACGCTTAAGGTAGGTCTGCTAGTCCCTTCTTCCTGGCTTTTCCCCGGTCTGCCCTCCTCGCGGCTGGCTTCCCGCTTTCAAGCCCGAATCTGTTCTTGTACCGGGCTACCCTGGCATAGCACTTTCGATTCTTTTCCGAGTTCCTCTAGGTGTTCCTGCAGATCCCTCGACCAACTTGCGTTCATCGCTATCACCGCAGGTTCTGCCTTCGCGTCCACCGCCCCCGATTACTGACAGAGCCTCGGTGCTCCATTTGCAGGGCGGTTGTCAACAAGCGAACTTGCTGGCGTTGAGGCTTTCGCCTCACCATGAATATCGGACGCTGACGTGAAAACTACAACTGTTATTTATGCAACAAATTCTGTGGAAAAATGACTTCTCGATTTGCCGCAAACTTCCGCAACATTCTTAATGTAAACTGGCAAGTCGTCCTGCCAGCGTCGGCGCCGAATTTGCGCACCTTGACCTCCCACCGACTCAATTAATTGCTGCCCATTCCCTCCGAAGCCGCCGGATCGGACTGCGCCCGGTTGCGCATCAGTAGCGATCGCTGAGCAGCCGCTTTTTCCTCAGCGATTTCGCGCCGTGTTTTACAGATGCGAACTTTGCGACGACTGCCGGTCACCGACTCTTTCTTGCAGACAACTTCATCCATCTCTGATTCAGCCGCTTCGTTATAGTCATCGACCATTTCGGCGATTATCTCGTCCTTCATTTGCTCCCTTTCACGACCGGTCATGGGCTTTTTCTCAGCGGCGTCTTCCACGACCGTATCGTCAGCCTCTGCCTTGCTTTTCGAATCGTCATCGGCAAGGCAGTGTCCACCCAGCATCAATGCCGCGCTCACAATACAAATCATCTTCATCTGAAAGCCCCCGGTTAGTTCGCTTCGACGAGAGGCACTAGCAGGGCCAGCTCGGCCTCGACATCGGCCGCCATCTTGTTTTCCAGCTGGTAGAAACGCGCGACTTTCAGCATCGGCATGATTTTGCCAAACCGTTTGATATATCGCTTCCTGATCTTGATCAAATCGAGCTTGACGTCAAAATAGTCATCCATCATTTTTTTGGCGAATTCGTTGGTCAGTATTCCGGTTTCGTATTGGCGCATGTAGTCGGCGATCAGCCCGATATAACGATCCCTGACCGGAAGCGTGTCGGCCTTGTACTCTTCGTAAAGCGGCCAGAAGAGCGCATCCTCTTCGGCGGTCAGGCGCAACTCATCACGCACCACGGCGTCTTGACTTTCATTGATCATCTGCCGAGCGGCAATGAATTTCGGGTTGTCCAGGACTCTGCTTTGCGCCAGGACACTGGCAGTCACCGACATACTCACAACGATGACAACCAAACGAAACACTGACTGACTCATCTTTCTACGCCTCAAGATACCCGTGAGCCATGCGGCAAAGCGCCACATTTCCGAACTGACTGGTTAAAGGCGAGTTTACCCTCATTAAGATAAGCTACCAACAGCACCGTTGCGACGCGACTTCGCGAGCCGGAAAAACCAAGTGGGTTTTGCCGGGCGCAATATTCGGCCGGCGTGATCAGGAACAATGCCATTTTTGTGGCCTCCGTAAGGAAATGTTGGGTTAGTATCGGGTTTTACGTGGTCACAGCGAGGATCCCGGTGCCCAAACCAGCGTACATGCAGAGATGGCTACTGGCTTTTGCTGGCAGCATGCTGCTCGCCGCATGCTCTAGCGAGACTGAAGAGCTCCGTTTCGTCAGGCCGGCATCAAGTATCGATCAGGAAATCGCCGAGGACCTGGCAGCGCTTTTTAACAACGAATCGCATCTGCACATTGAATTGTCCGAAGGTGTATTGTCCGGTGATTCGGCACTCGACGCCATATTGGCCGGCGAAGCTGATATAGCCCTTGTGTCCAACGCACTGCAGTTTCGCGATGGCATTACGACCGCTATCCCCCTATACCCGACGGTGCTGCACATTGGCTATCCAGCAGATCGGGTGTTTGTTGACGGGACCGACCTGCTCCGAGGGTCGCGTATCTATGCCGGCGCCGAGGGGTCGGCGTCGAGGCACATGCTTGCGCAAAGCGCTGCTCGCCTGGGACTCAAGGAGACAGACTATTCCTTCGTTTCGGATCTGACAGGGGGTTTCGATATTATCGTTGTGTTTGCACCAATTTCTCCGGATCGGCTCAAGGATTATCCGGACTTTCGACTTTTCAGCTTTGGCCCGCCGAACAGCATAGGCACCGGTGCGACGATTGATTCAGCAACACTGCTGAACCCCTACCTGAAGCCATTCGTGATTCCCGTGGGGACTTACGGTGACTCTACGCCGGAACCGGTTTTAACCGTTGCGGTCGACAAAATGCTCGTGGCGAGGCGCGATCTCGACAATTCAGTCGTCTACCAACTCGTATCGGAGCTGCTGCGCCTTCGACCGGCATTGGCTGCCAGGCGACCCGGACTTTTCAAGGATCTCTCCGCCGATTTTGAGCCCGGCCGCTCGACTTTCGTGCTGCACGCCGGCGCTCAGGCTTACCTCGAACGGTCGGAACCCACGGTCTATGAACGCTATTCCGGAATCGCCGAAGTCGCCGTTACGGCAATGATTGCCATCATTACTGCGGCCATCGGTGTCTTGAGAATTTACAACGTACGCCGCAAGAACCGCATCGACACCTATTACTCCGAAGTCATCGCGATCAGGAAAACTATCAGTGATGATTGCGGCCCGAACGAACGACAGCAACTCGTCAAAAAGCTTCGCGCATTGCAGGACAAGGCGTTTGCGGAACTGGTGGATGAAAAGCTGGCCGCCGACGAAAGCTTCCGGATTTTCGTTACGCTGTCGAATGACGTGCTTCGGCAGCTGGCCACTGGCATAACGGATTCGAACTACTCCGATCACTGACAAATCGCTGGCCCAACTGTTACAAACCAAAATGGCATTACTGAAAGTGGTTGGCTAGGATAGTGCCGGCGCCAAACTGAATTCGTGGCGACCACAGTCTCGAAGACAGCTCCAGCGCCTCCCCGGCCAGCAAGATGTGACCCAATGATGACGAAAATGATACAAAGATTGCCGAGATCAGCCGCGATGCTACTGTCGATTGTCTTGCCAGTGTGTGTTTTCGCGGCAGACAAGCCGAAGCTGGTCCTGCAAATCACGGTTGACCAGTTGCGCGGAGACCTTCCGACCCGCTATTTCGACCGACTCGGCGACGGCGGGTTCAAGTACCTGTGGGAGTCCGGCATCGTGTATCGCGACGCACATCATGCGCACGCAAACACCGAAACCATCGTCGGCCACACGACACTGGCGACCGGGGCACACCCGGCAGATCATGGCATGGTTGGCAACCTGTGGTTCGATCGCGAGACCGGCTTAACGACCTACAATGTCGAGGATCCGGACTATCGGCTGTTGACGGCGGGCGCGTCTGTCGATGCGGAGACTGAAATCGACCCGACACAGCGCGCGGCACGCAGCGAGGGCCGCTCGCCCGCCGCAATACTTGTCACGACGTTTGGCGACGAATTGCGCAGCAATAACGGCGGCAGATCGAAAGTTGTCGGTGTATCCGTCAAAGATCGCGGGGCCATATCCATGGCGGGCCATTCGGGCACAGCGTACTGGTTTTCCAAAGCCGGCGGAGAATTTGTCACCAGCACGTATTACATGGACCGTTACCCGGACTGGGTCACCGACTTCAACGAAGCCAGGCCCGCACAAAGATTTGCAGGTAAGTCCTGGACGCTGCTGCACGCTGCCGACAGCTATATGTTCGGTGGCACTGACGATCGCGCATGGGAAACGGACGTTGCGGGCTTTGGCCGCGTCTTTCCGCATGCTTTTGGCGATGGCAGCAGTCCCTATTTCACCACCTGGCTGACGCTATGTCCTGCTGGCGACCAACTTGTGCTCGAATTCGCCAAGGAGGCCCTTGTTCACGAATCGCTAGGCAAGGACGACGACACAGACTTGCTGTCCGTCAGCTTTTCAACAACTGATTATGTGGGCCATGTTTTCGGCCCATCGAGCCTGGAGGCGGAAGACAATATTCTGCAGCTGGATCGCACGCTGGCCGAGTTGTTTGCATTCGTCGACCAGGAGATTGGCCTCGACAATACTCTCATTGTGCTGTCTGCCGACCACGGCGGCCCGGACGCGCCCGGGTACCTGAATTCGCTGGGCATCCCGGCGGGATACGTCGATCCCGGCTCATGGGACCGCGCCACCGCCATCGAACGAATCAAGAAACAATTCAAAATTTCGGGTGAGCTCCTCGAAACATACGAGCACCCCTACCTATATTTCAGCACGGCCGTGAAGAATGACAAACGCATCGACCAAACGGCGCTGGAAGCCGCCGTCGTCGCCGAGCTCGCAAAATTTCCGGGAGTCTCGCTTGCTGTATCGAGTGCGGCGCTGCGGCTCGGAAGCCTGCCGGATTCACACGTTTATCGGTCGGTGGTGAAGAATTTCAACGCGAAACGTTCCGGCGATGTGTTTATTGTTTTCGAGCCGAATTGGTTCATCAACGACTTTGACGGATTGACGGTGGCGTCAACCCACGGCTCACCCTGGATCTACGACACCTATGTGCCTGTCGTTTTTGCGGGTGCAGGGCTGTCAGCGCAACGTATCGACCGACCCATTGAAACTGTTGATGTCGCCGTAACGCTCGCGGCTTATCTTGGCTTGAAGCCGCCCTCCGGGGCTTCCGGCACGCCGCTCGTCGAAGTCCTTGCCCACTAGAGCCGGCATGTCGTACGAACAAATACAGAACCTCAAGGATCGCATGCAGCGGTCGATAATCGGCCAGGAGGTCGTGGTAGAACGCATGATCATAGGCCTGCTGGCCAACGTCCTGGCCGTCACTGTTTACCGCTACCGCGTTGCTGCTCGCAGGCGTTTGGCTATTGAGTCGTATTCGACCCGTCCTCCAGCGCAGCTACACCGCCTGGCGACTCAGGCAACGAGAGTCTGAAGCATTTGCATTCAAACAATTGCAACAGGCAATTCGGACCCGGAATGCCAGGCTTGTCTATCACAAGCTCATTCAGAGGCTGGAATGTATTCGCCGGACCTGGACGCACGCGGATTTGCCAGGCAATTTGGCAGTCTCGAATTGCAGTCCGCGACTGAGCAGCTGATTGCAGCGCTCTGCAGACAAACTGGCGAAACGCCAGATTTGAGTTCTTTCGGCAAACTACTGGGCCAGGCGCGCCGCAGCCTGCTGCACACGACCGTCACTGCGGGAACGGTTACTGCTCCGCCGCTGAATCCCTAGCGACAGTATCGACAGGGATCAGTCGAGGTCGCTGATTTCGATTGCCTGACGTCTCTCGCGCGCGTCGAAATAGAGTTTGTAGGCGACGTAATATTTGAACACGTTCCTGACATAGCGGACCGTTTCACGACCGATCTTGCGCGCGGCGATCAGTTCCACGTTATCGAGCCACAAGTTTGGATCATGCCCTTCCGCGGCTGCCTCATTACGCAGACGTTGTATCTTCGCCGGGCCCGCATTGTAGGCGGCAAGCGCAAAGGTCCAGCTCTGCAATTCATCCATACCCGGATCCGAAAAGTAGCGGTCCATCAGGAAGCGCATGTACCGCCCACCCGCAAGGATGTTTCCTTCGGCGGTGGAAATATCAGCAACGCCAACATTCCGGTCGTTGGCGGTTTCCGGTCGGACCTGCATGATCCCGATCGCGCCTACCGGGCTTTCCCTGCTTTGGTCAAGTTCCGACTCCTGGTAAGCCTGCGCCGCAAGCATTAGCGGATCCAGATTGTTTTGCCGACCAATGTCGCTGAAAATTTCATACAAAGACCGCAGGCGCTCGGCACTGCTTGCCGACGTCGAGTTTCGTATCCAGTCCAGGTGCTCCATGTAACGCTTGATCAGCACATTTCCGACAAGCGTGCCCTGCCGATGGCCATGCACAAAGCTGTTAACCACCGCCGCAAGCTGCGGGCTGTTCTTACGAAATACCCATGCAATGACTCCACCCTCATTTACGACCAGATCATTTCGGACGTCCATGTCCTGAAGAATTTCCGACCAGTAGTCCGCTTTATAACTGTCGATAACTGTCGCACTGACGAGCCCCGCATTCACCATCTCAAGAATATCCTGGGGCCTGAGCAGCTCGTTCGCTTCCAGAATTTCAATCGGTTCGATGCCGCGGCGAGCGAAGTCCGCGTTAAGCTCAGAAAGATGCTCAAAGTAACTCGACGAACGCCGCACATAAATAGCCCGTCCGGCCAACTCCTCCAGTGTGTTGATTTCCTTACCCGCGCCCGGCTCAAACACCACGATTTCATTAATATTCGTTACCAGGGGGTCAGAGAAATCGACCAGTTCGGCACGTGCGTCGGTAATCGTAAGATCTGCCGCAATCAGATCCGCGTGACCACTGACCAGTGCGGGAATGAGTTGTTCGCGGCTCACCGGCATCGGAACGATCTCAACCTGGCGCAGTTTTCGTCCGAGACCCACATTGAGCTCTTGTTGAAACAGGCCTAGAAGCTCGGTAACGATGCCCCGCGGTTTGCCCTGGTAGTAAAAGAACTGCGGCCCTCCTGCAATCACGAGTGTGCGCAGGACATGTCGCTCGGCCATACCGTCGAAGTCGCCCGTCCATTCTGCCGTCAGCGCCTTCAGCGTTTCAGGCAGCAGGTCGTCAAGCGAGGGCAGCGGCTGATCTGCAACGTTGACCAGGGTGTCCGCTGTTTCGGCAGTTGGCGCTGTCGCTTCGACCGCCGCATCTGCCGCGTGTCCGGACGCGGACGCGTCGCCCGGATCCTCTTGCGAGGACGAACAGGCGGCGGACAGCAACAAACCTGTGAGGACAACCAGCGGCAACTGATTCAACACAATATCCGACCTTTTCATATTAATACCGGGCCCGCGATAGCACTCGACCGGGGCAGTATAGCAACTGCAAGACACCCTGCTTCCGCCAAATTAAACCACTAATTATTCTTTATATATCAGTTATTTGTTACTATTACTTCAGTATAATTCTAATAATGATTCGTTTTCGGTCATCGGTAGTCCACGACTGACTCACCGCTTAAAATCACGCAGGAACGGAAGAATTGTCAACGTCCGTGCGCGTTGTGCGTTGCTGTTACAGACAATGGAGAATTCTGGTGCAAAATTGTGTCATCGGCCTGGTCGGACTAGCGGTACTGCTTGCGGGCGTCGAGCTTCCAGCGCAGAAAGAACCGTCGGGGAGCACTGAAGCCGAGAAAAAGTTGTGCCTTGGCGTTCGTTCGGTACGCAGTTTCGACGCATTCAGCGATTTTTACGTCTAGGTGCGGGCAGGCGGCAGCAAGCATTGCCTGTTTACCATGCAAAGAAACTGTCGCAATTTGCGCGATGCCACCGGCATTGCGATCAAGGATGCAACCAGCCGCGTGTGTGCAGAGGGGTTTGGCGAAATCATCTATCGGGACCGAATGGGTGGGCGACGCCTGGAATCCTGCGGTATCGAAAACATTGAAAGCGTGGAGAGTAAAGAGGATGCCAGGGCGATTGCCGCAGCACGGGCCGACGCCAGCAAGGACGATTACCCAGCTGCGGCATATTGACTTTCCCGCGTCGGCCGGTTACGGGGCCCGCTCACGCGGCTTTTTGATACTCCCCCGGACTCATTCCAGTCCAGCGCTTAAAGGCACGGGCAAAATTGCTTTGATCGGCAAACCCGACCAAAAACGCGATCTGCGCCTGGGAGAAGCCACTGTTCCTGAGATAATGTTCCGCCAGTTCCTGACGGGTCGTCTCGAGAACGTGGCGATAACTCGTACCCTCTGTCTGCAACTGACGCTGTAGCGTACTGGCGCTCCGGTACAGTCGCTTTGCAATTCGCTCCTGGTCCGTCTTGCCTGACGGCAGCATCTGCACGAGCAACTGCCTGACAGCCGTCGAAACCGTACTTTCATCGAGCGACGCAATGTAGTTTTCCGCAATGTGATCCGTCACCGTCGCCACCGGCGGAACGGAACCGGTCAGCGGTACTTCAAGATCTGCCGCCCGAAAAATCAGCGTTTCCATGTCTTTGCCATACTCGACGGGACACTCAAACAGCTCTTCGTAACGGCTGGAGCGGCTCGCGGGCGGAATACTCAGCGCAACCCGCAACGGGCGCACTTTTTTGCGAGCAACGGCATCGCATAACTTCATGAGCGCTACGTAACCCCCGTCTTTGGCCACCCCGGGCGGGCGCGTTGACCCGTCCGACCACGATTCTGTCAGCGCGTATCCGTCGGCATGCTTGTTGATGTCGAGTTGACGATACGCGGTGCTGACGACATAGCTGTAGCGGCACATACGTTGCAGCGCGCCAAGCAGGGTTGCGCTCGCCAGCCAGGCATGACCGAGGACGAAAAAATCACCCGGAACCGCATGCGCGCCAACCTTGAAGCCAAATTTGGCATCACCGGTTATTTCGACGGCCTTTTGCCACAGCTTGCCCATCGTGGTGAACGAAATGCGTGAGCCTGGCAAGAGAAACTTGCCGGTATCGACGCCGAGCTGCGCATAGATCGGCTGCGGATCGATGCCATAGTCGGTCTGCAGGGTCTCGCCAATCAGTCGCGCGACGCTGGAGAGAGTTGTCGGTTCATAGAGCATGATTGTTGAAATTGAACCCGAACCCCGGCAACAAGACAAGCATTCCGGTCGTGCTGCAAATTGCACACGAGCTGATGGCTTCGGACCAGACCGTGCAGGCGACATTGCCTACAGTGGGTTTACCACTAGGGAGAAAAGATAATGAAAGTCCTGGATTTCAACCGCAGAAAGTTGTTTTCGGTAGCTGACGCCCTGCAGGCACGGATTTCCGCCTACCTGTATGACGCCTATGCCGCGGATGAGGGTTTGCTCGGCGACCTCGACCGATGGGCGCAACGACGAATCACCGATGAGAACATGGCCAAACTTGCGTTGGTACTGGCTGCCGATGACCCGGCCGAGGCCTGCTACAGGGATCTCATCCGCGAGATCGACACCGAGGCCCAAACCGGTATCTACCTCGTCCGTGACGACGCCACGGCGGCGCATCTGCGAGACCTTGCCGACGATCCCGGAATATCAGGCACGCTTTATCGACACATGGACACCGTTGCTCCATTAATTCTTGCCGATGAAGCCAGGCGCTCTGTCGGCAACCTCGACCTGGTTTGGGTAACGATCAGGGCATACCACGACCGTGCTCACGTCGATGCAGCCGTCTCTGAAATCATCATGAGCCATTTCCTGCAGGACGCGACCGCCGCACATGAAATGACCAACGCAATGCGTGCGATGCACTACTCTTTCCATGAGGATGTCGTTCGCCGCAAATGCGGTCTTCCCGCGGTGCTGAACGATCAGGACATCCGCTTTCTCTCAATCATGATTGCAGAGCTTGCCCAGCGCGGCGGGAGCTACGCGGATCGTGCGGATGCGATACTCGCCAAGGCCATCACCAACTGAGATCACGAAGCCGGCTGGCCGGTCAACGCACCTGATGGGACTCAGGCGATCTGACGTCCGCTCTCCTGTCGGCATGACAGCACCGTCAGCGATGGCAGGTGACGGTGGCAGCCAGTACCCGCCTCCGGCACACCGCGGACCCTTGGCAGCACTCTCGACAGCGGAATCAGGCGACTGCACAAATCTCCAAGCGATGACCCGGCTTCAGTTTTCCATGGCGTGCGCATCGTCCAACGCTTCTCGTAATGCGTCGGCCCAGCTCCGCAGGATTCGATCCGCCGCCGCCCTGTTTGTTACTCCATTTGCGCGCTGCGCCCGGGCAAAATCCTGGTCGTTCCGCACGTCGATAACCCGCGCGATGATGTCTCCGGTAGCTGCATCGTAAAGCTCAAGGTACAGCGTCATTTGACCAGCGGAAGTAATATAGTTCTCTACTCTGCTGGCGCTATTCAGGTCCGGCGCGGTAACGTCCAGGTTGATGATCGCCGGTCGGAGCACAAGTACGTCGGATGCTGCCTCATCAGTTAGTTCGTAACCGCCTTTTTCCGCAAGCTCCTTGGTAAAAACCTTTCTGAATTCTTCTGCGAGGTCCTTCTTGATTCTTTCCATATCCTTGTCGGTAACACGGTTACTGATACTGGGACGGTTGCGATTCTGATCGCGATCCCAGTTTTTACGGAACGAAACATAGGCGTCAAGCAGGGCGATGCGGTGATAGTCGCTGAGCGTTGCGCCCTCCCTCCAATACAGAACATCAACCTTTTTGGCTTCCATTCGCTCCAGCCCATCGTCCGTAGTTTGTGGAAATTTGTCCTGCGCCAGGAGCATTGTGGTCGACAGCAGCCCCAGCAGCGACAGCGCCACGAAGTTTCTCGAATGACTTGCAAGGTTCTTCATCTTTATCCCTCGATTCAATTTCAAATTTACAATTAGCCGTTAGCCGGATGTGTTGCTTACCGATTATACTCTTCGTCGCTAACACAGCTTCCGAACGCGCTTCGGCTCATCCGAAACGGAAATGGTACCCACCGGAATGTCATCCTCACCAGCGCTTGCCGCGTGTTTTGCCTGAGATCAGCATCATAGTGGCTTTTTGGCTGATGGACGAAATTACTCACAAAATTCGACGCTCGCCGCTGGCGTTAGCGCAACCGTCGCGTGCGCCGTCCCGGTTTCCGCGCTATCGTGGCCGCCGGGGTCCGGTTCGGACCGGCATTTCTCCGTTTCAGGCCTTCATTTTCGGCGTAGATATCCGGAATCAATAGCCCCGACAAAGCGCATTGCCCTTACCGACAACTGTTGCCGGCAATGAGGCTTACGATTGCGGTCACATAGCGCTAGAATTCGACATTGGCCAAAATTACAAAGTCATTCAAATGCGCATTGAAGCAATCCCTATTGGTATCAACCCACCGGACGATATCAATGTAATTATCGAAGTTCCCCTGGGCGGACAGCCCATCAAATACGAGATGGACAAGGTTTCCGGCACGTTGTTCGTGGACCGGTTCCTGTATACGCCAATGGCCTACCCGGGAAATTACGGCTTCGTGCCGCATACGCTTTCCGAAGACGGTGACCCAATCGATGTTCTGATCTGCAATTCACGCCAGCTGATTCCAGGCTGCGTCATCAACGCCAGGCCGATCGGCGTGCTGATCATGGAAGACAACGCGGGACACGATGAAAAAATTGTTGCCGTACCTTCGCATGCGCTGACCAAACGGTACGACAATGTCTTAGAGTGCTTCGATTTGCCTGAAATAACGCTGCAACAGATCACGCACTTTTTTGAGCACTATAAAGATCTCGAGCCGGGAAAATGGGTAAAAGTTGCGGACTGGCATGGCTCAAAGGATGCGAAGCGGATGATCGTCGAAGCCATCGAACGAGAAAAGAACAAGACGTGACCTGAGCACCCCGACGCTTACGGCAGCTGTCGTTTGGCATCCTGAGCCCTTGTCAGGCAGCGACAAAGGTCCGAAGCAGGCTTGGTACGTATTCGGAATGACTTTCCGGTGACGAGCACTATTCACCGAAACCGTACAATATCGATCGGCGCCAATAGCGAAACGCCTTCACTTGCCAGCGTTCTTGCCGTTCGTAACCAGCCACCGGTGACAACCCGCCTTTTATTCCATTTGGCGAACGCTCGCCACGCCGCCGGTACGTCAGACCGGACTCTTCGCAACCGTCAGACCAAAACCTGCGTGATGCGGCGTCCTGTCGGTAGCCAGAAAACGGGTAGCAAAATGATTCTTGCGAGATTGGATATCAATTATCGGTCCGCTTGCCGGCCTCGAACCGAGAATTTCCGCCGCTACAATTGCGTCCATAATTGAGTCAGCGGCCGCATACTCGATCTGACAATCTCCGATGACGATCTTGTCACCGTACTTGAGGACATGCGAACTGACCTTCTCGCCATTAACGTAGGTACCGTTAGTGCTGCCGAGATCCATCACATTGACGCCTTCGTTGCCTTTCACGATCAAAGCATGGTGCCGGCTGACCAAAAGACTCGGCACGCAAAGGTCATTCTGCGCATCTCGACCAATGGAAAAGCAATCATTGTCGAGGTCATGCTCGCCATGCCTCTTGCCGCGCATGCGAACGATAAACCTGTCGGTCTCACGCACAAACGGGACAACAGTTCCGTCCTGTTCGACCGTTTGGGACAGCGAGTCGACGATCAACCCAAGCGCGGCAGCAGCTCGATCAACGGCTTCTGCTGAAATCGGATAGACAGAGGATGCCGCCGCCATGCTCAGACTCTGGTCGCAAAGCTCGTTGATGGCATCGGGAACGCCCGCGGTAATCTCGTGCAACAGCGTAATCGCTTCGAATTCGATCACCTGACTAACATCGTCAAAGCCGGCCGCCTTGATTTGCTGCCTGACAAATTCCCTTGTATCAGCCGCCTTTAACGGAGAGACGGCAATTTGTCGCCTGGCGTACGCGACCATGCCCGGATGCGCATTTTCGTCCAAACGCTGCGTCAGCTCGGCGCGCCCGGCCAAAACGACAAATAAACCGAACCTTTCCTGCGCTTCGAGCTCCGTCAGCTCGAATATCTTGTTCAATACCCAGGAACTGCAGTCCTGGGCATTTTCGACGCAAACGACGGTCCGCCGACTGTGCGTTCGTTGAAAATACAGGAACATACCAAAGATGTTATCCAGGTCCTTGAGACAAAAATCCTTGGTCTCCAGTCCAATAGAGTCGATCACGTTGCGCATGCAGGAGGTGGTATCTGTGCAGGGCTCCGTTATGCGCACGACACTGGTCTGGTCATCGAAGTCAGCCAGGAAATGGTCGAGTACCCTGCCGCAGCGCGCTCTACCCTCGCCAATCAGGAATGCCGCCGGACTCGGCTCGTCGAAGGCTGCCCTCAATTGCTTCAGCGCCGTCTGGTCGCAGGGCGTCAGGCGACGCAGCAAAGTATCGGAACCGGTAGAATTCGCCGGCAATTCTGCAACTAGCGGACGATGGACCATGATCGTCACCTCTTTTAGGCTCTTAATAACAGGGTGTTACGAGCTCTTGTTAATTGTTTTGTTAGCATCCCGAGTGTAGGGCACAATTTCGATTATGTAAAGTAATCTCCAAAAGCATCTTATATTATTGAATTTGTTGAATATTAGGAATGGGTCCCCCGTTTCCTTTCAGCGTTGCCGGGCGCAACGCCGGGAGTATTTCGTCGCGCCCAGCAATTGGAAATGCCGCCGGGCGACGCCTTTCCGCCGGTGAGAAAACGGCCCAGATCAACGCTTTACAGGCTAACCACAACGGCTAAAGCCCACATCCCTGGTCCACAGAGTCGCGAGCGAAAAAAACGCCTCGAGCCGCTCCTGCTTTCTGCTGATGGGTCGCCGTCTTTACCGCCTGCGCGCCGCACGACGCAAGACGGGGTCGGCCTTATTGCAACTCCTTGCCGGGTGCATCCGGGCCTTCCGGCATTGGTGCGCTGACCTCGCCAGTGCTTAACGAGACCTGCATCTTCACAGGCCCGTCCGATTCACCTTCGACAGCTTTTGGTTGTCCGATCACGACGCGTGCGACCAGCGCCGCGTCAAGCGACAGAATCGAATCGCGGGCATGCGCCGCGCGATCGTTTGCCAGGGCAGCGAACTCGTTTTCTTCCAGCGGCTGCGATTCGATCAGCTGGCGACGCAATTCCGCCGAATAGGCAAGTTCGTCGAACGAATCCTCCTGAGCCGCGTTTTCTTCACCGGGCTCGGCGACTGTCGTATGGCGCAGTCGCATTTCGGCAAGCACGGCGCCCGGATCGGCTGCGGCGCTACTTTCAGCATACAAGGCTTCAAGCACCCTGGTCCGTTGTGCCGAGTAGATCTCGTCGTCGCCCCCAGTTGCGCCCAGCGCAGCTATACGCTCCTCAACCAGCTGGTCGAGCTTGCTCGTGCGCAATGCCTGCCCATCACGGTCGCGATCGACGACGCCGCGAATATCGAGCACCAGTTCCGGCCTGAGCGCGAGTGCCTCAGCGAGTTTCGCTGCTTTCTCAAGTTCTGGCGGCGTCATATCCGAACGGCCGGCAATGAAAGTAATATATTCCAGCTCATCCGCTTCGACGCCAACCAGGTTGGCGAGAAGCGCAAATGGCGATGTAATAATCCTGGTAATCAGGTTGAGCATGGCCTTGCCGATGACGCCGCCATAGCTGAACTGCGGATCCTCGACGTTGCCCCTGACGGGCAGGTCGATATCAATCGTGCCGTCCGGGTCCTTTAGCAATGCCACGGCAAGTCCGAGCGGCAAACTCAGGGCGCCGGGATGCTCTACTTTGTCGCCCAGTTCGAAGTCCCGCAAAATGACGTTGTTCTCGCCGACCAGTTCGTTGTCGTTGACTTTGTAACCCAGGTCGAGATCGAGCTTGCCGCTGGCAATCTCGCGACCGGCGATCGGAATGGTGTATGCCGAAAATTTCGGCATCTCCACGTTCTGGAACACAACGCGCAGGTCGGTATTCGCTGCAGGCTCGAACGGTGTCACGGTTCCCGAGATGCGCACCTGACCGTATTCATCCACCTTGCCTTCCATCGCAACCTCCGACGGCTCGACACTTGCAGTGGCAATCGTGGACATCTCGCCATTCAGGTCTGCGATACGGGCGGCAAATGGCAACGGCAGTGACCGGTCCTCGAAATCGGCCGACGCCGTGTTCACAGTGACGCGACCTATTGTTATGGCCATTCCCCGCTC
>Ga0316195_10000283_pt1 | contig 19186 bp, 18 predicted proteins | sample Phised1_MG_FD_204937 | JGI IMG/M metagenome (GOLD analysis project Ga0316195, IMG submission 204937) | Coastal sediment microbial communities from Maine, United States - Phippsburg sediment 1 | ecosystem: Environmental > Aquatic > Marine > Coastal > Sediment | place: USA: Maine | collected...
CTTGATCATGCGCTGGTATTGACGCTCCGCATGCTCGAAGGCCTGCGAGGCAGCGCGCACTGAAGCCTCTGCGGCCGTCAGGCTGTCGCGGATGGCGTTGGGGTCGAGACGCACCAGCAGATCCCCGCGGCGGACCGGATCGCCGTTCTCCTTGAGGACTGACAGGACTACCGCAGACACTTCGGCACGCAGGTCGGCGCGACGCTCTGCTTCGACGGACCCGGTGATGGAAGGACCGGACGCGAGCGCACTGTCGCTCACGGTGACCAGGTCTTCGGGGGAAACCAGCAGGGCCACCGCGTCCGCCTTTTCGGGCGCGTCGTCGGTTCCTTTGCCGCAAGCGCCGAGACTCAGCAGGGAACAAACGAGGACAGCAGCTGCACCAGCACGGTAGGCATTTTTGAATTGTGTCGACAATCAGAATTCCTCAGCTAGATCAAGTTCTTACTCGCCGGAGGACCACAAGGTTCCACGACGCGTCAACCCCTGCACGAGAGTCTGAGACCGGACGTCCCTGAAGGGTTGCCGGCACACGTACCGACGACCGAAGGTGGGGTCTCCAGTTTAGGCATCCGTTGATTCTATTGACATATCTTTGCGACAGCACGTGCATCGGCCGGGTTGGCCCGGCCGCTGCCGCCATGTAACCGCTGAGCCCCGAGCCCGGGCGCCGCGCACCCGCCCGGCGTGCATCCAGGCGGCGGACGGCGGGATCACCCCCGGGCATCGGCTTGACCAGCAACGCGGCCTGGGCCGGTGCCAGTGAGCTGCGCACCTTGGTTGCGATCGGCACCAGCGGACCGATGGTGGCGAGAACCAGTCATGCCGAGCGGGCGGTAGACTCGACAGAGTCCTCAGTGGCCGCAAAGCAAAACGGCCCTGGAGGGGCCGTATGCTTCGATTCGATGGTAGCGGGGGCAGGATTTGAACCTGCGACCTTCGGGTTATGAGCCCGACGAGCTGCCAGACTGCTCCACCCCGCAACCGAGCCGCTAATTATAGTGGGCTGTCCGGACAGTAGCAACTATCCTGGAATCACGCTGGCACAGACCTGCAGCATCCAACCGGGCGTCAGCCCGAGAACCAGGACCAGCAGGGCGTTGGCGCTCAGAACCAGCCGGAACCCGGCGCTGGCTTCGATTGCGGCCGGGTCCTCCGGCGCGTCGAAATACATCAGCTTGACCACCCGCAGGTAGTAGAACGCGCCGATCACTGAGAAGAACACTGCTGCGACGGCCAGCGACGTCAGCCCGATGTGCAGCACCGCGGAGATGACCTGCACCTTGGCCCAGAAGCCCACCATCGGCGGCACGCCAGCGGTACCGAACATCAGCACCAGCATGACGAACGCAAACCAGGGGCTGCGCTGGTTCAGGCCCTTGAAATCGTTCAGTTCGTCAGCCTCGAAGCCCTTGCGGGACAGCAGCAGGATCACGCCGAAGGAGCCGGTCGCCATGATCACGTAGGTCAGGGTATAGAACATTGCCGCCTGGTAGCCCTCGCCCGTCCCGGCGACAAACCCGAGCAGGATGAAGCCGACATGCGAGATGGTCGAATACGCCAGCATGCGCTTGATGTTTGTCTGGGCGATGGCGATGACGTTGCCCAGGCCCATCGACAGCACCGACAGCACCACCAGCATCCCCTGCCAGGCCTCCGTCATGCCGCCCAGGCCCTCCGCCAGCACCCGCATGGTCAGTGCGAAGGAAGCAATCTTGGGGGCCGAGCCGATGAACAGCGTCACCGCCGTGGGCGAGCCGTGGTAGACATCCGGGACCCACATGTGGAACGGCACCGCGCCGAACTTGAACGCGACGCCCACCACGATGAACGCCAGGCCGAACAACAGGCCGATGTGGTGGCTGTTGGCGCTGCTCAGGGTGGCCCCCAGCCAGTCCAGCCGGAAGGTCCCGGTCACCCCATAGACGATGGAAATGCCGTACAGCAGGGTGCCGGAGGCGATGGCGCCCAGCACGAAGTACTTCATGGCCGACTCGGCCGCCACGCCATTGTCCCGGTCGAAAGCGACCATGGCGTACAGGGCCAGCGACAGGATCTCGATACCCAGGTACATGGTCAGCAGGCTGCCCGCCGAGATCATGACGTTGATGCCCAGCACGGCGAACAGCGACAGGACGAAGTATTCGCCCTTGAACAGGCCGCGTCGGTCGAGGTAATCGCGCGAATACAGCAGGGCCACCGCGACCACGGCGTAGTTCACCAGCTTGAGCACCGTTCCCAGCGGGTCGGCGACGTAGTGTCCAAACAGGGCGACGGTCCGCTCACCTGCCCCGTACCGCGACGTCAGTACGGCGGCACCTGCCAGTGCGATGATGGACAGGACATAGGTAATCCAGCGCTGCCGCGGGCCCAGGGCCAGGTCGACCAGCAAGACGGCGCAGGCGGCCGCCAGCAGGAAGATCTCCGCGCTGGCGGGTGCGAGGTCGGTCCAAGTCAGCACCTGATTCATCACAGCTTCACCCGCCGACTCCAAGCTTGCTCACCAGCAGTTGCTGGACCAGCTGCGCGACGGTGGGCCGCATGACGTCGAGCAGCGGCGCCGGATACAGTCCCAGCGCCAGCACGGCAACGGCCAGCACCGCCAGCACGGCAAACTCGCGACGGTTCACGTCCTTGAGCGAGGCCACGCCATCGTTGGCCACCTCGCCCCAGATCACCCGCTTGACCAGCCACAGCGTGTAGGCAGCGCCCAGGATCAGCGTCGTGGCAGCGACAAAGGCGTACCAGAAATTCGCCTTGAAACTCGCGATGATCACCAGGAACTCGCCGACGAACCCGGAGGTGCCCGGCAGGCCGGCGTTGGCCATGGCGAACAGCACCATGAAGAAGGCAAAGACGGGCATGGTGTTGACCACGCCGCCATAAGCCGAGATTTCCCGGGTGTGCAGCCTGTCGTACATCACGCCAACGCAGAAGAACATCGCGCCCGAGACCAGGCCGTGGGAGATCATCTGCACCATCGCGCCGTCGATGCCCATGCCGGCGCCAGTTGCGGAACCGGTGTTCTGCACGATGTCGAAGGCCAGGAAGCAGCCCAGCGTGACGAACCCCATATGGGCAATCGAGGAATAGGCGATCAGCTTCTTCATGTCCTGCTGGACCAGCGCGACGAAGCCGATGTAGGCCACCGCAATCAGCGACAGCGCAATGATCAACCAATCCAGCTCCCGGCTCGCGTCGGGCGTGATCGGCAGGCTGAAGCGCAGGAAGCCGTAGCCACCCATCTTCAGCATGATGGCCGCCAGCACCACCGAGCCGCCGGTTGGCGCCTCGACGTGAGCGTCCGGCAACCAGGTATGGACCGGCCACATCGGGATCTTGACCGCGAAGGCCGCGAAGAAGGCCAGGAAGATCAGTATCTGCTCCGTCATGCCCAGCGGCATGCGCTGGAACGTCTCGATTTCGTAGCTGCCCGACTGCAGGTGCATGTAGATCAGAGCAACCAGCATGAACACGGAGCCGAGGAAGGTATACAGGAAGAACTTGACGGTCGCATAGACCCGGCGGACACCACCCCACACGCCGATGATGATGAACATCGGGATCAGCATGGCTTCCCAGAAAACGTAGAACAACAGCGCGTCCATGGCGGAAAACACGCCGATCATCAATCCTTCCATGATCAGGAAGGCCGCGAAGTACTGGCCGGGCTTCTTGTCGATCACCTTCCAGGCGGCCACGATCACCAGCGGCGTAATGAAGGTCGTCAGCAACACCAACGGCATGGCGATCCCGTCGACGCCCAGGTAGTACCAGGCATTGATCACGCCGATCCAGGGCGCGCGCTCGACGAACTGCATTGCGGCCGTCGTCGTGTCGAAGTTCGTCCACAGCGGCAGGCTGAGCACAAAGGTCGCCGCCGCGACGGCCAGCGCCGCCCAGCGCACCACCCGCGCCCTGCCCTCGCCAAGGCCCAGCACGAGCAGGCCGCCGGCGATGGGCAGCCATATCAGCCAGCTGAGCAGCGGGAGGCCCTCGCTCATCTCAGGCACCCCCGCGGCGATTCGACTTGGCGGCGATAGATTTCACGCTCCACATGGTCAGCCCTTGATCAACAGCCAGGCGAGAAGCATCGACAGACCGATGATCATCACGAAGGCGTAGTGGTACAGGTAGCCGGTCTGCATCTGGCGGAAGACCCCCGACATGCGGGCAACCATGCTGGCGGAGCCGTTGACCAGCCAGCCGTCGATGACGCTTTCGTCGCCACGCTTCCACAGGTTGCGCCCGAAGCTGCGTGCGCCGGCGGCAATGACGTTCTCGTTGAACCAGTCGAAGTAGTACTTGTTGACGAGCAAGGCGTGCAGCCGGCCGAAGCGCCGCTCCAGCCTGCCGGGGATGTCCGGCCGCTTCAGGTACAGGAACCAGGCGACCAGCACGCCCGCGGCGGCCATGTAGACGCCCGGTGAGCCTGCCTCGTGCACGACGAAGCCGAGGGGGCCATGGAAGTCGGCGCCGATCTCAGCCAGCGGACCGCGCGGCGATTGACTGATGGCGCCGGCAAAGAAGTCGCCGAACACCACCGGCCCCACCGTCATCCAGCCGATGGCGATCGACGGGATCGCCAGCAGGACCAGCGGCAGGGTCACGACCAGCGGGCTCTCGTGCAGGTGCTCGCGGGTGTGCTCGTCCATGCGCTCCTTGCCGTGGAAGGTCATGAAGACCAGGCGGAAGCTGTACAGCGCGGTCACGAACACGCCCAGCAGCACGCACCAGTAGGCGTAGGTTGAACCTTCCAGGTGCGACTCCTGCACCGCCTCGATGATGATGTCCTTGGAAAAGAAGCCGGACAGGCCCGGGAAGCCGATCAGCGCCAGCGAACCGATGACGGTGGTCCAGTAGGTCACCGGCAGGTACTTGCGCAGGCCGCCCATGCGGCGCATGTCCTGCTCGTGGTGCATGGCGATGATCACGGAACCGGCAGCCAGGAACAGCAGCGCCTTGAAGAAGGCGTGGGTCATCAGGTGGAAGATGCCCGCCGCATAAGCGCCGGCGCCCAGGGCGACGGTCATGTAGCCCAGCTGCGACAGGGTCGAATAGGCGATCACGCGCTTGATGTCGTTGTTCACCAGGCCGAGCAGACCCATGAACAAGGCAGTCGTCGCCCCGATGACCAGGATGAACGACAACGCCGTCTCCGACAGCTCGAAGATCGGCGACAGCCTCGCCACCATGAAGATGCCGGCCGTGACCATGGTCGCGGCGTGGATCAGGGCGGAGATCGGCGTCGGGCCTTCCATCGAGTCCGGCAACCACACGTGCAAGGGCACCTGCGCCGACTTGCCCATCGCGCCGATGAACAGCAGGATACAAATGATGGACAGGGCCTTGGTGGGCTCTCCCGGGGTCAGGTAGATGTTCTGTCCGACCAGCATGTCGACCCGGGAGAAGGCCTCGGCATAGTCGAGCGTTCCCGTGTAGAACACCACCCCCGCGATGCCGAGCACGAAGCCGAAGTCGCCGACCCGGTTGACCACAAAGGCCTTCAGGTTGGCGAAGATGGCCGTCGGCCGCTTGTACCAGAACCCGATCAACAGGTAGGACACCAGCCCGACCGCTTCCCAGCCGAAGAACAGCTGCAGGAAGTTGTTGGACATCACCAGCATCAGCATCGAGAACGTGAACAGCGAGATATAGGCGAAGAAGCGCTGGTAACCGGGATCGTCGTGCATGTAACCGACGGTGTAGATGTGCACCATCAACGACACGAAGGTCACTACGGTCATCATCAGCGCCGTCAGGTTGTCCACGAGGAAACCGACTTCCATCCGAATGCCGTCGCTGACGGCCCAGGTATAGACGGTAGCGTTGTAGGGCTGCAGTTCCCCGGCGACGAGCAGCCGCAGCACCCACGCGGACAGCAGGAAGGACGTCGCCACGCCCGCGATGCACAGGCTGTGCGACAGGTTCCGCCCAACGAACCGGCCCAGCAAGCCGGACACGATGGCGGCGCCCAGAGGCGCCAGCACGATCGCGAGAAAGACCTGCTCCATTGCCATGATCAACCCTTCATCACGTCGAGGTCGTCGACGTTGATGCTGCGACGCTCGCGGAACAGGACCACCAGGATGGCAAGTCCGATTGCTGCCTCGGCCGCGGCCACCGTCAGGATGAAGAACACGAAGATCTGCCCGTCGAGGTTACCCAGGAAGCGTGAAAAGGCCACGAAGTTGAAGTTCACCGCCAGCAGCATCAGCTCGATGCACATCAGCAGGACGATCACGTTCTTGCGGTTCAGGAAGATCCCGACTACCGCGATGGCAAAGAGAATCCCCGCCAGGAACAGGTAGTGCGACAGGCTGATCATTCCTCGCCCTCCGGCTCCAGCTTGACCAGCCTGACGCGGTCCTGGCGACGAACGGCCACCTGCCTGGACACGTCCTGCGTCTTGAGACCCGGGCGCCGCCGCATGGTCAGCGCGATGGCGGCCACGATGGCGATCAGCAGCACGACGGCGGCCAGCTGGAACGGATAGACATAGTCGGTGTAGAGCACGGCGCCGATGGCCTTGGTGTTGCTGTAGCCCTCGGGCAGCGGCGCGACGCCACCCGTGATATCCAGCCCGAGCCGCTTGACCCACAGCACGTAGTAGAACTCGACGATGATGATCAGGGCGACCAGTCCACCCAGCGGTGCATAGCGGGCGAAGCCAACGCGCAAGGTCTCGATGTTGATGTCGAGCATCATCACGACGAACAGGAACAGCACCATGACCGCACCGACGTAGACCAGCACCAGGACGATCGCCAGGAACTCCGCCTCGATCAACAGCCACAGCACCGCGGCGTTGAAGAAGCACAGCACCAGGAACAGCACCGAGTGCACGGGGTTCCTGGACGTGATCACGCCGATGGCGGCGCCCACCAGCACCGTCGCGAACGTGTAGAAGAGGATTTCTGTCAACACCTGATGCCTGTCCTGTCTAGCGGTAGGGCGCGTCGGCGGCCTTGTCCGCCGCGATCATCGCCTCGTAGCGCTCGCCGATCGCGAGCAGCTTGTCCTTGGTCATGATGTTCTCGCCACGGTTCTCCATGTGGTACTCGTGGATGCGGGTCTCGACGATCGCGTCCACCGGGCAGGCCTCCTCGCAGAAGCCGCAATAGATGCACTTGAACAGGTCGATGTCGTAGCGCGTGGTGCGGCGCGTGCCATCCTCGCTGACGTCTGAATCGATGGTGATCGCCAGCGCCGGACAGGCCGCCTCGCACAACTTGCAGGCGATGCAGCGCTCCTGGCCGTTCGGGTAGCGGCGTAGCGCATGCAGCCCGCGGAAGCGCGGCGACTGCGGGGCCTTTTCCTCCGGGTAGTTCAGCGTCACCTTGGGCGCGAAGAAACTCCGGATGGTCACCGACATGCCCACCAGCAGTTCGGTGAGGAAGAAGGTCTTCAGCAAGCTGCGGACGTTGGCCATGTCAGTTCCTCACGCCCACGGCCCGATCTTCAGCCAGACCATCACTCCCTCTACCGCCAGCCATACCAGCGTGACCGGGATCAGGACCTTCCAGCCGAGCCGCATGATCTGGTCATAGCGGTAGCGCGGGAAGGTCGCACGGATCCAGAGGTAGATGAAGATGAAGGAGCAGATCTTCAGGAAAAGCCAGAAAAAGGAGGGCTGCGCAATCGCCCAGGTGTCCGGCACGTAACCCTGCAGCGGCGACAGCCAGCCGCCGAGGAACATGATCGCGGCGAGCGCCGAGATCAGGATCATGTTGGCGTACTCGGGCAGCGCGAACAGCGTGGCGAATGCAGCGCCCGAGTATTCGACATGGAAGCCGGCGACGATTTCCGATTCGCCTTCCGCCACGTCGAAGGGCGCACGGTTGGTTTCCGCGACGCCCGCAATGAAGTAGACGACGAACAGCGGGAACAGCCAGAACCAGTTCCAGGCCAGCGCCCCGCCCTGCTGCGAGCGGACGATGTCGCCCAGGTTCAGGCTGCCGGCTGCCATCAGCACGCCGACGATGGCGAAGCCCATGGCCAGCTCGTAGGCAACCATCTGCGCCGCCGAACGCATCGCGCCCAGGAAAGCGTACTTGGAGTTCGCTGCCCAGCCGCCCAGGATCACGCCGTATACGCCGAGCGAGGTCAGCGCCAGGATGAACAGCAGTCCGGCGTTGATGTCGGCCAGCACGAATTCCGGCGAGAACGGAATCACCGCCCAGGCGGTCAGCGCTGGCACCAGCACGATCAGCGGCGCCAGCAGGAACAGCTTGCGGTCGGCGTTCGCCGGGATCAGGAACTCCTTGAGCAGCAGCTTGATGACATCGGCGAACGGCTGCGCCAGGCCGCGAAGGAACGGCAGCCCGAACAGGCTGATGCGGTTCGGGCCGCGCCGCAGCTGCATGTAGCCGATGACCTTGCGTTCGGCGAGCGTACTGAAGGCGACCGCCATGATCACCGCGAGCATCACCCCGATCACGGCAAGCGTGGTCCGGATGAGCGACTGCGTGTCGCCGGGAATCGTGGCCCAGAAGCCGTTCAGCGTATCCATGGGGTCAGCTTCCCCCGCCGCTGTGGTCAACGCCCGCCATCCGGGCCTGTGCGGTCTTCTGCAGGGCCGGCGCGCGACGGACGACCGCATCCACGCCGTAGATCGGCGTGCCGGCCAGCGTCGCCTGGCCCGTCGTGTCGAGCGATCGCTGCGGCACGGTCACGCCCGCCAGATTCTCGCCGACCAGCCCGCGAAGCTCGTCGCGGACCTGCTCGGACGAATCATAGTCGAAGCCTTCCAGGGCCAGCAGGTTGCCCAGCACGCGCAGCACCTTCCAGCCAGGCCGGGCCTCGCCCAGCGGCTTGATGCAGCCTGCGAAGCTTTGCCAGCGACCGCCGGCATTGACGAAGGTACCCGAGGTCTCGGCAAATGTGCCGACGGGCAGAAGGACGTGCGCCCAGGACTTCATCTCGTTGGTCACATAGGGCGTACACGCCACCACGAAGCCGTGCCGGGCCAGCACAGCGGCGGCGTCGATAACCGAAGTATCGGCTTCCGGTTCGATACCGCCGAACAGCAACAGGGCTGCAAGGGGTTCCCTGAGCATGGCAACAGCGTCCCGTCCAGCCGCGGCCACCATCGCGCCGCCGGCCTGCCGGTGCGGCACCGCGCCGGCGATCGCTGCGCCGGCTGCATTGCCACCGTCCGGGAGGATGCCCAGGCTCGCGCCGGTCATGCCCGCCAGTGCCGCGGCAGCTGCGCGCAAGTCGGCATACGCCCCGTGATGCTGGGCCAGCGTTCCCAGCAGGATCGCTCGCCGCTGGCCGGCGATGAGCGTCTCGACGATCCTGAGGTGAGTCTCGTTCGGCTCGGCGCCGGCAGCCAGCGAAGCCAGGCCTGCCGGTACTGCCGCTCCGGTGGCCGTTGCAGCAGCCTTGAGCAGCGCGGTGAGTTCCGTCAGCCACTGCCCGGCCGGCACGATGCGCCGCGCCTTGACGGGAAACAGCAGCGGATGGTCTTCGGCATTCAACTGGCAGACGGTCGCGCCGCCAGCGACTACGGCCTGGCGGACGCGATGGGCGAGCAGCGGCGCCTCGCTGCGCAGGTCACTGCCGACGATCAGCAGGGCATCGAGGCGGCCAACGTCAGCCAGCGACATGCCCAGTCCCGGCACGGCCGCATCGTGTTCCTGGTCGCGGAAGTCGACCTGGCGCAGCCGTGAATCGATGTTGTTCGTCCCCAGGCCGCGCGCTACACGGCCCAGCAGGTAGAGTTCCTCGGTCGTGGCCGTGGGTGCGCCGAGAAAGCCGACAGCGCCGGCGCCGCGCTCCTGCACCGCGTCGCGCAACCCCTGGGCCGTCGCGGTGAGCGCCGTTTCCCAGTCGACGCCGCACCACTCGCCGTCCACCTTCATCATCGGCGACTCGAGGCGGTCCGGAGCGTAGATTCCCTCGTAGGAAAACCGGTCACGGTCCGCGATCCAGGTCTCGTTGACCTCCTCGTTCTGCCGCGGCACGACGCGCAGCAACTTGCCGCGCAGCACGTGACCGTAGACGTTGCTGCCGACGGCGTCATGCGGTGGCACCAGCTCGTGTTCGGTCATCTCCCAGGAGCGGCCCTGGAACCGGAACGGCTTCGAATTCAGCGCGCCCACGGGGCACAGGTCGATGACGTTGCCCGACAGTTCATGGTCGACGCTGCGCTCGATCCAGGTGCCGATCTCCATGTTTTCGCCACGACCCGTCGTGCCCAGTTCCTGCATGCCCGCGATCTCGGCGGTGAAGCGCACGCAGCGGGTGCAGTGAATGCAGCGGGTCATGTCAGTGGAAATCAGCGGCCCGAGGTTCTTGTCCTTGACTACGCGCTTGCTCTCGGTGAAGCGTGACACGGAGCTGCCGAAGCCCTGGGCCAGGTCCTGCAGCTCGCACTCGCCTCCCTGGTCGCAGATCGGGCAATCGAGCGGGTGGTTGATCAGCAGGAATTCCATCGTCGCCTTCTGTGCGGCGATGGCGCGCGGCGAGCGGGTGAAGACCTTCATGCCCTCGCCCACCGGCGTGGCGCAGGCCGGCAACGGCTTGGGGGCCTTCTCTACCTCGACCAGGCACATGCGGCAGTTGGCCGCCACCGACAGCTTCTCGTGGTAGCAGAAGCGCGGCACGTAGATTCCGGCCGCGTCGGTGGCATGGATCAGCATCTGGCCCTTGCGGGCCGTCAGCGGCTTGCCATCCACTTCAATGTTGACCAGGTCGTCGCTCATGCTCGGGTCGATATCCAGTTGGTCTGCTGACGTCAGGCCGCCACGTGGCCCGTGGTGCCGATGATGCTGCGGCCACCATTGGCGATCATGTATTCGAACTCGTGGCGGAAATGCTTCACGAAGCTCTGCACCGGCCAGGCCGCAGCATCGCCCAGTGCACAGATGGTATGGCCCTCGATCTGGTTGGCGATGCCCACCAGCATGTCGAGGTCCTCCATCCGTCCCTCGCCCGCCAGGATCCGGCGCACGACGCGGTTCATCCAGCCGGTGCCTTCCCGGCAGGGCGTGCACTGTCCGCAGGATTCCGCCTTGTAGAAGCGCGAAATACGTTCCAGCACGCGGACCATGCAGGTCGTCTCGTCCATGACGATCACAGCCGCCGAGCCCACAGCGGAGCCGGCCTTGCGCAGTGAGTCATAGTCCATCGTACAGTCCATGATCGCCGAGGCCGGCATCACGGGCACGGACGAGCCGCCCGGGATGACCGCCTTGAGCTTTCGTCCGTCACGCACGCCGCCGGCAATTTCCAGCAGCTCGCGGAACGGGATGCCCAGCGGCAACTCGTAGTTCCCCGGTTTGTTGACGTGCCCCGAGACCGAGAAGATCACGGTGCCGCCGGCATTGGCGATGCCGAGCTCCGCGAACCACTTCGCGCCCTTGCGCAGGATGGCCGGCACGCTGGCGTAGCTCTGCGTGTTGTTGATCGTCGTCGGTCGTCCGTAGAGGCCGAAGTTCGCCGGGAACGGCGGCTTGAAGCGCGGCTTGCCCTGCTTGCCTTCCAGCGACTCGAGCAGCGCCGTTTCCTCGCCGCAGATGTAGGCGCCGGCGCCGACGAAGCTGTACAGGTCGAAGTCGATTCCCGAGCCTTGCAGGTTCCTGCCGAGCAGCCCGGCCGCGTAGGCTTCCTGCAGGGCCGCCTCGAAGCGTGGCACCGGCTCGGCCAGGAACTCGCCGCGGATGTAGTTGTAGCCGATGGTGGCGCCCATCGCGTAGCCGCCGATGGCCATGCCCTCGATCAGCGCGTGCGGGTTGTAGCGCAGGATGTCGCGGTCGTGGCAGGTGCCCGGTTCACTCTCATCGGAGTTGCAGACGGCGTACTTCTGGCCCGGCGCGTTGCGCGGCATGAAGCTCCACTTCAGCCCGGTCGGGAACCCGGCACCGCCGCGGCCGCGCAGGCCGGAGGCCTTGACCTCCTCGATGATCTCCTCGCGCGGCGTCTTCTCGCGCAGGATCTTCTCCCAGGCCTGGTAGCCGCCGACGCGGCGGTAGGTTTCGAGCGTCCAGCTGCGCTCGTACTGCAGCGGCTCGAAGATCACCTGGTTGAGTGGGTAAGACGACATGGGCTCAGTCCACGCTGTCCAGGATCTTCACGGCCGTCTCCGGCGTGAGGTGCTCGTGATAGACATGATCCACCATCATCATCGGCGCGTTGTTGCACGCAGCCAGGCACTCCTCCTCCTGCTTGAGGAAGAACTTGCCGTCTGGAGTGCTCTCCCCCACCTTGATGCCCAGGTGCTTCTCCACGGCCTCGACGATCTTGTCGGAGCCGCAGAGCATGCAGCTTATGTTCGTGCAGACTGAAACGTGGACCCGCCCCACCGGCCGGGTCTCGAACATCGAGTAGAAACTCGCGACTTCGTAGACCTGGATCGGCGGCAAGCCGAGATAGCTGGCGACCGCATCCATCAGCTCGGTCGTCAGGTAGCCGGCGTTCTGGTGCTGGGCGATGCGCAACGATGAAATGACCGCTGAACGCTTGCGGTCCGGCGGAAATTTTGCGACCCAGTGGTCGATTTCGTCGCGGGTGTGCTGCGAGAGGAGCTCGCCCGCGTCCGGTAGCGTCTCGCTCAACGGTCGATCTCCCCGAACACGATGTCCATGGTCCCGATGATGGCCACGACGTCCGCCAGCATGTGCCCGACGACCATCTCGTCCATGGCGGCGAGGTGCGCAAAGCCGGGGGCGCGGCACTTCAGCCGGTAGGGCTTGTTGGCGCCGTCCGACACCAGCCACACGCCAAATTCGCCCTTCGGCGCCTCGACCGCGGCATAGGTCTCGCCGACCGGGACCGAGTACCCCTCCGTGAACAACTTGAAGTGATGAATCAGCGACTCCATGTCGCCCTTCATGTCCGTGCGTGAAGGCGGGCTGACCTTGTGGTCCGGCAGGATGACCGCGCCCGGGTTGGTACGCAGCCATTCGACGCACTGGCGAATGATGCGGTTGGACTGCCGCAACTCCTCGATCCGGACCAGGTAGCGGTCATAGCAGTCGCCGTTGACGCCCACCGGGATGTCGAAATCCATGTGGCGATAGGCGTCATAGGGCTGCTTCTTGCGCAGGTCCCAGGCCAGGCCCGAGCCGCGCAACATGGGGCCGGTGAAGCCGAGCTGCAGCGCGCGCTCCGGCGAGACGACGCCGATGCCCACCGTCCGCTGCTTCCAGATGCGGTTATCGGTCAGCAGGGTCTCGTACTCGTCCACGCAGGACGGGAAGCGGTCGGTGAAATCCTCGATGAAATCGAGCAACGATCCCTGCCGGCGCGCGTTGAGACGCTCGAGCTCCCTGGCGTTGCGGAACTTCGACGCCGCGTGTTGCGGCATCGTCTCCGGCAGGTCGCGGTAGACGCCGCCAGGGCGATAGTAGGTCGCGTGCATGCGCGTGCCGGAGACCGCCTCGTAGCAGTCCATGAGGTCCTCGCGCTCGCGGAAGGCGTACAGGAAGACAGTCATGGCGCCGATGTCGAGCGCGTGCGAACCCAGCCACATGAGGTGATTGAGGATGCGCGTGATCTCGTCGAACATCACGCGGATGTACTGCGCGCGCTCGGGGGCCCTGATGCCGAGCAGGTTCTCGATCGCCAGCACGTAGGCGTGCTCGCTGCACATCATGGAGACATAGTCGAGGCGATCCATATAGCCGATCGACTGGTTGAACGGCTTGGACTCGGCGAGCTTCTCGGTGGCGCGATGCAGCAGGCCGATGTGCGGATCCGCCTTCTGGATGATCTCGCCGTCCATCTCCAGGACGAGGCGCAGCACGCCGTGCGCAGCAGGATGCTGCGGACCGAAGTTCAGGGTGAAGTTGCGGATCTCAGCCACGGTCCGGCGCCTCTCGCAGGATCGGATCGTAGCGGTTGTCCCCGCGGATGACCTTGGGGACCACGACGCGCGGCTCGATGCTGACCGGCTCGTAAACCACCCTGCCCTTTTCAGGGTCGTAGCGCAGCTCGACGTTGCCGGACAGGGGGAAATCCTTGCGGAACGGGTGGCCTATGAAGCCGTAGTCGGTAAGGATGCGCCGAAGGTCCGGGTGACCGCGGAACAGGATGCCGAACAGGTCGAAGGCCTCGCGCTCGAACCAGTTGGCCGAGACCCATACATCGGTTACCGAATCCAGCATCGGCGGCTCGCCGCCGGTGCAGTAGCAACGCAACCGCAGGCGCCGGTTGCGGCTGACCGACAGCAGGTGATAGGTCACCGCGAAACGCGGTTCCCCGCCCTGTGCTTCGCCGGCCGGCGCGCGGTCCGCCGCCCTGCTGAACCCGGACGAGGTGGCGCCGGCCGTCTTCCATTCCGAGCAGCCGAACTCCAGGTAATCGATACCCGACAGGTCCATCAGCTGCTCGAATGCCAGTTCCCCGTCATCGCGCAGTTCGCGACACACGCCGGCCAGTTCGCCGGCCTCGACCTCGTAGGCCAGCTCCGCCTCGAGCGAAGGCAGCCGCTTCAGCCGGCTGCCCAGGCGCGCTTCGATCACTGCAGCGAGGTCGTCGATCCTGCTCATGGGTGACTCATCGCGCGATCGTGCTGGTGCGGCGGATCTTGTTCTGCAACTGGATGATCCCGTAGATCAGCGCCTCGGCCGTCGGCGGACAGCCGGGAACGTAAACATCGACAGGCACGATGCGGTCGCAGCCACGCACGACGGAGTAGGAATAGTGGTAGTAGCCCCCGCCATTGGCGCAGGAGCCCATGGAGATCACCCAGCGCGGCTCGGCCATCTGGTCGTAGACCTTGCGCAGGGCAGGCGCCATCTTGTTGACCAGGGTTCCGGCCACGATCATGACGTCCGACTGGCGCGGGCTCGGACGGAACACCACGCCGAAACGGTCGAGGTCGTAGCGTGCCGCACCCGCATGCATCATCTCGACGGCACAGCAGGCCAGGCCGAAGGTCATCGGCCACAGCGACCCGGTACGGGCCCAGTTCATCAAGCCGTCGATGCTCGTGACGAGGAAGCCCCGGCCTTCCTGGCCCTCGGCTGGCTGGGTCAATCCCATTCCAGCGCCCCCTTCTTCCACTCGTACGCGAAGCCGACGATGAGCACGCCGAGGAAGACTGCCATGGACAGCAGACCGAAGCCGCCGATCGCGTCGAGCGAGACCGCCCATGGAAACAGGAAGGCGATCTCCAGGTCGAAGATGATGAACAGGATGGCGACCAGGTAGTAGCGCACGTCGAACTTCATGCGGGTATCTTCGAAGGCCTCGAAGCCACATTCATAGGGCGACGACTTTTCCGAATCCGGCTTGCGCGGCCCGAGCACGAAGCCCAGCAGCATCAGGACGATGCCGAGCCCGCCTGCCACGACGGCGAAGATCAGGATTGGTAAGTAGTGCTCGAGCATGCCCTGCATGGTTCCCATATTCGCGGGCGATAAAGCGCGACATTGTACCTGCCACGGCGCTCGGGCGTCACCCGCCGGGGGCCCCGCAAAGGTGCCAGGCACATGCCAGTCCCCAGCGGGGACAGGCATGTGCCTGGCACCTCTCCACAAAGAAAAGGCCCGGTCGAACCGGGCCTATCTCGTTGTTGGTGCCGACGGTCGGACTCGAACCGACACGGGAAACCCCACTAACCCCTCAAGCTAGCGCGTCTACCAATTCCGCCACGTCGGCAACTTCAGCAAAACTCGTTTACTTGCCCGTCCCCGGAGCCGCCGGCTCCGTGGCTGGTGCCGGGACTTCGTTCTCGTTGAGCGGCGCCTGGGCCGGTGCCGCCGGGGCCTCCACGGGCACCGACTCGACCAGGCTCTTGGGCGCCTCGACCCGCTGTGTCGCCACGTAGGTCAGGGCAATGCTGGTGACGAAGAAAAGGGTCGCAACGACGGCGGTCGCCTTCGAAAAGAAGGTGGCCGAACCCCGAGCGCCGAAAACCGTTCCGGACGCTCCGGCGCCGAAACCCGCCCCCGCGTCAGCGCCCTTGCCGCGCTGGATCAGCACCAGTCCGACGATCGAGACGCACAGCGCGAGATGAAAAGTGATGAGCAGTGAGTGCAGCATCGTAAATCCCAGTTGATCAGGTCCCCTGCTTCCGGCCGCCCCCGCAGATCCGGCGAAATTCCTCGCCATTGAGCGAGGCACCACCCACCAGACCGCCGTCCACATCCTGCATTGCGAACAGCTCAGCGGCGTTTGCCGCCTTGACGCTGCCGCCGTACAGGATACGCAGGCAAGCGGACATTGTAGCATCCTTCTCGGCCAATCGTGCACGCAGCAGGGCATGGACCTCCTGGGCCTGCTCCGGGGTGGCGGTCTTGCCGGTCCCGATGGCCCAGACCGGCTCGTAGGCCAGCACGGCCTTCATGAAGCCGTCGGCCCCGGCCACCGCCAGGACGGCGTCCAGCTGTCGCAAGACCACCTCGGTCGTGCGGCCCTGCTCGCGTTCCTCCAGGGTCTCGCCGACACACAGGATGGGCGTGATGCCCTCGCGCTGGGCTGCGGCAAACTTGCGCGCCACGAGCTGGTCGTCGTCACCGTACAGGGCGCGCCTCTCGGAATGGCCGACGATCACGTGGCTGCAGCCGACGTCCCTGAGCATGGATGCCGAGACCTCGCCGGTGTGGGCGCCCATGGCCTCGGCACAGACGTCCTGGGCCCCCAGGGCCACGCTGCTGCCGCGCAGCTGCCGGCCGACTTCCCAGAGATAGACGAAGGGTGGGCAGACGAGCACCTCGGGACCGGCCTCGCCCTGGTCCGCCCCCAGGATCTCGTCGATGAGCGCGGTGTTCTCGGACCGCGAGCCATGCATTTTCCAGTTGCCGGCTACCAGTGATCGACGCATTGCTTTGACTCCAGGTGGCGCTCGGGACTTGCCCGGGCCCGGCAAAAGGCGCGCAAGGATAAGCGCGCGCCCCCGTTAGTTCAATGGTGGACGACCCAGCTCAGGACGCGGCCTGGCGAACGACGTCGGCCAGGGACGCGGCATCGGTCGCCACAGCGGCCTCGTCCTCCCCCTCGACCATGACGCGGATGACCGGCTCGGTCCCCGAGGCCCGCAGGACGACCCTGCCCCGCCCGGCCATGGATTTCTCCACCTTTTCTACCGCAGCTTTCACGACCGGGTGCGCCGCAGCATCGAATTTCTCGCCGACCCGGACGTTTATCATCACCTGCGGGAACTTCTGCATGCCCGCCGCCAGCTCAGCCAGGCTCTTGCGGGTCTTCTTCATCACCGCCAGGACCTGCAGGGCGGCGACCAACCCGTCGCCGGTCGTGGTCTTGTCCAGGCAGAGCAGGTGACCGGAAGTCTCCCCACCCAGCACGCCGCCGCGTTCGCGCAGCATCTGCAGCACGTAGCGATCGCCGACAGCCGCGCGCAAGAAGTCGATACCCAGTTCCCGGAGCGCCAGCTCCAGCCCCAGGTTGCTCATGGCCGTGCCGACGACCGGGCCGCTCAGCTCGCCGTCCTGGTGCCTGGCACGCGCCAGGATGTACAGCAACTGGTCGCCATCGACGATCCTGCCCAGGTGATCGACCATCACCAGCCGGTCACCGTCGCCGTCGAGCGCGATCCCGGCCTGCGCCTTCACGCCCGAGACCGTCATGCGCAGCAGCTCCGGCTCGGTCGAGCCGCAGCCCGCATTGATGTTGCGGCCGTTGGGAGAGCACCCGATCGGAATGATGTCCGCCCCGAGGTCGGACAACACCCGCGGTGCCACCTTGTAGGCGGCGCCGTTGGCACAGTCGATCACGACCTTGAGGCCGGCCAGGTTCACGCCGGGCGGCATGGTCGCGGCGCAGAATGCCTGGTACAGGGTCCGCTGCTTGTCCACCCTGGCCGCCTTGCCCAGTCGCTGGGATTCGCGCGTCAGGGCCGGCTCGTCAAGGTAGGACTCGATCTGCTGCTCGAGTTCGTCGGGCAACTTGGCCCCGTTGCGGTCGAAGAACTTGATGCCGTTGTCTTCGTAGAGGTTGTGCGAGGCGCTGATCACGGCGCCGAAGTCGCAGTTGAGCTTTTGCAGCATGTAGGCGATGCCCGGGGTTGGCAGCGGCCCGACCAGCAGGACATCGACGCCCGCCGCCACGAAGCCCGCTTCCAGGGCCGCCTCGAACAGGTAGCCCGACAGCCTGGTGTCCTTGCCCACCAGCACCGTGCCACCCTCGGGCGCCAGCACGCGTGCGGCGGCGCTCGCCAGGCGCAGCGCAAACTCGACGGTCATGGGCTCCTCGCCCACCTTGCCGCGAACCCCGTCGGTGCCGAAATACTGTCTTGTCATGAACCTCTCACTGTGCCGGGTGCCGATGTCGCAGCGCAGTGGCGATGCGGACCGCATCCACCGTCGCCGCCACGTCGTGCGCCCTGACGATGGACGCGCCGCGCTCGACCGCCATGGCCGCCAGCACCACGCTGCCCGCCAGCCTCTCCCCCGCCGGCCGGCCGGTCAACTGGCCGATCATGCTTTTTCGCGACAGTCCCGCCAGTACTGGCAGGCCGTCACGCGAAAACTCCGCGAGCGCAGCCAGCAGGTCCAGGTTGTGCTCGAGCGTCTTGCCGAAGCCGAAGCCGGGGTCGATGACCAGCCGGGAGCGGTCGATGCCTTCAATTTCGCAGGCGCGCAGCCTCTCCACCAGGAAGTGGTGCACATCCTGCACCACGTCCGCATATCGCGGAGCGGCCTGCATGGTACGCGGCCTGCCCTGCATATGCATGAGGCAGATCGCGACGCTGGAACCTGCGACGGCGCCTATGGCGCCCGGTTCCTGCAGGGCCATCACGTCGTTGATCATCGACGCCCCGGCGGCGATTGCGGCCTCCATCACGCCGGGCTTGCTCGTGTCCACCGATATCGGCAGGCCGATCTCGGCCACCAGCGCCTCCACCACCGGAATGATCCGCTCCAGTTCCTCGGTGGTGTCCACGGGCTCGGCGCCCGGCCGGGTGGACTCGCCACCGACGTCGATGATGCCCGCGCCCTCGGCCACCATCCGCAACGCCTGGCGGATCGCGTCATCCGGGTCGAGGTACAGGCCGCCGTCAGAGAACGAGTCGGGCGTGACGTTGACCACGCCCATGACAATGGGCGTGCTGAGATCGAGTGAATGAACCCCGCAGGTCAGTAGCATGGCCGCCAAATGGGGACAGTCCCCTTTTTCCCGTCGGCGGGCAGCGTCCGGGTATCAGTGCTGGCCGGCGGCAGGACCGACAGTCGGCCCGACCGGCACCTTGTCGTCCTTGGCGGGAGCACCCCCTGTC
>Ga0316195_10000284_pt1 | contig 19185 bp, 16 predicted proteins | sample Phised1_MG_FD_204937 | JGI IMG/M metagenome (GOLD analysis project Ga0316195, IMG submission 204937) | Coastal sediment microbial communities from Maine, United States - Phippsburg sediment 1 | ecosystem: Environmental > Aquatic > Marine > Coastal > Sediment | place: USA: Maine | collected...
ATGCTCAGCGAGAAGAAAAACGCACATTTAAGGAAGATGGCCTTGTAAAAAAAATAAATTTCAGACGGCTTCTTAAAAAGGTCGAGATACGGTTGCCAAGCCCGAGGAATATCGCTATCGCGGGTGCCGAAGGCAGCATACGTAGCGTACGCCGCAATGACGAGGCATGCAGCGTAACGCGGATATTTATCCCTTTGCAGGGGCGCCGTCCGCTTATAGAGACGTTGTCCCTTACAGGGACTTTGTCCGTCTCTGGCGGATCCGGCTTTTTACGAAACCGTCAAGGAATTGAGTTACAATATCGCCGGGGGCTTGTCAAAAACATTGTTTTGGCATATCAGGTAGGGAAATCGAGCTGTTGGAGGCTCGCAATCTTTGCCGGGAGCAGGAGATGTGACCATGAAAGAGGAATTGACCTACGCAGACGCCGGCGTAGATATTGATAAAGCCAACCGCTTGGTGGATCGCATAAAAGTGATCGCCAAATCCACCGCGCGTCCCGGCGTCATGGGAGATATCGGTGGTTTCGGCGGCCTGTTTTCATTGAACGTCGCCCACATGGAAAAACCGGTGCTGGTCAGTTCCACCGACGGGGTCGGCACCAAACTGAAAATCGCCTTCCTTACCGGCCGGCACGATACGGTCGGGATCGATCTGGTGGCCATGTGTGTCAACGACATTCTTGTCCAGGGCGCCCGGCCGTTGTTTTTTCTTGATTATTTTGCCACGGGGCATTTGGACGAAGGCCTGGCCGAGGCGGTGATCAGCGGCATCGGCGAAGGCTGCCGGCAGGCCGGGTGTGCCCTGATCGGCGGTGAAACCGCTGAAATGCCGGGTTTTTATGCCGACAACGAGTACGATTTGGCCGGCTTCGCGGTGGGTCTGGTGGACAACGCCAAGATCATCGATGGGAGCGAAATCCGCCGGGGTGACAACCTGGTGGGCATTGCCTCCAGCGGGCTGCACAGCAACGGCTACTCACTGGTACGCAAGATCGTTTTCGATGTTCTCAAAATGGACGTCCAAACACATGTTCCGGAGTTGGGCCGGACCATTGGGGAGGAACTGCTGACGCCCACCCGCATCTATGCGGCGGCGATTGAAAGTCTGGCGCGGGATCTGCCGCTGCACGGCCTGGCGCACATCACCGGGGGCGGGATTTCGGAAAACGTGGTGCGCGTCATCCCCGATTCCTGCGGCATCCGCATGTTCGAGGGCAGCTGGGATATCCCGCCGATTTTTCCCTTCCTGCAGAAGGCCGGCAATGTCGCCGACAGCGAAATGAAGCGCACCTTCAACAACGGGATCGGGATGATCGCACTGGTGCCGGAGCAGGCCACCTCCGAAGTGGTGGCACGCCTGCGGGGCATGGACGAGAAAGTGGCCATCATCGGAGAAATCATCAAACGGCCGGATACCGGTCCCCGTATCGATTGGGTGGAAAACGATGCCTGCCGCGCCCAGTAAAGGCGCGCCATCATCGGTCAAAGCCGGTCCCGTATGGCTGCGACGGCTGCTGGCATGGATTTCCAGGGGCGCACAGCAGGCGCCGCTTTGCGGGAACTGAGGGACGGCACGCCCGGTTCCCGGCGGGAACCCGAAACGTCCCAAACGATAACTTTCTCTTGTCGGTCATAGCGCGATTGAGGCCTGGGCATCCGCGCACTGTAAACCATAAAGAAGCGATATCGCGGCTGGACGTCGACGACGCCCGGCCATTTTCATGCTGAATGGTCCGCGTTTTCGGCAACAGGGACGACATCGATCATGTTGATTTTAGGCCTTGAATCCTCTTGCGATGAAACAGCCGCCGCGGTCGTGGAAGACGGTCGGCGTGTTTTATCATCGGCCGTGGCCTCACAGGTGGAGGTTCACCATTGCTACGGTGGCGTCGTGCCCGAACTGGCCTCACGCAAACATATCGAGGCCATCCTGCCGGTGACCCTGGAGGCCCTCTCCCATGCCGGCATCACCCGCGCGGCACTGGACGCCGTGGCGGTGACCCAGGGGCCGGGCCTGGTCGGCTCCCTTCTGGTGGGATATTCTTTTGCCAAGGCCCTGGCCTACGGACTTGGTATTCCCTGGGTGGGGGTCAATCATCTGGAAGGGCACATCCTTTCGATCTTTCTGGAAGACGACCCGCCCGAGTTCCCTTTCTGCGCCCTGCTGGCTTCGGGCGGCCATACCGCCATTTACTATGTGACCGCTTTCACGGAGATCGAACGAATGGGGCAGACCCGGGACGACGCGGCGGGTGAGGCCTATGACAAAGTCGCGAAGGTGCTCGGCCTGGGGTATCCCGGCGGCAAGATCATCGACGATCTGGCCCACCAGGGAGACCCCACCCGAATTCCTTTCAAACGGCCGTTTCTGGATCCTAACGGCTTTGATTTCAGTTTCAGCGGTATCAAGTCGGCCGTGAACCGCATGGTGCAGAACCAACCGGCAGAGATCGCCTCCCAGGTTGCCGATGTGGCGGCTGGTTTTCAGGAAGCGGTTGTCGATGTGCTGACCCACAAACTAATGCACGCGGCGCGCGAAAAGGATTGCGGACACGTGGTGGTGGTGGGCGGCGTGGCGGCCAACCGCCGCCTGCGGGAGTGTATGCATCAGTCCGGCGCCGAGCAGGGCGTTGCCGTCCACATCCCTGGGATCGATCTTTGCGGGGACAATGCCGCCATGATTGCTGCCGCAGGATATCATATTTTGCAGCAGGGGCGGCGGGGTAAGCTGGATGACGATGTCTATTCGCGGGTGCCCATGTAGTGTCCGACCACAAATAATCTTGTTTCATCAGATCTTTTTCAAATAGACGCCGATTAGGGCACATGTGAATTTCAGCTGTAATGCGCTATCAGAAGATGCGCGGGATAGTTGGAGATGTCACTCTATTTACGGTGGAAGTTTTCGTTGTAATATGAAGCTAAACACAGAACCTCGGCAACGATCGTGCGTTCCTTGGTTGGCCCTATAGGTGAAGTTTTTCTCTCAAGGCGGCAGTCGTAGGGAACACCTGTTTTGTATTTCAATTTCTTGCTGGCCGTTGTCTAATTGGTTAGCGTATTCCCTGATAGATAAGATTGATGACATTGGTAAAAAAATAGGAAGCTGGGAATGGAAAAGAGTGGTGCGCAACAAATCGTCGAGAAGATGAACGAAATCTATGCACCCTTAATCCAAACCAATGATCAAAAGAATTTTATCAGACTGAGTGGACACCAGGGACCTCCCGAATTATCGCGCAAAGTATTTGCCCAGCTATGTCCGCTATCCGTCATTGATAAAGAAACGCTTAAGCTGATTCAAGTGCTGCAACTCCACACATCAATCGATCATACCGCGAGTATAACGGGTTCTGCGGTGCTTTTAAGGTCGCTGATCCAACCAAGCACGGATTTGTTTTTCATTCGATCCAAACAGGAATCATTGAGGGAAATTGCATCCAATGCGGAGCTGCGCAAGGCCCTGCAGGATTTTGTTCACGAATTCAGCAAGGGAGAAAGCGCGCTTTACAAATTTTTCAATAAAGATCTCTATGCCTTGTCTCCCTACGGTGATTTAAAAAAAGCGAAGAAATCTGCGGCCACGCTTGTCAAGGTTATGCACACGATTCCCAAGGCGGAGACGTCGTATTTAAGGGGATTGATGGCCAATCTTCACTTATATGAGGGTTCGCCGATTGATCAGATGATGGCGGGTTCGATCTACAAAACCTTTAAAGGACTGAAATCCGATAAAGAAGTGGGGCTTTTTACACCGAAACTAAAATTTATCCCCCATCGTTTCTCAAAATGGATTGCGGCTGGCCCTGCGGTGGCTTTAGCACCCTATATCTATCATCAAACCGGATTCGGGCCATCCCTGTCCCCCCTGCTGTCCATCATAGGGCTGGCAGGGACGGGACTTTATTTATTCTACAGCCTTATTGTGAAACCGGTAAAAGACACGGGAAATTTTATTGAACCCTTAAGGGAGAAGTGTATTCGCGACAATGCTTTCAGCCGGGCCGTTGACAGCGTTGGAATGATTGATGAACTCCTGTCATGCCATTGTTTTGCCAGTCAAGCGTCACACGCCACAACCTTGCCGATCCTCACGGACGACGACCATCATTCTTTCGAAGCAACGGGTCTTAAAAATCCCATCCTGGCAAAAGAAAACCCTGAATGTGTGCCCAACGACGTACAGATGCGTGGGACCCGGTTGAGTTTCATTAGTGGACCGAACAGCGGCGGCAAAACGACCATCTGCAAGAGTATCGTGCAAAACCAGTTGCTGGCCCAGAGTGGGTCCTATGTACTGGCTGAAAAGGCCACGATTAGCATCGCGGATATGATCCGCTATCAAGCGCCCAAATTTGATGGACTACAGGATGATGAAGGACGCTTCGGTACGGAACTCAGCAGGACCCGGGACATCTTCTATTCAACCAGTCCCAGGAGTTTAGTTATTCTTGATGAATTGGCAGAAGGGACCACATATGAAGAGCGGTTGCACGAATCTTTTGGGATTTTATCGGATTTCCACACCATTGGGAATAACACGCTGCTTGTCACGCACAACCATTCTTTGGTGGATCGTTTCATGGCAGAAAAAAAAGGGCGCTGTCTAATGGCTGAGTTTAATGGCGATGATCCCACCTACAGAATTATTCCGGGGATATCGAGAGTCTCCCATGCGGATAGAATCACCAGGAAAATCAATTTTTCGCAGGAAGACCGGCATCAATACATGGAAGAAAAAGGATACTTATGAAGTGCCGTTGGATGCCCCTTAGGGAAGACTGAGCGCTTTTTCGTTACACGGTCAGTCAGGGTGGCCGTCTTCCCTGGCTAAATGTTTGGTCTCGCAACCTTTATTAATCCTATCGAGACCACCACCTCAAAATGTGCGAATAGTATTAACGTTAGCCCTACCGCGCGCAACCCTTCTCCCCAGTGGTTTTTTCCGAAACAAATCAACCGACGGGCAAGGACGCCAAATAAGATTGTTTCAGGTTCAGGATGCGCTGGACGGAGGCCCGCCCTAAACCGGGATCCTGCCGGGTCTGGGCCAGCATCGCATCCCACCCCTCCTGGATGCGGGGTCCCTTGTGGCAGATCAGGGCGAAGTCGATTTCGGCGGCCACGATCTGGCGAATCACGGTACGGATATCGAAATGCCGCACGATGGCACCCATGTCGAGATCGTCCGTCATGCTGACGCCCCGGTACCCCATTTGCCGGCGCAGGAGATCCTTGGCGATCGTCGGTGACAGACTGGCCGGCCACCGGGGATCGATCTTCTCGTAGAGAATGTGGGACAGCATGACGCCGGCCACCTGGTGGTCGATGGCGGCGCGGAAGGGCGGCAAGTCGACGGGTTCCATGGCAGCCAGATCGTCCCGGAAGGTGGGTAGGTCCAGGTGGGAGTCTATCGTCGTGCGACCGATGCCGGGAAAGTGTTTGGCCACGGCCATCACCCCGCCGGTTTGCAGGGTTTCGATCAGGGCCGTTCCCATACGTGCCACATGCTCGGGATGGTTTCCGAACACCCGATTGGCCATGATGCCACTGAGATCTTCGGGCGCCACATCCATGACCGGGGCCATGTCCATATTGATACCGGCGGTGGACAATTCCAGGGCGGTGGTGCGGGCAAAGGCCCGGGCGTCACTTTCATCCCGCATGCTCGGGTTGCCTGGAAACTCGGTGAAGTGGGGGGCTTTCAAACGCGCCACCGGGCCACCTTCCTGATCCACGGCGATGATCAAAGGCGGTTGGCCGCATTGGGCGGCGAAAGCCTGACAGTCTTGGCAGAGGCGCCGAAGTTGATCCGGGTTGGCGATGTTGGGCGCAAAGAGGATCAATCCGCCCACGAAAAGGCTGCCGATCAACTCCCGCAGGTCATCGTTGAAGGTCTGTCCTTCAAAGCCCACCATTAGGCGCTGGCCGGCTATCTGCTCATCTGAAAATGTTTCGATCTTCATGCCGTGTTTGCAACCTTCCGATGGGTATTCTTCAAGTGTTGCTCTGGGCGCCGACCATTCAATGGCGCGTTTAGGATGATTTGCGTTTGCGGCGCAGCTGGTATTTGCGGACCGCTTTCCGATGGTCTTCCAGGTTGCTGGAAAACTGATGGGTGCGATCCTTGCGGGAGACAAAGAAAAGGTAATCGGTCTCGGCCGGATAGAGGGCGGCTTCCAGCGCCGCATGTCCCGGGCTGGCGATGGGGCCGGGCGGCAGCCCTTTAATGACATAGGTATTGTAAGGCGTCGGCGTGCGCAGGTGCTTGCGGGTCAGGTTGCCGTCGAAATCCTTGATGCCGTAAATGACCGTCGGATCGGTTTCCAGGCGCATACCTTTTTTAAGGCGGTTGTGAAACACCGAGGCGATCAAGGCGCGTTCGGCCGGGGCGCCGGTTTCTTTCTCGATGATGGAGGCCAGGGTGACCACTTGGTGCAACGAAAGATTCAAGGTGGCGGCCCTTGTCCGCCAGGCATCGCTGATGTCGTCCCGGAACCGCTGGGTCATGGCAGCGATGATTTTTTCCTGGGGGAAATTTTTCGGGAAATAATAGGTATCCGGGAATAGATAGCCTTCCAGACTCTCGCCCTCCAGCTTTTGCTCCCGCACAACCTCTGGGTCCGTGGCAAGCCGGTAGAATGTGTCGGCATCTCCGAATCCGGCCTGGGCCACGGTCTGGGCAATCTGCCGCAGGGTGAAGCCCTCCGGTATGGTGACCCGGTAGAGGAGGACTTTGCCTTCCACGAGGGTTTCCAATATCTGGCGAGGGGTCATGGTGCCGTAGAGCTGGTACTCTCCGGCCTTGATCTTGCGGTGAACACCGCTGAAGCGGGCCAAGAGGCGAAATTTGAGAGGCGATTGAATCAGACCGAGGTCATTCAATTTCAGGGCCGTGGTACGGAAACCCTCCCCCGGTTCGATGACGACGGTAAGGGCATCTCCATGCCGCGCATCCACCAGGTCGGGATACCGGGACATGTCATAGATACCGATGGCCGCCCCTGCCATAAGAATCAGCAGGAACGGCGCCAGTAGTTTAATCCATTTCAAATCGGCTCGATTCCCCTGTCGTGCGATTGTGACATCAGCACGGGTTTCAGCCGTGCTGCGCCGGAGGTGCCAATTTATGCGAAAGCATCCCGGCTGTCAAAGAGAATGTCCCGTTCCGACGGTTGACACCCATCGGGTTTGGTGCCAATTTCTACCCACCCAATAACGTATCGGAAACAACGGATTTATAGGAAGGCCGATGACGGCGAAATATAAAGAAAACGACTACCAAGGTTTTGAACAGGGCCCCATCCGTCCTCCCAGCGAGGCCGACAGCCTGCTGATCCGGGTGACCCGCAACTGTCCCTGGAACCGCTGCCGCTTCTGCCCGGTTTACAAGAGGCGGCCCTTTGCACTGCGTTCGGTGGAACATGTGATCGAGGACATCGACCGCGTACACCGCTATGTGGTGGCCATCCGTGAAGCGGGCAACGCAAACGGGGGCCTGTCACAGGAGGATGTGCGCCGCATCGGCCGTTCGGTTGCGCCGCGTGACGACGGTGCCTTTCAGGCCGCGCTGCACTGGCGGGCCGGGGGCATGCGGTCCATTTTCATTCAGGACGCCAACAGCCTGGTGATCAAGCCGGATGACCTGCGGGAGGTGCTGACCCATTTGCGGTCCTGCTTCCCATGGGTGGCGCGGATCACTTCCTACGCCCGTTCGCACACGGTGGCGCGTATTGCCGCCGACGATCTGCGTGCCTTTGCCGTGGCCGGCCTGAATCGGATCCATATCGGGCTGGAGTCTGGGTCGGATCGGGTGCTGGCCCTCATGAAAAAAGGTGTCACCAAAGAAGGCCATATCAAGGCCGGGCGCAAGATCAAACAGGCCGGGATGCAGCTTTCCGAATATGTCATGCCCGGATTAGGCGGGCGGGATCTCTCCCGGGATCACGCCCTCGAGACTGCCGATTGCCTGAACCAGATCGATCCGGATTTCATCCGCCTGCGCACCCTGGCCATTCCTAACCATACCGAACTTTACGAAGATTTTGATGCCGGTCGGTTTACGAAACTGACGGACCGCGAGATGGCCGAGGAAACCCTGCTGTTTCTGGAACATTTGGAGGGCATCACCAGCACCATCAAGAGCGATCACATCCTGAACCTTTTCCAGGAAGTCGATGGCCGTCTTCCGGAAGATAAAGAAGGGATGATGGCGGTGATCAGTGAATTCCTGAATCTGACCGCGGAAGACCAGGTGGTCTATCAGGTCGGCCGCCGTCTGGGTTTTTTTACCCGGCTCGTGGATATGGCGTCACCGGATCGCCGGGCACGCGCGGAACAGGCTTGCCAGCAGTATGGTATCCATGCCGGCAATGTGGATCAGACCATCGACGAACTGATGAAGCGCTTCATCTGACGGCCGTGTAAAATGGTCAATAGCGGTGTTGCCCGGCGCTCCTTGTCACTGCGTCGTACCGGTGACATCGCGATTACAGTGCCCATCCGTCTATCTGCGGTGGCCATGGTGTGCAGTATGGCGATGTTTTTTCCGGAGCTAAACGGCGCCATTGCGAGTATTTTGACGTTAATCAGTGCTTTTGCATCAGAGTCAATGTTTCTGCCGCTGCGTCTGCGGCACCATTTTAAGACAACCGCAAACTTGTTCCCCTATTCAGAAGTCAGATAAGGACGGTGTCAGACCATTCTAATTATTTAAGACCACGGGACTACGGGAATTTACCGCTTGCGGCTTAACCATGTGTCCACTTTTCCGGGGGAAATCCACTTCTGTTAATTCGAGATGGCCGGGGTGAAAACGAGGACCACGCAAGACCCTTGACAGGGGAAATCAGCAAACAAGGAACCGAGGAGGACACATGGGTTACAGCATCTTGCGATGGATCGGGGACGAGGCCGTATTGAACGCTTTCGTTGTCGATCTTTCGACCCCTTTTCTATTGGGGGTCATCGTAATTTGCATAGCGATCCTTTCAAAGGGCGCGGACTGGATGATCGACGGTGTGGTGCATCTGGCGGAGCGCACCGGACTTTCCAAGATCGTCATCGGCGCCACCATCATCTCTTTGGGTACCACCATGCCGGAGGCCTTCGTTTCAGTGATGGCGGCCTTCATGGGCAACCCGGGGCTGGCTTTGGGAAACGGTGTGGGCTCTATCATTGCCGATACCGGCCTGATCTTCGGTCTGACCTGCATTCTGGCGACCGTGCCGGTCAATCGGTACATCCTCAACCGCACGGGATGGGTACAGGTGGGATCGGCCACCTTGCTGGTGATTATCAGCATGATGAGTCTTGTGACCGCAGGCGGCGGAGAACCCATGCTCCATAGGTGGGTGGGCGTATTTTTTTTGATTCTGCTGGCGACCTATATGTACGTAACCTACCTGTGGTCCCAACAGGCCAATTCCCTGATGGCCGTGACCGAGTTCTCCGAGGCGCAGGAAGCTGGAGAGGCCGATCTGATGAGCATTGGGCTGAGTTGGACCTGTCTCGTAGGTGGTCTCGTCCTGGTGGTGGGCGGCGCACGGGTGCTGGTTCCGTCGGCTTCGCAGATCGCGTTTCGGATCGGTGTGCCCGACGATGTCATCGCCGCCACCTTGGTGGCGCTGGGCACTTCGTTACCAGAGCTCATGACGGCCATCACCGCAATTCGCAAAGGCCATCCTGAGATCACGGTGGGCAACATCGTTGGCGCCGATGTGCTCAACTGTCTGTTTGTCATCGGCGCGGCTGCCGCGTCACGGCCCTTGGCGATTCCACAGAATTTCTTTTACTTCCACTTCCCGGCCATGTTAATCATTCTCTTTTCTTTCCGGGCGTTCATCTCCATGAACAAGGAAGGCGTGTTCCGGCGCTGGCAGGGCTTCTGGCTGTTGGGCATCTATTCCGTTTACGTGATCATGCAGTACGCGCTCAACATCGGTATAAAAGGGCATGACCTGTCCCAGTTTTAGTCCATCGCAGAAACCCTTCCCCTTAGGGCAAGGGTTTCTGCGATGGGCTAAACGGGGAAACCTCACCGACCGCAAGGCACCGCTTTTCCGTTGAATGGCGTTTAAAGCTGGCGACCTTGTTCGCTATCGGTTGAAATCCGAATTCTTTTCCGAGATCCGTGACGTTCTTTGCACGCCTGTTGCATTGTCACGCCGCAAGGGGTGGTTTTTTAATTTTCCCCAGCAAGGTGCGGGGTGATCAAATCTACCATTAAGGAGGGATGCGCAATGAAAAGCATTGCCCAGATCGGCAGCCAGCCTGTGCAGCGTGTGGTCCAGTTCCGGGCCAAGCCCGAGGCCGCGTTGCTTTCGGCTATCGAGGAGGCCGTCCTGTCCGAAGAGATTCGGGCCGGGGTCATCGTCTCCGGGCTGGGGGCCTTGAAAAAAGCGGTGTTTCGCAACTTGAAGCATTTCCCGCGACAATTCCCGGTGACACCCAAGGATCGCCTTTACCTGGAGATATTCCAACCCATGGAGTTGGTGTCGCTGACGGGCTGGATTGCGCCCAAAAGCGGTGGCGGGACGGAAATTCATGCTCATTTTTCGGCCTCCCTGGTTGATGACGACACCGTTGTCACGTTAGGCGGCCATTTGACGCGCGAGACGATCTGCGGCATCAAGGTCGTTGTCGCCATCCTGGCGGTCGCCCCGGAAGGAGTTGTTGCGGCGACGGATCCCGACACGCAAACCCACGATCTTTTCCTGAGGGGCGCCTGACGGTATGCCGGACCATCCAACGGTGTCTGGCCGCGGGGGGGGGGCTGGCAGCCGTTGCCCGATGACCACGGTCAGATGCCGGACAGAACCTTCGTTCGCCCATAACGGTTGGGGGATGTCGCATTTAAAAAGGTTAAGGAGGATGACGTGCCAGCAAAAGAATCGGTGACAATCGCATCGGAAGACCTCGAGAAGTGGCTGCAGCAGGTCTTTGAGAGGTACGATCTGCCCCAACAGGACGCCCTGAGCGCGGCGCATGCGTTGGTCAAGGCCAGTCTGCGGGGTGTCGATTCGCATGGCGTGGCGCGCGTGGCCATGTATTGCGAAAGGTTGCGACAGGGGGTGACAAATCCCAAACCGAATATCAAGGTGACCCGCGTGGCAACGGCGGCGGCCCTTGTCGACGGCGATGACGGGCTCGGCCTGGTGGTGGGGCCCCGGGCCATGGCCGAGGCCATCGCCCTTGCCCGGGAGTGCGGTATCGGCCTGGCGGGTGTCAAGCGCAGCGGCCACTACGGGATGGCGGCGCTTTATATTCTCCAGGCCGTCGAAGCCGGTTGTGTGGGGTTGGCCTTTACCAATGCATCGCCGGCGCTGCCCGTGTGGGGTGGCAGGACGCCGTTACTCGGTACGAGCCCCTTCGCCGCCGGCGCTCCGGCCGGGGCCGCACCCCCCTTCGTGCTGGATATGGCCTGTTCGATCGTGGCACGGGGTAAGTTGAAATTTGCCGCCCAGCGGGGCGAGCCCATCCCGGAAGGGTTGGCATTAGATCGGCAGGGCCGTCCGACCACCGACGGGGCCGAAGCCTTTAAAGGGGTCGTATTGCCCATGGGCGGTGTCAAAGGGGCCGGGCTTTCGATGTTGATGGACGTATTGAGCGGCGTGTTGACGGGGGCGGCATTCGGCGGGGACGTCCGCAACCCCTTCACCGGCCTGGATGGCCCGCAACACACGGGGCATTTTTTTGTGGCCCTCAAAGCCGACCTTTTCATGCCCAAGGACGCTTTTGAAACCCGCATGCAGACCCTGGTCGAACGCGTCAAAGCCCAACCACGGGCGGAAGGCTTTGAAGAGATCCTGCTGCCGGGGGAGCCGGAGGACCGCAACGAACGGGAACGCCGGGCCCATGGCATTCCCCTGACGCCGGATGTGATCCTGACCCTGGAAGCCGAGGGCGACAGGGTGGGTGTGCCCTTTCCGGGCGTCTTCCATGTGTAACATTTTGTTGCGACAAAATGATCTTTTGTCGAAATGTTATGTTTCAACACTTGGCCTGTTCTCTCCGGCGCGGCCGATTGATTCTCACAGCCGGGCCTGGAATGGCGGCACACGCCGGCGGTGCATGCGGTTATGGGGTAGGGCTGATCCTGACGGTCGGCCTGGGTGGCCTGCCGACAGGTTGGATGGGATGTTTTTTAGGTGGCTTGGCACGATGTTTGATTGTTTTCAGTCTTTTTGTAGCCGCTAGGGGATGGGCTACACAAACCAGCGACATTGCCGTTTCGATAGGAGGTGTAAACGTGAAAACCGCGGATTTGATGGACGACTTTCAGGATGAATTGCAGAGCTGTACGCTGCAATTTCGCAGCTATGGCCGAATTGCCGCTTTTTACGGGCCCTGCCGGACTGTGAAATGCCGTAATGACAACGTGCTGGTGAAACAGGTGCTGACCACACCGGGAAAGGGCGGCGTGTTGGTCGTTGATGGCGCCGGGTCGCTGGAAACAGCACTTATGGGAGATCTGATCGCCGAATTGGGCCGAACCAATGGATGGTCCGGGGTGGTGATCAATGGCGCCGTGCGTGACACGGTTACCATCGGCACCATGGATTTCGGTGTCAAGGCGCTGGGGAGCAATCCACGCAAAAGTCAAAAGGACGGTGTTGGCGAGGTGGATGTGCCGGTTGAATTCGGCACGGTCTGCTTTCAGCCGGGGAATTGGGTCTATTGCGATGAGGATGGCATCGTCGTTGCAGACCGTGAACTGCCTATAGGATAGAGGGGAAGAGGGTGGCGCAGCCGGTTATCTGGTTGGATCGATTTGGCCTTCGGACACCGCGATGGGCCTATCCCAGCGTGTGGCTTGTTTGACCCGGGACATGGATGGCCCAGTGGAAAGGCAGGGAGAAATGATAGGAACCGAAACGTCGACATCCGTCGGTCCTTCAGAACCGATTGATGTACTGGTCATCGGTGGAGGAAACGCGGCCTTGTGCGCCGCCATGACGGCCAGGGAGGCCGGCGCGAGCGTGCTGGTGCTCGAAAGCGCGCCCGTCGAATTCCGGGGCGGCAACAGCCGTCACACCCGCAATCTGCGCTATCTCCATGACCAGGCCAACGCTGTTCTGACAGGACCTTACAAGGAAGAGGAGTTCTGGGAAGACCTGCTGCGTGTCACGGATGGGAATACCAATGAAGCGCTGGCGCGCTTTACCATTCGTGAGTCGAACAATGTCGGTGCCTGGATGGCACGGCACGGATGCAAGTTTCAACCCTCCATGCGCGGCACGCTTCACCTGTCCAGGACCAATGCCTTTTTCCTGGGGGGCGGCAAAGCCCTGATGAACGCCTACTATGCGACGGCCGAGCGGTTGGGTGTTGTCATTCAGTACGATGCCGATGTGCGTGACCTGGATATCGAGGATGGTCGTTTTGCTGCGGCGACTTACGAGACTGGTGGCCTTACCCGTACGGTGGAAGCCCGGGCGGTAGTGGTGGCCTCCGGTGGATTTCAGGCCAATATCGACTGGCTGAAAGAGGCCTGGGGCGCGGCCGCCGACAACTTCATCATCCGTGGCACCCCCTATGACAAGGGCCGCATGCTGCGGGTACTGCTCGATAAGGGGGCCCAACCCGTGGGTGACCCCCGGCAGTGCCACGCGGTGGCCATCGATGCCCGGGCTCCCAAATTCGACGGCGGCATCGTGACGCGCCTGGACTGCGTCTCCTTCGGGATCGTGGTCAACAAGAACGCCGAACGCTTCTACGACGAGGGGGAGGATTTCTGGCCCAAGCGCTACGCCATCTGGGGCCGTCTCGTGGCCCAGCAGCCGGAGCAGATCGCCTATTCGATCATCGATGCCAAGTCCATCGATCTCTTCATGCCGTCGGTCTTTCTGCCCATCGAGGCGCAGTCTATCCGTGAAATGGCCGAAAAACTGGAGCTTGACCCGGATTCACTCGAGCGCACCGTGGCAAACTTCAATGCCGCCACTCGACCCGGCGCCTTCGATGCCGGAGAACTGGACGATTGCACCACCGAAGGGCTGGCACCGCCCAAGAGCCATTGGGCCCGCCCGCTGGATACGCCGCCCTATTACGGCTATCCCCTGCGGCCGGGCATCACCTTCACCTACCTCGGGGTGGCCGTCAACGAATGCGCTCAGGTGCGCATGCAGGATGGCACATCGGCTCCCAACATCTTCGCGGCCGGCGAGATCATGGCGGGCAACATTCTGGGCCAGGGCTACATGGCCGGGTTCGGGATGACCATCGGTACGGTTTTTGGTCGAATCGCCGGAAAGGAGGCGGTGCGCTATGTCGTCGACAGTCTTAAAGGAAGCTGAGCGGGTGATGCGGGTCTGCAATGCCTGCCGCTACTGCGAGGGCTTCTGTGCGGTCTTCCCAGCCATGGAACGCCGGCGGACGTTTACCGATCAGGATCTGAAATACCTTGCCAATCTCTGCCATAACTGCCGCGGCTGCTATTACGCCTGCCAGTATGCGCCGCCGCACGAGTTTGCCCTCAATGTGCCCCGGACGATGGCCCAACTGCGGCTGGAAACTTACCGCGCGTCCAGCTGGCCCCAGGCCATGAAAGGCTTTTTTCAGAACAACGGTCTTCTGGTGGCGCTGACCACGGCGCTCAGCGTGGCCGTGGTGCTTCTGCTGACCCTATTGTTCCAGGGACATGACGTGCTTTTCAGCACCCACACGGGAGAAGGGGCATTTTACCGGGTGATCCCTTACGCCGCCATGGTGCTGCCGTTTTCGGCCCTGGCGGGCCTGGTGTTGGTCGGCCTGTGGAAGGGGTTTGTCAGCCAGTGGCAGACCATCGGCGGCTTACCGCACGATTTGAGGCACGGGTCGGCCCACCTGCAGGCGATCTGGGACGTCCTGCGACTCAAATACCTGGACGGCGGCGGCCATGGCTGCAACTATCCCGACGACCGCTTCAGCATGATCCGCCGCAACTTTCACCACGCGGTGTTTTACGGCTTCATGCTCTGCCTGGCATCCACCACGGTGGCGTTTGTCTACGACCACCTGCGGCACCTACCGGCGCCCTATCCCTTCTGGAGCTGGCCGGTGCTGCTGGGAACCGTCGGGGGGCTTGCCCTGCTGACGGGGACGGGCGGCCTGCTCTATCTGAAGCGGCAGATGGACCGGGAGCCGGCGGCCCCGGAAACATTCGGCATGGACGTGGCCTTCACCGTGTTGCTTTTCCTGACAAGCCTGACCGGCCTGTTGCTGCTTGTCCTGCGAACCACGCCGCTCATGGGGAGTCTGCTGGCTGTGCACATGGGGTTCGTGCTGGGGCTGTTTGTCACCATGCCTTACGGCAAGTTCGTCCACGGTACTTATCGCTATGCCGCCCTGTTAAAAAACGCGGTTGAACAGGCCTGCGAAAACGAATGATCCCGATCGAGACATCTATGGTCGTTGCTACAACGGGTGCGTCCGTAATCCGGGGCGCCAAGATCGATGGTGAGGACAATGACCCAAACAATTAAAGCCGATCCGGCATCCTGGATCGAGGACGGCATCCGGGACTACGTGGATCACTCCCCAGAGAACCATCTGCAGAATCCCGAAAAGGAGAGGGCGTTCGATACGCCGCTGGTCGGGTTTGCCGCGGGCAACGATCCATTGTTCGATGCTTACAAAGACCACGTCGGCCCGTTCCATTGGACGCCGTTGGAAATCTTTGCGCAAACTTATCCGGATAGCCCGGCTACCGCTGATGCCCTGACGGTCATCAGCTGGATTCTGCCCCAGACCCGCGCGACCAAAGCCGATAATCGCAAAGCCGACCGGTTTCCGGCCGAGCGATGGACACGGGCACGCACCTACGGCGAAGTATTCAATGCCAGCGTCAGACGCCATGTTGTCGACACCTTATGCGCCGCGGGCATCAAGGCCGTGGCCCCAATGCTGTCGCCCCATTGGGGGCGAAGAGAATCCCCCAAATACGGCTATGCCTCCAACTGGTCGGAGCGGCACGCCGCATACGCCTGCGGGTTGGGGACGTTTGGACTCAGCGACGGCCTGATTACACCCCTGGGGAAAGCCATGCGGGTGGGATCGGTCGTGGCCCGTATCCGCATCGACCCCTCGCCCCGGCCCTACGACAACCACCAGGCCTACTGTCTCTTCCATTCCAAAGGGGTCTGTGGCAAATGCATGCAGCGCTGCCCGGCCGGTGCCATCACGGCGGCGGGGCATGACAAGTTACGCTGCAAGGCCTACATCCGCCAGGAAGCAATGCCCTTCGTGAAATCCGAATACGGTTTCGAAGGTAAAGGCTGCGGCTTGTGCCAGACCAAGGTGCCGTGCGAGTCGCGCATTCCGGTCCGTGAAGACAGATCGGAATAAAATCCGATTTATTTTGCCATTGTCAGCCCGATCCAGGATTGTATTCTTCCTCATTTAACCAGCCACTGGTGCATCCTATAGCGACATGCTGTCATTCCCGAATGATTTTGTTTGAATTGTTCTTTCAATCGCATGCGGAAAAGTATGATTTTTTAGTATTAATTTCAGACGGGTTCGTAAAACGCGTGAAGTCAAGGCTTGCGAAGCCCGAGGAGTGAGGCGTACTTATGCACGCCGCAATGACGAGGGCTGAAGCGTAACGAAGATATCGCGTGTTTTACGAACCCGTCAGGAGAAGAATTTGAGGAACAGCGGTGCTGTCAGAATCACGAACACCACACGGAAGAAGTGAAAACAGACCACCAGGGTGGCACTCGACCCACTCTCGAAGGCCAGCACGATCAGGGCACTCATGGCACCGGGGCTGGTGCCGAGATAGGCCGAAGGCGCATCCAGAACCCCCATCCGGGTGAAGATAATCGACAGCAGGATACCGACACCGACCAGGGTGACGGTGGAGGCCAGCACGGGGATGAAGATCTTTCTGAGGACCGGCACCATAGCCGGCTGGAAAGAGGCCCCCACCATGATGCCTAACGCAACCTGCAGCACAAAGTTGAATCCCCGGGGCATCTCCCAGTGGGTTTTGGTGATCAGTTTGAAGACAATGATGGTCAGCATGGCCACGATCAGGCTGCCGGCGGGTATTTTAAGCCGGGAGCCCGCTAGCCCCCCCAGGGCGCCCAGTACGATATAGACCAGCCAGCCGAGATTAGGATTCATGGGGTGTTCCTTTCCTGGAAAATGCGGTTGCGATCAGGCCTGTGCTGCCGTTGATTTAAGGACGGCCTTCAGTTCTTTGGCGACGATTGTGGCCCCGCCCTCAACAGTCCCGCTGGGCTTGAGCGGAATACGATTCTGAGCATATAAATCCCAGACGGCTTGTTCCAGCAGCCCGGCCGCCTCTGGTTCTCCCAAGTGCCGAAGCATCAGCGCCGCGGCCAGAATCTGGGAGGTGGGGTTGGCCAGACGCCGCCCGGCGATGTCGGGGGCCGAGCCGTGGATCGGTTCAAAGTAGGCCAGCCGATCGCCGATGTTGGCGGCCGGGCACATGCCCAGCCCGCCGATGGTCGCACCTCCCAGGTCACTCAGGATATCGCCGAACATGTTTTCGGTGACGATAATCTGAAAATGTCCGGGCCGATTGACCAAGGCTGCGGCGGCGGCATCCATGTAAAGGCATTCGGCCTCGATTTCGGGAAAATCGGCGGCCACATGGAGAAAAATATCTCTGAAAAACGCGAACGACCGGAGCACATTGCTTTTGTCCACCAGGGTCACGCGCCGGCGATTATCTTCCGGGGCGCCGCGGGGTTTTTCCATGGCCAGACGAAAGGCATAGCGGGCAATCCGTTCGCATCCCCGACGGGTCATCATCATGCTGTCGGTGGCCGCATCCCTGGTCTTCAGACCGATGCCCCGGGACAGATAGAGCCCTTCGCTGCTCTCGCGCAGGATGATATAGTCGATACTGTCGGGATCGTTGGCGGCCAGCGGCGTCAGCACGTTGGGGAACAAACGGATCGGGCGCACGTTGGCGTAGAGGTCGAAGTCGACACGGAGCACACCACCGAGCAAGCCGGCTTCGGTGCCGTCCGGTTTGCGGACGTCCGGCAGGCCCACCGGACCCTTCAGGGTGGCGTTGGCGCGTTGAAACGCCTCCAGGGCTTCGGCGCTAATCGGTTGGCCGGTTTCCCGGTAACAGCCGGCGCCGGCCTGATGGAATTCGTAGATCAGGGCGAATTGCCCCGAGAGTTCCTGAACCGTTTCCAGGACGTCCAGCGTGGCGTCGACAATTTCAGGACCGATGCCGTCACCCGGCAGGATGGTAATCCAGTAGCTTTTCGCCATGCAGTGTTCCTCTCTCGGGTTCAGATCTCGTGGATGGACATTCCAAAAGCACCTGGATCAATCCCGACCACCGGTTTGCCCGACAGGACTTTATCCGAAATATGCTTCGGGCACCAGGACATACCCTTCCATGAGCCTTCGTGCGGTGCGGCCGATGACCGCCTTTTTGTAAGCACACCTATCGTCCCGGGTGTCGATGACGGCCCCGATATCGATAATTCCACCCGGGTGTCCGATTTTCAGCAGATCTTTCCCGCGGGCCGCGTCCTCGAGAAGATCGTAAGCCACTGTTCCGGGAATCATGGCGGCTCCGGCCGTGGCAATGCCGCCGCTGACGGCGTAAGACCGGTGCAGGGTTCCCATGGACATGATCCGGCCTATGAGATCGACATCCTGGGCCGTGATGGTGTCGCCGCCGGTAGTCGTGTAAGGCTTGGCCGCCGTGATGAAGGCGACCTTGGGGACGGCCTGGCTGCTCTGGGTCGCTTCCTCTTCGGAGGCTGCCAGACCAATCAGCACGGCGGCCTTGCAGCGGATGGTTTCCAGGGTGGTGGTGATCGTCGTGCTGGCATCCACCTCATCGATTTCGACACCGGTCAGTCCGATGTCTTCCGCCCGCACCAGGACGACCGGGTTGGCTGCATCGATGATGGTGATGGTGACCGGCCCGTGATCCGGTATCTCGATGGTGTCCCGGCGGTTTCCGGTCGGAAGCAGCTTGCCGGTCAGGGCCCCGCCCGGGTCCGCAAAGCCCAGGGCAATACGCGCGTGGGTGCCCGGCACACCGGCAATGGCGTAGTCGCCCTGTTCGTCGTAGCGGCCGTTTTTGACGGGGACGTCGGCCGTGATCAGTTTGTTGGTGTTCAACTGGTGGATGCGCACGCGCGTGACCGGCTCCACGGCCTTGACCAGGCCTTCGTCGACCGCAAAGGGGCCCACGGCCGAT